>Ga0268266_10005618_pt1 | contig 11646 bp, 10 predicted proteins | sample KBSS13metaG_FD_190356 | JGI IMG/M metagenome (GOLD analysis project Ga0268266, IMG submission 190356) | Switchgrass rhizosphere microbial communities from Kellogg Biological Station, Michigan, USA - KBS S1-3 metaG (SPAdes) (version 2) | ecosystem: Host-associated > Plants > Roots > Rhizosphere... | reverse complement strand
ACCGTCAGGTGAGGCGGGTAGAGCATCTCGTTGCCAGACATAACTTGTCTGAAAGGACTCTGCAACGTCTGTTCTCCCGCTATGTTGGCGCGAGTGCGCGCTGGGTCATCAAGCGTTATCGGATATGTGAGGCGCTGGAGCACCTCGCCGCGGGTCGGCGCGTCGAGCCCTTCGCAGCGCTGGCCCAGGATCTGGGCTATTACGACCAGGCGCACTTCAACAACGAGTTCAAGAGGCTGGTTGGCCACTCACCGTCGGCGTATCTGAAGATCTAGAACCGTTTCCGGTACAGCCGATCTAAGACCGGCCAATCGAGGGAATGAGAGTAACAAAGGTGACGGGATTTCGAGGGCCCCCGCCTGCGCAACTTCCGTCGACTCATAGGACGAAAGCGATTTTGCCGCGGACGTGACCGGTTTCCATGGTGCGATGGGCTTCGCTGGCTTGTTCCAACCTGTAGGTTGCCTGGATCGACACGCGCATCTTGCCGGCAGCGCAAAGCCTCGTTAGTTCGCCCAGGCGAGTCACGGAACGCTCGGTGCTGAGGCGAGCGATGCCCAGCTTGTCCGCGAGTGGCTGGAAGGCGACAGTCCCCACGCGAGCGCGATCGCGAACGACCTCGAGTGAGGTGCGCAGAGCCTCTTCCGAGCCCACAGCAATGAGGGCTGCGTCGACACCGCGCGGAGCCAGAGCGCGCACGCGCTCAACAAGCCCGTCTCCGTAGTTCACGGGCGTAGCTCCAAGCCCACGAAGATAGTCGTGGTTGCGCTCGCTTGCAGTCCCAATGACGAGCGCGCCTCGAATTTTCGCGAGTTGCACGGCGATGCTCCCGACGCCGCCGGCAGCGGCGTGGACGAGGACCGTGTCTCCCTCCGCAACGCGAAGTCGGTCGAGCGCCGTGGATGCTGTCTGGCCGGATGCGGCAAGGGCGCCCGCTTCGGGCCATGTCATCGTCGCGGGTTTTGCGACAACGTCGGTCTCGGGAACGACGATGTGTTCGGCGGTCGAAGCGAGCATGGCCCAGCCAAGGACTGCGTCGCCCGCGGAGAACATGGCCCCGTCGCCTACTTCGTCGACGACGCCGGCGAATTCGTTGCCGATCCGCTGAGGAAATGTTGCGGGCACCCATTGCTTGGCAGCGCCGCTTCGGAACAGGCAATCGAACGGTTGGATCCCAGCCGCCTTTGTGCGTATGCGAAGTTGCCCGTAACCCGGTGGCGGGAGATGCATCTCTATAGTCTTGAGCACCTCTGGACCGCCGTACTCCGCGAAAATCAGCGCTCTACTCATGGCTCAGCCCGCTCCTTGTGGTTCACTGAAACTGATGGAGGTAGTCGTTCAGGAAGTCGTCGACGGTGCGTGGTTCGTGGCCCGTGAGGTCCTTGACAGTCGAGGTGATTGCAGCAGCACCACCAGTAGAGATCGCCTGCATCATCTTGCCGAACGATTCGGCGATGCTTGCCGGCACGCCTCGGCTTTTCATCGCCGTCACCAACTCGGCCACCGGTCGGTCGACGTAGGAGACGCTCCTGTCGAGCTTCGTGGAGAGTTTGGTCGCGACGTCGACAAACGAGAGCGTCTCCCGCCCGGTAAGTACGAATGCGCCGCTGAGATGCACTGCCTCTGTCAGGAGAACCGCGCCGCACTCGGCAATGTCGCGGCAATCGATAAATGCGAGGCGTCCTTGGCCGAAACCTCCGCAGAGCTGGCCTTCGGAGCGAACGCTTTGGCTGCTCTTCAGAAGGTTCTGCATGAAGAACGTCGGCCGCAGCAATGCGAAGGAGGGCCCTGAGCTCTCGATATAACCATCGACTTCCCCGTGCCAACGATTGAGCGCTCGATCAGATGTCACAGTCGACCCGGCCGCGGAGACTCGAACGATCCGCGTTACGCCGGCAGCGATCGCCGCACCCACTGCGTTCTTCTGCTGGCGGGCCATGGCCTCGTCAACGGGGCCATTCAGGAACAGGCGCTGGGCACCTTTGAAGGCAGGCGCCAGCGTCCGCGGATCATTGAAGTCGGCGACGACGTACGGGGCTCCGAGTTCCTTGCCACGCTCTTCAGTTAGAACGAGAACCCTGAGATCGACGTGATTCCTGAGATGTTGCACGACGTGTGCGCCGATCGAGCCTGTAGCTCCTGTGACAATGATCATGATTATAAATTATAGTTGATATAATATTTCTGTCAATGTAAATTATGGGCCACGATGATCGATGACCTGGGACTTCGCGAGCGTAAGAAGCGAGAGACTCGACGTCTGCTTGCGGAGGTGGCAACACGTCTGTTCGCGGAGCGGGGGTTCGAGATAGTCACGGTTTCTGACATCGCCTCGGAAGTGAATGTCTCGGAGAAAACGGTCTTCAACTACTTCGAGACAAAGGAGGACCTTGTGCTCGAAGGGCGCATGGAGGTGGAGGCCGATCTCCTGCGGGCCGTGCGAGAGCGTCGGGCAGGCGAGCCGATTATCGAGGCAGTTCGCCGTCACACTCTCGCCGTTGCGGCGCGCATGAATGCGCTTCCTGCCGAGCGCCGTAATGCTTTCCGCAAGATCCTGGCGAATACGCCGAGCGTGCACGCTCGCATGCGCGAGCTGTCGCAACGTAGCGAGAATGAACTCGCGCGGCTGCTCGCAGAAGAAACAGTGAAGAGCGAATCGGACCCCGTTGCCAGTACGGTGGCAAGCGTGCTTTGTGTCCTCACGCGACTGGCCTTCGGATTTGTTGGGGGCGAGTGCAAGCGGTGGAAGCACTCCGACGTGGTCTCCCGCATCAACGAAAGCTTCGATCTGCTCGCGCGTGGTCTTGCAGACTACGGCACTGGCTTTCCAGCGCAAAAATGACGTGCTCTTCGCATTCCAAAACTCCGACATCCGCGACCGTGTTGGGAGCATTGTTGCTCGGGTGCCGTTCGTCGCGGGCTCGGGGACCGTCCACCGAGCCTAGAATAGCTGTCTGAGAAACTCGATCGCCGGTGCGACTCGAATCCCGTCGGGGGGATTGAAAGTTCTTGGTCCCGATGGCTGAGATCTGCCAAGTGTCGACAGCCGGAAACTTTCCCCACAGATATCGCAGCCCATGGTCGATGTTCGCATCCGAGGATGATCGCGGTTGGCATCGGCGCCGGAGTCGTCGCCCGGCGGTAAGCTGGGCCGCGCTGAACTCAACCAGTGCAGGCATCGCTTTTCCGTTTATGTTCCGACTAGCTGCAGTGGCTGCTCGCTTAGATGTTTCCTGTTGTTTTCAGTAGCAGACAAGTCGTGGATGGATTTCTAACAGCTCACGAGAATCCAACGGCCGATAGGTGGGCGGCGAGATTCTCGTGACATCCTGCATCCGCGGCGTGATCGAGTCCGTATAACCCTTTTACACCTGGCCGACGCCGCCGTCGCTCATCAGATCCGTGCCTGTCACGTAGGAGCTCTGGTCTGACGCCAGGAAGAGCGCTGCATTGGCAACTTCCTCTGCCCGGGCGAGGCGACCGAGCGGAATCATGCTCCTGTACATGTTGATCAGTTCCTTACGTGGCGCCGACTGAGCGTCGAGAATTGGGGTGTCCGTTACACCAGGGCTGAGCGTGTTGGCGCGAATGCCGCGATCCTTGAATTCCGCGGCCCAGGTGCGGGCGTAAGAACGCAACGCCGCCTTGGTCGCCGCGTAGGCGGTGTGGCCAGGAATGCCCATGACGTGCATGGCGGAGGAGACCAGAATGATCGATCCGCCGCGTGTCATCATCGGCAGCAGCTTCTGCACCAGGAAGACCGGCCCGCGGGCCATGAGGTTGAATGTTTTGTCGAAATGCTGCGGCGTGAGCGTGTCAATTGAACCCTGCTCGGTAAAGCCCGCGTTCGAGACGATGACGTCGACGACACCCTTTTCGGCTTTTACCCGTGCAGCGACGCGATCGAGGTCATCGAGGTCCGCGGCGTCCGCTTGGACAGCGGTGACGTTGCGCCCGATGTGTTTGATGGCCTCGTCGAGTTGGGCTTGCCGCCGGCCGAAAATGAATGCATGAGCGCCTTCGGCGACAAACCGCTCCGCGATCGCTAAGCCGATACCGGTCGTGCCGCCGCTGATGACGGCGACTTTGCCTGCGAGAGTGGGGGACATTGGAGCCTCCTGTCTGTCGTGAATGACAGGAGGACGATAATTCCCCTCACCGGCAATGATAATCGGCTAAATTTCCATAAGATTAATTCTGCTGGGGAATAGGATGGACCGGTTTCACGAATTGAGCGCCTTCATCGCCGTGGTGGAGGCGGGTGGTTTTTCCGCCGCGGCGCGCAGAACCGGCGATTCGCAGTCCGCCATCAGTAAGGCCGTCGGCTCGTTGGAGAAGCGCCTAGGCGTCGCGCTATTTCACCGAAGCACACGCAGTGTGACCCTGACAGATCAAGGGCAGAAATATTACGATCGGACCAAGCCGCTCGTCGACGAGATGGATGTCGTCGAGAGCGAACTGACGCACAGCAGGCTCAATGTCTCGGGCCTGGTCAGGATCGCCGTAGCCTCGACTTTCGGCCGCCTCCATGTTCTGCCACTGATCCCGGATCTGTTGTCACTCAATTCGGGTCTCCAGGTCGATCTCATTCTGTCGGACTTCGTGCGGGACATGGTGGAAGATCGGATTGACCTGGCGATCCGGGTGGGGCGTGTCGACGAACCTGACGCTGTCGTCAAGCGCGTGGCGGGCACTCCCCTGGTATGTGTCGGCTCCCGTCGCTACTTCGAGAAACACGGGAGGCCTGAGAGCCCCACCGAACTCGTCAACCACAATTGCCTGTTGTATGGCGGCCTGACGGAGTCGGCGAACTGGCCTTTTGTAGGCCCTGAAGGTCGATTCAGCGTGCCCGTTCGCGGCAATCTGTCGTCCAACAGTGTCGAGACGATCCGGGCCGGTGTTCTGGCTGGCGTTGGAATTGGCCTGTTCGCCAAGGTCTCTCTTGCCGATGAGCTCTCGTCTCCTGACGTGGTCACGATCTTCGACGAATTCATGGGCGACGTGCGAGACGTAAGCATCATCTGGCCGAAACGCCGGTTTGTACCGGCACGCGTGCGCTGCGCGACTGACTTCCTTGCAAGGGCGCTCCAACAGCGTATCGACGGGCAACCGGGAGCGTTTCCGCGCAACTGATGGGTTGCGCCATCAACTGGCTAACCGAATTTTGATCCCAACAGGCCCATAGTCGGAGCGACAATTCCCTGACGGGCGTTTGGCGCTGGAAAACCAAACGTTACGCCTTTCCCTCCATAAGGGAAACAACACGATCGTGCTCGCGGTCGGCAATCGTTGGAAAACAGACTCCAGCAAGTATGGTTTTGGGTGTGCGTATGCGATTGAATGATGTCGGGGGACTGACTTGGCGCTAGGGGCCTGTCGCGCTTAAGGAGCGCTCGCGACGATTGGCTGAGAATGCGGCATCCAACCGGTTGCTCTTGAAGGCATTGATGACGAAATCGACAAATACACGCGTCTTGGCCGAAATGAGCGTTCGCGATGCGTAGTAGAGTGAGATTGCGCCGGCATCCGTATACCAGTCTGGAAGCAGCCGGATCAGATCTCCACGCTTCAGTTCCGGCAGCACATCGACGGTTGCGATCAGTGCCACACCCAAACCGAGGCACGCGGCCTCACGCATCGCGGTGGGATCATTCACGACCATGTTTTCGGTGAGGGTTCCCGCCACCTCGGCGCCCTTCTTATTCAAGTCGGTGAGGATTTCGCAATTAGTCGAAATCCGATCGGGCGCCCAATGAGCGGGCCGGTATCTCGCGACGAGACAAGGCAGTAATAAGTGAGCCACCACACCCCCCTTTCTCGCAGCCATCGTGGGGTGCAGAGATTCGTGAACTGAATTAGTGCGGAAAGGCGGCAAACCATCGCGTTCGTCGTTACCATTGCAGCGTGCACTACGTCGAACATCTCAGACAGCGCTTGCGATCGTTTGCCAATCGAAACCTTCCGCATCCGTGGAGGCTGGTTAGTTTTCAAGCCATCGGCGGACTCCTGGCTGTGGGATTCGCCGAGCGGTCGGATTTTCTACTTGCGGTCTCACACGACGGCCGTGGGCTGTTCGACGCGCTGAGTGGAAAACGCCTGGCTCGGGATGACTCCGCTCTGAGTTCGGCTTGGCTGAAAGAAGTGCCGTACGAAGCAACCGGCATAGGTGTTCTCGGGAGTGCGGTAGTGCGACTCGGCGGTGTTCTCGGAGGTGGGCTCGCCCGGATTACGCGAGATGGCTGGCATCTTGAACTGATACCTGTGGACTGGCCGAATCACACCGTGTTCCTTGAGCCGCCTGGCTCAAGCATTCTTGTTACCGAACGTAGCTCATCTTGTAGTCGGATCGACGTAACCGAGGAGTTGCGGGCACTCCGCTTCTTCAACCGTACCCTGGGGCGCAGGGAAAAGTCTGCGAATCGACTCTAGAAACAGCGCCAAAGGTCGCCGCGCATCATTCAGGCCTAACGCGGCCCAATCACCCAGTCACGCCCGCGCTGCTGCACCCACAGCGAATCATACTTCTGCGCGAATCGCACCAGTGCCAGAGGCCGATCCGCATCGAAAATTCCCGACAACCTGACTGCGTCGCCAGCCGTACCCTCTACCCGGATCTGCATTGTGTTGTATCGATTGAATTCCGCCGCCACCTCCGCCAGTGAAGCCCTCTCGAAAGACAACCGGCGCTGCCGCCACAGCGTCGCCTTGCTCGCCGCACCGCCGCTGTCCCGATGAATCTGCCCGTCCACCACGTGCGCAGTCTCACCGGCCGCTAGCCGCATCAATCCTTCTACGGCTCCCGTGCGCTGACCCGAGGGCGAGTTGACCTGCTGGCCCACAGCAGGGGAGGCCAGCTCACTCACCTGAACCGCTCCCTCAACCACGGCCACATCCGTCGTATTCTCGCGGAGATGCACGTTGAATTGCGTGCCAACCGCCCGAATCCACGTCCGACCCGTACGCACCGTGAACGGCCGCGTACTATCGTGTTCAACCTGGAACAACGCCTCTCCCCGCAAAAGCTCGAGGCGCCGCTCCTTGCCCGAATACTGCACTTCCACCCTCGAGTCGGTATTGAGCACAATCACCGAACCATCCTCGAGCTTGCGCGAAATCTGTTCCCCCACCCCGGTGACGAAAACGCTGCTCGATTGGAGCGATTTCCACAGCAGCAGCGCGCAAGGCACCAACACAACCAGTCCCGCAGCGATCCGCCACAAGCCTGGAGACCGACGCAGCCGCGGACGCAGCGCATACCCGAATAACGGAATCACTTCCGCATGCTTCTGCGTCTGTTGATCAGCAAGTAAAGCGTCCACGTCGAGATTGCGCAGCGCCCCGATCGCCCCCATCCGATGCAACGTCTCCCGCGTCTCGAAAAACACGCGCACATGCTCCGGCGAGCCCGTGATCCACTTCCGGAAGGCCTTCGTACGCGCTTCGAGATCGGAATCGGAGGGCGAGCTGGGTGGCTCAGCCTCGCCAAGCCGCAGCAGCCATTCGGCCGCTTCCTCACCGATCCTGAGATTCGCCGCACTCGGGGGGGCCAGTTTGCGCATCATGCCGATCCCTCGTCATTCGATTTGCTGTCCGACGCACTGTCATGGGCATCCGCCTGGGTGGGGTTGGCGTCACCCGTCACGTGACGCATGGCGAAGTAGACTCGAAAGTGATTCAACGCCATCACGATATGCTGCTTCACGCGGTTCGGCGAGACACCCAGCTCCTCGGCAATCTGTTGGTAGGATCTCCCGTCACGGATGTGACGAACCGCCGCGATCCGGCAAGCGACCGGCAACTGACCGACCACCACATCGATTTCCTCCTCCAGCAGCGCCTGCACACTGTTGTCGGGCTGCCAGAGGCTCGATACTCCACGGGCCGGATCCGAGTCCCCGCCTTCCCAGGATTTGAAGCGCGCCTGCTCGCGCCTCCTGCGCCGGTAATGTTGGTTCAGAGCGTTCCGCGCGCAGGCGAACACATAGCCTTGCAAATCCCGCACCGGCCCGCGCGGCCGCCACCGCCGCAGTTGCTCATAGGTCTCCTGCATGAGGTCATCCACGAAATCGGGGCTCGACAGATGACTGCGAAAAAAGCCCTGTAAGGCCTGCCTCAAGGCCAGAAACCCCTGCTCCGGCGTCTGCGCCTCGGCGGCGGCTTGAGCGGTGCGTTCAGGATCGATCACGGTATCCTTTCTAGAACCCTCTAAAGTATGAGTGACCCGAGACCCCATTCGGGTAGGCCTGTCAGAAATATTTTAAAAACCAGGCCCCGCCTACCCGAAGGGCGCCGCGGTGCACTCATTTGCCTGTAAGGATGGCCAAAAAAAAGCCATCCCAACGGCTTGAACACAACATAAGGTCCATGAGCCATGGGGGGTATTCAGAGGATGAGAGGCACAAAAGGGTCACAGAAGATTTTCAGGCCGATCCTGGTGGCACTGCTCTACACGGCAGGTGCCGCGACCCTCGCTTGGGGGCAGGACAGTGCCCCGACACCATTCCAGAAGCGCGTGACCTTCGACATCGCAGCCCAACCCCTCAGCGCCGCGTTGCGTGCCCTCGGCGAACAGTCCGGGCTCACCGTCGCGATCGACTCAGACCTTGGTGCTCGGTCCTGTCCCGGCGTCCACGGCGCTTATACCGTGGCGGCGGCACTACGACTGCTGCTTCCGCCGGAACTTCACGCCACCTATCTGGATTCCACTACGGTAGCCGTCGTCCCCAACAACCAGGCAGAAGCCACGCACCAGACTCCGGGCAAGCCCTCCGGCCAAGCCTCGCCCAAGAGTGCCGACACTTCTCTTCGCCTGGCCCAGGACACTCAAAGCGCGCCTCATACCGACTCCCCGGTGAACGACAGCGGCCAGGGCTTGGGGCCGGGTTCGGCTGCCAGGGCGGTCGAGCTCGAGGAAGTGATCGTCACGGCCGAGAAGCGCTCCGAGAGACTGCAAGATGTGCCCGTCCCCGTGACCGCCATCAGCGCCGACACCCTGCTCAATCGCAATGAGTTTCGTCTTCAGGATTACTTCTCGACGGTCCCGGGCCTGTCCTACCTGCCCGGTTTACGCGGCGAGTCGCTGCTCGTCATCCGGGGCATCACCACCGATCCTTACACCAACCCGACAGTCAGCATTACCGTGGATGATGTTCCCTATGGATCGACGACCGTCAATGGCGGCGGCAACTCTCCTCCAGACATCGATCCCAGCGACCTCGCGCGCGTTGAAGTCTTACGGGGCCCGCAGGGCACTCTGTACGGTGCCAGCAGCATTGGCGGTCTGCTCAAATTCGTCACCGTAGATCCCTCCACTGCCGGTTTCAGTGGCCAGATTCAAGGCAGCGGCAGTGGCGTACACAACGGCGAAGGGGCAGGGTACAGCGTTCGCAGCGCGTTGAACCTTCCCATCACCGACACCTGGGCCGCCCGCGCCAGCGCGTTCGCCCGGCGGGACCCTGGTTATGTCGATGACATTCAATCCGGTATCGATGGGGTGAACCGAACCAACGCGTACGGTGGCCGGGTGTCTACTTTGTGGCGCCCAAACGCAGCCTTCTCCATGAAACTCGGAGTGTACCTGCAGGACACCGAACAGCACGGCTCTCCCGACATCGATCCAACCGCTGGCCTCGGTGACCTGCAACAGCGGCGCCTGGAGGGCACCGGAACCTATGACCGCAAGTCCGAGGTGTTCAGCGCAAACCTGACGCAGAACCTGGGAGCGGTCCACATCACCAGCCTCACCGGCTACACCATCGACAAGCTCAACGCGCTACGCGACTATACCATCCCCCCGTTTGTGGGATTGGCAAGGAGTGCCTACGGGGTGGGTGGGGCAGAGCTGTTGGACGATCGCCGCACCACAAAATTCAGCCAGGAGCTGCGCTTTTCCGGCTCCATCACTCCCCACTTCGACTGGCTCGCCGGAGGATTCTTCACCAACGAGCATGCCCCGTTCGTGGAGGCCCTGTCCGCGGTCAACCCAGCTACCGCGGTACCGATGGGCTCCATTCTGATCATCAGCTTCCCCTCGACCTACAAGGAGTTCGCCGGATTCGCGGATCTGACGTATCACTTCACGGACCGGTTCGACGTTCAGCTGGGCGGTCGCGAGAGTCATGACAAGCAGACGCTGGTTCAGACCCAGACCCTGCTGGGGAAGGTCGCGGCCATCCATGGGGGCTCGAGCGAGAATGCCTTCACCTACCTCGTGACACCGCGCTACCGGGTTTCTTCCGACCTGATGCTTTATGCCCGACTCGCCTCAGGGTTCCGACCCGGCGGAATCAACGCGATCGGCGGAACACCCACGGTGCCGTTGACCTACGGACCCGACAAGACCCTGAACTACGAAGTCGGGACCAAGGGCGCTGTCCTCAACCATCTGCTGACTTTTGATGCCTCGCTCTACTACATCGACTGGAAGGGCATCCAACTCTCGCTCATGCAGAACGGACTCGGCTACCGGGACAACGGCGGTCGCGCCAGGAGCAGGGGCGCCGAGCTCTCCCTCGAGGCGCGACCCCTCAGAGGAATGCTCATGGCCGCCTGGGTCGCGTGGAATGATGCCGAGTTGACCCAATCCTTCCCCGTAACCAGCACGGTCTTCGGTCGGGACGGCGATCGACTGCCCAACAGCAGCAAGTTTTCTGCCAACTTTTCCCTCGACCAGGACTTCCCGCTGGTGGCTGACTGGTCCGGCTTCGTCGGGGGATCCGTGAGTTATGTCGGCAACCGGGTGGGCGTATTCACCGCCACGGCCGCGCAGCGGCAGTACTTCCCAGCCTATGCGAAGACGGATCTGCGGCTCGGGGCACGGTACGAGACCTGGACGGTGAACGCCTTCATCAACAATGTCAGTGACGAGCGCGGCATCTTTACGGGCAACCTGTTGGGCACGCAGCCTTTCATTGACTACATTCAACCCAGGACCGCAGGCCTGTCTGTCACCAAAACCTTCTGATCAAGGCTGGTCTGCTTCCATACTTTTCTGATGTTGAGTGCCGTGCCGATGACTGACCCCGGAATGCGCGTCCGATTCGATCCCGCCAGGATCGATGCTCTCTTCTCGAGGTTCAACACCTGCGACGCTCCTGGGGTGGTCATCGGCATCGCTCTGCACGGGCAGCCCGTCTACCGGCGCGGTTTCGGCCTGGCGAACCTCGAGCTGCCCGTGACCCTGTCATCCTCGATGAGACTGCGGATCGGCTCCACCACCAAGCACTTCACCGCGCTCGCCTATCTGCTCTTGTGTGAAGAAGGTAAGGCGGCTCTCGATGATCCGATCGGCCAGTACCTGCCTGAGCTCCATCCGGTGACCCATGGGGTGACCCTGCTTCAACTCATGTGCAACGTAGGAGGCCTCCGGGACGTCTGCGACCTCGTTCTGCGCTTCAGCGGTGCCGGCCGGCCAGTGTCCGCGGCGGATGCTCTGTCTCTGTACCGCGATCTCGGGGAAATCAACGCCGCCCCCGGCACGAGCTGGATTTACAACAACAGCGGTTACCTGATGCTCAGCGCAGCCATCGAGCGGATCACGGATCAACCCCTCGAGACGGTGCTGCAAGAGAAGATCTTCAAGCCCGTGGGGATGAACGATACCCTGCTGCGCCGTTACGACACAGCAGGGTATCGTTCATCCCCACG
>Ga0268266_10005617_pt1 | contig 11646 bp, 9 predicted proteins | sample KBSS13metaG_FD_190356 | JGI IMG/M metagenome (GOLD analysis project Ga0268266, IMG submission 190356) | Switchgrass rhizosphere microbial communities from Kellogg Biological Station, Michigan, USA - KBS S1-3 metaG (SPAdes) (version 2) | ecosystem: Host-associated > Plants > Roots > Rhizosphere >... | reverse complement strand
GCTCGTTAGGCTGCATCCGCTGGCGCCGGCCAAGCGCGTGCGTAACGGAGAAGGCGACGCTCAAACGCTCCCGACTTTTCAGCAAAAAAACGCGCGCCAAGATCGAGCACTGCCTCCTCCAGCTCGCTTTCACCACTATAAATGAGCCCGAACAAGACGCTTCGTTCTTCTTCGTCGATCCCTTGTTTCTCTCGCAAATGGAGTCGGAAAAACGCCAGGTCATGCAGCTCACCCAACTTCTTGCCCAAAGTCCCGGCGGCTTCGCTGATCTCGCACATGACGGTCGGGTTGAGATTGCAGAGGAGCCGGCTTTGATACCAAAAATCCTTCACCCGCCTGCGCCAGGCGTGAAAATTCTCCGGCGTCTTTCTTGCGCAGGCACGTCGATAGTATTTTCGTCCGCGCCGATAGAAATCCCGCAGCCCGCAACAAAGATCGTTCATTCCAAGGTCATCCAGCGGCCAGCCCTCGATTCGATCGCAAATCAGCTGCAGAGTTGCCTCCGCCGCGTGCCGTTGTGGGGCGAAGGTCTCTGCGTTCGCTGCAACTTCCTCCTGTAGCGCTGCGGTGGTTTTTCCGAAAGTCAGCCCTGGCGGCACTTGCTCGCGTAGTTTCTCGACAAGTTGCAGCTCGACCCTGGAATCACGCGGGCCGGACAAGCTCTGGGCTATGTCGCGCAAACAACGGTTCTCTTCCTTGAAGATCTCGCGGTCGATTTTGTCGCGGATCAGACGCAAAAGAGCGCGGGTTTTTTTGATGGATTTGCGTGCCGCATGCACCGCGGCTGCTTCATTTGTAGGAGTCGCGGCGGCAATCTCACAGAGTGCACTCTCCAATTCTTCACGTGCGATCCGGCGCATCCCGGCGGCGATGCCTTCGCCGGTCTTTAAACGATAGCTCATGTCTGCGTCTTTCGTAGCGCGCTACCCCGCATAGATTCGAACTATGAATAACGCCTCCAAAGGGCGCTGTGTTACCGTTACACCACGGGGTATTGCTGCCGGCGGGCCGCACCAGAACTAACGGCGCGGCCTTACGAATCTTTAGGGCGCAAATCGAAATTGGCAAATCATCCCGCTCTCGGTCCAGTATTTCGCTCGCGCCGAAATGCAGCTACTCTCAATCGAGTGAAACCGAATCCCTCGAAATTCCGCGTCCGACACCATCAGGCGCTCCGGCTGAGCAAATGCCCGACCCAAACAAAACCCCTCTACAAATCGAAATCGCACTATCGACAGTTGCTTGCGGATCAGGTCAATCGTTTGAGCGAACTGCAGAACCTGCTCTATGCGCACGATCGCTACGCCATTCTCCTCATTTTTCAGGCGATGGACGCCGCGGGCAAGGATAGCGCCATCAAACATGTGATGTCGGGGGTTAACCCGCAGGGTTGCGAAGTTTACAGCTTCAAGCACCCGAGCCCCGAGGAACTCGATCATGATTTTCTCTGGCGAACGACCCGCTGTCTTCCGCAGCGGGGACGAATCGGGATTTTCAATCGGTCCTATTACGAGGAGGTGCTCGTTGTCCGCGTTCACCCTGATATTCTCCGCGGTGAAGCATTGCCCGCCGAGCTGGCCAACGAAAAGACGATCTGGAGCGATCGTTACCGGTCGATTAACGACCTGGAGAGTCATCTCAGCCGCAACGGCACGCGCATCGCGAAATTCTTTCTGCACGTTTCGAAAGAGGAACAGCGCAAACGGTTTCTCGCCCGACTCGAAGATGAGGAGAAAAATTGGAAATTCAGCGTCGGTGATCTCGCTGAACGCGCCCTCTGGAAAGAGTACATGAACGCTTACCAGGAATGCCTCCGAGCTACGAGCACGAAAGAGGCGCCCTGGTACGTCATCCCGGCCGATGACAAGAAAAATGCGCGGCTGCTGGTGGCCCAGGCAATTGTTGAGATGCTCGAAGAACTGAAAATGTCCTATCCCCAACCCGACCGGGCGCATCGCAAAGAGCTAAAATCGATCCGACAAACGCTCATGCATGAAAAGTGAGAATGGGGAGTTTCAGCGGGATGACGGCTTCGCGTTTGCATTTCCAACTTGAAGCAGAGGCTTCCGGTTCGCGCGCTCGCGCCGCCTCCTTTCGCACCCTGCATAATGAAGTAACGACACCGCTCTTCATGCCGGTCGGCACGAAGGCGACAGTCAAGGCGCAGCTTACTCGCACGCTCGAGGAAGCGGGGTCGCAGATCCTGCTCGCGAATACTTATCACCTGTTGCTTCGCCCCGGAGCGGAGGTTTTTCGGCGCATGGGCGGCATTCACCGTTTCATGAGCTGGGATCGCGCCGTCCTGACCGACTCCGGTGGTTTCCAGATTTTTTCGCTCCCGCATTCGCGCTCGATGAGCGAGGCGGGCGCGGTCTTTCAAAGCTACCTGGATGGCAAGACCATTCTGCTTAGCCCCGAGCTGAGCATCGAAACGCAGGTTGCAATCGGCAGCGACATCATGATGGCGCTCGATCAATGCATCGCTTCGACCGCAGACAAAGCGAGCGCGCGGGAAGCGGTTTGAGATACACATCGCTGGGCCGCACGCAGCCTGGCGGCGCGGGGCGACTCCCCTCAGTCGATGTTTGCAATCGTGCAGGGCGCGCTCTTCCCGGAGCTGCGACGAGAAAGCGCGGAATCGTTAGGCGAAATGCCCTTCGACGGTTTCGCGATCGGCGGGCTCGCGGTCGGCGAAAGCAAAACGGAGCGAGAAGATGTGACGGAGTCGACCGCGCAACTTCTCCCAGCTGATAAGCCGCGCTACCTTATGGGTGTCGGGACGCCGCTCGATATTCTCGAGGCCGTTCATCGCGGCGTCGACATGTTTGATTGCATCATGCCAACACAACTGGCGCAACGCGGAGCTGTCTTCACTTCGCGCGGACTTCTCCAGATGCGTCGCGGCGTTTACAAGTTCTCCGAGGAAAGCCTCGATCCGGAGTGCGCTTGCCCGACCTGCGCCCGTTACTCGCGAGCTTATCTCCATCATTTGACGAAGGCGAGCGAGACGCTGGGCTGGCAGCTCCTCGGCAAACACAACATCCATTTCTATCACCAGCTCATGCGCGACATCCGGGAGAAAATCCTCGCCGGACGGTTCCTCGATTTTTACCGGGAAAAACGCGCCATTCTGGCGGAATCGGACCGAGAATATCCGGCACGCCCTCCCAAACGCACGCGTCAGAAATCGCCTTCGTTAGGCAATTACGAAGTCCATATCGCGCACGAGGGCTTTGCCAGCATCCGGCATGTCTCGGGTGAGATCATGCACATGCGGACGCCACCGATGGAAGAGGCTCGTAGCCTTTATGTCGAACAATCCGCCCTTGCTGAGCGCGTCCGCCTCGCCTCGACTGAACCGCTCGTCATTTGGGACGTCGGGCTTGGCGCGGCGGCGAACGCGATGGCCGCGATCCAGTGTTATGAAGAAGCCGCGGCACGCGGACCGGTTCGATCGATGCAAATCATCAGTTTCGAAAACGATCTCGATTCTCTCCGCCTCGCTCTCCGGCATGACGATAAGTTTCCGTATCTTCGCCATGGCGGGCCGGCGGGGATTTTGCGGGATGGAAAATGGCAGTCAAAGCAACACCCCGGTCTCAGCTGGCGCCTGGTGGAAGGCGACTTCTTTGAGACGGTGGTGGATGCCCCGGTTCCGCCGGACCTGATCTTCTACGATATGTTTTCGAGCCAAACTCACCGCGAACAATGGACGATCGCGATCTTTCGCCGCTTGTTTGCGGCTTGTTCCGGCCGCGCGGTGGAGCTGTTTACCTATACGCATTCCACCGCGGCGCGCGCCGCGCTGCTCGCCGCCGGTTTTTATGTCGCCAAAGGCCGCCCGGCCGGCGCCAAAGAAGAGACAACCATCGCACTTACGCCGGCTGCCCTAAGCTCCGCTTACTCCGGCTCCTATCAGTTACTCGCCTCCGAATGGATCGGCCGCTGGAATCGTTCGCACGCCAAGTTTCCCTTTGAAATTCCGCTGCGCGATCAACCGGCCTTCGAAGAGTTAATCCGAACGCACGGCCAATTCCAAGTCGCTTGGGGTAGTGGTCCAGTTTGACTGATCCGGAGTGACGTAGGTGCGGCCTGTGTATAGCCCCTGGATGATTCTTGCGGGCGAAGCTCCATTTAGGAGCGACATGGCTGAGAGAGAACGTGTCGCTCGAGGGCGCTCGCGCTCCCCAGAAGGTGAAAACCGCGGATTACACGGATTGCGCGGATTGGAGGGACGCCCGCAGTGGCGTCCGTCGGGTTGCGAGAACCATCCGCGTCATCCGTGGTTCAAACCTTCGGTCATATAGCAGCACTGGTCGATTGTCTTCTTAGGGCACGTCTGAAAAGCCAACAATCTGTCCTGAGTTATTAATGGAGCGGGCGTAGCTGATAGTTCCGCCGGGAAGAGTGCCGAGATCCTCCGGAACGCTGGTATAGTTACTCCAAATACAGGCATGAGTTTGTTCGGAGACGTTGCTGGCCCAGCCGACAATCGCTCCCGCCAGATTGATATCCAGCCCTGCGCCAATGATACCGCCGAGAGTTTGCATCGGCACGATACCTGTTCCCTTTTTCCAATAGAACGCGCCCGTGGGGGCGCCGAAGCCGAAACCATAGCTAATCCCGGCTACTTCGTTGTTATCATTAATTGCATGTGCAAGGCTTATATAGGAGCCGGGAACAAACCCAATACCCACCGTGCCCGTCTCGCGGGACCAGATAAACGCTTCCCAGCGGCCATCCGGCGGCAGAATGCCTTCGCCAGAAATGTAGTTGTGATTATTGATATCGTAAGCCGCCATATGAACGCCGCTCGACAAAGGAGGGGCAAAACGCACGGCACCGCCCGGTCTCCAATAGAATGCGTTCACATATGACCCAACGTACATCTGTCCGGTCATCATGCCGGCGTCATTGATACCGAGGCCGTAACTTCCGTAAGGATTGTGCGCCTCCGCAAGAGTCACCCACCCCGTGCTCGCCGACCAAAAGGCTGGGATTTGCCTGTTGATGGAATTGATAGCTTCACCCGAGATTTCCCCCGAGGCGTTGATCATCTCACCCTGCGACCATGTGCAGCCGGGAGGTGTCCCGAGATCAACCATGCCGCCGGAAGCCGTCCAGATGAAGGCGTGGTGAGTCGTCCCGACTTCGGAGTAACCCACGACTTGGCCGCTGTCATTAATACCCATGGCATAACTTGAGCCGCCTAAGGTGCCCAAATCAGTCAGCCCACTGCTGCTATCCCAGATAAAGGCATGATATTTTTGCGCGCTAGCCAGTGATGCCAGCATAAGAGAGGCGCAAGTGATAGTGAGTAATTGCAGGGTTTTCATTATTGTGGGGGTTTTGGGTTGAATGTTTCACGCAGTTCCCGGGTTGTAGCCGGGGCCGTACGCAGTTGAATAGCGCGCCGGCGATTTGATGCGCGGCGGCGGGAACATGAGCCATCGTCTACCCAATTTGCAGCGCGAATGTCAAGACTAATCCCGTTGTGGCTGGGATCGGTGATCCCGGCGGCGAAGAACTTGGCCGGGCACTAGACCACCGGGATCACCGATTTGCCTGGCCTGCCTCGCGGAAGGCCACGAGCCATCCAAGGCTAGGTCGCTAAAGCTCCATTCAGCCACAACTGGTACGTTGACCTTTTCAGCGACTCCACACTATTCTCCGCTCGCGTCGCTGGGGCAGGATTTACAATATGCAAAAAGAACTTACCGTCCGCGGGCTCATCATCGGAGTCTTCATCACGCTGATCTTCACGGCGGCGAATGTTTACTTCGGGCTCAAGGCTGGTCTGACTTTTTCGACTTCGATTCCGGCGGCGGTGATTTCGATGGCGATCCTGCGCGCTTTTCGCGATGCGACGGTGCAGGAGAACAATATCGTCCAGACAGTGGCCTCGGCCGCGGGCACGTTGTCGTCGATCATCTTCGTTCTGCCAGGCCTGATCATGATTGGGTGGTGGACGGGCTTTCCGTTCTGGATCTCGTTTTTGATTTGCGCCCTCGGCGGCATTCTCGGCGTGATGTACTCGATCCCGCTGCGTCGCGCCTTGGTTACTAATTCCGACCTGCCCTACCCCGAAGGTGTCGCCTGCGCTGAGGTGCTCAAGGTCGGCAGCAGCGGCGACAAGGAACACGCCGACGATGTTGAACACGGACGCGCGGGTCTGCGCGCTGTGCTTTGGGGATCGATTGTCTCGGCGGTTTTCGCCGTGATCGTTGCGACGCAAATTTTCGCGGCGGATTTAGCGCAGACGTTTCGCTTTGGGAAACGCGCCGGAGTGAGTGGTTATGATTTCTCGCTCTCGTTTGCCTTGCTCGCGATCGGGCACCTGTGCGGCATTGCGGTTGGAATTGCGATGCTCATTGGCGCGTTGATCGGTTGGGGCTGGGGCGTGCCGCATTACTCGCAAATGGCCGCAGATATGGTGAGCTCAGGGGCTCAGGTTCCCAAAGCCGTCGCCGCTGCACTCAGCTCTGGCGAAGTGGGACGGCTCGGGACGGCGACGTGGAGTAACTACGTTCGGTTCGTCGGCGCAGGTGCGATCGGCGTTTCTGCGATCTGGACCTTATTGAAGTTGATCCAGCCGGTCATCACCGGGTTAGCCGGCGCGATGGCGGCGAACCGTGCGCGCAAAGCCGGGAAAGCCGACACGCTGCCGATCACCGAGCGTGATATTCCAATAGGGATTGTCGGCATGGTCACGCTTATTTGCATGATTCCGATTGCCTGGGTGCTGGGAGTCTTCGCGAACCAGAGCGGACTCGGCGCGCATCTCTGGACGTTTGTTATTGGCGGGGTCGTTTATGTGGTCCTGATGAGCTTTTTCGTGTCGGCAGTTTGCGGCTACATGGCTGGCTTGATTGGCTCTTCCAATAGCCCGCTTTCCGGTATTGGCATTCTCGTAGTAATCGGGGCCGCGCTGCTTCTCAAACCGTATGCCTCACCGGAACTTGGCAAGGCATTGACGGCATTTGCGTTGTTCACCACCGCGGTAATTTTCAACGTCGCAGCGATTGCGAATAACAATCTGCAAGACCTCAAAACAGGTCAGCTGGTGGATGCGACGCCATGGAAACAACAAGTCGCCCTCATTATCGGTGTAATTGCAGGCGCGTTCGTCATACCTCCAGTGCTCGACCTCGTGAATCGGGCTTACGGTTTTGTCGGCGCACCGGGAGCGGAGCTGCGTCCTAATCCTCTGCCGGCACCACAAGCTGGACTGATTTCGTCGTTAGGTCAGGGCGTCCTGGCGCGAAACATCGACTGGAACCTGATTTTGACCGGCGCGTATATCGGTGTCGGCATCATCGTGCTGAATGAAATCCTCAGCCGAACGACCAAACGCTATAGTGTTCCACCGCTCGCAGTCGGCCTCGGCATTTATCTGCCGACGCAAAGCACGTTGATGATCGTTGTCGGGACAATTGTAGGTTATATCTTCGATCGCGCCGCTGATCGCACCGCGCGTCCAGAACCAACCAAGCAACTCGGCGTGTTGCTCGCCTCAGGCCTGATCGTCGGAGAGAGCATTCTCGGCGTTGTCATTTCCGCGATCGTGGTTTTCTCAGGCAGAGCGGCGCCGCTCGCGCTGGTCGGCCCTGCTTATGAAAAGGCAGGAATCGCTATCGGCGGGCTGGCGTTCGCGATCATCGGATTCGTGCTCTATCGATGGACCCTGCGAATGGGGACTGCGCGCTCGACATGAGGCGGCGCTGGAACGTTTCGCTCTGGCTGGGGTTCGTCGTCGTCCTGGGCGGACTCTTTAGCTACGTGTACTTCGCGCAGTTTCCGATGACGCGTGATTTTCCGTGGCTCAATCTTCTCCTTATCGGCGTTGGGCTCGTGCTGCTCGCAACCGGACTATTTCGCGCGTTTGGAAATCCGAGGCTTTATCGCGGAAAAATTTCTGGATCGATTCTGGCGGTAATTAGCGTCTGTTTAGTCGCGTTCTTCTGCTATGAAATCTTTTTCGTCCTCCGCGATGTGCCGGCTTCTGCAGGAGCGCCGCGCATGGGCGAAAACGCGCCGGCGTTTACGTTGCCTGATCAAAACGGGAAACAAATCGCGCTCGCCGATCTGCTTTCACCGCACGGCGCGATCCTGATGTTTTATCGGGGACATTGGTGAACGCTCTGTAACTCCGAGTTGCGGGGTTTTCAGCAAAGGCTCGGCGATTTCACTTCGCGTGGAGTGAAGGTGGTGGCGATCAGTGTCGATCCTGCCGCGGATAGCCATCGTCTGGCAGAGCGAATGCATTACACTTTCCCGCTCTTGTCGGATGCAGACGCGGCGACGATTCGGCGCTACGATCTGCTGCATCCACATGCCGGGCCGAAACACGAAGACATCTCTCGCCCGGCGGAATTCTACGTCGACCAGAACGGGATCGTGCGCTGGGTGAACCTGACGGGGAACATCGCGGTCCGGGCACGGCCGGAACAGGCATTGGCTGCAATCGACGCGGCTCGACACGGTGCGCAGTAGCCGCCATTGTGTCGGCGGAATGCGATTGCGTGTTTAGGCAATGAAGGACAACACGCCGATCACGATCGACCCGCGTAATCCGCCTAACGAAACGCCAGACATCGTCGGGTTCAGACCGGGGAATCCGCTCGCGGCCAATTTCAAGCCTTTCATCCCGGCCTCTGCGCGGTTGCGCGAATTCACGCCGATTCCGATCATCCTTGGGACGCTCCTCGGGATCGTTTTCGGCGCCTCTTCGCTTTATCTCGTCCTCAAGGTCGGCATCACCGTCAGTGCGTCGATTCCGGTGGCGGTTCTCGCTATTACTACCTTCCGCGTGCTCTCGAAGTTCGGATTGCGCGATTCGACCATTCTCGAAAACAACATCGTCCAAACGGCCGGCTCGGCCGGAGAATCGATCGCGTTCGGCCTTGGCGTGACCATGCCCGCGATCATGATTCTCGGCTTCGATCTCGAAATCATGCGCGTGATGTTGGTCGCGATCCTGGGCGGATTGCTCGGCATCCTGATGATGATCCCGACGCGCCGCGCGCTCATCGTGCAGCAACACGGTTATCTGAAATATCCCGAAGGCACTGCTTGCGCGGAAGTTTTGAAAGCGGGGGCGTCCGCTGAATCGCGCGAAGCCGCGTGCGCGGGAGATCGCGATGCTTACCTCGCCGACGAAACCGTAAGTGGCGGCAAAGTGATCATCGGCGGGTTCCTCATCGGCTTCATTTATTACGGCGCGCTCGAGATCTTCAAAGCGATGAAAGAAATTCCGGAGAAGGTCTTCGGGAAACCGTTCGAGGGCGCTTCGATCTCGCTCGAGAACAACCCGGCATTGCTCGGTGTCGGCTACATCATCGGGCCGCGCATCGCCGGGCTGATGATGGGTGGAGGTGTGTTGTCCTACCTAGTTCTCATTCCGGCGATCAAATATTTCGGTTCGTTAGTAGCCGGACCTGTTTCACCGGAAACTGGCCACACGATCGCGGAGATGAGTGTCGATCAAATTCAGCATGCCTACATTCTCTATATCGGCGCGGGTGCAGTCGCGGCCGGCGGAATCATCAGTCTTATTCGTTCAATGCCGTTGATCTGGCACGGCATTAAAGGCGGGTTCGCCGATCTGCGAGACGCGCGCACGGCAAAGGCGACGGCTGCGCGCACCGATCAGGATCTTTCGATGAACTGGGTGATGGGCGGAATCATCCTCTTGCTCGTGATCATCATGCTCGCGCCGCAGCTCAACCTGCGCTTCAACTTGTTGGGCGCGTTCCTTATCGTCGCGATAGGATTTGTCTTCACCACCGTCTCCTCACGCCTCACCGGCGAAGTGGGTTCGTCTTCCTGTCCAACATCTGGCATTACCGTCGCCACTCTGCTGCTGACTTGTCTTTGTTTTCTGCTCGTCGGGTGGACTGCGCCGCCCTACTTTGTCACGGCACTTTCGATTGGCGGGATTGTCTGCATCGCCTCTTCGAATGGCGGCACGACTTCCCAAGATCTCAAGACCGGATTCCTCGTCGGTTCGACACCGAAGTATCAGCAAATCGCGATTCTCATAGGAACACTCGCGTCGTGTATCGTGATTGGGCCGATCCTGATGAAGTTTAACGACTCGGGGACGGTTTACGTTCCCGTTGCCGGCAACAAGGATTTTGCCTTCGCGTCAGCATTTCACGCGAACGCAGCCGATTTCGAAGAGGACGTGAACGGCCATCCCAAGCGCGAGCGAATCGCCGGTGCTCAAGCCACGGCGGACACGCGAGAGTATTTTGTTTACCACAAAACCTCAGCCGAGAACGGGCCGGCCGGACGTTACCTGGTGAACGAGCAAGGCGCGCCGGTCTACCTCGTCGATCCAGGTATTAACGGCATCTACGATAAGCGTCCCGATGGCTCGAGCGTGCAGAAATTCACCGCTCCGAAAGCCACCCTCATGTCCTACATCATCAAAGGAATCCTGAGCGGCGAATTGCCCTGGGGACTTGTATTGCTCGGCGTTTTCATCTCTATCGTGCTTGAGCTTTGCGGCGTTTCATCGCTCGCCTTTGCGGTTGGAGTTTATTTGCCGATTTCTACGTCTGCGCCGGTTTGGGCTGGTGGTTTGATTCGACTGCTCGTTGACCAGTACACCCGTCGCAAACACGTCGGCGCGGACCTCACCGAAGACCAGCTCGTTGCCGAAGGCGACAAGAGTAACGGTGTGCTCCTGTCATCCGGCTACATCGCGGGCGGAACGCTGGCCGGCGTCGTTTTCGCCTTCATGAATATTCCGTTGAAAGACAGGCTCGACGCGATCGAGAAATGGTCCACGGCGCATAATCCATTCTTCGAAGGCGCATGGTCCGATTTGCTTGCGCTCGTTCCGTTCACAGCTCTGTGCGTTCTGCTTTATCTCGTCGGACGCGATGTGCTGTTCACGCCGCGCAAACGAAAAGCCTGACGATGAGGTTGTAGACGTCTCCCTCTGGGAGACGCGGGCCTGCGTGTGGAATGCGGGGCGGTCAATCGCGATACATACCCGCGCTTCGCAGAGCGAAGCGTCTGCAAGGGCGACGCGGCCGGGATTGGCAATCGCGGCTACAAACAATCTCGCCACGGGTGTGCGATTTCATCTAGGATTTCGCCCGTCTCATGGAAACCGAAACCCTGACCGAAGAAGTTCCGGCCGCGACGCAGCCAACTGCGCTCCGCCGTTATTCACCACCGGTCCTGATTGCGGTTATCGCGTTGCATCTCCTCTTCGGCGGCGTCGCTGCAATATGGGTTGTTTCGAGGTATGCGGGGGCGCGGAAGCTCACGTTTAACGCTGGTCCAAAATCGCCCAACCCAAGCGAACGAGCGCTCGAGCATCGCGTTCAGTTACAGAAAAAGATGGAGTCGGCCCCGCCGGTCGTTCCGAAGCGCGTCCTTACTACCGGCATGTCGAAAGTTACTTTGCCGCCGTTGCCGGAAGTCAAAATGCCGGAAAGCGCACCACACCAGATGATGAACGCGGGCGGAACTGGAGTCGCCTTTGGCGCGGGGGGTGGTGCTTCTGGAGGCGGTGGAGGCGGCGGCAACGGCACCGCGATCAATTTCTTCGGTATCCGGGATCTCAGCACGAGCGTCGTCATCATGATCGATGTCTCCGACTCGATGTTTATCCGGACGGGTGACGCCGCG
>Ga0268266_10005614_pt1 | contig 11649 bp, 7 predicted proteins | sample KBSS13metaG_FD_190356 | JGI IMG/M metagenome (GOLD analysis project Ga0268266, IMG submission 190356) | Switchgrass rhizosphere microbial communities from Kellogg Biological Station, Michigan, USA - KBS S1-3 metaG (SPAdes) (version 2) | ecosystem: Host-associated > Plants > Roots > Rhizosphere >... | reverse complement strand
CAGCGATCTTTCCATTGACCTGGGCACTGCCAACACCCTTATTTACGTGCGCGAGCGCGGTATCGTCCTGAATGAGCCATCGGTTGTGGCCATTCGGACACACGGTAACCAGAAAAGTGTCGTTGCTGTCGGCACCGAGGCCAAGCGCATGCTCGGCCGTACGCCGGGCAACATTGCTGCCATTCGTCCGATGAAGGACGGCGTGATCGCCGACTTCAGCGTCTGCGAAAAGATGCTGCAATACTTTATTAACAAGGTTCACGAAAACAGCTTTCTGCAGCCTAGCCCTCGTGTGCTGATCTGCGTTCCATGCAAATCCACCCAGGTTGAGCGTCGTGCCATCCGTGAATCGGCCCTTGGCGCCGGTGCTCGTGAAGTGTTCCTGATCGAAGAGCCAATGGCTGCTGCGATCGGTGCCGGCCTGCCGGTCGAAGAAGCGCGCGGTTCGATGGTCGTGGATATCGGTGGTGGTACTACCGAAATCGCGCTGATCTCCCTGAACGGTGTGGTCTATGCCGAATCCGTCCGCGTTGGCGGCGACCGCTTCGACGAAGCGATCATCACCTACGTGCGCCGTAACTACGGCAGCCTGATCGGTGAATCCACCGCTGAACGCATCAAGCAGGAAATCGGCACGGCCTACCCGGGCGGCGAAGTTCGCGAAGTCGACGTTCGCGGTCGCAACCTGGCCGAAGGCGTTCCACGCGCATTCACCCTGAACTCCAACGAAGTGCTGGAAGCTCTGCAAGAGTCTCTGGCGACCATCGTTCAGGCCGTGAAAAGCGCCTTGGAGCAATCGCCGCCGGAACTGGCTTCCGACATCGCCGAGCGTGGCCTGGTGCTGACCGGTGGTGGCGCGCTGCTGCGTGACCTCGACAAGTTGCTGGCCCAGGAAACCGGTCTGCCAGTGATCGTTGCCGAAGATCCGCTGACCTGTGTTGCTCGCGGCGGTGGCCGTGCATTGGAAATGATGGATAAGCACACCATGGACCTGCTCTCGAGCGAATAAGTCGCCGAGTGCAATACGTGGGTGAACGCGCAGGCAGCACTTTGCAGTGCTGCCTGTTGGCGTTTATCTTCTGTCAGTCTTCATCCAGGCCGGTTTGATGCCGTATGAATAAACAGAACATTTGCCTGGGAGGAGCGGCTTATTAAACCGCTTTTCGCCAAAGGCCCTTCGTTGGGTGTGCGCCTGTTGGTGCTGGCCGTGCTGTCGGTCGCGCTGATGGTGGTCGATGCCCGCTTCGACCTGCTCAAGCCTGCGCGCAAACAAGCGTCGCTGGTATTGATGGACGCCTACTGGATTACCGATCTGCCGGGACGCCTGTGGGAAGGGATTGCCAGTCAGTTCGGCAGTCGCACCGAACTGGTCGCCGAAAACGAAAAACTCAAGACCGAAAATCTGCTGTATCAGGGTCGCATGCAAAAGCTTGCCGCCCTTACCGAGCAGAACGTTCGGCTGCGCGAGTTGCTCAATTCCTCTGCGCTGGTCAACGAAAAGGTCGAAGTGGCCGAGCTGATCGGCATGGATCCCAATCCCTTCACCCATCGCATCATCATCAATAAAGGTGAGCGCGATGGCGTGGTGCTGGGTCAACCGGTGCTCGATGCACGCGGCTTGATGGGCCAGGTGGTCGAGTTGATGCCTTACACTTCCCGTGTATTGCTGTTGACCGATACCACCCACAGCATTCCAGTACAGGTTAACCGTAACGGTCTGCGCGCGATTGCCAGCGGCACCGGCAACCCCGAGCGCCTGGAATTGCGTCACGTCGCCGACACGGCCGATATCAAGGAAGGCGATCTGCTGGTCAGTTCCGGTCTCGGCCAGCGCTTCCCGGCCGGTTATCCGGTCGCCACGGTGAAGGAAGTCATCCACGATTCCGGCCAGCCGTTCGCGATCGTCCGCGCCGTGCCGACTGCCGCACTCAATCGCAGTCGCTACCTGCTGCTGGTGTTCAGCGACAATCGTACCGCCGAAGAGCGCGCCAACGATGCCGCGCAAGCCCAGGAGAATCTTGACGCCTTTGGCGGTGGCCCGATTATTCCGGCCACTGTGCCGAAGACCGTGACCTCACCTGCTGTGGCGCCGGCCAATGCCACGCCTGCAGCACCTGCGGCCAATGCGGCTCCCACCCAACCCGCTGCAAGCAAACCGCCAGCGGCTGCCAAACCACCGGCAGCGACTCCGGCGGCAAGCAAACCTCCAGCTGCCCAGCCCGCTGCACGACCTGCGGCCAAACCGCCTGTCAGCGCACCGGCGACAACCGGGAGACAAGAATAATGGTCGGGGCTACCGCATCGCGAAACGGCTGGATTGTCTGGCTGACGTTTCTCGTTGGCCTGCTGCTCAGCGTGTCACCGTTGCCGATTTTCATGGAGATCCTGCGCCCGTTATGGCTGGCCTTGCTCCTGACATTCTGGGCGTTGTATATGCCGCACACGGTCGGCATGGTCACGGCGTTCTGTCTGGGGCTGGCCGAAGACGTCCTGCAAGGCGACTTGTTCGGGCAGAACGCGCTGATCCTGACCTTGATCACCTTCCTGGTGCTGTCGTTGCAACAACGCCTGCGAATGTTCCCGATGTGGCAGCAATGCCTGGTCATCCTGGTGATCTTCGGTCTCGCGCAACTGGTGCAATTGTGGCTCAGCGCCTTGACCGGCAACCGTCAGCCAACGCTGGCACTGGTGTTACCGGCGCTGGTCAGTGCCTTGCTCTGGCCTTGGGTCAGCTTTGCCCTTCGCGGACTACGCCGACGCTACAAAATCAATTGAGCCGGTGAAGCAGGGCACTGAACAGGGAGATGTTTTGATGAAGCCGCTTTACCTCGCCTCCGGATCGCCGCGTCGCCGTGAATTGCTCGCGCAGATCGGCGTTCCGTTTTCCGCCATCAGTGCGGATATCGACGAAACCCCAATACCCGAAGAATCGCCGTCGGCCTATGTCGAGCGTCTGGCACGCGGCAAGGCCGAGGCCGGGCGCCGTACCGTCGTGTCTGCTCAGTCATTCTGCGTGCTGGGTGCCGACACCGCCGTGGTGCTGGACGGCAAAATTCTTGGCAAACCGGTGGACGAAGCCGATGCATGCGCCATGCTGATGATGTTGTCCGGCAAGGAGCATGAAGTGCTGACCGCCATCGCTGTGCTGGAAGGCGAGCGCTGTGAGTCGCGGGTGGTGCGCAGTCTGGTGCGGTTCCGGCCGATCAGCGAGGATGAAGCCGCCGCCTATTGGGCCAGCGGCGAACCGCAGGACAAGGCCGGCGGTTATGGCATTCAGGGCCTCGGCGCGGTGTTTGTCGCGGGGCTCAACGGCAGTTACTCGGCAGTGGTTGGGTTGCCGATTTGCGAAACCGCAGAACTGTTAGGCCATTTCGGCATACCCTGTTGGCAAAACCTGAACGCGCAATAAGCGTCGTACGAATCCAGATGCGGCCATTATCGTGAACACGCCTGAACGAGATCCTGCCATGAGTGAAGAGATTCTGATCAACATCACGCCGATGGAGTCGCGCGTGGCGGTGGTCGAAAACGGTGTGCTGCAAGAAGTCCATGTTGAGCGCACGCAAAAGCGCGGGATCGTCGGCAACATCTATAAAGGCAAGATCGTCCGCGTGCTGCCGGGTATGCAGGCGGCCTTCGTCGACATCGGCCTGGATCGCGCGGCATTCATTCACGCCGCCGAAATCTCCCTGCGCGAAGGCCCGGCGGTGGAAAGCATCAGTGCGCTGGTGCACGAAGGCCAAAGCCTTGTCGTGCAAGTCACCAAGGATCCGATCGGTTCCAAAGGCGCGCGCCTGACCACGCAACTGTCGATCCCGTCGCGCTATCTGGTGTACATGCCGCGTACTGCCCACGTCGGCATTTCCCTGAAAATCGAAGACGAAGCCGAGCGCGAACGCCTCAAGCAAGTGGTCAGCGATTGCGTGGCCAAAGAAGGGATCAAGGAGGCGGGCGGTTTCATTCTGCGCACTGCCGCCGAAGGCGCTGGCGCCGATGAAATTCTCATGGACATCCGTTATCTGCGTCGCTTGTGGGACCAGATCAACGAACAGATCAAGACCATTTCCGCGCCGAGCGTGATCTACGAAGACCTTGGTCTGGCGCTGCGTACCCTGCGTGATCTGGTCAACCCGAAGATCGAGAAGATTCGCATCGATTCCCGGGAAACGTTCCAGAAAACCACGCAGTTCGTCGCCGAACTGATGCCGGAGATCGCTGATCGTCTGGAACACTACCCGGGTGAGCGGCCGATTTTCGACCTGTACGGTGTCGAAGACGAAATCCAGAAAGCCCTTGAACGCAAAGTGCCGCTGAAATCCGGTGGTTATCTGGTGGTCGATCCGGCGGAAGCCATGACCACCATCGATGTGAACACCGGAGCTTTCGTCGGCCATCGCAACCTCGAAGAAACCATCTTCAAGACCAATCTCGAAGCGGCTACCGCGATTGCCAGGCAGATGCGCCTGCGAAATCTGGGCGGGATCATCATCATCGACTTCATCGACATGGAAGATGAAGAGCACCAGCGCCAGGTGCTGCGCACTCTGGAAAAACAGCTGGAGCGCGATCACGCCAAGACCAACATCATCGGCATCACCGAGTTGGGCCTGGTGCAGATGACCCGCAAGCGCACCCGCGAAAGTCTCGAACAAGTGCTGTGCGAACCGTGCAGCAGTTGCCAGGGGCGCGGCAAACTGAAAACCGCGGAAACCATCTGTTACGAGATCTTCCGCGAGATTCTCCGTGAAGCCCGCGCCTATCAGGCCGAGGGCTACCGAGTGTTGGCGAACCAGAAAGTGGTCGACCGTTTGCTCGATGAAGAATCCGGTAACGTTGCCGAACTTGAAGGCTTCATCGGCCGCACCATACGCTTCCAGGTGGAAACCATGTATTCCCAGGAACAATATGACGTGGTGCTGCTCTGAACCCCTGCGTCACACCTTTTTCACCGCGGCTGGCCTCAGCTTTTCGCAGTATTTTTGCCATGGGAGCCAACTGACATGGAGCGTCTGACACGCATTTTGGCCGCAATCACCCGCTGGGGGCTGGGCCTGTGCGCGTTGGTTTTGGTATTGATGGCGTTGTACGTCAGTCTCGGCCGCGAACTGACGCCGTTGGTGGCCGAATATCGCGCTGACATCGAAGACAAGGCCAGTGCCGCCCTCGGCATGCCGTTGCAGATCGGCGAGCTGGAGGGCAACTGGAGCGGTTTTGCGCCGATCCTGCTGGCTCACGATGTGATGGTCGGCGACGGCGCCAATGCCTTGCGTCTGGATCGGGTGCGCGCCGTACCGGATTTGTGGGCCAGTCTGTTGGCTCGCGAAGTGCGTATTGCCCACCTCGAACTCAACGGTCTGAAAATCAGCCTTAAAGAGGCAGAAGACGGCAGTTGGGCGCTGGAAGGTCTGCCGATACAGAACGATCAGCCGCTCGATCCGCAACAGTTGTTCAATCGCTCGCAAATGATTCAGCAACTGTCGGTGCTCGACAGTCAGGTGACCTTGCAACCGCTGGATCACGCGCCGCTGACCCTCACCTATGTCGGCCTCAATCTGAAAACCGGCGCCAGCCGTCAACGGCTCGATGCTCGTTTGACCTTGCCGGATGGTCAGCCCGTCGCGCTGAGCCTGCGCACGCGAATTCGCCCCGACCAATTGAAGGACAGTGTGGTAGACGGTTACGCCAGCCTGCCGCAAAGCGACTGGTCGAAGTGGCTGCCAGAACGCCTTACCCAACAATGGAATTTTTCCGAGATCAAGGCCGGTGGTGAACTCTGGGTCAACTGGGCCAAGGGCACGCTGCAGAGTGCCGCGTTACGCTTGAATGCTCCGCAACTGACCGGCGCCTATGCCGATCGCAAGCCGATCCAGATCAATAATCTGGCGCTTAACGCCTACTACGAAAACAGTGATGAGGGTGCGACCGTTACCCTCGATTCACTGGCGATGAGTTTCGGCGAGAACCGTTGGGAGTCGCATGTACAGCTGAAGCAGACGCGCGCGACCGACAAGGTGGACGAGCTCTGGCACTTGCAGGCGGATCGTCTCGATCTGACCCCGATCACTCCACTGCTGAATGCGTTGGGGCCGTTGCCGCAAGGTTTCGCCACGGCCGTTGATCATTTGAAAGTCACCGGTGGTCTGCGCAACGTGCTGCTGGATTTTCGCCCCAATGCCACCGATGGCAACAAATTCAGTTTCGCCACCAATCTGGACAATGTTGGTTTCGACGCCTATCACGGCGCTCCGGCAGCACGAAACGTCAGTGGCAGCCTCAGTGGCAACCTTGACGGTGGCGAGTTGCGCATGGACAGCAAGGATTTTGTCCTGCACCTCGATCCGATTTTCGCCAAGCCATGGCAGTACATTCAGGCCAACGCCCGGCTGACCTGGAAGCTCGATAAAGACGGCTTCACCCTGATCGCGCCGTACCTGAAGGTGCTCGGCGAGGAGGGCAAGATTGCCGGTGATTTCCTGATTCGTCTGCATTTCGACCATAGCCAGGAAGACTACATGGACCTGCGGGTCGGTCTGGTCGAGGGCGACGGTCGCTACACCGCCAAATACCTGCCCGAAGTCCTGAGCCCGGCGCTTGACGAGTGGCTGCGCACGGCCATCCTCAAAGGTGCTGTCGATCAGGGTTTCTTCCAGTATCAGGGCTCGCTGAACAAGAACGCCGGGGAGGCCGACCGCAGCATCAGCCTGTTCTTCAAGGTGCACGATGCCGAACTGGCGTTCCAGCCGGGCTGGCCGCACGTGAGCAAGGTCAGTGGTGACGTGTTCATCGAAGACAGTGGCGTACGGATCTGGGCCAATAAGGGGCAGTTGCTCGACACCCAGGTCAGCGATGTATTCGTCAACATTCCCCACGTACCGGCCGGGCAACACACGCACATGTATCTCGATGGCGCGTTTGCCGGTGGCCTCGGTGATGGCCTGAAAATCCTTCAGGACGCACCGATCGGTACCGGTGAGACCTTTGCCGGTTGGGAAGGCGCGGGCGATCTGCAAGGCAAGCTCAAGCTCGATATTCCGTTGGACAAGGGCGGTGACCAACCGAAAATCCTCGTCGACTTCAAAACCGCCAATGCGCGGCTGAAACTGGCTGAGCCGAAACTGGAGCTGACTCAGCTCAAAGGCGATTTCCGCTTTGACAGCGGCAAAGGCCTCAGCGGGCAGAACATCGCCGCGCGCGCCTTCGACAAACCGGTGACTGCGCAGATCTTCGCCGATGGCAGCCCTGGCAAACTCAGGACTCGGGTGGCGGCATCCGGGCAGGTCGAAGTGAAGAAACTCACCGACTGGCTGGGTGTGAGCCAACCGTTGCCAGTATCCGGGACCATTCCCTATCAGTTGCAGCTCAATCTCGACGGTGCCGACAGCCAGTTGATGGTCAGTTCCAGCATGAGAGGTGTGGCGGTGGACTTGCCCGCGCCGTTCGGTATGGCGGCGGATGTCGGTCGCGACACGGTGTTCCGCATGACCTTGCAGGGGCAGGAGCGGCGTTACTGGGTCAATTACGACCAACTGGCCAATTTCACCTTTGCGGCACCGCCGAGCAATTTTGCCGAGGGCCGTGGCGAGTTGTTCCTCGGGGCCGGCGAAGCGGTGCTGCCGGGCGCCAAAGGCTTGCGGATTCGCGGGGTGCTTTCGGAGCTGGATGTCGCGCCGTGGCAGGACCTGGTCAACAAATACGCCGGGCAAGATCCGGGCGGCAGTGCCAAGCAATTGCTCAGCAGTGCTGATTTCAAGGTCGGCAAACTCACGGCTTTCGGGACCACGCTGGATCAGGCGTCGGTGCAGGTCAATCGCAAGCCGGGCACCTGGAATCTGTCCCTCGACAGCCAGCAGGCCAAAGGCTCGGCGAGCCTGCCGGACGCCAAGGGCGTGCCGATTGCGGTCAATTTGCAGTACGTGAAACTGCCAGCACCGGACCCGACGGTTCAAGCTGACGAGAACTCGCCGGATCCGTTGGTATCGGTCGATCCGACGAAAATTCCGGCGCTGGATATCACCATCAATCAACTGTTCCTCGGCCCGGATCTGGTCGGCGGCTGGTCGCTGAAGGTGCGCCCGACCGCCAAAGGCATCGCTCTGAACAACCTCGACATGGGCCTCAAAGGCATCCTGTTGCAGGGTAATGGCGGCTGGGAAGGCACGCCGGGTGCAACCAATAGCTGGTTCAAAGGCCGGATTGGCGGCAAGAACCTTGCTGATGTCCTCAAGGGCTGGGGCTTTGCTCCAAGCGTGACCAGTGAAGAATTCCACATGGACGTCGATGGCCGCTGGCCGGGCTCGCCGGCATGGCTGGCGACCAAGCGCTTCTCTGGCACCCTCGATGCATCGTTGAACAAAGGCCAGTTTGTTGAAGTGGAAGGCGGCGCGCAGGCATTGCGGGTGTTCGGTCTGCTTAACTTCAACTCCATCGGCCGCCGTTTGCGTCTGGATTTCTCTGATCTGTTCGGCAAAGGCTTGAGCTACGACCGGGTCAAAGGCCTGCTGGTGGCAAACAATGGCGTGTACGTCACCCGTGAGCCGATTCGCCTGACCGGTCCTTCAAGCAATCTGGAACTGGACGGCACTCTGGATCTGGTCGGCGACAAGGTCGACGCCAAATTGTTAGTGACCTTGCCGGTGACCAACAACCTGCCGATCGCTGCGCTGATCGTTGGCGCACCGGCAGTTGGCGGCGCACTGTTCCTGATCGACAAGCTTATCGGTGACCGTGTGGCGCGCTTTGCCAGTGTGAAGTACACCGTCAAAGGCCCATGGAAAGAGCCGAAAATCACCTTCGACAAGCCTTTTTGAGTAGCATGACCCTATTCCCGATGTAGGAGCTGCCGCAGGCTGCGATCTTTTGATTTTGTTTTTGACGAGCCAGATCAAAAGATCGCAGCCTGCGGCAGCTCCTACACGGTTATGTGCAGATTCCGAGGAGCGGCCATGTCTTTAGCGGTGATTCAAATGGTCAGCCAGAGCGACGTGCTGGCCAATCTGGCTCAGGCCCGGCGCCTGCTCGAACAGGCTGCGGCCGGTGGCGCGAAGCTGGCGGTGCTGCCGGAAAACTTCGCTGCCATGGGCCGTCGTGACGTTGCTGACATCGGCCGCGCCGAGGCGCTCGGCGAAGGACCGATCCTGTCGTGGTTGAAACAGACCGCCCGCGACCTCAAGTTATGGATAGTGGCTGGCACCTTGCCGTTGCCGCCGGTGGATCAGCCGACGGGCAAGGCTAATGCCTGCTCGCTGCTGGTCAATGAGTATGGCGAAATCGTTGCCCGCTATGACAAGTTGCATCTGTTCGATGTCGATGTGGCGGACAATCGCGGCCGTTACCGCGAATCCGATGACTATGCTTATGGCAGTGGCGTCGTGGTTGCCGACACGCCGGTGGGCAAGCTCGGTCTGACTGTGTGTTATGACTTGCGCTTTCCCGAGTTGTACAGCGAATTGCGAGCCGCCGGTGCCGAGCTGATTACCGCTCCGTCGGCCTTTACTGCGGTGACCGGCGCAGCGCATTGGGATGTGCTGATTCGCGCGCGGGCCATCGAGACCCAGTGTTATGTGCTGGCCGCAGCGCAGGGCGGAACCCATCCTGGACCGCGGGAAACCTTCGGCCATGCAGCGATCATCGACCCGTGGGGCCGCGTGCTGGCGAGTCAGGATCAAGGCGAAGCGGTGTTGTTGGCCGAACGCGATAGCGATGAACAAGCGTCCATCAGGGCGCGAATGCCGGTGACGAGTCATCGACGGTTTTTCTCGCGGGGCGCCCAGCGGCCTGCTTCAGAACACGAATTTAAGGCGTAAACCTATGAGCGAGTTGTTGTCCTCAGTCAGTGATCACCTGTTGGCGCCCGGCGGCGTGACGATCGAGAGCCTGCAAGGCGTGCTCGGCGATCTGGCCGGCCCCGGCATCGATGCTGCCGACCTGTATTTCCAGGGCCAGATCTCAGAGTCCTGGGCGCTGGAAGACGGCATCGTCAAGGAAGGCAGCTTCAACCTCGATCAGGGTGTCGGCGTGCGCGCGCAGTCCGGTGAAAAAACCGGTTTTGCCTACAGCAACGCGATCACCCTCGAAGCCCTTGGCGCAGCGGCCCGTGCCGCGCGCTCGATCTCCCGCGCCGGGCAGAACGGTACGGTGCAGGCGTTCACCCCGCAGGATGTCGCGCAACTGTACGCGCCGGACAACCCGCTGGAAGTGCTGAGCCGCGCCGAGAAGGTTGAACTGCTCAAGCGTATCGATGTGGCTACCCGCGCGCTCGACCCGCGTATCCAGCAGGTCAGCGTGAGCATGGCTGGCGTCTGGGAGCGGATTCTGGTGGCGTCCACCGACGGCGGGCTGGCGGCGGATGTGCGCCCGCTGGTGCGTTTCAACGTCAGCGTCATCGTTGAGCAGAATGGTCGTCGCGAGCGCGGCGGGCACGGCGGCGGCGGGCGTACCGACTACCGTTATTTCCTCGCCGAAGACCGCGCCATGGGTTATGCCCGCGAAGCACTACGTCAAGCGTTGGTAAATCTGGAAGCGATTCCGGCGCCGGCCGGTACGTTGCCGGTGGTGTTGGGTTCGGGCTGGTCTGGCGTGCTGTTGCACGAAGCCGTCGGCCACGGTCTGGAAGGCGACTTCAACCGCAAGGGCAGCTCGGCCTACAGCGGGCGCATGGGCGAAATGGTTGCTTCCAAGCTGTGCACCATCGTCGATGACGGCACCTTGAGCGGCCGTCGCGGTTCGCTGAGTGTCGATGACGAAGGCACGCCGACCGAGTGCACCACGCTGATCGAAAACGGCGTACTCAAGGGCTATATGCAGGACAAGCTCAACGCGCGCCTGATGGGTGTGGCTCGTACCGGTAACGGTCGTCGCGAATCCTACGCGCACCTGCCGATGCCACGGATGACCAACACCTACATGCTGGGTGGCGAAAGCGATCCGGCGGAAATCATTGCTTCGGTGAAGAAAGGCATCTACTGCGCCAACCTCGGCGGCGGTCAGGTCGATATCACCAGCGGCAAGTTCGTGTTCTCCACCAGCGAGGCGTACCTGATCGAAGACGGCAAGATCACTGCGCCGGTCAAAGGCGCGACGTTGATCGGCAACGGCCCCGAGGCGATGAGCCGGGTGTCGATGGTCGGTAATGATCTGGCGCTGGACAGCGGTGTGGGCACGTGCGGCAAGGATGGGCAATCGGTGCCGGTAGGCGTCGGTCAGCCGACGTTGAAAATCGATGCGATCACCGTGGGTGGCACGGGCGCATAAATAAACGTGTGTAGGAGCTGCCGCAGGCTGCGATCTTTGCTCTTAAGATCAAAGGATCGCAGCCTTCGGCAGCTCCTACAGGGGCGAGATATCAACGCAGGCCGCGTTGAGTCTCGTCCAGCTCACGGATGTACTTGAAGATCTTGCGGCTGGAGGCAGGAGGTTTGTTTTGCGCAACCTCGTGCTGAGCCTGACGGATCAGGGAACGCAGTTGCTGGCGATCGGCGTCCGGGTACTCGACGACGAATTTCTCCAGCACGGCATCGTCGCCCGCGATCAGGCGATCACGCCAGCGTTCGAGATTGTGGAAACGCTCGTTGTACTGACGAGTCGAGGCATCGAGTTGATCGAGCAGCGTGAGAATCGCGTCAGTGTCCTGATCGCGCATCAGTTTGCCGA
>Ga0268266_10005613_pt1 | contig 11650 bp, 17 predicted proteins | sample KBSS13metaG_FD_190356 | JGI IMG/M metagenome (GOLD analysis project Ga0268266, IMG submission 190356) | Switchgrass rhizosphere microbial communities from Kellogg Biological Station, Michigan, USA - KBS S1-3 metaG (SPAdes) (version 2) | ecosystem: Host-associated > Plants > Roots > Rhizosphere... | reverse complement strand
GTCGCAAGGTCCGCTTTGCGAAGGCCTCGGGCGAGGTGATTGACCGATGAGCGCGAAAGACCAATCCGTAGTGCAGGCCCGCCTGCGCCAGCATTATGACGATGTTGTCCGGGCTCAGCTGAAGAGCGAGTTCGGCTACAAGAACGACATGGCGGTGCCGAAGCTCGAGAAGATCGTCATCAACATGGGCGTCGGAGAGGCTGCCAACGACAAGGGCAAGATGACCGCCGCAGTTAACGAGCTGCAGGCGATCGCCGGCCAGAAGCCGGTGGTCAATAAGGCCCGCAAGTCGATCGCGCAGTTCAAATTGCGCGAAGGCGTCGGCATCGGCTGCAAGGTCACGCTGCGCGGCCGCCGCATGTATGAGTTCCTCGATCGCCTGATCACGATCGCGCTGCCGCGCGTCCGCGACTTCCGCGGTATTCCCGGCAACAGCTTCGACGGGCGTGGAAACTATGCCATGGGCCTGAAGGAACAGATCATTTTCCCCGAAGTCGATTACGACCAGGTGGAATCGATCCGGGGCATGGACATTGTGATTTGCACCACGGCCAACACGGACAAGGAAGCGAAGGCTTTGCTGCGCGGCTTCAACATGCCGTTCGTCAGCTAAGCGGGGGACCAGAGATGGCTAAGAAGAGTTCAGTTGAGAAGAACAACCGCCGGATCCGGCGGTCCAAGCAATATGCGAAGCGCTGGGAGCGCCTGCGCGAGGTTGCCCGCGACAAGACCGTGCCGGCCGAGGAGCGTTTCGACGCCCAGCTGCGGATGGCCGAGCTGCCGCGCAATAGCAACCCGACGCGCATCCGCAACCGCTGCGAGCTGACCGGGCGTCCGCGCGCCGTCTATCGCCGCTTCAAGCTGTGCCGTGTCGCGTTGCGCGACCTGGCCTCCGTCGGGTTGATCCCCGGCGTGACGAAGTCGAGCTGGTAAGGGAGGGATCGGAACAATGTCACTGAGCGATCCCCTGGGCGATATGCTGACCCGCATCCGTAACGGCCAGTCCGCACGGATGGCGGCGATCCACAGCCCGTCTTCCAAGCTGCGCCGCAACGTCCTCGAAGTGCTGAAGCGCGAGGGCTATATCCGCGGCTATGACGAAGAGGCCGAGGTCAACGGTTCGGCGAACCTGCGTATCGAGCTGAAATATCACGACGGCGAGCCGGTCATCCGCGAGATAAAGCGGATTTCCAAACCTGGTCGCCGTGTCTATTCGAAGATTGCCGATCTGGCGCGCTTCTATAACGGGCTCGGAATTTCGATCCTGTCGACGCCGCGCGGCATCATGTCGGACCACGAGGCCCGCGCCGCCAATGTCGGCGGCGAAGTCCTCTGCCGCATATTCTAAGCGGGTCAGGAAACAACCATGTCACGTATTGGAAAAGCGCCGGTCAAGGTTCCGCAGGGCGTCGACGTCAAGCTGAACGGCCAGACCGTCACCGCCAAGGGTAAGCTCGGCGAAGGCAGCTTCACCGTTGTCGACGACGTTTCGGTCGAGATCACCGATGGCGTCATCACGCTGGCGCCGCGCGGCGAGTCCCGCCGGGCGCGCAACATGTGGGGCACGTCCCGTACTCAGGTGAACAACCTGGTGCAGGGCGTCGCCACCGGCTTCACCGAGGAGCTGGAGATCAACGGTGTCGGCTATCGCGCCGCCGTCCAGGGCAAGGATCTGGTGCTCGCTTTGGGTTATACCCACGACATCAAGTATCCGATCCCGGCCGGCGTCACGATGAAGACGGAAAAGCCGACCTCGATCTCGATCACGGGCGCGAACAAGCAGCAGATCGGCCAGATCGCCGCCGAAATCCGCGCCTTCCGTCCGCCGGAGCCCTATAAGGGCAAGGGCGTGAAGTACGTGTCCGAGACGATCGTCCGCAAAGAAGGCAAGAAGAAGTAGGCCCGCCATGAAGATCGATTCAAAAACAGCACGCAAATATCGCGTGCGCGCGCGCCTTCGCCGTCTCCCGACGGATCGGCCGCGCCTGTCCGTCCATCGCACCTCTGCGCATATCTATGCGCAGATCATCGATGATCATCAGTCGGTGACCATCGCCGCGGCCTCGACGCTCGAGGCCGGGGTAAAGGGCGAGACCAAAAGCGGCGCCAATGTCGAGGCGGCGAAGATCGTCGGCCGGCTGGTCGCCGAGCGTGCCAAGGCGGCGGGCATCGTCGATGTCCGCTTCGATCGCGGCGGTAACATTTATCACGGACGGATCCGTGCGCTGGCGGAAGCCGCGCGCGAAGCCGGCCTGAATTTCTAAGGGGACCGGAATGGCACGCGGCGAAAACAGAGAGCAGCGGGGCGGTCGCGATCGCGATCGGACCGAGGGCGCGGAGAGCGAGTTCGTCGAAAAGCTCGTTTCCATCAATCGCGTTGCGAAGGTGGTCAAGGGCGGCCGGCGCTTCGGCTTCGCGGCGCTGGTCGTGGTCGGCGACGGCAAGGGCCGCGTCGGTCATGGCGCGGGCAAGGCCCGTGAGGTGCCCGAAGCGATCCGCAAGGCGACCGAGCAGGCGAAGCGCACCATGGTGCGTGTGCCGCTCCGTGAAGGGCGTACGCTCCATCACGATCTGAACGGCCATTTCGGCGCCGGCCAGGTCGTCATGCGCGCGGCCCCGGCCGGTACCGGGATTATCGCGGGCGGTCCGATGCGCGCCGTGTTCGAGGCGCTGGGCGTCCAGGACGTGGTGGCGAAGTCGATCGGCACGTCCAATCCGCATAACATGGTGAAGGCCACCCTGGCGGCCCTGTCGTCCGTCGTGAGCCCGCGCGTCGTCGCGGCGCGCCGCGGCAAGAAGATCGGCGACATTCTGGGCAAGCCGGAGGCAGGCACCAGCGAACATGAAGGGGCCGTCTGATGACGACCGAAAAGGAAGGCGCGGCTGAGAAGAAGCCGGCCGCGAAGAAGGCGCCTGTCGCTAAGAAGGTCGCTGCCGAGGCTGCCGCTCCGGCGGAGACCACGGCTGCAGCTCCGGCGAAGGCCAAGAAGGAAGCGGCCGCCGACAAGGCGACTGTCATCGTCACCCAGGTCGGCAGCCCGATCGGCCGCCGTCACGACCAGCGCGAGACGCTGGCCGGACTGGGCCTGAACAAGATCGGCCGTACCCGCGAGCTGGAAGATACGCCGGCCGTGCGCGGGATGATCGCCAAGGTCGCGCATCTGCTGCGCGTCGAGGCTTGAGGATACTACCGCCATGAAACTCAACGAACTTCACGACAATCCCGGCGCCCGCAAGCCGCGCACCCGCGTGGGCCGCGGCATCGGCTCGGGCAAGGGCAAGACCGGCGGCCGTGGCGTCAAGGGTCAGACCTCGCGCACCGGCGTGTCGATCAACGGCTTCGAGGGCGGCCAGATGCCGCTGCACCGCCGTATCCCGAAGCGTGGTTTCACCAACCACATGCGGATGGACTACGTCGCGGTCAATCTGGGCGACGTCCAGAAGGCGATCGACGCCAAGAAGCTGGACGCAGGCGCGGTCATCGATGCCGAGGCGCTGGTGAAATCGGGCGTGCTGCGCCGCTCGCGCGACGGCGTGCGCCTGCTGGCCAAGGGCGACTTCGCCGCGAAGAAGCTGCGCTTCTCCGTGGTCGGCGCCTCCGCCGCCGCGATCGCCGCGGTCGAGAAGGCCGGCGGCACTGTCGAGCTGTTGAAGGCGAAGGCCGAGGCCGAAGCGGCCGGCTGAGCTTTCGGCCCTATATTCGAGAAAGTTTCACGAATATAGGGGTGGTTCGATCAGGCGGGGTGACTTATCTTTGAGGGTCAGTTCGCGCCTTCTGTCCTAAGGATCTTCGATGGCCTCCGCCGCCGAGCAACTCGCCGCCAATTTGAACTTCGGCGCCTTCTCCAAGGCGACCGAACTCAAAAAGCGGATCTGGTTCACTGTCCTCGCGCTGATCGTCTATCGCGTGGGCTGCTATATCCCGCTGCCCGGCGTCGATCCGCATGCCCTGGCGCAGATGTTCCAGCGCCAGTCGGGCGGCATCCTGGGCATGTTCGACATGTTCTCGGGCGGTGCGTTGCAGCGCATGACCATCTTCGCGCTGAACATCATGCCCTATGTCTCGGCATCGATCATCGTTCAGGTCATGACCATCGTCTCGCCCCAGCTGGAGGCCCTCAAGAAAGAGGGTGAGGCCGGCCGCAAGAAGATGACGCAATATACGCGCTACCTGACCGTCTTCCTGGCCGGCGTGCAGGCTTACGGCCTTGCCGCGTCGCTGATGCGCAGCCAGGGCGTGGTCATCGATCCCGGCTATGTCTTCCTCGTCACCACCGTCGTCACCATGACCGGCGGCACGATCTTCCTGATGTGGCTGGGCGAGCAGATCACCAGCCGGGGCATCGGCAACGGCATCTCGCTGATCATCTTCGCCGGCATCGTCGCGACCCTGCCGCGCGGCCTGATCCAGACCCTGGAGCTGGGCTCGACTGGCGCGCTGTCGACCTTCGTCATCATCGCCATGGTGGTCATGGTGGTTGGGGTGTTCCTGTTCATCGTCTTCATGGAACGGGCCCAGCGCCGCCTCCTGGTCCAGTATCCCAAGCGCCAGCAGGGCAACCGCATGTATGGCGGCGAATCCAGCCACCTGCCGCTGAAGCTCAACACCTCGGGCGTTATCCCGCCGATCTTCGCCTCGTCCCTGCTGCTGCTGCCGCTGACCATCACCGGCTTCCTCGGCGGCTCGCAGACCAGCGGCGGCGCGCTCGGCTGGGTCATCCAGCAGATCGGCCACGGCAAGCCGCTCTATATGGTGCTCTATGCGGCCGGCATCATTTTCTTCTGCTTCTTCTACACCGCCATCGTCTTCAACCCGCAAGAGACGGCAGAGAATCTGCGCAAGTATGGCGGGTTCATCCCGGGCATCCGGCCGGGCAAGTCGACGGCCGACTATCTCGACTATGTGCTGACCCGCATCACGGTCATCGGCTCGGCCTATCTGGTCGTGGTCTGCCTCATCCCCGAGATCGTGATCAATCAGTTCAGCCTGCCGTTCTATTTCGGCGGCACCAGCCTGCTGATCATGGTGACGGTGACGATGGACACGGTCGCGCAGATCCATTCGCACCTTCTGGCGCATCAATATGAGGGATTGATCAAGCGCTCGAAGCTTCGTGGCGCCCGCAGCAATCGGGGTATCTGAGCGCGGCGCCGGGACGTAGGGCCATCACTGGGTAAAGATCGAAAGAAATTCGGCAATGAACATTATTCTGCTCGGACCTCCGGGCGCGGGAAAGGGAACCCAGGCACAACGCCTGGAAAAGGACTACGGCATCGTTCAGATCTCCACCGGGGACATGCTGCGCGCCCGCAAGAAGGCGGGCGATGCGCTGGGCCAGGAACTGTCAGCGATCATGGATGCCGGTAACCTGGTGCCGGACGAGTTGATCATCCGCATGCTGGGCGAGCGCATTGAGCAGCCGGACGCGGCCAAGGGCTTCATCCTGGATGGCTTCCCCCGCACTGTGCCGCAGGCCGAGGCGCTCGACGTCATGCTGAACGGCAAGCATCTGAAGCTCGCCGCGGTTATCGAGCTCAAGGTCGATGAAGAGGCGCTGGTGCACCGCATCGCCGGCCGCTATTCCTGCGCCAAGTGCGGCGCCGGCTATCACGACGAGTTCCAGAAACCGAAGGTCGAGGGTACTTGCGACAAATGCGGCGCGACCGACTTCATCCGCCGCGACGACGACAAGCCGGAGGCGGTACGTAACCGGCTGAAGGTCTATCGCGACCAGACCGCGCCGATCCTGCCTTATTACAAGGGCAAGGGCCTGCTCCAGACGATCGACGGCATGGCGCCGATCGATGAGGTCTACCGGAAGATCACCGCCCTGCTGGGCACGGCGGGCTGAGGCCGATGCGCGCCTTGGCCTCGATCGCGGTTGCGGCTCTGATTCTTGCATCCGGCGCTCGCGCCGACGTGCCGGAATCGAACGCCTGCACGCTGATCGCCAAGGAGGATGTGGCCCGGATCGTCGGCGGAACGGTCGAAAGCGCTGAGCGCAACGATGACGGCAAGACCGAGGACGGCGCCTATTCCTCGACCTGCGTATGGAAGGTGACGGGCTTGCCGCCGCTTCCGGCGAAGCCCAATGCGCCGTTCGGCGGTGCCGCGTTCGCCATGCTGAACACGATCACCTGGCCCGCCGGCAGCGGCATGGCGAAGAAATATCTCGAGGATTTCCGTGACGCCGCCAAGCAGGAGCTGATCGACATGACGCCGGTCCCGGTCCAGGCCGGCGACGAGGCGTTGTGGTGGGGCGACGGCGTGGCGGTGCGCAAGGGCGATGTCAGCTTCGGCGTCTCGGTCCATGTCGGCACCGACAAGAAGGCCGAGCAGGCGATGGAAGAGGCGCTGGCGAAAACGATCGTCGGGAACTTTAACAAACAAGGTGCTTCGGGGCATTGACCTTAGAGAAACTGCCCCTATAATGCGCGACCTTCCGGAGTATAAACGACCGGCTGATCGTGCGCGCCCCAACTTGGGGCATTTTTCGTTCGATCTAGACCCTTAGGAGCATGGCGTGGCCCGTATTGCTGGTGTGAACATTCCCGCGCAGAAGCGTGTCGAGATCGCTCTGCGCTACATTTATGGCATCGGGCCGCAGCGCGCGACCGCCATCTGCACGAAGATCGGCATTCCGACGGAGCGCCGCGTCAACGAGCTGACCGACGACGAGATCTTCCGCATCCGCGAGGTCATCGACGCCGATTATAAGGTCGAGGGCGATCTGCGCCGCGACGTCGCCATGAACATTAAGCGCCTGATGGATCTGGGCTGCTATCGCGGCCTGCGCCATCGCAAGGGCCTGCCGGTTCACGGCCAGCGCACCCATACGAACGCGCGCACCCGCAAGGGCCCGGCGCGTCCGATCGCCGGCAAGAAGAAGGTCACGAAATAATTCCGCCGGTATCCAGCCAGCCGGCTGGGCCGGTATCGCCGCTCATTTTCAGTTCCTGAGGACCCATGGCAAAACCAAGCACTGCGCAGCGGCTTCGCCGCAAAGAGCGCAAGAACATCACGTCCGGCGTCGCGCACGTGAACGCGTCGTTCAACAACACGATCATCACGATCACCGACGCGCAGGGCAATGCGATCGCCTGGGCCTCGTCGGGCAGCGCCGATTTCAAGGGCTCGCGCAAGTCGACCCCTTATGCGGCGCAGATGGCGGCCGAATCGGCCGGCAAGAAGGCCATGGAGCATGGCATGCGCACCCTCGAGGTCGAGGTGAAGGGCCCGGGTTCGGGCCGTGAGTCGGCCTTGCGGGCACTCCAGACGGTCGGTTTCACCGTGACCGCGATCCGCGACATCACGCCGGTTCCGCACAACGGCGTTCGCCCGCCGAAGCGCCGCCGGGTCTGATTTCGCGCGCTGGAGGTTCTCGCGGAGAACCTCCTTTATTGAGCCCGTTTCGCCCTCCGCCCCTGCGGAGCTTTAAGCGGCGAATTTGAAGGTAGAGACAGATGCACAAAAACTGGCAGGAACTGATCAAGCCGAGCAAGCTGAACACCCAGGCCGGCACGGACCCGCGGCGTATCGGCAGCATCATCGCCGAGCCGCTGGAACGCGGCTATGGCCTGACGCTCGGCAATGCGCTCCGCCGCGTGCTGCTGTCCTCGCTCCAGGGCGCCGCGGTGATCGCCATCCAGATCGACGGCGTGCTGCATGAGTTCTCGTCCATCCCGGGTGTGCGCGAGGACGTCACCGACGTCGTGCTGAACATCAAGTCGCTGGCGCTGCGCATGCACGGCGAAGGTACCCGCCGGATGCGGCTGCGCGCCGATACGGCCGGCGAAGTCCGCGCCGGCCTTATTGAGACCGGCTCCGATATCGAGGTGATGAACCCCGAGCTGGTGATCTGCACGCTGGACCGCGACGCCAAGCTCAACATGGAGCTGACCGTTCAGACCGGTAAGGGCTATCGCCCGGCGGCACAGAACCGCCCCGAGGATACGCCGATCGGCATGATCCCGATCGACAGCATCTTTTCGCCGGTGCGCAAGGTCTCCTACAAGGTCGACAATACCCGCGTCGGCCAGATCACCGACTACGACAAGCTGACGATGCAGATCGAGACCACGGGCGCGATCACGCCCGAGGACGCGGTGGCCTATGCCGCCCGCATCCTGCAGGACCAGCTGCAGATCTTCGTCAACTTCCACGAGCCGGCAGCCCGCGAAGGCGGCTCGGCCCACGAGGACCTGCCGTTCAACCGCAACTTGCTGCGCAAGGTCGACGAGCTGGAGCTGTCGGTCCGCTCGGCGAACTGCCTGAAGAACGACAACATCATCTATATCGGCGACCTGGTTCAGAAGTCGGAAGGCGAAATGCTGCGCACGCCGAACTTCGGCCGCAAGTCGCTGAACGAGATCAAGGAAGTTCTCGCCACCATGGGCCTGCATCTGGGCATGCAGGTTCCGGGCTGGCCGCCTGAGAACATCGAGGATCTCGCCAAGAAGCTCGACGAGCCGTTCTAAGTGGCCCGTTCTAAGTTGGGCGTTTCGTTACAAGTCGGATCGTGGTGATCCGCAGGCCGGCCGTACTCAACTGAGGCGGCCGGTGTTTGCAATCGGACCCGCGCGCGGGCCAGGAGAGAAGGGACTTAAATCATGCGTCACGGAATGAGCGGTCGTAAGCTGAACCGCACGGCCAGCCATCGTAAGGCCCTTTTCGCCAACATGGCCGCCGCGCTGATCAAGCACGAGCAGATCAAGACGACCCTGCCCAAGGCGAAGGACCTGCGTCCGATCGTCGAAAAGCTGATCACCATGGGCAAGCATGGCGGCCTGGCCAACCGGCGCCGCGCCTATGCCGTGCTGCGCGACGACGTGATCGTCTCCAAGCTGTTCGGCGTGATCGCCGAGCGCTATGCCGGCCGCTCCGGCGGCTATTGCCGGGTGCTGAAGGCCGGCTTCCGCTATGGCGATGCCGCCCCGATGGCGGTGATCGAGTTCGTCGATCGCGACATCTCGGCCAAGGGCCAGGACAGCGGCCCGGTGCAGGGCGCCGACGAGGACGAAGCCACCGAGGCTTGATCCGGGAAAGGTTTGCGGATCGTGATCACGTTTAAGCAGACCTTCCGCCTTTCCGCTTTCGCCGCCTTGCTCCTGGTTACGGGGTGCGGCGGCGCAAGCACGCCCACGGAGGCATCCGCTCCGGCTAGTCCGGCCCAGGCCGTGCATAAGAGCTGCGAGCTGGGCTGTAATTCGGAATACGACGCTTGCATGGACCGCTTCGGCGGCGCCGGTGGCAACCCGAATATCGGCCGTCACCAGGAGGGCGCCAGCGGCGACCTCGGCCCCAACGATGTCTGCCCGGATCAGCTGAAAACCTGCCTCAAGCGCTGCTCGCTGTAGGACGGCAAAGAATAAAAGGGGCGGCCCGTCGAGGCCGCCCCTTTTTCTTTTGGCGATGGCCGGGCGCTACGCCGCCGCTTCCAGGCCCGGTGCGCGCTTGGCGAACGAGGTGTGGCCGTCGAGGCTGACCGGCAGATCGCCGGCCACGGTCACGCGGCGCAGGATGCGCAGCTCATTGCCATAATCGGCAACACCGTAATGCTGGGTCGCCCGATTGTCCCAGATCGCCACGTCGCCCGGCGTCCACCGCCAGCGCACCGTGTTCTCCGGCCGCGTCACATGGGCCTGCAGCAGGTTGAACAGGTTCGCCGAATCGACCGAGGACAGGCCGTTGATCTTCTTGACGAAGTGGCCGAGCACCAGCGTGGGCTCACCGGTCTCCGGATGGATGCGGACCAGCGGGTGCTCGGCCTCGTAGACGGTGGCGGCGAAGACCGACTTGAAGTGCTTGATCCGTTCCGCCGACACATCGGCGATGGTCGCGGCATAGTCATAGTCGTTGGTATGCAGCGCCCACAGCTTGCCGACGAAATCCTTCAATTCTGGCGACAGGTCCTGATAGGCCGTGGCCGTGTTGGCCCATACCGTATCGCCGCCGGCCGCCGGGATCACCTCGGCGCGCAGGATCGAAGCCTGCGGATAGTCCGCAACGAAGGTGACGTCGGTGTGCCAGGAATTGGTCCGGCCGCCGTGGGTGGAGGCAATGTCCAGCGTGTATTTGGTGCCCGGCGTGGTCGGCACCGTCGGATGTGCCACCGGCGCGCCGAGCAGGGCGGCGAAGCCTTCCTGGCCGTCATTGTCGAGATGATGCTGGCCGCGGAAGAAGATCACCTTGTGGCGCAGCAGCGCCTGGCGGATCTGGGCCACAGCCTCCCGGCCGAGATCGGGCGACAGCTGGACGCCGGATATTTCGGCGCCGATGCGGCCGGTGACGGGCCGGACCTCGATGGTGGTCTGCGGGGCGAAAGCGTTCATTTCACGGTCTCCGTTAAAAGCTCCCGGCGGGAGCGGGAATGGGCCAGGCCGAGCGCGCGGCCGGGTCCGAGGCGGACCTCCACCTGTTCCTTGAGATGCAGTGTCCGGGAAATCTCGGCATGGCGCGCCTCGTCGAGTGGGAAGCGCCGGATCAGCAGGGCCGACACGGCATGGCCGAAGGCCGGGCCAAGCGCGAAGAGCACGTGCAGGCTGCGCAGGGCCGCCGGGCCGTTATGGCCGCCGGGGCTGAAGCCCAGCCAGGACAGGATCGGGAAGGCGATGCCGACCGCGACGCCTAGGCCGGCATTGGTCGTGACGTTGAAGATCGAGAACAGCAGGCCGGAACGTTGCTCGCCGGTCTTCAGCCGATGCGCGTCGGCAACATCGGCGACGATCGCCCGCAACATCAGGTTGCCCGATCCCTGGGCCAGGCCCTGGATCACGGTCAGCGCGATCACCGGCCCGAGGTCGCCGGGTGCGAGCGGAAGCAGCGCCAGGTTGACCAGGATCTGGGTCACTTCGCCCAGCACGACCGTGTGATGCTTGCCCAGGCGATAGCCGATCCTGAGCCAGATCGGGCCGGCGAAGACGCCGAACACGAACTGGATCAGATAGAGCAGTCCGGCCCATTGCGGCAGGCCCATATAGGCCGAGACGAAGAAGACGAAGAGGCCGCTGCGGAAGCCCTGGCCCAGCGCGACGAAGAAATCCGACCCCATGACCCGCAGCACCAGCGGATCTCTGAGCACCGGCCAGATCGGGCCGATGCCCGCCAGGCTTCTGGCTGGACGCTGACGGACCTGTTCCCGGAAGAACAGCAGCACGGTGGGAACGCCGGCGGCGGCCGCCAGGATGACGAACCAGCCCATCGGCGCGATCTTGTCGGCCGGGCTCGGATGGCCCAGCCAGTCGAGCGCGGTCGGGATCAGCAGCACCAGTGCCAGGCCCAGCGCGGTCGTGGTCTGGAGATAGGTCTGGACCCGAGTGCGCTGGTGATACTCGCCCGACAGCTCCCCGCTCCAGGCATAGAGCGGCGTCGAGACCATCGACCAGCCGAGATAGAGGCCGAACAGCGACAGCAGCAGCTGCGGGGCCGTCACCCGTTCACCCGGCATGAACACGGCGGCGGCCGACAGCACGAACAGCACGCCACCCACGGCGATCCACGGCTTGCGCCGGCCGAACCGGCTCTCGGTGCGGTCCGACAGCGCGCCGATCACCGGATCGCTCACCGCGTTCCACAGCCGCGCGATCATGAAGATCGTGCCGACGAGGCCGAGATCGATGCCCGTCGTCTGGGCGTAGAAGGGCGGCAGAT
>Ga0268266_10005612_pt1 | contig 11651 bp, 10 predicted proteins | sample KBSS13metaG_FD_190356 | JGI IMG/M metagenome (GOLD analysis project Ga0268266, IMG submission 190356) | Switchgrass rhizosphere microbial communities from Kellogg Biological Station, Michigan, USA - KBS S1-3 metaG (SPAdes) (version 2) | ecosystem: Host-associated > Plants > Roots > Rhizosphere... | reverse complement strand
AAGTGCGCGGCGGAACCGCCGGCGTCGTGATCCACGAGTGAGCTTGCTACGACTCGCGATTCTCATCTCTGGCCGCGGATCCAACATGGAGGCCGTGGCCAAAGCGTGCCGCGACGGGCGCATCGCTGCCTCAGTCGCCGTAGTGATCGCGGATCACGCTGAGGCAGGCGGCCTCGCGGTGGCGCGGGAACTGGGCATTGAGACCGCGGTCGTATCGAGGAAGTCATTCCCTGACCGCGCTGCCTTCGAGCGCGGCGTGATCGAACAGATCGAGGCACACCGAGCGGACATCATCGTGCTGGCGGGGTTCATGCGAGTGCTGTCGCCGGAGTTCACTAGCCGATACGAAGGGCGACTCCTCAACATTCATCCGGCACTGCTGCCGAAGTACAAAGGGCTGCATACGCACGCCCGTGCGCGCGAAGCCGGCGACACCGAGCACGGCGCCAGCGTGCACTTCGTCACCGCGGAACTGGACGGTGGGCCGGTCGTTCTGCAGTCGAAAATCGCCATGGGGCCGCCTTCGGAGAAGGAAAGCGAGCTGGCGGCCCGGGTGCTACGGACGGAGCACGTTATTCTGCCGAAAGTGATTGGTTGGCTCGCCGAGAGGCGCCTCGCCTGGCGCGACGGCCAGGCCTGGCTCGATGGGCGGCCGCTCGATGCGCCCGTTGTCGAGGACTTCGATGCGGGGAAGGGGAACTGAACGCATGGCGAGGACGTCCGCCGCTGCTGCGAAAAGAGCCTGTCCGCATGCCGGACTGCGCGCGCCCGCGCTTCGCGCAACCCTTGGTGCCGCGGCGCTTGCGGCCCTCTCGCCTTTTGCCAATGCGGCTGACGGCGGGCCCGCAGCACCCACACACACCTGCCCTCAACCCTTCAAAATCACCCTCGACGTCGAATGGCGCGGCATGGGTGCCGGCACTTCCACGCTGCAGCTCACGCGGGAGAGCCCGACCGAATACACCTACCGGTCGAGCAACACGGCACGCGGCCTCTTCCGCCTCGCCATTCCCGACACCATCACCCAGGTCAGCCATCTCTCGATGGTCGACGGCAAGGTGAGACCTTCGTCCTACAGCGGGGACGACGGCTCGTCGAGCACCGAAAAAGACGTCAACCTGAAATTCGACTGGACCGCCATGCGCGTCACGGGCATCGCGGAAGACAAGCCGGTCGACGCCGCCCTCACCCCTGGCGTGCAGGACAGCCTTTCCGTGCAGGTCGCGCTCATGTGCGCGCTGGCCGCCGGCGAATCGCCGAAGAGCTTCCAGCTCATCGACAAGGACGAGGTGAAGGAATACCAGTACACCCATGAGCGCAACGAGGCCCTCGACACGCCCGTCGGCAAGCTGGACACCGTCGTCTACACCAGCCAGCGCAAGGGCGCGAAGCGCCTCACCCGTCTCTGGATCGCACCCAGCCTGGGCTTCCTGCCGGTGCGCGCCGAGCAGGTGAACAAGGGCAAGCGCGAGCTGCAGTTACAACTGAAGTCAGTCGAGCGCGGCTAGCAAGCCCGGCTAGAATGAGCGGGCCATGGAGCTACTGGCCAACATCGATGTCGATGACGTAGCAGTTGCCACGGACTTCTATTGTCGGGCGCTCGACCTGACAGTGGGCCGCCGCTTCGGCGACTCCGGCGTCGAGCTGCTCGGCGCGTCGAGCGCGATCTACCTGCTGGAAAAGCCCGCCGGCAGCGTGGCGTGCCACGCAGGAGGCAGCACGCGTCACTACGGCCGCCACTGGACCCCGGTGCATCTCGACTTCGTCGTGCCCGACATCGAGCAGGCCTGCGCCCGTGCCCGGGCGGCCGGTGCAACCCCCGAAGGGCCCCTGCACACCCACGCGTGGGGCCACATCGCGGTGTTCGCAGACCCGTTCGGCCATGGGTTCTGCCTGATCCAGTTCCTCAACCGCGGCTATGACGAGATCGCGAGCTAGCGCTCAGGTCTTCGGCAGAGTGACGCCCATCTGGCCCTGATACTTGCCGCCACGATCGCGATACGAGGTCGAGCAGACCTCGTCGGACTCGAAGAACAGCATCTGCGCCACGCCTTCGTTCGCGTAGATCTTGGCGGGCAGCGGCGTGGTGTTCGAGAACTCGAGCGTGACATGCCCTTCCCACTCGGGCTCGAGCGGCGTCACGTTCACGATGATCCCGCAGCGCGCGTATGTACTCTTCCCGAGACAAACCACCAGCGTGCTGCGCGGAATGCGGAAGTACTCCACCGTGCGCGCGAGCGCGAAGGAGTTCGGCGGGATGATGCAGACGTCGCCGGTGAAGTCGACGAAGCTCTTGGCGTCGAACTTCTTCGGATCGACGATCGTCGAGTTGATGTTGGTGAAAATCTTGAACTCGTTCGCGCAGCGCACGTCGTAGCCGTAGCTCGACGTGCCGTACGACACGATCTTCTCCCCGTCGGAATGACGCACCTGTTCCCCGGCAAACGGTTCGATCATCCTGTGATCCTTCGCCATGCGCCGGATCCAGTGGTCGGACTTGATGGTCATCGTTTTTTAGCTCTCTTCAACAACGATTTTCGGGAACAGGCTGCTGCGATCGCGGGCGCGCCGTGCGAGCGCGCCGGCCGTGCGGCGGGCGGTGTCGAAATAGGCTTTGGCGCGCGGCGAATCGGGCGCGGCGACCACGCTCGGCGTGCCGCCGTCGGCTTCCTCGCGGATCTTCGCATCGAGCGGCAGCTCGCCCAGCAGGTTCACGCCGTATTGCTCGGCCATGCGCTGACCGCCGCCGGCGCCGAAAATGTGCTCGACGTGGCCGCAGTTCGAACAGACGTGCAGGCTCATGTTCTCGACGATCCCCAGCACCGGGACCGAGACCTTCTCGAACATCTTGAGACCCTTGCGCGCATCGGCCAGGGCGATGTCCTGCGGCGTGGTCACAATCACCGCGCCGGAGACAGGTACACGTTGAGCCAGGGTGAGCTGAATGTCCCCGGTACCCGGCGGCATGTCCACGACCAGATAGTCGAGCTCGCCCCAGCGCGTTTCGGAAAGGAGCTGGGTGAGCGCCTGCGTAACCATCGGCCCGCGCCACACCATGGGCTGCTCGGCGTCGACGAGGAATCCGATCGACATGGCCGCGATGCCATGAGCCTGCAGCGGCAGCAGCAACTTGCCGTCGGGCGAAGCAGGGCGCTGGCCCTCGAGCCCCAGCATGAGCGGCTGGCTCGGGCCGTAGATGTCTGCGTCCAGGAGGCCGACACGCGCACCCTGCGCCGCCCAGGCCAGCGCGAGATTGGCCGCGACCGTGGATTTGCCGACCCCACCCTTTCCGGAGGCGACGGCTACGATATTCTTGATGCCCACCAGCGGCTTCAACTGCTTTTGCACCGAATGAGCGCGGATCTCTGCGGCGAGCGACAGCGTGAGAGGTGTATCGATTCCGGCGGTGCGCAGGTGTGCGCGCAGGCCGGCTTCGAGCTCGGGCGCGTACCCGCCACCCGGCCCGCCCACCGGGAACCCCAGTGCAATTCGCGCCAGATAGCCGCCCGCGTGCGGCTCGACGGCTTTCACGGCCTGAGCCGCGCCGAGCGAGTCGCCAAGATAGGGGTCTACGTAACCGTCGAGAGCCGCTTTAACGGCGGCTGTGCGTGCATCCTCAGACATTCGATTTTCCGGAAAAGGGGGCCTTTGGCCTCGGGCGGGCGCGAGATTGTAGACGACAGAACCGGGGTGCGCCTGTGGCATAATCCTGCGCCGGCTCTGTTCTTGCTTCAGAGTCGGGAAGAACGATCAATCAGGTCTTGCCACACGCATGCCGTCGCCAGGAGCCCCCGCACGGGGTTGGCGCGGGCGTACTCGCGTGGCCTGCGAAGACCCTCGGTACAGGCTGAATGAGCTTTTTCTCCAACTTGCGCGCGGATCGCCTGGTCACGGAGATCCGGTCGACCACCAACCCCGCGGACCCGGCCACGCAGAAAGCCGTCGCCAAGCTCAAGGATCTGGGCGCGTCGGCGATCGAAGCCGTGTTCGGCGCCCTGCCCGAATCGGACAAGAACGCGACCGTCGCCTTCGTCGAGGTGCTGACGGCGCTCGTGAACCCGAAGACCTTCCCGATGTTCGTGCGCGGGCTCGTGGAAGGCAGCCCGCGCGTGATCGCGGGCATCTCGTGGGCGCTCACCAGCAGCCGCAACTTTCCGCCCGGCATGCTGCTCGACGCGATGAACACGCAGGGCATTTCCAAGTCCGCGATTCTCGACGTGATCTCGGCGCAGAAGAATCGCTTCGGCGTGCGCGACCTGCTCACCGCGGCGTATGCGCAGGAGGCCAACGAGAAGGCCGCCCTGTTCCGCATCATCGGCGAGATCGTGGATACCTCCACGGTGTCCGAGCTCGTCGGGCGCATCGGCGGCAAGGACCCGATCGCGCGCGTCCACATCATCAACATCCTCGCGCGCTTCAACACGCGTGAGGTGCAGACGGCGCTGCAGTCGCAGCTACGCGATCCGAACAAGCTGATCCGCGCGGCCGCGCTCTCGGCCCTGCAGCGGATGGATGGCCCCATCGACATCGAGCGCGTCGCCGCCCTGTTGCGCGACCCCGAGATCGATGTGCAGAACAAGGCCATCGACGTCGTCATCAAAGCGAATCACCCCGAGACGATCAAGTATCTGATCGAGGTGCTGAAGGACGAGAACGAGTACGCGCGCCGTGCCGCCGTCGAAGTGCTCAACGAAGTCGGCAACGCGAACTCGGTGCGCCATCTGCTCGGTGCGCTCAAGGACAGCGACTGGTGGGTGCGCAGCCGCGCCGCCGACGCGCTTGGCAAGATCGGCGGCCCGCGCGTCATCGAGGCCGTGCTCGCCCTCGTGCAGGACAAGGACGAGGACGTGCGGCGTTCCGCCATCGAGATCCTCAACCAGACCAAGGACGAGCGCGCAGTCGACAGCCTGATCAAGGCCACGCGTGACACGGACTGGTGGGTCAGCGAACGCGCTGTCGATGCGCTGGCCGAGATCGGCAGCAAGAAGGCTCTGCCCCGCCTCGCCGAGATGCTGGCTACCGCGAACCCGAAGGCCATGCCGATCGTGGTGCGCGCGCTGGGCAAACTCGGCGACGCCAAGACCGTCGACACGCTCCTGCCGCTGCTGGCGCGGCCCGAGCGGGAAGTGCGCGCGGAAGCGATTCAGGCGGTCGCCAAGCTCACCGACGAGCGCCGTGCCGATCAGGTGCGCGCGGAGCTGCAGGCGCAGGCGAACCTGAACGATCAGACCATCGCGCGCATGGCCCATCAGGCGCTGGCTGACCTCGACAACCGCATCGTGAGCAGCTCGATGCCCACGGCGATGCCGCCCGCCTACCCGTCGCCGGCCGCCGCCGGCACGTCGGTCACACCGCCGCCCTCGGCCGTGCGCCCGCCTCAGGTGGCCGCGCCGCCGACCACCACCGAGCAGCAGCGCACGATGCTGATGTCGGACAGCTCGATCGCCGCCGCGGCCCGCCAGGCCGAAGCGGCCGCGAAGCTCGACATCTCGCAGCTGAAGGTGGGCGACATCATCGAGGGCCGCTACAAGTTCATCGATCGCATCGGGCGCGGCGCCTTCGGCACCGTGCTGCTGATGGAAGACACGGTCGTCGACGAGCGCCTGATCCTCAAGTTCCTGAACGCGAACGTGTCGCAGGACGAAGAAGTGATGAAGCGCTTCGTCCATGAGCTGCGCTACTCGCGCAAGATCACGCACAAGAACGTCATCCGCATCTACGACTTCCTGTTCGTCCAGGGGAACTACGCCATTTCGATGGAGTACTTCCCGTCGCACACGCTGGGCGGCGAGATCGTGAACGAGAAGCCGATGGAGCTGCGTCGCGCGCTCGGCTTCGGCTGCGACATCTGCGTGGGCATGGCGGTAGCGCACCAGGTCGGCATCGTTCATCGCGACCTGAAGCCGGCGAACCTGCTGATCAACCAGGAAGGCCTGCTGAAAATCGTGGACTTCGGCGTCGCCGCCGCGCAGCGCGAAGGCGACACCCAGCTCACCAAGACCGGCTACGTCATCGGCTCGCCGAAATACATGGCGCCCGAGCAGATCCTCGGCAAGAAAGTCGACGAACGCGCCGACATCTACGCCGTCGGCGTGATCCTCTACGAAATGATCACTGGCGTGCCGCCCTACTCGCGCGGCGATCACATGTCCGTGATGTACCAGCACGTGCAAGGCAAGGCCCGCCCCGCCGGCGAAGCCAACCCCAACCTCCCGCCCGGCCTGAGCGACGTCGTCGCCAAGGCGATGGCCGTGGACAAGACCAAGCGCTTCCAGACCATGGATGAGCTCCGGGGAGCTTTGGAGAAATACATGTGACGGGGGGCCCGGGCGCCTCCCAGCCGCCCGGCGATTGAGGGCTTCTTGAGATTTCCCGTGCGTTAGGTCAAATTTTCGGCCCCGGTTCCTTGATCGCGACGTGGGTCCGCGTTAAACCTGCCGGACAGTCGTAACTCCCCGAAAAGGCAAGCACTTTGGCGCGCATCGATGCGTTCCTGAAACTCGGCACGCAGCAGGGATGCTCGGACATTCACCTCGCCGTCGGCGTCCCGCCGATGCTGCGGATGCATGGCGACCTGATGCCGATCAAATTCCGCGACCTGCGCCAGCCGGAGCTCGAGGGGTATCTCACCGAGATCCTCACGCGCAACCAGGCCGACCACTTCGCCAAGGGCCACGACATCGACTTCTCCTATGTCTCGGCCGAGGGCGGCCGCTTCCGCGTGAACGTCTATCGCAAGGAGACCGGCATCGGCGCGACCTTCCGCGCCATCCCGACGGAAGTGCCGACGCTCGACAAGCTGCAGCTTCCCCCCATCGTCACGAAGCTGTGCGACTACCACCAGGGCATGGTGCTGGTCACCGGCTCAACCGGCACGGGCAAGTCGACCACGCTCGCCGCGATGATCGACCACCTGAACCAGACACGACGGCTGAACATCATCAGCCTCGAAGATCCGATCGAGTTCGTACACCGGAGCAAGAACAGCCAGGTGATCCAGCGCGAGCTCAACACGCACATCCCGACGTTCGCCGAAGGCGTGCGCGCGGCGATGCGCGAAGACCCCGACGTGATCCTCGTCGGTGAGCTGCGCGACGCCGAAACCATCTCCATGGCGATGACCGCCGCGGAAACCGGCCATCTCGTGCTCGGCACGCTGCATACGACCGGCGCCGCGAAGACCATCGACCGCATCATCGACGCGCTGCCGATCGAAGAACGCGAGCAGACCAAGAGCTTCCTCGCGCAATCGCTGCTGGCGGTGGTGACGCAGGTGCTCATCAAGACCGCTGACGCGCGCGGCCGTCGCGCGATGTGCGAAGTGATGGTGATGACGAAGGCCATCGGCAAGCTGATCCAGACGGATCAGACGCACCAGATTCCCGCGCAGCTGCAGACCGGCCGCGATGTCGGCATGCAGGTGCTCGATCAGGCGCTGCTCGCGGCGATCGCCGCGAAAGAGATCGACCCGGATGACGCGTATCCGTACGCCTCCGACAAGCGCCTGTTCCAGAAATACGTCACCGACACCTCCGTGCTACCGAAGCTCGACATGACGAGCACGATGGTTGGCACGCAAAAAGCGGACGCCTGAGCCGTGGCCGCGATCGACATCTACCTCAACGAGGTCCTCGACAAGAAGGGCTCCGACCTGCACTTCATTGCGGGCGACCCGGCGCGCATCCGCCTGTATGGCGATCTGCAGACGCTGCGGCCAGACCGGCTCGAGATGAGTTTCGTGAAGGACGCGCTCTACGAGATCATGCCGAAGCCGGCGCTCGACCGCTTCGAAGACAAGGACGGCGCGGACTTCGCCTACACGCTCGGCGAGCGTGCGCGCTTTCGCGTGAACGTGATGCGCCAGCTGAATGGCATGGGCGCGGTGTTCCGGGCGATCCCGTCCAAAGCGTTCACGATGGATGAGCTGAAGCTGCCCGAATCGGTGCGCATGATGGCGCGCGCGAATCAGGGGCTCATTCTCGTCACCGGCAAGACGGGCTCGGGCAAGTCGACGACGCTCGCTGCGTTGATCGACGACATCAACACGCGCGTGAAGGGGCACATTCTCACGATCGAGGATCCGATCGAGTTCGTGCATCAGCGCAAGAGCTGCCTCATCAGCCAGCGCGAGATCGGCGTACACAGCCAGAGCTTCGCGCACGCCCTGCACTCGGCCCTGCGTGAAGATCCGGACGTGATCCTCGTCGGTGAGTTGCGTGACCTCGAGACGATGAGCATCGCGGTGACCGCGGCCGAAATGGGCATTCTCGTGATGGGCACGCTGCACACGAACGGCGCCGCGCAGACCGTGGACCGCATGGTCAACGTGTTCCCGGCGGACAAGCAGTCGCACGTACGCACGATGCTTTCGACTTCATTGCGCGGCGTGGTGTCCCAGCAGCTGCTGCAGCGGGCGGACAAGCAGGGCCGCGTGGCCGCGCTCGAGATTCTGGTGAATACGCCGGCGGCGGCGAACCTGATCCGCCAGGGCAAGCTCGACCAGCTCGAGAACACCATGCAGGCGGGTGGTGCCTTCGGGATGCGGACGATGGATACGGCCATTCAGCAGTTGCTGGATTCGCGCCAGGTCACGGGCAAAGAGGCCTACAAGAAGGGCATCAACAAGTCCCGATTCGAGGCCGTGAAAGATTTCGGCTGAAGCCCGGCCTCTTCGCGGCCCTTCCCCCGCGCGACTCCCTGTAAACTACGCGGATGTCTCGCAAGTTATTCGTCACCACCGCCCTGCCGTACGCCAACGGCCCGTTCCACATCGGCCACATCATGGAGTACATCCAGGCCGACATCTGGGTGCGCTTCCAGCGGCTCATCGGCAATCAGGTGCACTTCGTCGGCGCGGATGACGCGCACGGGGCGCCGATCATGCTCAAGGCCGAAGGCGAAGGCATTTCGCCCGAAGCCCTGGTGGCGCGCATCGCCGCCGATCGCCCGAAGTATCTCGACGGCTTTCACATCGCGTTCGATCACTGGCACTCGACGCATTCCCCCGAGAACACCGAGCTCTCGCAGGACGTCTATCGGCGCCTGAAGGACGCCGGGCTCATCTACCTGAAGCCGGTCGAGCAGTTCTTCGATCCCGTGAAGAAAATGTTTCTCGCGGATCGGTACATCAAGGGCGAATGCCCGAACTGCCACGCGAAGGATCAGTACGCGGATGCGTGCGAGTCCTGCAGCATCGTCAACACCCCGACCGATCTCATCAACCCGTATTCGACGCTCACCGGCGCGAAGCCGGAGCTGCGCACGTCGGATCACTACTTCCTTCGCATCTCAGATCCCAAGTCGGTCGAGTTTCTGACGCAGTGGCTCGAGGCGCCGGGCCGGCTGCAGCCGCAGGTAGTGAACAAGGCGAAGGAGTGGCTGGGCGGCAAGGGCGATCGTGAGCTCGGGGACTGGGACATCTCACGCGATGCGCCCTACTTCGGCATTCCGATTCCCGATGCGCCGGGCAAGTTCTTCTATGTGTGGCTGGACGCGCCGATCGGCTACCTCGCCTCGCTGAAGAGCTACTTCGATCAGGGCAAGGCCAAGGCGCACGGCGAGACGCGTAGCTTCACGCAGTTCCTGTCCGATCCGGAAGTGGAGCAGATTCACTTCATCGGCAAGGACATCATCTATTTCCACACGCTGTTCTGGCCGGCGATGCTGAAGTTCGCGGGGCCGCCGTACAAAGTGCCGACGCACGTGTGGGTGCACGGCTTCATCACGCTGTCGGGCGACAAGATGTCGAAGTCGCGCGGCACGGGGCTGTCGCCGCTGCGCTATCTCGAGATCGGCATGAACGCCGAGTGGCTGCGCTATTACATCGCCGCCAAGCTGAATGCGAACGTGGAAGATCTGGACTTCAATCCGGATGATTTCATCGCGCGTATCAACAGCGATCTCATCGGCAAGTTCGTGAACATCGCGAGCCGCACGGCCGGGTTCATCGGCAAGCACTTCGGCGGCAAGCTGAGCGCGGGGCCGCTGGACAGCGAGCTGCTGAAACAGGTGCAGGCTGCGGCGGCGACGATCGCGCGGTGTTATGACGAGCGCGAGCTCGGTCGTGCCACGCGGGAGATCATGGCGCTCGCGGATATCGCGAATGCCTACATCGCGCAGAACGCTCCCTGGGATCTCGCCAAAGATCGTGCGAATGACGCGAAGCTGGCGGAAGTGTGCTCGGTGAGCCTGAACGTGTTTCGCCTGCTCACGCTGTACCTGAAGCCCGTGCTTCCCTCGGTCGCCGCGGCGGTCGAGAAATTCCTCGCGATCGAGCCGCTGCAGTGGAGCGATGCCAACACCCTGCTGCTCGACCACAAGATCAACCCCTACCAGCACCTCATGCAGCGCGTAGACCCCAAACAGCTCGACGCGCTGTTCGACGGAGTGAAAGTGACAGACCCGAAGATTGAAACGAAGACTGAGACGAAGCCCGAACCCAAGGTTGAATCTCAGAAGGCGCCGTCTTCTGATATCTCCATCGACGACTTCAAGAAAGTCGACCTCCGCGTCGCCCGCATCACCAATGCCGAGCACGTCGAAGGCGCAGACAAGCTCCTCAAACTGACCCTCGACCTGGGCACCGAGACGCGCACTGTTTTTTCGGGCATCAAGTCGGCCTACGACCCGGAGAAACTCAAAGGCCGCCTCACCGTCATGGTCTACAACCTGGCTCCTCGCAAAATGAAGTTCGGCCTCTCGCAGGGCATGGTGCTGGCCGCCAGCGGCGACGACGGCCCAGGCGTCTACCTCCTCGAACCCGACTCCGGCGCCACCCCCGGCATGAAAGTGACGTGACCGCCACCACCGCTCAAGCCATCGACGCTCTCCTGCCGCAAACGCAATGCACGCGCTGCGGCTACGCGGGCTGCAAGCCTTACGCTGAAGCGATTGCGAGCGGCGCGGCCGAAATCAACCAATGCCCGCCGGGCGGCGCGGCGACGATTCAGGCGCTTGCGCAACTGACAGGCCGCGCGGCCCTGCCGCTGAATCCCGTGAATGGCGTCGAGGGTCCGGAACTCGTCGCGCAGATCGACGAAGCGCGCTGCATCGGTTGCGCCAAATGCCTGCCGCCCTGCCCGGTCGATGCGATCGTCGGCATGCGCAGGCAGATGCACACCGTAGTGGCCGAGCTCTGCACTGGGTGCGAGCTCTGTGTCGCGCCATGCCCGGTCGACTGCATCGTGATCGTGCCGCGTGGGTCGCTAGCCATTCAGTACACCGCGCCGGGCGCGCTCGATAACCGCGAGCGCTTCGATGCGCACAACACCCGAGCCGCGCGCCGCGCAGAAGCGAACGCAGCGCTCCTTGCCGAGCGCAAACAAGCTGCGCGCGCGGACGCTGGCTGATGGCGATGCCGTGCGCTTGCAGGTCGCTCGCCGCGCCAGACGCCAGTCGCGCATTTTCTCGATCGCCCGCGACATGCTCGCCAGCCGCGCATCTGCCATGCGCTAGCCCGCCACTCGCCAGCCCATAACGCCAACATGAATCCGGCCCGCATCAGAGCGATCTACCATCGTCTGCAGCAAGCAAACCCCGACCCCAAAACCGAGCTGAACTACTCGACGCCGTTCGAGCTGCTGGTCGCGGTCATGCTGTCGGCTCATACGACGGATCGCAGTGTCAACGCCGCGACCCAGGTGCTCTACCCC
>Ga0268266_10005610_pt1 | contig 11653 bp, 10 predicted proteins | sample KBSS13metaG_FD_190356 | JGI IMG/M metagenome (GOLD analysis project Ga0268266, IMG submission 190356) | Switchgrass rhizosphere microbial communities from Kellogg Biological Station, Michigan, USA - KBS S1-3 metaG (SPAdes) (version 2) | ecosystem: Host-associated > Plants > Roots > Rhizosphere... | reverse complement strand
CGCCGTCCGTCTTCAGGGCGGCGATCTCGCTGCTCAGCGCGTCGAGGTCACGGATGATTTGCACCGCCTCAAGGGCTCCGATAGAGGATTTGGGGAAGGCGGGTCCCTAGCGGCTCGCGGGCGACATAATCAAGTATCCGAGGTTAAGCTTTCATGGCTGGCATCGCGCCGCACGTCATCACATTCGCGAACGAAAAGGGCGGGACGGGCAAATCCACCACCGCCGTCCACGCCGCGGTCGCGCTCGCCGCGCAGGGGAAAAGGGTCGCCGCGCTCGATCTGGACAGCCGCCAGCGCACGCTCGGCCGCTATCTCGACAACAGGCTTGCCACCGTCCGCCGGCTCGGGCTGGACCTGCCCATGCCGGCGCACGACACGTTCGACCCGGCCAAGGGCGAGAGCTTCGGCGCGGCTTTGGAGCGGATCGGCGAGGGCGCGGATTTCGTGATCGTCGACACGCCGGGCCGCGACGATGCCTATGCGCGCGAGGCGATCGTGCGGGCCGACACCCTGGTCACGCCGATCAATGACAGCTTTGTCGATCTCGACCTGATCGGCGAGGTGGACGCGGAGACCTATCGCGTGCGCCGGCCGAGCTTTTATGCGGAGCTGGTCTGGAACAGCCGCACCCAGCGGGCCAAGGCGCATGGCGCCAGCGTCGACTGGGTCGTGCTCCGCAACCGCATGCAGCATATCGAGGCGCGCAACATGCGCCGGGTGGGCGAGGCGATGAACGAATTGTCGCGCCGGGTCGGCTTCCGGATCATCCCCGGGCTCGGCGAACGCGTCATCTATCGCGAACTCTTCCCCAAGGGCCTGACCCTGCTCGACCTGCACGCGATCGGCGAAGTGGGCCTCGCCCATATCGCGGCGCGGCAGGAGCTGCGCGAGATGATCGCAGGGCTGGCGCTGCCCGAGCCGGGCGCGGTGCCGCAGCCGGCCGCGATGGCCGGGTGAGCGGGGGGCTGAGATGGGCTTCATCCTCAAGCTGATCATCGCCCTCGTCATCGCGGGCATGCTCTACAGCCTGTGGCGGCGGGGGATCGTCTCCGGCACGCGGATGCGGTCGAGCGAGGCGCGGGAGCTGCTGAACCTCCATGTCGGCGCGACCGCCGACGAGGTCCGCGCCGCCCATCGCCGGATGATCGCCCGGGTCCATCCCGATGCCGGCGGCTCCGCCGGCCTGGCCACGCGGGTCAATGCCGCGCGCGATACCTTGCTGGCCGAGCTGAAGCGCCGGTCCTGAATGGAGTTACCTGTGAGTCACATTTTCAACCCGACGAGCCTGCGCGAATATGACATCCGTGGTGTCGTCGGGAAAACCCTGAGCACCGACGACGCTTATGCGGTCGGGCGCAGCTTCGGCACGTTGATCCGGCGCGACGGCGGCACGAAGGTCGCGGTCGGGCGCGATGGCCGGGCGAGCTCGCCGGACATGCAGTCGGCCCTGATTCGCGGCCTGACCGAGAGCGGGGTGGACGTGGTGCGCGTGGGCCTGGGTCCCACACCGATGCTCTATTATGCCGAGGCCGAGCTGGACGTGGACGGCGGGATCATGATCACCGGCAGCCACAATCCGGCCGATTATAACGGCTTCAAAATGGTCTTCTTCGGCCGCGCTTTCTTCGGCGCGGACATCAAGGGGCTCGGCGCCATGGCCGCGGCGGGCGACTGGGAGAATGGCCACGGACAAGTGAGCGATGAGGTGGTGATCGACCGCTACGTCGCGCGGCTCATGCACAATTATGACGGCGGCGCCTATCGAATCGGCTGGGACGCCGGCAATGGCGCGGCGGGCCCGGCGCTGGAGCTGCTGCTCGGCACATTGCCGGGCGAGCATCACGCGCTCTACACCAATGTCGACAGCGCCTTCCCCAACCATCATCCGGACCCGACCGAGGAAGCGAATCTCGCCGACCTCAAGGCTCTGGTCGCGGAAAAGGGCCTGGATTTCGGCATCGCCTTCGATGGCGACGGCGACCGGATCGGCGCCGTGGACGGCGAGGGCCGCGTGGTCTGGGGCGATCAATTGCTCGCCATCCTCGCCGAGCCGGTGCTGAGGGACGTGCCCGGCGCGACCATTATCGCCGACGTGAAGGCCAGCCAGACGCTCTACGACCGGATCGCCGAGCTGGGCGGCAAGCCGCTCATGTGGAAGACCGGGCACAGCCTGATCAAGTCGAAAATGAAGGAGACCGGCGCGCCGCTCGCCGGCGAGATGAGCGGCCATATCTTCTTCGCCCATGATTATTACGGCTTTGACGACGCGCTTTACTCGGCGGTGCGGCTGATCCGCGCGGTGACCGCGCTCGGCGGCTCGCTGACCGCCTTGCGCTCGGCCATGCCCGATGTTGTGAACACGCCGGAACTGCGCTTCCAGGTCGACGAGAGCCGCAAGTTCGCGGTGGTCGACGAGGTGCTGGACCGGCTCGCCGCGGATGGCGCCACGGTCGACCGCACCGACGGTGCCCGGGTCAACACCGCAGACGGCTGGTGGCTGCTCCGCGCCTCCAACACGCAGGACGTGCTGGTGGCTCGCGCCGAGGCAAAGGACGAGGCTGGGCTGGCGCGGCTCGTCGCCCAGATCGACGCACAGCTCGCTCTGTCGGGCGTCGCGCGCGGGCCGCAGGCGGCGCACTGACGAATCCGGCTTTACGCTGGCGGCAAGCGGGCGCAGCCTCTCCGGTGGGGAGAGGTGGATGGATTATGATCCGACGATGCGGGCTTTGTTCTTCCCCGGCAAGGACGCGCCCGTCGCCGATTTCAGCACGGCCTGGCCGCGCGACGCGCTCTGCGCCGAGCTCTCGCGCCTGGCCTATGTCGCTTTTGAGAAAGACGAGGCGCAGCGGCTCCACCACATTCTCGACGCAGCCGGCTTCGGCGCCCGCAAGACCTTCCACAGCGCCCGCACCGGCGCGCAGGGCTTCGGCGCCGTGGCTGGCGACACCGCCTATGTCGCCCTGCGTGGCACGCAGATCACCTCGCCGCTCGATCTCATCGCCGACGCCTTGGCCATCCCGGTCCGCTGGGCGGGCGAAGGCCGGGTGGACTGGGGCTTCTGGAACGCCTTTCGCAGCATCAGGGCGGAGATCGACGCCTGGCTGGCGGGCGTGGCGCACAGCCGGCTGGTGACCACCGGCCACAGCCTCGGTGCCGCCATGGCGACCCTGATGGCGGCTTTGCACGGGGAGGCGGAGCTGGTGACCTTCGGCTCGCCGCGGGTGGGCACGAGGGCCTTCACCGCCCGGTTCGGCGCGGACCGGATCGTCCGGCGCTATGTCGATTGCGTCGACACGGTGCCGAAGCTGCCGCCCCCGCTCGGCTACACCCACCTGGGCGAGATGATCTATATCGACGGCAAGGGGCGCCTGCACGACCCGCCGCCGGACGCGGTCGCCTTGAAGGCCGACCGGCGCGCGGCGAAGCGCGCCTTCCGCCGGGCCTTCGGCGTCCGCTTCCACAATGTCCTGTTCCGCTCCGGGGCCGATCATGCCCCGGTCAATTATGTCTCCGCGGTATCGGGCAGGCGAGACGGACCCTGAGCGGCTTTTCGGGCGCTTGCCCAAAGCCGCAGGCCATGGTCTAGGATCGCCCCATGTCGAAGCTCCGTCTCGAACCCCTGGCCTTCTGCCTGTGCTGGATCTTGCTCGCCGTCGTCGCGAGCGTGCTCGGCGGAACCTGGGCGGGGCTGCTGATCGGTCTCGGCCTGCTGCTCGTGCTGATGCCGTCCAGCACCTTCATCCTCACCCGCTATGAGGACGAGAAACTGGAGCGGCAGGTGCGCTGGGGCATATTGGTGATCGCCGGTTTGCTGCTGGCGATCTGGCTGAAGAGCTGACCAAAAGGCGTCATTCCGGCGTAGGCCGGGATCCTGGGACAAGAAGTCTCAGTGGGTCGCCCAAGGTCCCGGCCTTCGCCGGGACGACGGGCGCTCAATCGTCCTCATCCTCATAGCCGACCAGGTTCAGCTCGCGCGCCTTGATCTGGCGGGTCATGCACCAATGCTTGAGCGCTTCCTCGCGGCCATGGGTGATCCAGACCTCGCGCGGGGCGAGCTCGCGGATCGTCTGGGTCAGCTCGTCCCAGTCGGCATGGTCGGAGACGATGAGCGGCATCTCCACCAATTGCTGGCGGGCGCGCTGGCGGACGCGCATCCAGCCTGACGCCATGGCGGTAATCGGATCGGGCAGGCGGCGCGACCAGCGGTCGTTGAGCTGGCCGGGCGGGGCGATCACGATATGGCCCTTCATCTCCTCCTTCGGCACACCGGTGGCGAGACGGAGTTCGCCGAGCGGCACGCCATGGTCGGCATAAAGCGCGCAGAGCTTCTCCAGCGCGCCATGGATGTAGATCGGGTCGTGATGGCCGCGGCCGCGCATCTCCATGATCAGGCGCTGCGCCTTGCCGAGCGCATAGGCGCCGACGAGGATGCAGCGGTCCGGATTGTCGCGCAGCCGCCGGAGCAGCCGGTCGATCTCGCCCGAGGTGGCGGGGTGGCGGAAGACGGGCAGGCCGAAGGTCGCCTCGGTGATAAAGATGTCGCAGGGCACCGGCTCGAACGACGCGCAGGTGGGATCGGGCCGGCGCTTATAGTCGCCCGAGACGACGATCTTCTCGCCCCCATGCTCCAGCACGATCTGGGCGGAGCCGAGGACGTGGCCGGCGGGGACGAAGCTGACGTCCACCTGGCCGATCCGGATCGTCTCGCCATAGGTGACCGGCGCGCCGTTCTGCGGGCCGTAGCGGACCGCCATGATCGCCAGCGTCTCGGGCGTGGCGAAGACCTTGTCATGGCCGCCCCGGGCATGATCGGCATGGCCGTGCGTGACGAGCGCGGTCGCCTTCGGCTGCGAGGGATCGATCCAGGCGTCGGCCGGCTTCACGTAAATGCCTTCGGGGAAAGGCTTCACCCAGGAACCGAGACGCGCCATGGGACCTATATGGCCGTGATGCCCCAAGGTTCCCAGACTCTGCCCGCCGATATTGCGGACTGGTTCGCCGCGAAGGGCTGGGCGCCGCGTCGGCACCAGCTCGAGATGCTGGCCGCAGCGCGGGCCGGGCGGAGCGCCTTGCTGGTGGCGCCGACCGGGTCGGGCAAGACGCTCGCGGGCTTTCTGCCGAGCCTGGCGGAGCTGGTGGAGGAGCCGACCGAAGGGCTGCACACGCTCTATATCTCGCCGCTCAAGGCGCTGGCGGTCGACGTGCAGCGCAATTTGCTGACCCCGATCGAGGAGATGGGCCTGCCGATCCGGGTGGAGACGCGTACCGGGGACACGCCGGCGGACCGCAAGGCCCGGCAGCGGGTGCGGCCGCCGCAGATATTGCTGACCACGCCGGAATCGCTGTCGTTGCTGCTCAGCCATGAGGACAGCCTGCTGCTCTTCCAGGGGCTGCGGACAGTGGTGGTGGATGAGATCCATGCCTTCGCCACCGGGAAGCGCGGCGATTTGCTGGCGCTTTCGCTGGCCAGGCTGCAGGCGATCGCGCCGAATCTCCGCCGGGTCGGCCTCTCGGCGACCGTGGCCGATCCCGAGGCCTTCCAGGGCTGGCTCGCGCCGCAGGGCGATGCGGAGATGGTGGCGGTCGTGCAGGGCGATCCGGGCGCCGAGGCCGAGATTTCGATCATGCTGCCGGAGGACGAGCGCATCCCCTGGTCCGGCCATTCGGGGCGCTGGGCCGCGCAGAATGTGATGCGCGAGATCGAGCGGCACAAGACGACGTTGGTCTTCTGCAACACGCGGTCGCTGGCGGAACTGATCTTCCAGGATTTCTGGGTGGTGAACGACGAGAATTTGCCGATCGGCATCCATCATGGCTCGCTCTCGCTGGAGGCGCGGCGCAAGGTCGAGTCGGCGATGGCGGCGGGGAAATTGCGCGGGCTGGTCTGCACCGCCAGCCTCGATCTCGGCGTCGACTGGGGCGATGTCGACCTGGTCATCCAGATGGGGGCGCCCAAGGGCAGCTCGCGGCTGCTGCAGCGGATCGGGCGGGCCAATCACCGGCTGGACGAGCCCTCGGAGGCGATCCTCGTTCCCGGCAACCGCTTCGAATATCTGGAGGCGCGGGCGGCTTTGGACGCGATCGACGAGGGCGAGCTCGATCCCGAGATTTTTCGGCCGGGGGCGCTCGACGTGCTGGCTCAGCATCTCATGGCCTGCGCCTGCGCGGGGCCGTTCCGCGAGGGGGAGATGCTGGCGGAAGTGCGTGGCGCGGCGCCGTTTGCCGGCCTGTCGGAGGCGCTGTTCCGGCAGGTGCTGAGCTTTATCGAGAGCGGCGGCTATGCGCTGAAGGCCTATGACAAGTTCCGGCGGCTGACCCGTGAAGGGGACATGTGGCGGGTGAGCCATCCGCGCTTCATCCAGCAGCACCGGATGAATGCCGGCATTATCGTCGACGCGCCGCTCTACGACGTCCGGTTCCGGGGCGGGCGGAAGCTCGGGACAGTGGAGGAAGGGTTCGGCTCGACCCTGGTGCCGGGCGACACCTTCTTCTTCGCCGGTTTGGTGCTGGAGGTGGAGAAGATCGACGGCACCGACCTGGTCGTCCGGGCCAGCGCGAAGTCCGCGCGAATCCCGACCTATATGGGCGCCCGCATGGCGATGACGACCAACCTCGCCGACCGGGTCCGCCATTTCCTGCACGACCGCGCGCAATGGCCGCGCTTTCCGGACGATGTGCGGGACTGGCTGCGCGTGCAGGACTACCGCTCCCGCCTGCCGGCGCCGGACGAATTGCTGGTCGAGACCTTCCCGCACGAGGGGCGGCATTACATGGTCGCCTACAGCTTCGAGGGCTGGAACGCGCATCAGTCGCTGGGCATGCTGATCACCCGGCGGATGGAGACGGCGGGATTGCGCCCGCTGGGCTTCGTCTCCAATGACTATGCCCTCGCCTGCTACAGTCTGGACCCGGTGGCCGACCCGGCGCCCTTCTTCTCGGCGGACATATTGGAGCATGAGTTTGTCGACTGGGTACAGGGCTCGCATCTGCTGAAGCGCGCTTTCCGCGAGGTGGCGGTGATCGGCGGGCTGGTCGAGCGTCACCATCCGGGCAAGCGCAAGTCGGGGCGGCAGGTCAGCTTCTCCACCGATCTCATCTACGACGTGCTGCGCCGCTACGAGCCGGATCATTTGCTGCTGAAGGCGGCCTGGGCGGACGCGCGGGCGCGGATGACCGACGTCGGCCGCCTGGCCAGCCTGCTCGACCGGGCCCAGGGGACGATGGTGCATGTGACTTTGGACCGGGTGTCGCCCATGGCGGTGCCCGTGCTGGTCATCATCGGCCGCGAGCGCACCGCCCAGGGCACGGTGGACGACAGCCTGCTGATCGAGGCGGAAAGCCTCGCCGAAATCGCGATGCGGGTGGACTAAGGCCTAGATGAAGAAGGCGGGGTGCGCGCTCAGATCGGCGAGCGGCGTGTCGGGCAGGACGAAGACATAATCCTCGCCCTCCTGATAGCCGGCGACCCCATTGCCATCGACGACGAGGAAGACCGCGCCCGCCAGATTGCCGGCATCGGGCGTGAAGGCGACGGCATGGCCGGCGCCGAGTCCGGCGAGCGCCGCAGCGAGATCGGCCGAGGCGGTTGCCGCCGACAAAGTGCCGCTGGTCACGGCCGGGCCGAAGCCGGTCACCGTCACCGGCAGGTCGATCCGGTCCGCGGCCGGGTCGAAATCGGCGAGGACGTCGAAGGCGGCGCCGGTCGACTCGCTGGCCGAGAGATAGGCGAAGGTATCGCTGCCGCCGCCGCCGCTGAGCGTGTCGGCCCCGCCGCCGCCCCGGATCACATCATTGGCCGCGCCGCCGAAGAAGAAGTCGGCATTGGCGCTGCCGTAGAAGGTGAAGGCGGCGTCCGTCTCGGCGCTGCCGTCGAAGATGATATGGCCGCTGGTCACGTCCTCGCCATGCACGACCAGCCGGCGGCCGGGGGCGACGAAGCTGTCGTCCAGGTCGAGCGCATAATCATTGCCGTTGCGCAGCACGAGATCGGTGATCGTAGCCGGCACGGCGGAGAGGTTCAGGCCCGCCGAGAAATCCCCGGAAATGGCCAGAGTGTCGATCCGCGAGTCGGCCTGGCCGTTGAGGCTGCTCCAGAGGGGCAGGTCCTCGACCGCGTCATTGTGGAAGGAGAAGCCCGGCGTGCCGTGAAGCAAGGGCTCGTAGAAACGGATATAGGAATCGAGCCAGCCGCCCAGATAACCGCTGCGCTGGCCGATGATGTCCTCGCCCTCGGCGGTGATGAGGCCCGGCGACCCGGCCAGCTCGGGCGCAGGCCCGACCTGAAGCGAAATCATCCGCTCGGCCGGCGCGTCCGTCGCGGGCTGAGGCTGATGGCCGATGACCAGGACATGGTCCGGCGCCGGCCCGGCATCGGGCCCGGCCGACGCCGCGGCGAGGATGTCCGCAGGCTGGCCGGGATTGCCTTGGGGGACGATGACGGGGAGCGGGCGCTCGCCGGTCAAATCAGGATCGCGCGGCCCGGGCCGCTCGGGCGCCGGCGACAGGTTGAGCAGGGCGCGGATATTGGCGAGGAACTGGCCGGAGCCAACCACGTCGCCGATCGGCGCGGCGGTGATCGCATCGCGGAGCTCGGCCATGGTCGTCGGCCCGTTCGGGCCAAATAATCTGAACCAGAAAGGTCGTGCCACGCCGAATCCGTCCCCAAAATCCCTTGTCCCGCAGAGGGCTATCACAAGCCAAATGGCCCGTCCACATTGCACCGGACCCTGGCTGTGCCTATGCCCCGGACATGGACGTCAGCGTCGAAATCAATTGCGAGCTTTGCGGCAGCGCCAATTACAGCCTGCCGGACCGCGACACGGACAGCGCCACTTTGCATTGCAACGATTGCGGCGCGGACCAGGGCACGCTCGGCGAGCTGAAGGCGGCGCTCGCGGCCCTGGTGGTGGACCATAGCGCAGAGGTGCAAAGGCAGCGGCTCGAGGCCCTGCGCGGGACAGGCTCCGGCACCTGACGCATTGACGGCAGGGCCGCGTCGGCGTCAGAACGCCAGCATGCGCATGCTCACCCTCCCCCTCGTGGCGCTTCTGCTCGCCAGCCCGATCGCCGCCCAACGCTCCTCTCAGCAGCCGGAGCGAATCCCGGCACGGGACCGGACGGCGCATGAGCGGATGATCGTCATCGACACCCATCTCGACATCCCCTCCCGCTTCGACAGCGGCCGCTGGGATTTCGGCCAGCGGCACGTCTATGCCGAGGATGGCAGCCAAGTGGACCTGCCGCGGATGCGCGAGGGCGGGCTCGATGGCGGCTTCTTCGTCATCTACACGGCGCAGGGGCCGCTGACCGAGGAGGGCTATCGCGACGCCCGCGACCGGGCTTTGGTCCGCGCCGCCGCCATCCATCGCGTGATCGGGGAGAATCGCGCCCAGCTCAGTCTTGCCCTGACCGCCGACGATGCGGAGCGGGCGGCGCGCGCCGGCCGGCGCTTCGGCTTCATCTCGATGGAAAATGGCTGGCCGCTCGGCGAGGACCTCTCCTTGCTCACCACCTTCCACCGGCTCGGCCTGCGCATGGCGGGGCCGGTGCACAGCCGCACCAACCAGCTCGCCGATTCGGCGACGGGCGAGGCGCGCTGGAACGGGCTCAGCCCGCTCGGCCGGCGCTGGGTGGCGGAGATGAACCGGCTCGGCATCATCATCGACGCCAGCCACAGCTCCGACGCGACGCTCGACGACATGCTGCGCCTGTCGCGCGTGCCGATCGTCCTCTCCCATTCCGGGCCGAAGGCGATCTTCGAGCATCGCCGCAATCTCGGCGACGAGCGCATGCGGCGCGTGGCCGCGGCCGGCGGCGTCATGTTCATGAATTCGATCTTCCTCGTCCAGCATGACGGCTCGGCCGAGCGCGACGCGATCAACGACCGGCACGAGCGCTGGGCGGAGCTGAGCCCGGCCGAGCGGCGCCAGCTGATGGCGGACACCGCCGCCTTGAACCGGCTGCGGCCCTACACCACCGCCGATTTCGACCTCTACATGCGCGCCTTGCTGCACGCGATAAGGGTGATGGGCGTCGACCATGTCGGGCTCGGGGCTGATTGGGACGGCGGCGGCGGCGTGATCGGCATGGAGGATATCACCGCTCTGCCGCGGATCAGCGCACGGCTTCGCCGCGAGGGCTTCTCCGAGGCGGATATCGCCAAGGTGATGGGCGGGAATCTGCTGCGCGTAATGCGCCAGGTCCAGGCCGCCGCGGCCCCGGCGCCCGCTCCCGCAAGCTAGGGGCTTTCCCTCGCCGCCATGCTGCGGCTAGGCTGTGTCCGGGGCGGGTGACTTGAAAGGTGTGCAAGCGCCCGATGGACCGCGTTCCCGCCCAGCCCGAGCCAGCCAAACCTGCGCATATTCCGGCGCGGACCCAGGATTGGGCCGGCACGCCGTTCGGGCCGGTGGAGCGCTGGCCGCAGTCGCTGCGCACCGCCGCCTCGATCGTGATGGGCGCGACCCTGCCGATGTTCATCGCGTGGGGCCCCGATTTCCTGCTGCTCTACAATGATGGCTATGCCGAGATTCTCGGCGACCGGCACCCCTGCCAGGGCCGGCCGGCCTACGAGGTCTGGGAGGATGCCTGGCCGCGGATCGAGCCCTTTGCCCGGCGCGCCATGGCGGGCGAGACCCTGTTCTTCGAATCCGAGCCGCGGACCCTGAGGCGCGGCGGGCGCGAAGAGATTGTGTGGCTCACTTTCTCCTACGCGCCCGTGCTGGGCGAAAATGGCGAGGTGCCCGGCGCCTTCGGCATGGTCACCGCCGTCAACCGCGACGCCGGGGCCGAGCAACGCCTTCGCGAGAGCGAGGAGCGCTTCCGGCTGATCGCCGATGCCGCGCCGGTGCCGATGTGGGTGACCAAGCTGGACCGGTCGCGCGGCTTCGTGAACCGCGCTTATGCGGACTTCATGGGCTGCACCTATGAAGCGGCGCTCGAGCTCAACTGGCGCGAGATCATCCATCCCGATGACCAGCCGAGGGTGATCGCCGAATCGCTGACCGGCGAGGCAAGCCTGGAGCGGTTCGTACTGGAGGCGCGCTTCCGGCGCGGCGACGGCACGTGGCGCTGGATGCGCTCCATCTCGCAGCCGCGCTGGAGCCCGCAGGGCGAGCATATCGGCTTCATCGGCGTCGCCCATGACATCACCGAGTGGAAGCAGGGCACGGAGGCGCTGGAGGCGCGGGTCGCCGAGCGGACCGCTGACCTCAAGGCGGCGCTGGACCGGCTGCAGGCCGAGGTTGCCGATCGCGAGCGGGTCGAGGAGGCGCTTCGCCAGGCGCAGAAGATGGAGGCGGTCGGCCAGCTGACCGGGGGCATCGCCCATGATTTCAACAATCTGCTGACCCCGGTCATCGGCGGGCTCGAGATCATCAGCCGCGCGCTCGAGGAGCCGCGGCTTAAGCGGGTCGCCGAGGCCGGGCTCGAATCGGCGCAGCGCGGCGCCAAACTGACCTCGCAATTGCTCGCTTTCTCCCGGATCCAGCGCATCCGCATGACCCCGGTCAGCGTGAACCGGGTGATCGAGAACATGCGGCTGATGCTCCGCCACTCGCTGGGCAGCGCGATCAGCATCCGCACTGTGCTCGATCCGGCCGCGAACCGGGCGATCTGCGACGAGAATCAGCTGGAAAATGCAATCCTCAACCTGGCG
>Ga0268266_10005607_pt1 | contig 11655 bp, 10 predicted proteins | sample KBSS13metaG_FD_190356 | JGI IMG/M metagenome (GOLD analysis project Ga0268266, IMG submission 190356) | Switchgrass rhizosphere microbial communities from Kellogg Biological Station, Michigan, USA - KBS S1-3 metaG (SPAdes) (version 2) | ecosystem: Host-associated > Plants > Roots > Rhizosphere... | reverse complement strand
GCCATCGGTCACTCCTTTAGGTGGGGGTGCGGCGGGGATCCGCCTCTCGACCGTTTGCGCCTGGCCGGGGGCGCGTCTTACCTCTCGCGATCGGCGCGGGCGCTCGCCAGCAGGCCGTCGAAGTCCTCGGCGCAGGGGCCGCAGTCCCGCAGGTGGGCGACGATCCCGGGGTAACGGGCGTCGACGTCCTCCCCGTCGAGGAGCCGATCGACGTAGACGTCGAGCAGCGCCAGCGCCTCGCCACAGCCGACATCGGCGGGGTCGGTGGTGAGGAAGCGGGCCAGCGGATCCTGGTCTGGGTTCGGGGCGGTCATTCGTCGATCAATCCATCTGCGACGAGAGCGGCGCGCAACTTACGTCGCGCGTCGAAAAGCGCCTTGTAGATCGCGTTGCGATTGGTGTCGAGCTCCACCGTCAGCACGTCCAGCGGCACCTCGTTCAGCACGATCGCCTCGAAGATGCGGCGCTGGCGCTCGCTCAGCTCGCTCTCGACCGCGACCCGCAGCCGGTCGAGCAATTGCCGGGTCTCCGCCTCGCGGTCCGGGCCGACGCCGAAGCGGTCGGGCATCGAGTCCCATGCCTCGGGGTCCAGATGCACGCCGCCGGAGCGCCAGAGGTGCCGCCCGACCTTGTTCGACACCTCGAGGATCGCGAATTTCGATGCCCAGGTGGTGAAGCGGCTTTCGCCGCGGAAGTCGTCCAGCTTGGCGAGGACCGCCACCGTGGCGTCGGCGGCGGCCTGGGTGACGACGTCATCGAGCTCCGGGCCCGAGAAGGGGATCCGCCCCGCGCGCCGCGACACCTCTGCCCCCGCCGTGCGGGTCAGCCGCGCGTGCAGCCTGCCGACGGCCTCTTCGCGTCGCGCCCCACGCAGTTCGGCCAGCCATCGCTCCGACTCGGGATCGAGGCGGTCGGCGAAGGTCGGCGAGGTGGAGGCGGGCACGGAGGGGAATCGTAGATCGGGCGCTCGCCGGGTTCGGCGGCTGGGCCACAAACCCCTTCCCACTGCCAATTTATACCAAGAACGAAGGCCTCATGAGGGCCTGAGAGGTCCCCCATAATCGCCCGCCGGACGAACGAGCGAGGAGGCATATGGGTCCTTTTACTTTGCATTTCGAGGATGTCGACCGGACGATGGGAGCTGTCGTCGGCGGCAAGGGAGCGAGCCTGGGCGAGCTCTCGCGGATCGGGGAGGTGCGCGTGCCGGACGGGTTCTGCGTGACCACCGACGCGTTCCGGCGGACGCTCGCCGGCATCGATCTGGGCGGCCACGCGGACGAGGTGCGTGCGGCGATCGAGGCGACGCCGATCCCCGACGAGGTCGCCGCGGCGATCGTCGACTCGCTCGCGCGGCTGGGCGGCGAGACTCCCTGCGCGGTGCGCTCCAGCGCGACCGCCGAGGACCTGCCGACGGCCTCCTTCGCGGGCCAGCAGGACAGCTACCTGGATGTGCGCGGGCCGGAGGCGATCCTCGCCCACGTGCGCCGCTGCTGGGCCTCGCTCTTCACCGAGCGCGCCGTCGCCTACCGGGAGCAGAACGGGTTCGACCACGGCGCCGTCCAGATGGCGGTCGTGGTCCAACGGATGGTCTTCCCGACCGCGGCCGGGACCCTGTTCACCGCCGACCCGCTCACCGGCAACCGCGAGGTCGCCTCGATCGAGGCCGTCCGCGGGCTCGGCGACGCGCTCGTCTCAGGGCAGGTGAACGCCGACTCCTACAAGGTCCGCGACGGGCGGGTGACCGAGGTGGCCGCCGCCGTCGCGGACCCGGTCTTCGCCGATGCCCAGGCGATCGAGTTGGCTCGTCTGGGTCGTCGGATCGAGGCCCACTTCGGCAGCCCCCAGGACATCGAGTGGTGCCTGGACGAGGAGGGCTTCCACGTCGTCCAGAGCCGGCCGATCACGACCCTGTTCCCGATCCCCGCGGCCGACGACGACGGCAACCACGTCTACGTCTCGGTCGGCCACCAGCAGATGATGACCGACGCGATGAAGCCGCTCGGCCTCTCCTTCTGGCAGATGACCGCGGCGCGGCCGATGTTCGAGGCCGGCGGGCGGCTCTTCGTCGACGTGACCCGGGAACTGGGCTCGATGGGCGGCCGCGGTGGCAACCTGGCCATGCTGGGCAAATCCGATCCGCTGGTCCGTGACGCGCTGGACACGGTCCTGAAGCGCGGCTTCGTCCCCGAGGTCCCCGACGCGGACCCGACCGCGATGCCGCTCGCGGGCGGCGCGCCGGCGACGATCGAGACCGATCCGGCGATCGTGACCGAGCTGATCGAGCGCAACCAGGCCTCGCTGGCGGACCTGCGACGCGAGATCGAGGGGAAGTCCGGCACGACGCTCCTCGACTTCATCTGCGAGGACATCGAGGTGCTCGGCAAGCAGCGCCTCTTCGATCCCCGTGGGCTGCAGGTGATCATGGCCGGGATCCAGTCCACGCTGTGGCTGAACGAGAACCTCGAGGAGTGGCTCGGCGAGCGCAACGCCGCCGACACGCTCGCCCAGTCGGCCCCCGGCAACGTGACCGCCGAGATGGGCCTGGCGCTGCTCGACGTCGCCGACGCGATCCGCCCCCACCCGGACGTGGTGGCGTTCCTGCAACGCATCGAGGACGAGGGCGGTGTGCGCGAGGACTTTCTCGACGAGCTCCCCGGCGGCGAGGAGGCGCGTGCCGCCATCGACGAGTTCCTCGCGACCTACGGGGTGCGCTGCGTCGGCGAGATCGACATCACCCGGCCGCGCTGGGCCGAGCGGCCGACGACGCTGGTGCCGCTGATCCTCGGCAACGTCCGGAACTTCGAGCCCGGTGCCGGGCCGCGGCGCTTCGAGCGCGGACGAGAGGAAGCGGCGCGAAAGGAGCGGGACGTGGTCGCCCGCCTGCGGGCCCTGCCCGAGGGCGAGAAGAAGGCGGCCGAGACCGAGCGGATGGTGGCGCGCCTGCGGACCTTCGCCGGCTACCGCGAGTATCCGAAGTACGCCAAGGTCAGCCGCGACTTCGTCTACAAGCGGGCGCTGATGCGGGAGGCCGAGCGGCTCGCGCGGGCCGGAGTGCTGGAGGAGGCCGAGGACGCTTTCTACCTGCGCTTCGACGAGCTCCAGGCGGTGGTGCGCGACGGGCGTGCCGACGCCGACCTGGTGCGCCGGCGCAAGGAGGAGTTCCGCGCCTTCGAGGCCCTCACGCCACCACGGGTGCTCACCTCCGAGGGCGAGATGCTCTTCGGCAGCTTCCGCCGCGACGGCGCTCCCGCCGGCGCGCTGCTCGGGCAGCCCGTCTCCACCGGGACGGTCGAGGGCCGCGCGCGCGTCGTCCTCGACATCTCCCAGGCCGACCTCGAGCCGGGCGACATCCTCGTCACCCGCTTCACCGACCCGAGTTGGACCCCCGCCTTCGTCGCGATCGCCGGCCTGATCACCGAGGTCGGCGGCCTGATGACGCACGGCGCCGTGATCGCCCGCGAGTACGGGCTGCCGGCGGTCGTCGGGATCGACGACGCGACGCGCCTGATCGAGGACGGCCGCCGGATCCGCCTCGACGGGACCGACGGCTACGTGGAGTTCCTCGACTGACGGACCCCCGCCCGATCAGACCCGGTACTCCGGGTTCGGGAAGTCGAGGCTGCAGCCGGCGTCCCAGGCGGGGCGCTGGTTGCCGTGCGCGGGGATGCCGCCGGCGTCCTTCAACATCCGCGCCAGGTGGAGCATGTTCCACGCCGCGAAGGTCGTGTTGCGGTTGGTGAAGTCGTTCTCCGGGCCACCGGACCCCTCGTCGAGGTAGGACGGCCCCGGTCCGGCCGCACCGATCCAGCCGGAGTCGGCCTGCGGCGGGACCGTGTACCCCAGGTGCTGCAGCGAGTAGAGCAGGTTCATCGCGCAGTGCTTGACCCCGTCCTCGTTGCCGGTGACGAGGCAGCCGCCGACGCGGCCGTAGTAGGCGTACTGCCCCGCGTCGTTCAAGAGGTGGGAGTTGCCATAGAGCCGCTCGATCACCCGCGTGGCGACCGAGGACTTCTCGCCGAGCCAGATCGAGGTGCCGATCACGAGGATGTCGGCCGCCATCACCTGCTCGAAGATCGCCGGCCACTCGTCGACCTCCCAGCCGTGCTCGGTCATGTCCGGCCAGACACCGGTCGCGATCTCGTGGTCGATCGCGCGGATGCTCTCGACCGTGACTCCGTTGCGCCGCATGATCTCTTCGGAGATGTCCATCAGGCCCTGGGTGTTGGAGACCTCGGGACTGCGCTTGAGCGTGCAGTTGATGAACAGCGCCCGCAGGTCGGAGTAGTCGGCGTCGCTGCGCTCGCACAGCTCGGCCTGCATCTCGGTCAGCTCGGTCATACGCTCCCCCTCGTTCGGTTTCGGAACCAACGGGGAAGAGCCTCCCAGCGCGTCCTTACGAAGGAGTGAACAACGGGCGGGAGCGATCGTCCCTGACGCGCGCGGCGAGGGTGCCCTCGAGGATCGCCTCCTCCAGGCCGCGGGGGGAGCGGCAGTCGCCGGCGCACTCGTGCGGGACTCCGGCGCTGCGCAGGGCGCTGCCGAGGGCGTCGTCGGGCACGCGGCCGAGGGCGGTGACGACGGTGTCGGCGGGGAAGATGGTCCCGCGCTCGGGGGCGAAGATGCTGCGACAGCGGACCTCGCCGGGGCCGGCGGAGTCGAGCTCCAGGCCGGAGGCGATCGTCACCCCCGCCCGCTCCAGCCGCGCCAGGTACTGGTGCCGGGCGTACTGGTGGACGGAGAAGCCGGGCATCGGGGCGGCGGTGATGAGGGTGACCTCGTGGCCCTCGGCGGCGAGCAGCTCGGCGGTGTCGAGGCCGGTCGACTCGCCGCCCCAGTCGGCGACGAGGACGCGGCGCGCGGGGCGAGCGCCGGCGAGGACGTCCCAGGCGCTGAGGATCGAGACGTCGCCGAGGCCGGGCGCCGCCGCATAGGGACGGGCACCGGTGGCGAGGATGACCAGGTCCGGGGACAGCGCGGCGATGCTCTCGGCGTCAGCCTCGGTGCCGAGGCGCAGGTCGACGTTGTCCCGGGCGAGCAGCATCTCGTAGTTGGCGACCAGCATCCGCGCCGTCTCCTCATGGCCGGGCGCGGCGCCGAAGAGGCGAGCCTGGCCGCCGATCCGGTCCCCGCGCTCAAGGACGGTCACCTCGTCGCCGCCGGCACTCGCCTCGACCGCGGCGGCAAGTCCGGCCGGACCCGCCCCGACGACGACCACCCGACGCGGCGCTCCGGCTAGGTCGCGACCGGCTCGGTCGTCCGAACCCGGCGCGGCGGGCATCGGCTCACGGTCACCGGCACCGTCCGAGCGCGGCGGCGGCAGTGTCAACTCCCGCCCCGCGCGCGGGTTCATCGAGCACCGGATCGGCGTCTCGGCGTGGTAGTGGGCGATGCAGGCATTGCATCCGATGCAGCGCACCACCGAGTCGACCTCGTCGGCGCGGACCTTGCGGGGGAGGTCGGGGTCGGTGATCAGCGCCCGGGTCATGCCCACCGCGTCGGCGGCGCCGCTCGCGATCAGGGCGTCGGCCTCGGCGGGGTCGACGATCCGGGTCGTCGCCAGTACCGGGACGCCGAGGCGGAAGGGGCCGGTCAGCTCGGCGGCCATGTTGCGCGGGGTCGGCGGCGGCGGAGCGATGCCGGTGCTCCCCACGAAGGTCGCCGAATGCCCGATCGCGAGGTGGAGGAAGTCGACCAGCCCGACGACGCGCGGAGCGATCGCCTGGGCCGCCGGCGAGTCGGCGCTGAGGCGCAGGCCGAGCGCCAGGCCCGGCGCCGCCGCCCGCACCGCGCCGAGCACCTCGGTCACGAACGCCGCCGGCTCGCCGTAGCCGTCGTCGCGATCGTTCAGCTCCGGGTCGAAGAACTGCTCCAGCAGATAACCGTGGGCGCCGGTGACCTCGATCCCGTCCAGCCCCGCCTCGGCGGCGATCCCCGCACACCGCCCATAGGCAGCGACCAGCTCCTCCACCTCCTCGGTCCGCAGCGCCCGCGGCTCGGTCTGGAAGCGCTGGCTCGGCCGCGCGCTCGCGGAGACGACCTCCGGCCGCGGCGCCGAGGAGATCACCTCCCGCCCGCCGTGGAACAGCTGAACGAAGAGCTTCGTCCCGTGCGGCTGCACCGCCGCGGCCACCTGCCGGTAACCCTCGGCCGTCGACTCGAAATAGCCGGCAAGGGTGTGCGCGGTCAACAGACCCGAAGGCGCCACCGCGACCGCCTCCATCACGATCAGCCCGGCCCCGCCCTCCGCCCGCGCCCCCTGGTAGGCGACGAAGTCTTCCGTCGGCAGATGGTCCTCGACCAGCGTCGTCTGGTGCGAGGTCGAGACGATGCGACAGGGCAGCGTCGCCGGGCCGAGCTCAAGTGGCGCAAGGAGACGATCGAGCAGCATCGCCACATCTTCCCGCCGTGAGCGGGGATTTAAGGGCGTGGCCTACGCGTGGAGCGCGCTCAGCGCGGCTTTCACGCCGGCACCGAGCCAGGTGAAGTCGGAGCCGAGGATCACGAGGTCGGCGCCGGCGGCTCGCCAGCGCTTCGCGGCCTCGGGGTCGCCGGCGAAGATGCCGGTCAGGCGGCCGGCAGCGGCGGTGCGGGAGAGGATCGACTCGATCGTGGAGATCAGCTCGGGGTCGCGGGGGTCGGCGATGCCGAGCGAGCAGCCGAGGTCACCGGGGCCGACGAAGAACATGTCGACGCCGTCGACCTCCAGCAGCGAGTCGAGGCCGTCGACCGCGGCCCGAGTCTCGACCTGGACGGCGAGCAGGAGGTCGGCGTTGGCGCGCTCGAGGTAGGCGGGGATGTCGACGCCGTAGGCAGCGGCGCGCCCCGGGCCGAGGCCGCGGGCACCGACCGGCGGATAGCGGGTCGAGGCCACCGCGGCGGCGGCCTCCTCAGCGGAGTCCACTCGCGGGACGACGATGCCCTGGGCGCCCGCGTCGAGCGCCCCGGCGATCGCGGTCGCGTCGTTGCCGCTGATCCGGACCAGCGCCGGAGCCCCGCCGACCTGCGCCGCCGCGACCAGGCCGCGGATCGTCTCCGGCCCCATCGCCGAGTGCTCGGCCTCGACGCAGAGCAGGTCCAGCCCGAGCCCGCCGAGGAACTCCATCGCCGCCGTGTCGTGGCCCTGCACGAAGGTCCCGACCAACTGCTCGCCGGCTTCCATGCGACGGCGCACCGTCGTCTCCCCCGCGGTCATGCCGCGGCCGTCTCGTTGACCGGGAAACGGGGCTCGCGCCCGTGGAGGACGGCGGCGACGTCCTCGATCGCCGCCTGGCGCAGGTCGTCCATCGACTCCTGAGAGTAGTGGGCGGCGTGCGGCGTGAGGATGACGTTGGGGAGGCCGAGCAGCGGCTCGTCGGCGGGCGGCGGCTCCTGCTCCTGGACGTCGACCCCGGCGCCGCGCAGGTGGCCGGCGGCGAGCGCCTCGGCCAGCGCGGCCTGATCGACGACGCCACCGCGGGCGACGTTGACGATCGTCGCCGTCGGCTTCATCAGCGCGAGCTCACGGGCGCCGATCAGGTGGTGCGTCTCCGGCGTCAGCGGCGTATGGACCGAGACGTGGTCGGCGCGGGCGAGCAGGTCGTCGAGGGGAAGCGACTCGACGCCGAGCTCGGCGAGGCTCGCGGCGCTCGCGTGGGGGTCGAAGGCGACCGTCTCCAAGCCGAGCGCCTGCGCCTTGCGCGCGACCGCACCGCCGATCCGCCCCACCCCGACGATGCCGAGGACCTGGCCCCGCATCCGCCGCAGCGGCGGCAGGTCCGCCGGGATCGCCCAGTCGCCGCGGCGCACCGCGGCGTCGAGGACGGGCAATCCGCGGGCGAGGGAGAAGATCATCGCGATCGTGTGGTCGGAGACCTCCTCGACCGAGGCGCCGGGTACGTAGGTGACTTGGACGCCGGCGCGAGTCGCGGCCTCGATGTCGACGTTGTCGAGCCCGGCGCCGAAGCGGGTGATGACGCGGAGCCCGTCGAGCGCCTCGATCACCCGCGCGGTGACCGGCTCGGCGACGACCATCAGCGCGTCGACCCCGCGGCCGTGCTCGACCAGCTCCTCCTCGGTGACGCAGGGGCGCTCGATCAGCTCCAGCCCGTGCTCGGCGAGGAGGCCCCGTTGGGGCTCCCCGAAGGGGACGAGAGCGGCGTCGGTCTTCAGCACGGTGGGCATTCGCTCAGCCTAAAGAATTGTTTGACAATCTGTCAACCAATGATGAGACTGCGGGCGATGGACCTGGCCGACAAGATGCGCTGAATGGCAGCGTTCGCCTACCGCCTGCGCGCGTCGCCGCGGCCGACCAGCGTCGACGACTATCGCCGGCGAGCCCGCCGGCGGGTGCCACGGATGGCCTGGGCCTACATCGACCGCGGAGCCGAGACGGAGGCGACGCTGGCCGCGAACCGGATCGCCTTCTCGCGTTGGTCGCTGCGCCAGCGCGTCCTCACCGGGGTCGAGGAGCCGCGCCTCGCGGCCGAGGTCGCCGGCGTGCCGCTGTCGATGCCGATCCTCCTCGCCCCCACGGGGCTCTCCGGCATGGCGCACGCGAGCGGCGAGCCGGCGCTGGCCCGGGCGGCGGAGCGCGCCGGGACCCGGGCGGTCGTCTCGACCGCGGCTAGCTACTCGATCGAGGAGGTCGCGGCGGCTACGGCTGAGCGCCACTTCTTCCAGCTCTATCCGGGACCGGCCGGGACCGATCTGACCGAGCGCTTCATCGACCGCGCGCGCGACGCCGGCTACGCGGGGCTGATGGTGACCGTCGACACGCCCGCGATCGGCAACCGCGACGCCGAACGCCGCGCGGGGATGGGCGCGACCCCGGTCCTTACGCCCGCCGCCGTCCTCGACGCCGCCCTTCGCCCCGCCTGGACCCTCGGCTACCTGCGCGAGGGCCGCATCGTCGCCCGCAACTTCGTCGAGGCGACCGGCGCCCGCGCCGGCGTCGAAGCCGTGAAGAAACATCAGAAAGTCGTCCGCCCCGACATGGTCTGGGACGACCTCGCCCGGATGCGCGAGCGCTGGGACGGCGCCTTCATGGTGAAGGGCATCCTCGACGCCGATGACGCCGAGAAGGCGGTCGCCCTCGGCGCCGACGCGCTCATCGTCTCCAACCACGGCGGCCGCCAGCTCGACGGCGCCCAGGCCACCCTCGATGCCCTCCCCGCGATCGCCGACCGGGTCGGCGATCGCATCACGGTCATCCTCGACGGCGGCGTCCGCCGCGGCGCCGACGTCGTCAAGGCCCTCGCCCTGGGTGCCGACGCGGTGATGATCGGCCGCCCCGCCCTCTACGGCCTCGCGACCGCCGGCCAATCAGGCGTCGAAGGCGTCCTCGAGATCCTCCGCGCCGAGCTGCAGACGACGCTGACCCTGATGGGCGTCGCCGCGGTCGGCGATCTCGACCGCGACTGCCTGCTCCCCGCGCCCTAGGACTTCGGCGCCAGCTCGATGACCGGGATCTTCCGGTCGGTTTTCGCCTCGTATTCGGCGAACTGCGGCTGCTGGGCCTTCTGGACCTCGTAGATCCGGTCGCGCTCCTCGCCGGTCAGCTCGACCGCGACGACATCGACCGTGTCGCTGCCGATCTCGATCTTGGTCTCCGGATTGGCCTTCAGGTTGTGGAACCAGCCGGGATTTTCCGGCGCCCCGCCTTTGGAGGCGAAGACGAAGGTCCGCCCGTCCTCGGGCAGGTAGACCAGCGGCGTCACGTACTCCTTGCCGGACTTGGCGCCGACGTTGTGCACGAGCACCAACGGCATGCCCTCGAACATGCCGCCCGCCGTTCCGCCGTTGGTCCGGAACTCCTCGATCACGTTCGCGTTGAAGTCATTCATGTCGCTCATAGGGCCGGGACTTTAGCCGGCCGGATCCGTCGAGCGGCGAAATATCGTGATCCGATACTTTCTCTCGCCGTGCCCTCCGACCTCCGCCATCTCGGCGACTTCGACGTCAGCCCGCGCCTCCTCCTGATCACCGCCTTCGCGCTGCCGATCGGGGCGCTCGTCGCCGGGGTCGCCTGGTGTCTGCTGCGGCTCATCGGCCTGATCACCAACCTCGTCTTCTACCAACGCTTCGGCACCGCGCTGGTCGCTCCCGGCGAAATCCACCACTCGCCGCTGCTGATCCTCGGCGTGCCGATCGCGGGCGGCCTGGTGGTCGGCCTGATCGCCCGCTTCGGCTCGGAGAAGATCCGCGGCCACGGCATCCCCGAGGCGATGGACTCGGTCCTCACCTCCGGCAGCAAGGTGCAGCCGCGGGTGGCACTGCTGAAGCCGGTCGCCTCGGCGATCGCGATCGGCACCGGCGGCCCGTTCGGCGCCGAGGGCCCGATCATCATGACCGGCGGCGCCATCGGCTCGATCTGCGCGCAGCACCTCCACCTGAGCGCCGACGAGCGCAAGACCCTCCTCGTCGCCGGCGCCGCCGCGGGCATGACGGCGGTCTTCGACGCCCCGCTCGCCGCCGTCCTGCTGGCGATCGAGCTGCTGCTCTTCGAGTGGCGGCCGCGCAGCTTCGTCCCCCTGGCCGCGGCAGTGGCGGTGGCGGCGGTCGTCCGCGTCCCGCTGCTCGGCGACGGCCCCGTCTTCCCTGTCCCGGCGGGCTCCCTCCACCTCGACGCCGGCGTCTACGCGCTCTGCATCGTCGCCGGCGTGCTCGCCGCGCTCCTCGCCCTGATCGCGACCACGCTCGTCTACGCCTCCGAGGACACCTTCGCCCGCCTGCCCATCCACTGGATGTGGTGGCCCGCGATCGGCGGCCTGATCATCGGCGTCGGCGGCCTGATCGTCCCGCAGGCGCTCGGCGTCGCCTACAACGTGATCGAAGCGGAGCTGAACGGCTCGATCGCCCTCCACCTCGTCGTCGGCATCCTGATCGTGAAGACGCTGATCTGGTCGCTGTCGCTGGGCTCCGGCACCTCGGGCGGCGTGCTCGCCCCGCTGCTGATGATCGGCGCCGCCCTCGGTGCGCTGGAGGCGCAGGTCTTCCCCGCCGTCGGCGCCGGCTTCTGGCCTCTGATCGGCCTCGCCGCGATCCTCGCCGCGGCCATGCGCTCGCCGCTCACCGGCGTCGTCTTCGCGGTCGAGCTGACCCACCGCTACGAAGCCCTGCTGCCGCTGCTGATCGGCGCCGCCTCCGCCTACGCGATCTCGGTCCTGATCCTGCGCCGCTCGATCCTCACCGAGAAGATCGCCCGCCGCGGCGTCCACGTGAACCACGAATACAGCGTCGACCCGCTGGAGGTGCTGTTCGTCGGCGACGTGATCGGGGACGCCGGGCCGGCCGGGGCCGAGGGCCCGACCGTCTTCGTCGACGACACGCTCCGTCATGTCGCCTACGTGATGGCAGATTCGGGACGGACCGAGCTGCTGGTCGCCGAGCGCGCCCTCCCCGAGGTGCCGATCGGGACCGTGCGCCTCGAGCAGCTGCTGGAGGGACGGCTGCGCGACCTCGACGAGGACCGCCACCGCACCCGCGTCCTGCGGCCGCTGGACATGCTCCGCGTCGGCCGCGAGCCGGAGCCTGCCGAGAAGCCATGAGCCCGCGGCGCCCGACCCAGCGGAACTACGAGGAACTGCTCGGCTTCCGCACGGCTCTGCGTCGCTTCCTTGCCTGGAGCGAGGAACAGGCCCGCGCCGCCGGCCTCACCCCCGCCCAGCACCAGCTCCT
>Ga0268266_10005599_pt1 | contig 11661 bp, 5 predicted proteins | sample KBSS13metaG_FD_190356 | JGI IMG/M metagenome (GOLD analysis project Ga0268266, IMG submission 190356) | Switchgrass rhizosphere microbial communities from Kellogg Biological Station, Michigan, USA - KBS S1-3 metaG (SPAdes) (version 2) | ecosystem: Host-associated > Plants > Roots > Rhizosphere >... | reverse complement strand
GCTCCCCCACGCCGCCGCGACCGCGGCCGCGAGCCGCGCCGCCAGCGGGAACCAGCCCTCGGCGCGGCGCTCGGGCCGCGACTCCACCCACCGCTCCGCCTCGGAGAGCGCCGCCTCCAGGCGGCCGGACGCGAGGAGCGCCTCGACCCGCGCGCCCGGATCCCGTGCGACGCTTCCCGGAACGGCCGCCGCGGCGCGGACTCCTGTTCGGGGCGGCGTCCGGGGCGGCGCCTCGGGCAGCGGCGCATCGCCCGTCGGGTCGGCGACGAAGTCCGCCCAGCCGGTCGCGCCGAGGATCCGCGCGAGCAGCGCGCGAGGCTCATCGGAGCCGGCGCGCATGCGCGCGGCGAACGCCTCGTAGAACCGGACGGAGGCGGCGAGGGTCCCACACGGGACCCACAGTGCGCGTCTCCACTCCGCCGCCGCTTGCGGGGCGGGAAGCGCCGACGGCACGCGGACGACCTCGACGCGGTCCGCCAGCGCGGCGGCCGCCGAGTCGAACGCGCGCTGCGAGAATGCGTCCCAGTCCTCCGGCGCCACGGCGATCCAGACCGCGCGCGCGGCGCTCGCCTCCGCGAGCCGTCGCAGCGCCCGGACCGCGTCCGCGAGCCGGTGGGTCGGCGCCGCGAGCGGGAGCGCGCCTCCCGGCGCCAGCGCCGAGCCGCGACGCACGAACAGCACGGGCTCACGGCCGGCCGCGAGGGCGGCCGCGGCGGCGCCGCAGGCCCGGGAGGAAGCGCTTCGCAGCGCCGGCGACGCGGCACCGAAGCAACGCTGCCGCGCGGGCGCCGCCTCGGGTGCGCCGAGCTCCGGGAACGCGCGCAGAACCCGCGCGACCCACAGCTCGCCGCGGCGCAGTCCCGCGTCGTTCGCGGTCAGCTCCTCGAGGAGGACGCGCGCCGCCGGCTGCGTGACCCTCTCTCCCCGCGCGAAGAGCGCGTGGAGAAATCCCGCGAGCGCGGCGGCGGGTGAGGACTCGGCGCCTCCCGGTGGGCACCGGCGCGGGATCCACAAACGCGCGCCGGCGCCCTCGCCGTCCCAGCGCGCCCCTTCCAGCTCCTCCGCCGCGAGGGGAAAGCCCTGCGCGGCGAAGAACGCGGCGGCGCTCGCCGCCTGGAGGAGCAGTGATGGCCGCGCCCGGCGCGGGACCAGGGTGCCGGCGACGTCGCCCGCGCCGCGCCGCGCGCGACGCACCCGGATCTCATCGCCCTCGCGCGAAACGCTCTCGACGGGCGCCAGCGTCTCGTGCTCGAGCCCGAGGCGCTCCACCCACGGCTCGCCGCACGACCCGACGGGGTACCGCTCCGTCGCTCCCGGCGCGAGTCGCGTCGCGCTCATGATGCAGTTGCCACGGTTTCATCTCTGTATTGTCGTGAGACGTCACGCGTGGCCCTCGAGGCGTGAACCGTGAGCCGTGAGCCGCGTCCCTCGGTTTCCGGCTACGGCGTGCGGACGGCGAGGCCGTCCAGGTCGCGCCAGAAGCCCGGATACGACTTCGCGACGCATCGCGGATTCTCGATCAAGACCTCCGGCACGGCGAGCGCGAGCAGGCCCGCGGCCATCGCCATCCGATGATCGTTGCGTGTGGGGAGGCGGCGGGCGGACGCGCCCGGCCGAAGGGCTCCGCCGCGCACGACCAGCGCGTCCACTTCACCGGCCGCATCGGCCCCGGCTCCCCGGAGGATCGCGAGCAGCGCGTCGATCCGGTCGCTCTCCTTGATGCGCAGGTGCCCGATGCCGTGGAACCGGCTCTCTCCGGCGGCGAACGCGGCACACGCGGCGAGCGCCGGCACGGCGTCCGGAAAATTCGACGCGTCGGCCTCGACGGCGCGCAGAGCGCCCCGGAAGGCGGAGGCCGCGACCGCGCCGCGCTCGCCCGAGATCGCGACGCCCATCGCCTCGAGGACCCCGACCGCGGCGGCGTCCGCGTCTGCCGATGGCCACTCGAGTCCCTCCACGCGAACCTCTCCCCCGGCGATCGCGGCGGCGGCGAGCAGGGGGATCGCCGAGGACCAGTCGCCGGGCGGCTCGTAGCGGGAGATCGCCGTACGGCCCCGCGCGACGCGAAAGACGCCGTTCGCCGCCTCGACGCGATGCCCGAACTCCCGGAGCATCGCGGCCGTGAGACCCACGTACGGCTCGGACGCGACCGGCCCCGACGCCGCGGCGGCGAGGCCGCCGTCCACGGCGGCTCCGGCGATCAGAAGCGCCGAGAGGAATTGACCCGACCGCGCGGCATCCACGCGCACGTGGACGCCGGCGCCGGTACGGAGCGTCCCGCCTTCGACGTCGAGCGGAAGGAATCCCTCCGGCCCCGCGTAGGCGATGCGCGCGCCCGCGGTGCGGAGCGCCGTCACGAGATCCTCGACCGGCCGCTCGCGCAGCCTCTCGGATCCCGTCAGCGTGAAGCGCCCGGGTACGGCGGCCGCGACCGCGGTGAGGAAACGCGCGGCGGTGCCGGAGTCGCCCGCGTCGAGAACGGTGCGGCGCGCCGGGTCGGCGCCGAGCGGCCCGGCGACTCGAACACTCTCCGACGTCGCCTCGATCGTCGCGCCCATCGCCGCCAGGCATCGGGAGATGGCCGCGACGTCGTCGCTCTCGAGGGGCCGCACGATCTCGACCGGCTCGGCGCCGAGCGCGGCGAGGAGAAAGGCGCGATTGGTCGCGCTCTTCGACGCCGGCGCGCGCACGCTTCCCCGCGCCTCGCGGACGGGAGGGAAGGCGAGGTATTCGCTCACGCGAACGGGATCAGAGCGCGACGAGCGAGGTCGCGCCGTCGTCCGCGATCTCCATCCATCGCCGCTCCTCGACGAAGGCCGGCAGGATCTCGACGCGTCCTCCCCCGACGTCCTCGGCCCACGACTTGTGAAAGTGGCCGAGCAGGAGCACGTCGATGCCGCCGCGGAATCGCTTCTCCGCAAACGCGCGGATCATCTCGAACGGCAGCCTCGTCTTGTGCTTGAAGTTCGAGCGGTACAGCTTCGCCTCGACCTTCCAGACCAGGCGATTGCCGGCGCCCTTCGGGAAGACCGAGAGGGCGGCCCGGGACACCGGATTCTTGGAAAGAAATCGCCAGAACCGGTACGGGACGTCCCTCTCGTTCAAGAGATCTCCGTGCGTCGCCAGGAAGCGGCGTCCACCCTCCTCGAACGTCTGCTCGTCGCAGACTTCGCGAAACGAGCTCTCCGCGTAGGAGCCGCGCAGGAAGAAGTCGCGGTTGCCCTCGACGTACGTGACGGCGATCCCCGACTGCTTCAGGTCGCGAGCCTTCTCGAGGAACCGCGCGATCGCCGGCGTCTCGAATTTCGGGTGCGCGATGAAGAAGTGAAAGATGTCCCCGAGGAGTGTGATCTGGCGCACTCCCCGCGACCGGGCGGCGTCCAGCGCCTCGAGGAACGGGCCCTCGTCTCCCGGCCGGCGCCCGACGTGGCAATCGGCGAAGACGGCGCGCATGCGGCGCAACGATAGCAGCACGGAAATCCGCGCCTTCTCCCGGTTATCCTCTCGCATGCCCTACCGCGCGGCCGCGGCACTCCTGGCCCTGTTCCTCGCCGCGCGGCAGCCCGCGGCCGCGCTCGCCGCGCGCTCACCCTCGCCGCCGCAGGCTCCGCGCGCCGATGCCTCCGTGCGCCGGGCGCTCGAGCGCGGCGACGACACGCTCGACGTCATCGTCGGATTGCGCGAGGAGCCGGCCGCGCCCGCGACCGCGGCGCGCGAGACCGAGGCGGCGCCGAAGCACGACGCTCAGCGGCGCGCGGAGCGGCTGAAGAGAGAGCGGTCGATCCTGGACGCCCTCCCTCCCGGCGCGGCGAACGCGCCCCGGCTCTACGCGAGCTTCCCGGCGTTCGCGGCGCGCGCGACGCGAGCCGGCGTGTTCGCGCTCGCCGACCGCGCCGACGTCGCCTGGGTCACGCTCGACGGCGTCCGGCACGAGCTCGACGCCGGTCCCCAGCCGGCGCAGACGCTGATCGGCAGCGACGCCGCCAACGCGCTCGGCTTCGACGGCACCGGGCACGCCATCGCCGTCCTCGACACCGGCGTCGACTACACCGTGCCCGAGCTCGGCGGAGGCGGATTCCCCAACGCGAAGGTCGTCGCCGGCGCGGACCTGGGCGACGGCGACGCGGATCCGATGGACTGCGCGGGCCACGGGACCGCGGTCGCGTCGGTGGCCGCGGGAGCCCGCGGCGTCGCGCCGGGCGCCCGTATCGTCGCGCTGAAGATCTCCGCGAGTGGACGGTGCGACACGGCGCAGGACTCGGTGATCCTCTCCGGCATCGACTGGGCCGTCACGCACCACGACGACTTCGACATCTCGGTCATCAATCTCTCGTTCGGCTCCGCGCCGTTCGACGGCCGGGACCACGGCTTCTGCGACTCGAGCTATCCGCAGTACGTGTCGGCGATCGAGGCGGCGTCGGCGGCCGGCATCGTGTTCGTCGCCTCCTCGGGCAACGAGGGGTTGACGGGCGCGATCGCGACGCCGGCGTGCATCTCGAGCGCCCTGTCCGTCGGCGCCGTCTACGCGGACCCCTTCGCCCTCGTGGCCTGGGGAAGCTCCTCGGACCCCTTCTGCGAGGACCGGTCCGTCTCGCCGGACACGATCGTCTGCTTCTCGAACTCGGCGAGCGACCTCTCGCTGCTGGCGCCCGGAGCGTTCTGGGTGGCGGCGGGGCGTGGCGGCGCCGCGGAGTACTTCAGCGGCACCTCGGCGGCGTCGCCGGCGGCCGCCGGGGTCGCCGCGGTCCTCCAGCAGGCGAGGCCCGGGCTCCCGCCGAGCGCCGTCGGGGAGCTGATGCGCGCGACGGGCCGCCCGATCACGGACTCGCGCAACGGCGTCCGGACGGCGCGCGTCGACGCCCTCGCGGCCGTGCGCCTGCCTCCGGAGGACTTCGCGTCGTACGCGGGCTCCCCCGTCGAGATCCCCGCCGGCGGATCGGCCGCCGTGACCGCGGAGGTCTCGGGCTTCTCCGGCACGGTGGCGAGCATCCAGGCGGACGTCTCGATCCTGCACGACGATCCCTCGCAGCTCACGCTGACGCTGACGGGGCCGGACGGAACGGCCGTGCGGCTCCACGATCGGACCGGAACGGCCGGGCACGCGATCCGAGGCGTCTACGGCGCCACGCTGGGAGCGGCCCAGTCGCTCGGGGCGTTCCAGGGCAAGCCGCCGAACGGCTCGTGGACGCTGACCGCGGCCAACGCCGGGAGCGCCTCGCCCGCGCGGATTCTCGGGTTCGCCGTTCGAGTGGTGCCGGGGCAGCCGAGGCAGGCGATCGCGGCGGGAGAGGCGTCGCAGGTGCTGCCGCTCGTCGGCCGCGTCCAGGGCAGCCGCGTCTTCCTCTCGGACGCGCGCTTCTACAATCCGTCGGACGAGCCGCGCGAGCTCTCGCTCTTCTACGTCGCGCAGGGCCTCGGGGGAGCGCAGGCGGTGCGAGCCTCGCACACCGTCGCGCCCGGCGAGATGCTCGTCCTCGACGACGTCGTCGGATCGGAGTTCGGCTACTCGGACTCGATCGGGGCACTGACGCTCGCCGGAGCGGGCGCGCCGGGCCTCCTCGCCTCGAGCCGCGCGTACACGCCCGCCGGCGGAGGCGCGATCGGGCAGCTGGTGCCGGCACTGGCCGCCGACCGCGCTCTCGGTCCCGGCGCCCGGGCATCCGCGAACGGGCTCTCGAAGAACGCGCGGTTCCACGTCAACGCGGGATTCGCGGAGGTCTCCGGCGCGCCGGTCACGGTGCGCATGGAGATCTTCTCGGCGGCCGGATCTCTTCTCGGAGCGGCGACGCGGGGCGCGGGACCCGACGGGACCGTCCTGGTCACCGACCTGATCACCGAGAGAGGGCTCGGCACGACGGACAACTTCCGGCTGGACTTCACGGTGACGAGCCCCGCCGGGCGGATCGCGCCCTTCGCGGTGCTCGTCGACGACGGCACCGGCGACGGCGTCTTCGTGCCGGCGGAGGCGCCGGCCGCCGTCTGGGTCGACCGGATCGTGCCTCAGGCGTCGCATGCGACGGGCGGCGGGGGCGACGTCTTCCGCACCGACCTCCACGTCAGCAACGTCGGGCCGCTGCCGCAGGCCGTGACGCTCTCGCTGATCCCGCGCCTGACGACGGGCGGGGAGCCCGGACCGCGCACCTACACGGTGCCGGCGGGAGCCACCCTCGCGCTTCCCGACGTCCTCGCGAAGGAGTTCGGGCTGGGCGATCCCGCGGCCGCCGGAATCCGCATCCATGCCGCGCCCGACGCGCGGCTCGTCGTCGGCTCGCGCACCTACGTCGAGCGCGACGCCGGCTCGCTCGGATTTCCGATCGCCGGGCAGGCCGTCGACGAGGCCATTGGCTCCGGCGACGGGGCCGCCGCGTCGATCCAGCTCGGCCAGGGCCGGGACCGGCGCACGAACTTCGGCTTCGCGGAGGTCTCCGGGCAGGACGCCACCGTGCGCGTCGAGGCGCACGGCCCGGACGGCGCGCTTCTCGGTGCCCGCACCTACGCCGTCCACGGCGGCGAGTCGGTCCAGGCGCCCGCATCCGATCTGCTCGGCAAGGACGTCGCCGCGCGCGACCTCTATCTCCGCTTCGAGGTCTCGGGAGGCGGCGGCCGCATCCTCGCGTACGGAGTCGCCGTGGACAACGCGTCGGGGGACGCGATCTACGTGCCGGCGTCGCGCGAGTCGGGAGCGGCTTCCGTTCACTAGAATAGGCGCCGATGTCCGCGGCACCCGCCTCCGGCAAACCCTCCGGCGTCCTGAAGCCCTGGCAGCGGCGGCTCTACCGGGTCCTGCTCGTCCCCCTCGGCCTGATCGCCGCGAACTCGATCTACCTCGTGGCGTTCACCCGCGACACGACGTTCTTCTACGCGATGCTGCTCACGCATCTCGCGCTCGGGCTGCTCATCGCGATCCCGTTCTTCGTCTTCGCAATCACGCATGCGAAGCGGATGATCCGCATGTGGAATCGCCGCGCGAAAGCGGCGGGCCTGGCGATCGTGACCCTGGCGGTCGTCTGCGTGTCGACCGGTATCTTCATGACCTTCGCCGGCGCGACGCTGGGCCACCGCTGGGTCTGGCTCGCGCACGTCTCGGCGGTGCCCCTGGCGCTGGTCGCGTTCATCCTTCACCGCCGCGCGCACACCCACAAGCTGCAGTTCCGGAGGCTCTTCGCCTGGGGCGGCGCCGTCGCCGTGTTCCTCGCCGCGATGGCGATCGCGGCGAGGCTCGAGAAGCCGCCGAAGCGGATCGTGAACGTGAACGGCGACACCGTCTTCTATCCGTCCGCCAGCGAGACGTTCGACCAGGGCCTGCTCGACGGCCGGAAGCTCTCCGACAACGGGTACTGCAAAGAGTGCCACCCGGACTCCTTCCACCAGTGGGAGAGGTCGGCGCACCGCTTCTCGTCGTTCAACAACCCGTTCTACCGGAAGAGCGTGGAGCTCATGGCCGACCGCGTCGGCCGGGAGCGCACGAAGTGGTGCTCCGGCTGCCACGACCCCGTCGTCCTCTTCACGGGGCAGATGGGCGCCGCGACGCAGGCGTCCTTCTCGTACGACTCCTGGCAGGCGCAGCAGGGCCTGACCTGCATGTCCTGCCACTCGATCACCGAGGTGAAGGACACGAAGGGCAATGGTTCCTACGTCATCGAAGAGTCGCCGCAGTACCCGTTCGCGTTCTCCGGCAACTCCACGCTGCGCGCCGTCAACCGGCTGCTGATCCGCATGGAGCCGTCGCTCCACCGCAAGACCTTCATGAAGCCGTTCATGCGCACACCCGAGTTCTGCTCGACGTGCCACAAGGTCGCGCTGATTCCCGCCCTGAACGGCTACCGCTGGATGCGCGGCCAGAACCACTACGACAGCTGGTACGACTCGGGCGTCTCGGGCCGCGCCGTGCGCTCGTTCTACGACCCGCCGCAGCCGAAGGCGTGCCGCGACTGCCACCTGCCGGCCTATCCCTCCGGGGAGTTCGGCAGCCGCGGCGGCGCCGTGCACGACCACCTCTTCCCGGCCGCGAACACGGCGCTGCCCGCGATCCGCGGAGACGCCGAAACGGAGAAGCGGATTCGCGAGTTCCTCCAGAACAAGGTCCTGACCGTCGACGTGTTCGCGATCCGGCGGGGAGACGACGTCGTGGTGATCGGCGACGAGCCGCCCGCCCTCGCGCCCGGCGAGACCGTGGACGTCGAGGTCGTCGTCCGCACGCGCGGCGTCGGGCACCCCTACACCAACGGCACCGCCGACTCGAACGAGACGTGGGTCTCGCTCGAAGGCTCCGCGGGAGAGCGGCCCTTCTTCCGGAGCGGCGTTCTCGACGCGGCCGGGCGCCTCGACGCGGGCGCGGACCTCCTGTGGACCTTCGTCGTCGACGAGGACGGCGGCCACATGGACCGCCGGCAGCCGCAGGACATCCGCGTGCCGCTCTATAACAACGGGATCGGCCCCGGCGCCGCGCGCGTCGTCCACTACCGCATCACCGTGCCGCCGGACGCGAAGGGCGAGATCGTCCTCGCGGCGGGGACGCACTACCGCAAGTTCTCGCGCGACTACACGACGTTCTCGCTCGGCGCGGACCACCCTTCCCTTCCCGTGACCACGCTGGCGTCGGATCGCGTGGCCTTGCGGGTCGCCCCTCCTTCGTCTCACGGCTCACGGGTCGCGTCCGGCTCCCCCCGCGGCAATGCCGACCCTCTCTGGCTCCGCTGGAACGACTACGGCATCGGCCTCTTCCAGCAGGGTGACCTGAAGGGGGCGGCCCGCGCCTGGACGCGCGTCGCGGAGCTCGCCCCGGACAAGCCGGACGGCCCGCTCAACCGGGCGCGCGCCGAGATCGCGGAGGGGCGGCTCGCGGACGCGAGAGCCTCGCTCGTCGAGGCCGAGCGCCGGAGGCCCGACTGGGGCAAGACGGCCTTCTTCCGCGCCACGGTCGCGAAGGACGAGGGCCGGCTCGACGACGCCGAGCGGGACCTGAAGACCGTCCTCGCGAAGTTCCCGCTCGACCGCGTTGCGTGGAACAACCTCGGCCTCGTCGAGTGGCTTGCCGGCCGGTTCCCGGAGGCGGTCGCCGCGTACGAGAAGGTTCTCGGCATCGACTCCGAGGACCTGAACGCGCACTACAACCTCATGCGCGTCTACCGGGCGATGGGCGACAAGACGAAGGCGGCGCTCCACGACGCCGAGTACCGCCGCCTCAAGGACGACGAGACGATCCGCGCGATCGCCGGCGACCTGCGACTGCGGGATCCCTGGGCGAACCGCGAGTCGCTGCCGATCCACGTCCACGGCGAGGCCGAGCCGCCGCCGGCCCTCGTGCCCGACTGGGTCGCCGCCATGGGCCCGAAGGGCTACGAGACCGACCGCGGGTATCTCACGCGCCGGCATCCTCCCGTCCCGTCGGAGCGCGAGCAGTGGTCGTACGTCTCCGCGAAGCCCGCGCCCTCGACGGCCGCGGCGCCTCGCGTTTCCTCGGCGCCATAGGACAGACGGGCGGCCGGGCAGGCTCGATGCGGCGCGTCTCGAAGCTCACCCTCGCGGTCTGTGTCGGTCTCGCCCTCGTGCTCGCCGCGCCCCTCGCGTGCCGGCGCGCCGAGAAGCCGTCCGCGGCGGCGAAGGCGTCGCCGCCGCCGCGGCCCACGCCCGCGCCCGCGATCCCGTTCCGCGAGGCGGCGAAGGAGGCCGGCGTCGACTTCACGCACGTCACGGGCGCGACCGGCAAGAAGTGGATGCCCGAGACCATGGGCGGAGGCGTCGCGGTCCTCGACTACGACGGCGACGGGAAGCCCGACCTGCTCTTCGTCTCCGGTACGTTCTGGCCGGGCGATCCCCGGGCGAAGACCGCACGCTCCTCGCTCGCGCTCTACCGCAACGACGGTCCCGGACCGGACGGCCTCCCCCGCTTCCGGAACGTGACCCGCGAGGCCGGGCTCGAGCGCGTGTTCTACGGCATGGGGGCGTCCGTCGCGGACTACGACAACGACGGCCGGGACGACGTCTACGTCACGGCGCTCAACCGGAACTTCCTGTTCCACAACGTCGGCGGCCGCTTCGAGGAGGTCTCGGACCGGGCGGGCGTCCGCGACAACGGCTGGAGCACGTCGTCGGCGTGGCTCGACTTCGACGGCGACGGCCGGCTCGACCTCTTCGTCTGCCGGTACGTGGACTGGAGCCCCGCGAAGGACCTCTTCTGCACGCTCGACGGCAAGACGAAGAGCTACTGCACGCCCGAGCGCTACCCGGGCGCGGCGTCGCACCTCTACCGGAACGCCGGAGGGGGACGCTTCGTCGACGTCACGAACACGGCGGGGGTCGGCAACGCCAACCAGAAGGCGCTCGGCGTCGCCCCGTGGGACTTCGACGGCGACGGCAAGGTCGACATCCTCGTGGCCAACGACACGGCGCCGAACAACCTCTTCCGCAACCGAGGAGACGGGACGTTCGAGGACGTCGGCATCTCGACGGGCGTCGCCGTCGACGAGGCGGGCCGGGCGCGCGGCGCGATGGGCGCCGCGTGGGGAGACATCCACAACGCGGCGGGCGCATCCGTGGCGATCGGCAACTTCTCGAACGAGCTGAAGTCCCTGTACACGACGGAGACGGGAGAGGTCTTCCTCGACGAGTCGCCGAGGAGCGGCGTCGGCCCGGGCTCGCTTCTCCAGCTGACCTTCGGCGTCCTGTTTCTCGACGCGGACCTCGACGGCCGAACGGACCTGCTTCTCGCCAACGGGCACGTCGAGCCGACGATCCAGCAGGTCCAGAAAGACGTCACGTACGCGCAGCCGCCGACGCTCTTCCGCAACGCCGGCAACGGCCGTTTCGACGCGCTCGGCGAGCGATCGGGAGACCTCTCGCGGCCGCTCGTGGCGCGGGGCGCCGCGGCGGCGGACCTCGACGGCGACGGCGACGTGGACGTCATCCTCGTCGAGAACGGCGGCTCCGCCCGGATCTACCTCAACCCGACGAACACGCCGGCGAAGGCCGTGCGCCTGCGGCTGGCCGGCTCCGGCGCCTCCAATCGCGATGCCGTGGGCGCCCGCGTGACGGCGTCGATCGGCGGCCGCACGCTGACCCAGCAGGTCTCGGGCGGGCAGTCCTACCTGTCGGCGTCGGAGAAGACGCTGACGTTCGGCCTCGGCGACGCCGCGCGGATCGACGCGGTGGAGATCCGGTGGCCCGACGGTCGGACCCAGAAGCTGGAGAACGTACCGGGCGGGGCGAGGCTCGTGGTCAAGGAGCCGTGAGACGAGCCGTCCGTCGTCCGTCTCGCGTCTCGCGTCTCGCGTCTCACGCCCCGGCTCCCGGCTTAGTATTCGCTCGATGAGCTGCTGCTCGACCCGACCGCCGGAGTACCGCCGCGTGCCGGTCGACGGCATCCCCGAGCTCATCCCTCTCCTCATCGAGGTCACGGGCCCCGGCGAGGCGCTCCGGAGCTATCGCTGTCGGCAGTGCGGGCAGGTCTGGCAGCAGTACATCGTCGACGGCGAGGCGCTCGTGGTCCAGGTCGGCTGGGCGAACCGAGCCGCTCCGGCGCCACCAACCGCGGCGCTCCCGCGCGCGGCCGCGAGCCAGGCGCCGTCTCGGCTTCCGCTTCCGCTTCCGCGTCGACGGCGCGGCGGACTGATCGCATTCGTGCTTCTCGCCGTCGTCTTCTTCGCGATCTCGACGCTCCCC
>Ga0268266_10005596_pt1 | contig 11668 bp, 8 predicted proteins | sample KBSS13metaG_FD_190356 | JGI IMG/M metagenome (GOLD analysis project Ga0268266, IMG submission 190356) | Switchgrass rhizosphere microbial communities from Kellogg Biological Station, Michigan, USA - KBS S1-3 metaG (SPAdes) (version 2) | ecosystem: Host-associated > Plants > Roots > Rhizosphere >... | reverse complement strand
CAAATACGTTTCCATTCTGCTGTACACCGTGTATGCAGTCTTTCTTGCCTTGTCGTTGACGTACTTTGGCCCTGAGATCCGGCACGGTTTCACTCTCGCGGCACCCACTACGACGAATTGGTTCGTGGCGGGAGTCAGCTACGCTGGTTACAACGTCGTGTGTGCTATCGCGGTGCTCCCCGTCGTACGCCACATGACTTCGCAGCGTGATGCGCTCGTGGCAGGGCTGTTATGCGGTCCCCTGGCCATGGTGCCTGCTGCGTTGTTTTTCATTTGCATGTGTGCGTTCTACCCGGATATTTCGGGCGCCACACTGCCTTCCGATTGGCTGCTGGCTCGCCTGGGTTTGCCCGCGTTTCGTATCGTGTTTCAACTGATGATTTTCGCAGCGCTCGTGGAGAGCGGCGCCGGCACGCTCAATGCCGTAAACCAACGCATAGCGACTACGTACGCTGAGCATGGCCGATCGCTGCCAGCAGGGATCCGCGCGCTCGTGTCGAGTTGCATCATGGTGCTCGCCATTTTCATCGCCCATCGCTTCGGGCTGGTGGCTCTCATCGCCAAGGGATACCGCGCCCTCACGGCGCTCTTTCTGATCGTCTATATCGTGCCATTGCTCACATACGGACTGTGGCGTTTGCTTTCGAGACACACGGCTCTCTACGGCTGGCAACGCGAGGATCTCGTGCAGTGAGTCGCTTGATCAACACCCTGTTGGCCTGTTGTTGCTGTGCCGGCTCCCTGGTGGCGGCCGCCGCGGACGCGGCCACAACGGGGCATTTCGACGTCATCGTGCGTCACGGCAAAATCCTGGATGGATCGGGCCGACCCGGTTATATCGCCGATGTAGGCGTCCGGGACGGCTACATCGTCGCGATCGGCGACCTGGCCCAGGAGACCGCGACACGGGATATCGACGCCAAGGACTGCTTCGTGTCGCCCGGATTCATCAACATCCACAGTCACGCCGAGCCGAATGCGTTACCGACCGCCCGCAACATGCTCGCACAGGGCGTGACCACCGAGATCCTCAACCCTGACGGCGATGGCCCATTGGAGATTGGCGCGCAGTTGCGGGAGTTGCAGCGTTGGGGACTCGCCGAGAACGTGGGCGCCTATATCGGATTCAACAGTGTCTGGGAGAAAATCCTGGGCCTGACCGACCGCCGGCCCTCCGTGCAGGATATTCGCCGAATGCGCGCCAGCGTGACGCGCGGGCTGCAGCAGGGTGCCTGGGGTGTATCCGCGGGACTCGACTACAAACCGGCCTACTTCGCCACCACCGACGAGGTGATCGCCGTGGTGAGCGCGGCGGCGAGCTGGAGAACCAACTTTCCCAATCACGAGCGGATTACGCCTCCGGCCTATAGCTCGCGTGCGGGAATCACCGAGACTATCGAGATCGCATCGCAGGCCGGCCTGTCGCCGCAGATCACGCACATCAAGGCGCAAGGCCATGAGCAGGGACGTGGGCCCGACATCGTTGCCCTGATGGCGGAGGCGACTGCTCGGGGTCATTACACGCCTGCCGACGTCTATCCCTACCTCGCCGGGTTGACGGATCTGGAGGATCTGCTCATTCCGGGTTGGGCCCAGGAGGGGGGACCTGCGGCCATGCAACGTCGCTTTGCCGACCCGACGTTGCGAGCTCGGATCGTGCAGGAAAGCGAGGCCGCGATGAACGCCAGGCTCACCGGGGGTCCGAGTGGGGTCTTCCTGCCTTTGGTCAACAAGGGCCTGCGCGATGTGATGGATGCGCAGCACGTCGGCGCGGGTGAGGCGCTGATCAGGACGCTCGAGAAGGCCGCCGGTCAAGAGGTTCCGGCGATCCTGCAGTTCGGCGCGGAGAGCGACCTTGAGGCGTTTCTCCGCTATCGCGACACATCGGTGGCGTGCGACTGCGGCGCAACCTTGCGAAAGCTCATTCATCCTCGCTACTACGGGACCTTCCCTCGGGTGCTGGGCCGTTACGTTCGGGAAAAACGACTCCTCGGCTGGGAGGAAGCCGTCCACAAAATGACCGGCTTGCCCGCGAGCACGGTGGGCATGGTGGATCGCGGGTTTCTCGAGCCCGGGATGGTCGCGGACCTGACTGTATTCGATGCCCACACCATTGCTGATCACGCGACGTTCCAATCGCCGTGGCTGGCGCCGGATGGTGTGCGCGATGTGCTCGTCAACGGGCACGTGGAGTGGCACGACGGCGCCGCGACAGGTGATATCGGAGGTCGCGCGCTCTTTCGCAGCCGCCACATGCCGACCCGACCTTCCAGCGCTCAGTCGGAACGCGCAGTGACCGTGAAGGCGGCGCTTACGACAGTGACACGCTCCACCGGATCGACGCAGCCCACACTGCGATTGCTACTGAGCCTTCACCAGGGTCCGGCCGACCGGCGCTCTGGCGGAACCGGCCGTATCGAGGCGTCTTCGAAGAACGACTCCTTCGAGCTCGAGGAGTTTGGCGAGCTGCAGATCTCCGGCCACTGGGCCAGCCTGACCGGCATTGCGCGCTGGGGAGCTTATACCGGCCCCGTCACGCTCATCATCGATGCACAGGATCCTCAGGCTGCGCGCGGTCGGGCGGTAGTCACACTCGACGCAAGAGAACGCCATGCAACCTGGACAGTACCTGCCAACGCAGTGGATATCTCGGCGCAGGCCCGGGCGGATTAATGTCGCGGCAACTTGAATTCCATGTTGAGCGTTGGCCGCTGCGAGCTCCCGTCCGGATTACGGGCCTGACGTTCACAGAAACATGCGTTGTTCACGTCATCGTCAGACAGGGCGGCAGGGAGGGTCACGGGGAGGGCGCCGGTGTGTACTACCACGGCGAAACCCCTGACACCATGCTCGAGCAACTGATGCGTGTCAGGGTGCGGCTCGCCGATGAGACCGTGGACCGACGCATTCTGCAGAGGCTCCTTCCGCCTGGAGGAGCGCGCAACGCCGTGGACTGTGCCCTCTGGGATCTCGAAGCCCAATCCTCCGGTCCTTCCGCGAGGGAGGCTGCAGGGGTCCACGAGCTACGACCTCTCATAACCACCTGGACTGTGAGCGCCGACGATCCCGGACAAGTGGCGCAAACCGCGCGGGATTTCAAATCGGCTCGCGCAATCAAGCTGAAACTGACGGGCGACGGGCTGGATGTCGAGCGAGTTCTCGCGGCGCGGCGCGCCCGGCCCGATGTCTGGTTGAGTGTCGACGCGAATCAGGCGTTCGACAGGCAGGGCTTAATGCGACTACTCCCCGTTTTGCTCGATAGCAACGTAAGCCTCATCGAGCAACCGCTTCCCGTGGGACGGGATGCGGCCCTGCGTGAGCTCGAATTGCCCATACCGGTTGCTGCAGATGAAAGCGCACAGTGTGCCGCTGACGTCCCCTCTCTCGTCGGGCTTTACGGCATGGTGAACATCAAGTTGGACAAATGTGGTGGCTTGACCGAGGCACTCGAAATGGCACGGCTCGCGCGCCGTCTGGGTCTCGATCTGATGGTGGGTAACATGTGTGGCACTTCACTCGCCATGGCGCCGGCATATGTCCTCGGTCAACTTTGCGACGTGGTCGATCTGGACGGCCCGATGTTGCTGGCATCCGATCGGACGCCGTCGTTGACTTACCAGGACGGCACCATAGCGGGGGGCGGAGAGGTGTGGGGATCGCAACGCTCCAGGGAGCGATTGTCATGACCGGGACGCTGCCGCAACCGTATCTGCTCTTCCTGGGTGATGAGCGCGATCCGGCGCATGCCAAGACGGCTTTCGGGCTTCGCGATTGGGCGCCTTCCCGTTGTATCGGTGAGTATGCGTTGCCCGAATCAACCGTTACGACGGGATTGCCGCGCTTCACGCCGCAAGAGGCCTATCGGCGCGGCGCCCGCTCCATGGTGATCGGTGTCGCCCCCATGGGTGGCGCGTTGCGTCCCACGTGGATTCCGGCGCTCAACGCGGCGCTGGAGGCCGGGCTCGACCTGATCAGTGGGATGCACGGACGGCTTGCGGATACGGTGATGTTGAATGCGACCGCGCGGCGCCTGGGTCGACACCTGTTCGACGTACGCCGTCCTCCGTCCGGTATTCCAACGGCTAGCGGCCGGCGTCGCTCGGGACTTCGCTTGTTGACCGTCGGAACCGATTGCGCGTTGGGAAAGAAGTACACCGCCCTGAGTATCGCGCGGGAGCTGCGAGCCCGTGGGGTCGACGCCGATTTTCGAGCCACCGGCCAGACAGGCATTCTCATCGCCGGCGGCGGAATTCCGATTGACGCGGTGGTCGCGGACTTCGTGGCGGGTGCGGCCGAGCTCTTGAGTCCCAACGCGCCACCCGGCCACTGGGATATCGTTGAGGGGCAGGGCTCGTTGTTTCACCCGGCTTACGCGGGAGTCTCACTCGGGCTGCTGCACGGTACGCAACCCGATGTCATTGTCGTTTGCCACGATCCGACCCGGCTGGAGGTCGCTGGCCATCCCGGATTTCCGCTACCCCCGTTGGAAGAGGTGATCGCACAGAATCTGGCGCTCGGACGACGCACCAACGCCGCGATCCGTTGCGCCGGTGTCAGCCTCAATACTTCGAAGATGAGCGCGGCCGACGCGCAGGCGTGCTTGTCGAGTTATGCCACGGAACTGAACCTCCCGTGCGCGGATCCCATTCGAGGCGGTCTCGAGCTCAGCCGCCTCGTCGATGCCGTTTTAGGCGGTCTGTGACGACTTACTTGCGCGCTCGGCCACCCTTGCTCGCGCGCGCGTCGCCTTTGCCGCTGCCGTTAGCGTCGGTCTTACGCGCTTTTGTCCGGCCTGGCATCTTACGATCTTCATCCCGGGTATCCGGTTTGGGGGCGACCGCTCGTTCCAACTCGTCAGCCGCTCCTGTACAGACCACCACGACCCGGCAGGGGTCGTTCGAGGCCGCCAGGTAGGCATGTCCCATCCGGCTATCAATGTACATGTGGTCACCTGCGTTCAGGACCACGGGCGCATAGAACTCCGTATGAACCTCGATAGCCCCTTCGAGCACCAGCAGAAACTCCTCGCCCTCATGTTTGATGAGCGGACCGAATTCCTCGAGCGTGCGGGCGCTGGCGACACCTATGATGGGCACCATCTGCTTGGGGACGAGGTCGGCGTTGAGAAAGCGATACTCGTACGAGCCGGCCTGCAGAAATACCCCATCGCCGGCTCTTCCGACACTGCGTCGCGCAGCCCCGAGCGTGGGTGCCTCAGGACGCTTGGCGTCGGTGAACAGCTCCGACAAATCGAGCGATAAGCCGCGCGCGAGTTGCTGCAGCTTGTCGTAGGTGAGGGACATGCGCCCATTCTCGACCTTCGAAATGGTCGAGGTCGCCAGCCCTGTCATCTCACTGACGTCCGAAATACGCCAGCCCTTGCGCGTACGCAGCGCACGCAGCCGCTGCCCGAGGTCCGCTTCTGACTCTGTTGCCATGGCTCGATCTTAGCATATAGGAAAGTCCGGGCCGGTATCGAGGCCGCTCGTATGGCGCATAAGAAATTAATATTGCGTATACGCTATATGCGTGGCAGTATGAAAATGGATCTGGCGCGGAGGTCGTATGAAATCGCTTTGGGCAGCCGCAGCGCTGCAGATGACATTCACGATGACGGCGTTCGCTCAGTCCGCACCACGCGATGCGACAGCGCAATTACCGCCTGACGGCGACCAGGGCCCCACCGCGTCTCTCGAAGAAGTCACGGTCACGGCCACGCGCGTCCAGAGAACCGACTTCACCGCTCCGACGCCTACAACCATCCTGAGCGGGCGGGATCTTGCCGCGACGGGTGCGACCAACATCGGCAGCATGACGTCGATCGTCCCAGCGTTTCAGGCCACGGGGACGCCCACGTCGAGTGTACTTGCCTCCGACCAGGGGCGCGGGCACTTTCTCGACCTGAGAGGGTTGGGACCGAGTCGCACCCTGGTACTCGTCGACGGGCAACGCTTTGTGCCCACGACAGCAGGCGGTTTGTTGGATACGGACGTGATCCCTGCCGCTCTCGTCGATCGTGTCGAGGTCGTCACAGGCGGAGCGTCGGCCTCATGGGGCTCCGATGCCGTCTCGGGTGTCGTCAACATCCTTCTCAAGAAGGATCTCAACGGGCTGGAAGGCAGCGTGCAGGGGGGGATTTCGGGACACGGCGACAACCAGGAATACAGGGCGGACCTCGCCTACGGCCTGCCGTTCGCCGACGGCCGCGGGCATCTGGAGCTGGCGGGAGAGTTCTCCAGTAACCACGGCGTGCTGCATCAGTCGGATCGCAGTTGGTCGGGCCAGGAGTGGGGCTATGTCCAGACGGGCCAATATCTCAGGGTTCCGGTCACGAACGCCCGTCTGTCCATCGCCAGCTACGGCGGCCTCATTCTGACGGGCTCACTGGCAGGCATGCATTTCGGTCCCGGGGGTGTTCTGCAACCGTTCCAATACGGGAGCGATGTCGGCTCCACCTACATGCGCGGCGGCGGGGGCGCGGTCTTTTCCTCCTTTTCGGCGCTCGAGGTCCCGTTGAAGCGCACCGATCTGTTCGCGCGGACCTCGTACGATCTGTCCGACAACGTCAGTGTCTTTCTCGACGCTTCCTTTGCACAGGCGATCACGACCAATCCAAACCTCGTCCAGAACTTCGATCTGGTTGACTCGTTGAGTCCTGACAATGCATTCCTGCCCGTGAGCGCGCGTAACACGATGCTTGCCGCCGGCGACACGTCGTTTCTGTTGGGCCGTCTGGACAATGACTTCGGTTTCATCCGCTCCAACGACGACAATCGCGTGGCACGGGTCGTGACGGGCTTGTCGGGCAAGTTCTCGGGGAACTGGACCTGGAATGCTTATGTCGAATATGGCCGCGTGGTCCACTACAACACGCAGGATAACGTCGTCCTGACGTCGAACTATGCCCGGGCGCTGGACTCTGTCATCGATCCGTCGACGGGTCACCCCTCCTGCCGCTCCACGCTGACCACACCAGACGATGGCTGCGTGCCGATCAATATCTTCGGGGTCGGATCACCCACCGCTGCGTCCCTGCGTTACGTCACCGGGACCGAAAGTACGGTACTGCACTATACGCAGCAGGTCGGGGCTGCCAGTCTTCAAGGCGAGCCCTTCAACACCTGGGCCGGACCGGCTTCGATCGCCACGGGCGTCGAATACCGGCGCGAGTCAGCCGACAGCCGGGTCGATCCCAACCAGGAGGCCGGCAACTTCCTGATCGGCAACCAGCAGTCCTTCGAGGGTGACTTCAATGTGAAAGAAGGGTTCCTCGAGACGGTGCTGCCCGTGCTGGCGGGACCCGCCCCTTTCAAGTCGATCGACCTCGATCTGGGCGCGCGCTTGACCGACTACAGCTCCAGCGGCCGTGTCACGACATGGAAGGGCGGCATCTCGTACACGATTTTCAATGACCTGCGCGTGCGCGCCACGCGCTCGCGGGACATCCGGGCTCCCAACCTGAGCGAGCTCTATCAAACCGGGTCCCTGAACTTCACCAACGTGAACGATCCGGCGGCGGGCGGCGCGAGTGTCTTCATCCGCAATCCCGCGCCTCCGAATGCCCACCTGGCCCCCGAAAAAGCCGACACCACCACCATCGGCTTGATCTATCAGCCCAAATGGGCACCTGGTCTGCATACGTCGGTCGATGCCTACGACATCAATCTCAAGAGCGTGATCTCCCAACTTGCGCCACAGGATGTTCTGAACCGCTGCTCGAGCGGCGATCCGGGCTTGTGCTCGCTCGTTCACCGCGACAGGACGGGCGCGCTGACGGAAATCGATACGCCGTTCATCAATCTAGCCCGGTTCCATACTCGCGGCCTGGATTTCGAGGCTCGTTATGAAACGCCCTTGTCCTCCTGGAGCGCCGGATGGCGAGGGGACCTGACTCTACGGGCCCTGGCCAACTACGTGGATCTGTTCGCCACCAGTGACGGGGTGACCACCGTCAACGAGGCGGGTGCCGTAGGTGCTGTGAGCCTTCCCTCCAACATAGGCGCCACAGGCGGTGTGCCCCACTGGCGTGCGAACCTGAGCGCCAACTATGGTCGCGGCTCCTGGTCGTTCTACGTCGAAGGCCGCTTCGTCGGCAGCGGCAAGGTGGATAATCTTTACGGTCCTTCCGACATCCCGGAAAACCACGTTTCATCGAGGTTCTACGTGAACGCTTCGGTCAACTACACGCTGTACTCCAACAAGCGTCGCGAGTTGCAGCTGTACGGCGTCGTCAATAATCTGTTTGATCGCGACCCGCCGATCGTCGTCAGCACGTTCATCTCACCGCAGGCCACGAACCCGCAGCTCTACGATGTGATTGGCAGAACCTTCGTCGTCGGGGTCCGATTCCGCGATTGATGCGAGGGAAGGGCGTGCGAACGAAAATGAACACCGAGGCGTTTCCGATCGGAGCGGCCATCCGCTCGGAGGCGTTGGCCCGCGATCCTTATCCCTGGTACGCGCAGTTGCAGTCGAGGGAGCCGGTCAGTTGGATCCAGGACCTCGGCATGTGGTACGTCACCCGCTACGAGGACGTGCGCGCCATTCTCATGGACGATCGTCGGTTTACGACGGCCTCCGAAAACTCGCTGATTTTCGACACGTTTGGCGCGCAGATGCTGACCTCGGAGGGTGCCGAGCACGAGCGCTACCGCCGTCCGGTTCAGCCGTACTTTGCCGCGGGTTATATTCGCAAGACCTTCGAAGCCTCGATCGAAGCCAGTGCGCGAGCCCTGGTCCGGGACTTCCGGGCGGGAGAGGTCATCGAGATGCGCAGCGCGTTTGCCGCGCGCTTGCCGGTACTCACCATTCTGCGTGTTTTCGGCATGCCAATGGCGGCGGAGACCCATTTCCGCGCGTGGTATGACAGCTTTGAGGCGGCTCTCTCGAATTTCACGCGTGCGGAGGAGATTCGTCGGGCTGCGCGAGTGAACGTGGAAGAGTGCCACGAATACCTTGCGCGACTCATGCGTGAGTTCGCCGCTAAGGGCGAGCGCGACTCACTGCTTGGGGCGCTGGTGAATGCTCCTGAGCAGGCGCGCCTCACCGACGAGGAGATCCGGCGCAACCTGTTGATTATCTTTTTCGGCGGTATTTCGACCGTTGAGGCCGTCATACTGAACTCACTCTGGGCCTTGTTGACTCATTCGGCGACACTCGCTCGGGTCAGGGGTGAGCCCTCCCTGGCAGCCAAGGTCATCGAGGAAACTCTGCGGTGGCACAGTCCGGTACAGTCGGCCACCCGACACGTTGTGGAGACGACGGTCTATGGTGATATCCAGCTTGCCGCCGGCGATACCGTCAATTGCATGTTGGGCGCCGCCAACCGCGACGCTGCTGTGTTTGCGGATCCGGATCGCTTCGACATCGACCGCCCCAACGCCCAGCGCCACCTGGGTTTCGCAACGGGCATTCACTCTTGCCTGGGCTTCAATCTCGCCAAGGCGGAAGCCCGGATCGCCTTGCAGGTCTTGCTGAGCGAATTCGAGCAGTTGGAGCTGCTGGCGGAAAGTTCATCGGCGCCGGAGGGTTATGAATTCCATCAGCCCCGTTCAATGTGTGTACGGTGTAGCAGGCGCTAAGAAAGGTAGTGCGATTGTCATGGATCGGCCGTCTTGTTTGGGCGCCGCACGGCGCCCGGTGTGATGCCCAACACGCGCTTGAACGCGCGGCTGAAGGCGGCTTCGGAGTCATAACCCAGGCGCGTGGCGGCCTGGCTCACCGATAGTTTGTCGTCTTTGAGCCAGGAGAGCGCCGTTTGCATTTTCCATCGCAAGGCGTAGTGCATGGCCGATTCGCCCACCAGGTCGGTGAATCGCTGTGCGAATGCCGAGCGCGACATGCCAACATCCGCAGCCAGAGACTCCAGGGTCCACGCCGTGCCCGGCGAGCGATGGATACGGGCGATCGCGCGGCCTATCTGCTTGTCCTGCAGGGCGCCAAGCCATCCGGTCTTGGCCGCCGGGTCGCGGGCGAGCCAGGCGCGTATCGCCTGGATCACCAAAATGTCGGCGAGGCGCGTGATCACGGTTTCTCCGCCAGCCCGTGACTCCCGCGCCTCGTCCGCCATGAGGCGTAACGTGCTGTGGATCCACTCCGTCTCGGGCGCGCTGTCCCAAGCGCTCACGGTGATGAGTCGCGGCAGTAGACGAATCAACTGCTGTGCCGCGGGGTTGTCAAATTGGACGACACTACAGATCGCCGTGCAGGCTGCCCCGCCACCGCCATGGCGCAGGAGCTCATACTTTTCACTGACGGGTTCGCGTTCGAGATCAAACAGTCTGGCGGCGGCAATGCCGGGGCCGCTCGACAATACATGGCCCGCTCCCTGGGGCACCAACGCCAGCTCGCCCGGCCGCAGCAGATGGGAAGTGGCGCCGGCAACCTCGAGCCAACATTCGCCCACGGTGACCATATGAAACATGACGCAATCATCGAACGGGGGCAAGGCGAGAGCGTAGGGAGCCGTGAACTCTGAACGGCAATAGAACACGCCGCTCATCCGTAGAAAGTGCAGCGCATCGCCCAGCGGATCAATGGTCTTCGGCAGGGTGGTCATGCCAGCGAGTATGCCCGGCCTGCACCTGGAGTCCAGGCGCATGGACGAAAGAGCATGAAACCCGGACGCTTTGGGATATCCGATCCGAGTCCTCCCGAGAATACTGGTCCCGGCGGCATCGAGGGTCGATGCATCAACGAGGCACAGTCACCATGATAGAGAAGACAACTCTGGTCCTTGGCGCGAACGGCAAAACCGGGCGGCGCGTGGCGGAACGCCTGACTCAGGCGGGTCATCCCGTCCGTCCCGGCTCGCGGACCGCACCCGTGCCGTTCGATTGGGAGCGGCCCACAACCTGGGGAGCGGCGCTGCGCGGTGTTGGCGCGGCATACGTGACCTTTCAGCCGGACCTGGCCGTGCCGGGCGCTCTGCAAACGCTGCGTACATTTTTCGAGCAAGCGCGCGACAGCGGTGTAGACAAGCTCGTTCTCCTGTCCGGCCGTGGTGAGCCCGAGGCGCAAGACGCCGAACGCGCGTTACAAGCGACAGGCCTCGACTGGACCATCCTGCGATCAAGTTGGTTCAACCAGAACTTCAGCGAAAGTTTCTTTCTGGACCCCATTGTGGCCGGTGAAGTGGCATTGCCGGCGACGCTGGCGGCGGAGCCGTTCGTCGACGTCGAGGACATCGCCGAGATCGCCTCGGCGGCCCTCACCACCGATGCGCATTCGCGCCAGTTGTACGAACTGACTGGCCCACGCGCACTGACTTTTGCCGATGCGATTGCGCAGATTGCGCGCGCGACCCATCGATCCATCACTTTCGTCCCGGTCTCCCTCGCCAACTACCGTGACGAGCTGGTACGCCAACGCGTACCGCAGGAATACATCGATCTCGTCATGTACCTCTTCGGCACCATACTGGATGGGCGCAATACACCAGTGACCCATGGCGTGCAGCAGGCGCTCGGCCGTCCGGCACGGTCATTCGAAGAATATGTGCAGCGCACGCTCGCGACGGGCGTCTGGGGAAAACGGGCATGACGATGCATCGAAAAATGTGCCGTTGGGTCTCGCGGCTATCACATCGGAAGGCTGAGGCCGAAGTAAGCCCGGATCGCCTCCGCTTCCTATTGCGGTGATCTGTAGTGCGGGGGTCACAGCACAGCGA
>Ga0268266_10005592_pt1 | contig 11673 bp, 11 predicted proteins | sample KBSS13metaG_FD_190356 | JGI IMG/M metagenome (GOLD analysis project Ga0268266, IMG submission 190356) | Switchgrass rhizosphere microbial communities from Kellogg Biological Station, Michigan, USA - KBS S1-3 metaG (SPAdes) (version 2) | ecosystem: Host-associated > Plants > Roots > Rhizosphere... | reverse complement strand
TGCTCACACGGTTTCTGAACGCCCACTTCGCCGCGCCCGTCACGGCGCTGCTGGAGGCGTTTCATGTGCACCCGAAGTATCCGCAGGCTCCGATCACGGACGCCTTTGCCATGGAGCTTCTGGTCTTTGCGATCCTGATCGCTTACTTTCTTGTGGTTCGACTGACTCTCAGCGTCGAAAAGCCACGCGCGTTCCAGCACCTGGCCGAGATGACCAACGAGTTCGTCTCCGAGCAGGGAGAGTCGGTGATCGGACATGGATCAGAGAAGTTCGTCAGCTATCTGACGGCGCTTCTGCTGTTCATCCTTCTCGCCAACCTGCTGGGCCTGATCCCCGGACTGGCTTCGCCCACCGCAAGCCCCGTGGTCCCGCTGGGATTTGCGCTGGTGACCTTTCTTTACTACCACTACCACGGTGTTCGATCCAACGGCGCTGCTTACATCAAGCAGTTCCTGGGGCCGGTCTGGTGGCTGTATCCGCTGCTGTTTCCGATCGAGATCATCTCGCACTTCGCCCGCGTCCTTTCGCTCACAGTTCGTCTTTACGCGAACATGCTGGCCGGTGACCTGGTGACTCTGGCGTTCTTCTCGCTGGTGCCGATCGGTATTCCGCTGATCTTCCTAGGGCTGCATCTTGGCGTTGCCGTGGTGCAGGCTTACGTGTTCTTCCTTCTGGCGGCCGTTTACCTGTCGCTGGCTGTGGCGCACGATCATTGATGATGTGGCGCGGCGAGCGTTCTCGCCAGCGCCAGCAAAATACAGGGATGCTTCGCCTTCGGCTCAGAATGACGAGCTTAGAAGAATCCGCAAGTTTGAGTTTTGCGGCAGAGGGACTCCCTCTCTGCCGTAGCTTCAACGCCGCTAGCGTGAGGGTGCCAGCACGGTGAGCATCAACCACCCACTGGAGGCGTATCTGACGGGAGATGGAGTCGTAATGAAGAAGCTTCAGTATCTGTTTATGTCGTTGGCCGCGATGCTGCTCGCAACGCCGGCTTTTGCTCAGGGTGCAGCAAACTACTCGCCCGCTTCGCAGTGGGTTCCGCTGGCTGCCGGTCTGGGCATGGCCCTTGCGGCTGGTCTCTGCGGTCTGGGTCAGGGCAAGGCGACCGCCTCTGCTACCGAGGCTCTTGCACGTAACCCCGGCGCTCGTCCCGGAATCTTCATCTTCCTGATTCTCGGTCTGGCCTTCATCGAGTCGCTGGCTCTGTTCACCTTCGTTATCATCTTCCTCAAGGTGCAGGCGTAAGCTCGTTCGATTCGGTTTGAGAAAAGCCCTCGCTTCGGCGAGGGTTTTCTTTGTTTTCTGGGTCCCCTTCCCCCTTACATTTTGTGCAAAGTATTGACGGAAAATGTACTTAGGTCCGGACTTCATGTTTTCGGAGTTTTGAAAAGGGCGGAATGCTGTTTTTGTCCCTGCTTTAATTTTAGCGGACTGGATGGTTAGAATCGGCAGCCTGTAGGCTGTTTATTTTCATGGAGTTATAAGAAATTAGGGGTTGACAGGAAATTGGTGGGGGTCGTTGGTTGTAAGTCTCCAAGTTGAGACCACAGATTCTGTTCGACTGCGCTCCCGCGCGGTTGCTCTGGTAGGGCCGGGTTCTTCGGCTGCCTCTTGGAGATGTCGATGCGTAGAGGGCGCTTATAGAATCGCCTGCATGATTGTGTCGTTGTTGCTCTCGGGAATGTTGTTTGCTCAGAGCGTAGGGCCGTTTCGGGATTCAGGGCCCAAGGTGTCTGTGTGCGAGGTTGTGGCCGATCCGGCGAGCTTTGATGAAAAGGTCGTTAGGATTGCAACCCACATCGTCATTCACATGACGGATGGGTTCCGCGAAGGCGATCAATTCAAGCTGCGTCAGGCGGCCTGTGATGGCAGGGCGATCGAGGCTGTGCTCCCCGCGAAGTTTAAGGGACAGGAGCAGTGCAGGGAGATGACCAGATATTTACCTCGTGGACAAGGCGGCAATCTGTCTGTTCTTTTCAGAGGGAGGTTTTCCGGGAAGACGCCCGGTGATCACGAGATGGTCTTATCGGTCAGCGGGATGGAATGTTCGACCATGGTCGTGAATTGAATCGTTGTCCACTTTGGGTGGTCTTGAGAGTGCGGCATGAATGAGGCACCACCCGGTACAAGCCGCTGGTCCCTTCGCTTCGCTCCGGTCGGAATGACATATTTTGATGAGGTGAATTTCCGTTTTGATCAGGGAATCTCCGTCAGGATAAGGCGGCGAGACGCTGCTGGAGGAAGTTGCGAACTGCGGGGTCTCGTTCCAGGCCGATTGCGATATCGTATGCTTCGCGTGCTTTGTTGCAGGCTCCGACGCGGGAGAGAAGTTCGGCGCGTGCTGCCCAGAAGGGCTGGTACTGGTTGAGGCGGGAGTCGTCCTTAGGCCGGGGCATGGCGTCGAGTCCAGCGCGTGGACCGTCGGTTTCGGCGATAGCGAGGGCGCGGTTGATGGCGACGACGGGCGAGCTGGAGATGGCCGAGAGTGCGTCGTAGAGTGCGATGATGGACGGCCAGTTGTTATGGCCGCTGCAACGCCGCGCTGTGTGCGCGGACTGGATGGCTGCTTCGATCTGGTAGCGTCCGATGATGCCGTGTGTGCGTGCGTGGTGGAGAATCGCCTCGGCCTCTTGAATCATGGGAACGTTCCACTGTGCGGTGTCCTGTCCGGCGAGTGGGATGTAGGCGCCGTCGGTGCTGCGGCGGGCGTTGCGGCGGGCCTCGGCGTAGAGCATCAGGGCAAGCAGGCCGAGTGGCTCCGGTTCGGCTGGCAGCAGCTCGACGATTAAACGAGCGAGGAAGAAGGACTCTTCGGTGAGATCGCGCCGCGCGATATCAGTTCCGCCGGGATCGGTCCAGCCTTCGGTGAAGGCGGCATAGATGGAGTTGAGGACGGCATCGAGTCTGGGTGCCAACTCTTCGCGCTCAGGGATGCGGAAGGGGATTCCGGCGTCGCGGATCTTGGTCTTGGCGCGCACCAGACGCTTGCTCATGGCTGCAGGGGAGATGAGAAAGGCCGAGGCGATGGTCTTCGCATCGAGACCGACGACGATCTGGAGCATCAGTGGAGCGCGCAGCTCGGCGTCGATGGCGGGATGGGCGCAGGCGAACATGAGCGCGAGGCGACGGTCGGGAATCTCGGTTTGCGCGGAGGCATCCTCCAGCTCCTCGGCGAGAAGCTGGAGTTGCGGCACGGCTTCGTCGCTGGTGCTGCGTCGTCGTGCGGCGTCGATGAGCCTTCGTCGCGCTGTGGTGAGCAACCAGGCCTCGGGGTTTTCGGGGCAGCCGTTGCGTGGCCAATCGGCGAGGGCAGCAGCGAAGGCTTCGGAGAGCGCGTCCTCGGCGGCAGAGACGTTGCGGGTGCGCGCGGCGAGGAAGGCGATCAACTTGCCGTAACTGCATCGCGCTACCGCGTCGGCCGTGAGTTGTGCCTGCTCTTCGAGGATCGGTGGCATGTGTACCTCTTGTGCCGCGTTAAGGTCGTGAACCGCAGCTCCTATTCGAATTTGCAGCTTTCGCCGCTTCGATCACGATGGTCCATTGCTGGAGTGCGGCTGTGTCGGTTTATAGATGAGCAGGACCTTGCCGTTCTTGAAGGTCCGCGAGGAGGCCAGTTCAAGGTCGATCTTTTTTGCGATGCCGTCAAATATGGTGCGTCCTGATCCAAGTGCGATTGGGGTGATCAGAAGCTGGAACTCGTCGATCAGCCCTGCCTGCGCAAGTTGCCCGATGATGGAGCCCGAGCCAAGGATGACTACATCACGTCCTTCCTGTTGTTTCAGCTTTTGCACTTCGTTGACGGCGTCTCCCTTCAGCAGACTGGTGTTACTCCAGTCCGCTGAGGGAAGCGAGCGCGAGAAGACGATCTTCGGCGCGGCGTTCATGCGTTCGGCCATCACCGGCTCGCGCTCGAATGCCATGGGCGAGGGCCAGAAGCCTGCCATCATCTGGTAGGTGACCCGACCGAAGGCGAGTATGCTGTCACGCCGCGCATTCTCGTCGGCGAATTGCTTGTACTCGGGATCCTGATCGTGACGGGTCCAGCTCATGTCACCGTTGGCGCCGGTAAAGTAGCCGTCGGCGGAGACATGAAGAAATACAGATACTTTACGCATGGGTGTCTTCTCCGTACAAGTGATGGACGTTACTGCATCGCCCAGATGGGACGAACCTCGATGGTGCCATGGCTTGCGCCAGGGCAACGTGCGGCCCAGGTAAGAGCGGTGTCCAGATCGGGAGCTTCGATCAGAAAGTAGCCGCCAAGCTGCTCCTTCGAATCGACGTAGGGGCCATCGAGCACCTGCGATTTGCCGTCGACCAGACGCACCGTCGTAGCCGTAGCGATCGGTTGGAGTCGATTGGAGCCCACAAAGACTCCGGCTTTGCGCAACGCTTCGCCATAGGCGACATAGGCGGCCATACCCTGCTCCTGTTGCTCTTTGGTCATCGATTTCCATCCGTCTTCCTGCGAGTAGAGCATCAGCAGATATTGCATTGTTTATTCTCCTGTTCTGTAGTCAGAAGGAATTATCTCCTGCTACTGGTATGTCGTCCCAGGTGGGGCAAATTGGACAAGAAAGAAGAATTTTTTCTGATGAAAGATGGCAGAGGATAAGCGCGAAGAATAACGCTAACTGTAGGCGCTTTTCCATGGTGTACGATTTCAAACTATGGGCTGGCGAGGCAGGCTTATATTCATTGGATTGGGATTGTTGATGATACTGGTTGGCGTGTCCCAATTGCAGACAGGTCACTGGATATTCTCCAATTGGTACAGGCAAACTGTTTTCGCAGCAGGAAATATAGGTGCGGGGTGTCTGGTTTGTTTGCTGGCGTTTCTACCACCGAAAGACTGGATGTATCGTCGAATTACGACGGGACGCAAACTGAAGCGGCGAAATCATCCGGATGATCGGTTGTTTTAATGTGGCGGGTTTGTCAGCCATAAAGAGGCTGCGCTTGGAACGTCAGTTTGACGGTAAATTCCTGTCATATGCGCCGGATTTAATCTCGTTCGCTACCTCCTGCAGCTTCTTGGTGCGGGCTATGCAACCAGACATCGTCTGAACCTTTTCCTGCGAGTGCGCAACGGATTTATATAAAGCCTCAAAACGCTCCGGCGCGAGCCTGCGGATTCCAACTAATGCATAGCTCTTAGCCGCTGCACTTCCGTTTGCGAATATCGCCTCCATCGCGGGAAGTGCCTGCTCGAGCGGTTTCTCCATCACCACGCCAAAAGCCTTTTCGCCTTCAGAGGTCTTACCTGCGAAGCCGACACCACCGAAGGCAAAGAGCTCGATGCTGGTTAAGCGTTCGGCTGCCACGGACGGCGGCATCTCGCGCACAGACTGCCCGCCACTCCCGAGTATTAAAGAAACCGTGAGAAACATCTCTGCGAGAAACATCCTCTATAACTCCATGCAGCCCAGATAGTTTACCCTTGCGGTACAATTGCGCACCATCTGGTAGTTAGAAGCGCTGCAGAGCTGATGTCGAAACGGCCCAGGTCCCAATCTCTCTTGAAGGGGTTTGCCGTGATGAATCGTTCCGAGAAGGTGCTTTCTTTTATTTTTATCGCATGCCTGATTATGATGATTGGCTGCGAACAACCCAAGCCCCAAACAGATACGCAGACCAGCGATGCTTCCTACACCTTCGAGCGAGGCTTCCCCTCTAACGATGCTGCGCAGAAGGCAATCGCTGATACCGACTTCCAGCGGGCGGTGCAGGCGTACCGCTTCTGGTATCCCACTGTTTCTAACGAAGGAATCTTTCAGGGAAACCGCGACATAGGTGTCAACGACAACGTAAACGGCGGCTACCTCGCCGCGACGCCACGTCAGGTCGGCTTCACTCTAAACTCCGATACTCCTTACGCCTCCGCTACTCTCGATACCTCCAAGGGCCCGATTGCCATCGAAGTGCCTGCAGGTGCCTACATCGGTCTGGTTAACGACCATAATCAGACCTGGGTGGCCGATCTTGGCATCCCTGGTCCTAATGGCGGAAAAGGCGACAAGATCGTCATCCTTCCACCGGATTTCAAGGGCACACCGCCTGCGGGGTTTAAACCGTATCACTCCGATACCTACAAACAATTGATTGCTGTACGCGCTCTTCCTGTGGGTGGCGATCAGCAGGCTGCGCTTCTCTCGCTCACAAAGATCAAGATCTATCCCGTCGACAATAAGACTCAGCTCTTGACCTGGATGGACATCTCGCAGAAGCCAAACTTCGATGCCTCCTGTCTGCGCTGGGAGGACAACATGCAGTTCTGGCAGGTCCTGAAGAAAATTGTTGACCAGGAACCCGTGTCCCCGCGCTTTCCCGGAATGTCGGGGCTGCTCGCCTCTCTTGGCATCGAGAAGGGCAAGCCCTTCCAGCCCGACGCACGCATGACGGACATCCTTACGCGTGCAGCCCACACCGGGCGCGGTCAGATGCTCGTCTCCGCCTTCGCCAGCAATCGACCTGATCGCTTCGCGTGGCCCGATCGCAGGTGGGAGTGGGCCGGACTTGTTGCCAACGCTACTCAGTTTGAGATTCCCATGGGGCTCGACCTGGAGGCGAGAGATCGCTGGTTCATCCAAGCCATCGTGACATCGCCTGCCATGTTCCGCCGTACCGAAGGCGCAGGCTCTCTCTACTGGGGCGGTTACCGCGATACGACCGGCGCGTATCTCGACGGAGGCAAGGCGTACAAACTCTCCATCCCGCAGCCGGTTCCCGACAAACTCTTCTGGTCCGTCACGGCCTACGACGCCCAGACGCGCTCCGAGGTTCAGACCGATCAGAACAAGGCCGCTCTCCGCTCCCTCTTCGAGCTGAAGAACGTCTCCACCTCCCAACCCATTGAGCTCTACTTCGGGCCCACCGCACCTGCGGGGCATGAGAGCCAGTGGATCAAGACAGCGTCCGGTCACGGATGGTTCGCCTACTTCCGTATCTACGGCCCCACTACTCCCGCCTTCGACGGCTCATGGAAACCGGGCGATTTCGAGGAGGTCAAGTAGAGACTCAGGTAGAGCTCCATACACAACACGAAGAGCGGCACGAAATCCGTGTCACCTGACACATTCAGAAAACAATGCAGCGCCCGACCTTCTTTCAAGGAGAAGTCATGCAGCGTTCCAGCATTTGTTTCACCGCAATCGTTTCAATTCTGGCAGTCGCACTCATCGGCTGCGACCAACCAAAGTCACCCACCTCCTCTGCGCCCGCTAGTGGAGCGCAGAAGAAGTACAGGATGACAACCCCATCCCCTCTGACATCACCACCCCCGATAAGGTCGATACCAGCATCGGCGCCCTCAACTTCTTCGACGGTATTCCTACCGACGAAACCGCGAAGAAAGCGTACGACCAGCTCGATCTCTCTCGCGGCATCGAAGCCTTCCTCAACGGTATCCCCGGAGCCATCGATGGTCGGACTGCGTACCGGCTTGCACTCTGTGGGTGCTGACAACGGAACCGTCGGCATCTTTCAAAACCTCATGGACTCGAAGTCCCTCTTCCTCACCGCCAACACCGAGAGCATCTACTACGCCACCTGGATCGACCTCAAGAACGGCCCCATCGTCGTTGAAAGCCCACCTAGCGTCCTAGGTGTCGTCAACGATTTCTGGTTTCGATACGTCTGCGACATGGGCAACGCCGGTCCCGATAAAGTCCAGGGCGGCAAGTTCCTCACCCTTCCACCCGACTCCAAAGGCACTTCACCAAAAGGCTACTTCGTCTTCATCACCCACCTACGGCAACCTCGTTCTTGGTCGCGGCTTCATGAAAGACGGCTCTTCTAAGCCTGCAGCAGATAGCATCGAGCAGCGCATGCGCGTCTACCCCCTCTCCGAAGCCGGCAAACCGCACGACGAAAGTTCGTTGAGCTCTCAGGTCGCGAGATGAACACGGTCCACTCCAACGACTTTCACTTCTACGAAGAACCCAACCAGATCGTCCAGGAAGAGCCCGAAGACTCCTACGGGTCCGACATGATGGGAATCTTCAACTCCATCGGCATGATCAAAGGTCAGCCCTTCAACACCGACGAGCGCATGAAGAAGATCCTCACCGACGCCGTCGCCATCGGCAATGCTACCGCCCGCTCCATCGACTTCCGCAACCGCTCCAAAGAGGTCCCCATCTATCCCGGCCAGCACTGGAACACGCCCTTCATCGGTGGCTCCTACCAGTGGCTCACCAAGGGTGGAGCTCGCAATTTCGACGCTCGCACCATGTTTTTCTACGCCGCCACTGTCAACACACCGGCAATGGCCGTCGCCATGCCCGGGGTCGGATCCCAATATGCATCGGGTAATCTCGACTCTCACGGCGACGCCTTCGACGGCTCGAAGACCTACCGGCTTCGCGTACCCGCCAACGTCCCGGTCAAGGACTTCTGGTCCGTCGTCCTCTACGACACACAAACGCGGTCCATGCTCCAGACCGACCAACAGTTCCCCTCGCTCTCCAGCCAGACCAAACCAAAGGCTAACCCGGACGGCTCCGTCGACGTCTACTTCAGCCCCACCAAACCATCCAACTCCGACAACTGGGTCCAGACCATTCCCGGCAAGAGCTGGTTCACCATCTTCCGCCTTTATGGCCCGCTTCAACCCTGGTTCGATAAGACTTGGAAGTTGCCGGACATTGAAAAGATGACGAACGAATAACCTGCCTCACTTCTGTTTGAAATGCCTGTTTTTGGGGAAGAAGTGACCTTATGAATGGAAACCGGTTTATTGCAGCCACCACCGCCCTGGTTCTCTCTCTTTCGCTCATCGCATGCGAACAGTCAAAGAAAGGAGAAGCCCCCCGTGTCGTCCACACAGAGCGCTCCCTCCGGTAACGTCGAGAACAAAATCCTCCACGCCCGCGCTGTCGAAGCGGCCATATGGGGGCATGCCCGCCGTCAACTATGACCTTATGCGCCAGCAGATGCTCAGCAAAACCACCGGTAAGGTCGGACAGGTCATCTACTGGGGTCTCCCGCTCGACGCGAAAAACCAGACCCTCACCCCAAACCCCGATGCGTTCTACTTCATGGTGTTCTTTAACCTTGAGCGTATCGGAACATGCGTTACGTTGTGGACCTGAGACATCCGTTACAAGCCCCTTGCGGTGTGGGAAGTTCCAACCGATCTACTGCTCTCGCAACTGTTTTGAAATATTGATCCCACCGCGCAGGCCTGGCACTGCGATGTCTGCGTAGCGGGAATTACTGCTGCGAAGCACTTTTGCGTGGGCTAGTCATAGAGCGAGTTCTTGACCTCGGCTCAATGAGTCATTGAACTGAGGTCACGGCTTACGATCGTGAACTCCATACCCGCATCAAGGGAATGACGCGTCCCAGTCCCTCTTCTCTGGTTTCAGAGCTGCAGAAGAACTCCGATGGCTCGATCGATCTACCTCGGTTCAAAAGCGCCGGATGGTAAAGACAACAACTGGATTCCCACGGACCCTACGCGCAAATTTGAGCTCATGTTTCGGGCGTACGGCCCCAAGAGCTGGGTGCTCCCGGATGTAGAAAAGCTACCGTAGCCGAAGATGCGCTGCGGTAGCTTCTCTTGCCGGTTTGGATCGAGGATGATCAGCGACTGGCGCTGGTGACTTCCTGTGCGGGCTCTGCCGGACTGGGCTGATGCATGGTGACGTCGGCGCTGCGCTGAGCGAGACCGAGGATGCGGTTGGGGGCGACCCCGAGAAGAAGGGTAGCGACCGCGGTGAAGGTAAGGGCGATGGCTGCGGGGATGGTGACCGGTGCTTGAGCGTCGACGCGATCGTTTTCGGTGCGCGGACGGCTGTAGAGTGCGGCCAGCAGGCGAAGGTAGTAGAAGCAGGCGATGCCGCTGTTGAGCAGACCAATGACGGCCAGCCAGACGTTGCCGGCGTGCAGAGCGGCGGAGAAGACGTAGAATTTGCCGAAGAAGCCGCCGGTGAAGGGGATTCCGATGAGGGAGAGCAGGAAGAAGCCGAGTGTGGCGGCGAGGACGGGGCGCTTGAGGGCGAGGCCGGCGTAGTCGTCGAGGGTGCGTGCGCGCTCGTCGTAACCGCCGATCTGGGTGATAACGGTGAAGGCTCCGACGTTCATGGCAGCGTAGGCTGCGGTATAGAAGCAGGCGGAGGCGATGCCATCGGCGGGAAGCGCAGTGTAAGCGACGAGAAGGTAGCCCGCGTGAGCGATGGAGGAGTAGGCGAGCATGCGCTTGACGTCGCGCTGCATGAGGGCGCCCAGGTTCCCGATGAACATGGAGAGCACGGCGATGATCCAGATGAGCATGGCCCAACGCGGCTCGTACGAGGGGAAGCCGGAGAAGAGGATGCGGAGCAGGACGGCGAAGGCGGCTGCTTTGGGAGCGGTGGACATGAGGCCGACGACGGGGGCGGGGGCTCCCTGGTAGACGTCCGGGGTCCAGACGTGGAAGGGAGCGGCAGAGACCTTGAAGCCGATGCCGATGATGATGAGCGCGAGGGCGAGGAGCGCCAGCGTAGGTGTGGTCGTGGTCGAGAGGCCGAGCGAGATGGAGTCGATGCGGGTGGAGCCGGTGGATCCGAAGGCGAGCGCAATGCCGTAGAGGAAGAAGGCGGTGGCGAAGGAGCCGAGCAGGAAGTACTTGATGGAGGACTCGGTTGCTGCTGCCTGACCCTTGCGGAAGCCGGCCATGATGTAGGTGGAGATGGAGGAGATTTCAAGGCCGACGAAGACCATGAGGAGCTCGACGGAGCAGGTCATGAGCATCATGCCGACTGCGCCGAAGAGGACGAGAGCGAAGTATTCGCCAGCGTGCGTGGCGTGACCTTCGAAGTAGTCGATGGAGCTGAGCAGCGTGACCAGAACGATGGCCGAGATCAGCAGATGGAAGAAGACCGAGAACGTGTCGACCTGAATGGTCCCGAAGTAAGCGTGAACGGTACCGAAGCCGAGCTGGTACCAGCTGGCGAGACCGGCGGCGAGAGTCCCCAGGATAGCGAGCCAGCCGAGGGGCTTACGAGTCTGCTCGGGTGGGAAGAGCGGCTCAGCGAGCATGATGAGAACGCCTGTGAGGGTGAGGATGATCTCAGGCAGAAGAGCAAGGACGTTGGGAGACATCTACCGGGCTCCTTTCGTCGCAGAGGATGCAGTGGTCATGTTGATGGCGGCCTCAGAGGTTTGGGCAGGTGCGCTGCGGTGCGAGGAGGCCTCGAAGTTTACGGTGACGGCCTGAGAACGGTTTACTGTCGCGGCGATCTGGGCTCCTGCGGTGTCGATGGCGCGGAGCCAGAGGGGCGATGCGATTCCCATAAAGAGGAAGAGCGCGACGAGCGGCCACAGGGCGAGATGTTCGCGGGCAGTGAGGTCAACCGGGGAGACGGATTCAGCGCGGCGGCTGAGGTCGCCGTAGAAGATTCGTTGGATCATCCAGAGCATGTACGAAGCGGTCAGGATGACGCTCGAGGTGGCGAGAACCGTCCAGAGAATATGGTGAGAGATCGTCGACTGCATGGCTCCTGAGAAGACCAGGAACTCGCCGACGAAGCCGTTCAGCATGGGCAGGCCAACGACGGAGAGCGCGGTGAGGACGAACATGGTGACGATCCAGGGGAGACGAGCGGCAAGACCACCGTACTCGCGCATGTCGTAGGTGCGGTAGCGCTCGTAGAGCAGGCCGAGGAGCATGAAGAGAGCTCCACCGCCGAT
>Ga0268266_10005591_pt1 | contig 11676 bp, 10 predicted proteins | sample KBSS13metaG_FD_190356 | JGI IMG/M metagenome (GOLD analysis project Ga0268266, IMG submission 190356) | Switchgrass rhizosphere microbial communities from Kellogg Biological Station, Michigan, USA - KBS S1-3 metaG (SPAdes) (version 2) | ecosystem: Host-associated > Plants > Roots > Rhizosphere... | reverse complement strand
AGCCATTGCCGTGATCGACACCATACGGAGCCAGAACATACTGGCAAACATCGAAGAGGTCGGAGGGTTCTTCAAGAACCAGCTCGAATCTCTCAAGCAGCAGAATGAATGCATCCTTGAAGTGCGCGGCATGGGGCTGATGCTTGGCATTGAATTGAACTCCGCAGAGCTTGCGAAACAGGTGGCCGCACAGATGATGGAGCGGCGCATTATTCTCAACCGCACCAGCGAAACAGTGCTTCGCTTCCTTCCTCCTTACATACTCGAGAAGAAGCACGTCGAGACGGCTATCGACGCGCTCAGCGAGATCTTGAAAGCGAACACGGAACTTGCCGGCGCCGTGCCGGCTGGAGAAAAGATACATGGGTAGCAAGACAGTCGTTATGAGCACCAAGCCTGAAAATTCCGGAGAAGAGATTACGCCGCGCAAGCCAACAGCCACGCTCGGCATACAGTCCGACACTGCATTTAACGAAGCCGCTAAGCGGCTGTGTGGACGCGATCTCTGCTCGATCAGCGACCTCACCGTTCAGGAGATGGCCGCCATCATGGAGTTGGCGCACGCCGTCAAGAACCATCCGGAGGACTTTCGCCACGCCCTCGATGCCAAGCAGATGGTGATGTTCTTCGAGAAGGCTTCCCTGCGCACCCGTCTCACCTTCGAGGCGGCAATCAACACACTCGGCGGCAATGCGATCTTCGTCGATCAAACTCAGTCGCCACTCGGTGAGCGTGAGTCTCTTCCGGACATGGCTCGCAACCTCGAGCGCTGGATGAGCGTCATCGTCCTCCGTACCTACTCGCACGAAACCATCACCGAGATGGCGGCCAGCGCCAAGATTCCGGTGGTCAATGCGCTGTCGGATCTCGAGCATCCCTGCCAGGCTGTCGCTGACTTTCTTACGCTCGAAGAGCGTTTCGGGTCGGCTGAGGGACTGCGGTTCGCTTATGTCGGCGATGGCAATAATGTCTGCCACTCCCTGATGCTTGCCGGCGCGCAGCTTGGTTCGCACGTCAGCATCGCCACGCCGAAAGGTTTTGCGCCGAAGCTGGAGATCATCCACAAAGCCATCGAGATCGCTGAGACCACGGGTGGAAGCATCACGCTGATGCACGATCCCGTGAAAGCCGTCACCGGAGCCGATGCCGTCTACACCGATGTCTGCACCAGCATGGGATTTGAGCACGAGGCCACCAAGCGGGCTCCTATCTTCAAGCCGTATCAGGTTAACGAAGGTCTCTTCGGCAACGCTCAGCAGGACGCCGTCTTTATGCACTGTCTTCCAGCGCATCGCAACGCGGAGGTGACCGACGCTGTTCTGGATGGTCCGCAGTCGATCGTCTTCGATCAGGCCGAGAACCGGATGCATGCGCAAAAGGCTCTCCTGTTGATGTTGCTCGGCGGAGCCAAGCGAATCTCCAGCGCGCGTGGTCGCGGAACTCAGGCTCGCAAACGGCCATCCCTGGTCTGATCGAATTTCGATATGGACACTCAGAGACTCAACAAGCAACACGTAAAGGAGCCAGCAAAGTGAGCAAGATGTGGTCCGGGCGGTTCCGCGAACCGCTCGACCCTGCATTCGAATCGTGGCAGCGTTCGTTTCCCTTCGATGTGCGGCTGCTTCCACAAGAAGTGGCCGCCTCGAAGGCTCACGCGCTGGCCATCGCCGCCGCAGGGATCCTCACCGAAAGCGAACTGCAGAAGATGCTGGAAGGCCTCGATAGGGTTATTCTCTTTTCCGTCGAGGAAGTCACTAAGGCTGCAACCGACGGCTCAAGTGATTCAATACTTGCGTCGCATTTTGCCGCCATCGTTGCCCTCAATCCTCACGCAGAAGACATTCATCACTTCGTCGAGCTACAACTCACCAAACTGATCGGTGATCTCGCTCTCAAGCTGCACACGGGACGCAGTCGCAATGAACAGATCGCGACGGACATGCGCCTCTTCGTGCGCGACGCCATCGATCAGGTGCTCGATGGGCTACTCGCATGGCGTGAATCTCTTGTCCTGCAGGCTCGTGCTGCGCGCGATGCGGTCATGCCGTCTTACACACATCTTCAGCGCGCCGAACCTGTCCTGATCGCCCACTGGTTGTTGGCCTACGTAGCCATGCTGGAGCGAGACTTTACGCGCTTGATGGACTGCCGTAATAGGCTCAATCTCTGCCCGCTTGGCTCAGGCGCTATCGCGGGTGCAACCCTTGCGCTCGATCGTCACATCGCCTCCGAGGCGCTCGGCTTCGACGGCCCTACGCCTAACAGCATGGACGCCACCAGCGATCGCGACTTCGCACTCGAGTACACGCAGGCGCTCTCTACGCTCGGCCTTCATATCTCCCGATTCGCTGAAGAGCTTACGCTGCACTCGACCGCCGAGTTTGGTTTCCTCGACCTTCCGGAGCAATTCTCCACGGGCTCCAGCGCGATGCCGCAAAAGAAAAACCCCGACCTCACCGAGCTGATCCGCGGTAAAGCCGGGCGCCTGCAGGGAGCGGCTCTTACCCTCGCCACCATCGTCAAGGGGCTTCCGCTCGCATATAACAAAGACCTGCAGGAGGGGCAGGAGCCTGTCTTCGACGCAACCGAGACCATTCATGGGATGCTCGCTGTTCTTCCCTCCTTTACGAATGCCCTGCGCTTCCGTGTCGACGCGATGAAGTCTGCCGCCCAGAAGGGCTATCTGAACGCCATGGCAGCTGCCACCTATCTCTCGAACAAGGGTGTTCCCTTCCGCAAGGCTCACGAGATCATCGGGAATGCGGTTCGGCTTGGCCTGGAGTCTGGGCGCGAACTGGAGCAACTCCCGCTAGAGGAGCTTCGCGGTCTTAGCGATCAGTTTGCAGAGGATTTCTTCGTGGCCATCACGCTTGAGGCCACGCTCGATTGCCACGATGTGATCGGCGGCACCGCGCGGACCAGAGTCAAGGGTGCCCTTGAAGGTGCCGGACGCCAGATTGAGTCCGATAGGGCCTCGCTTGCATCAAAAAAGTCTGCGAAACTTGGCGTTGAGCGCGCCGCACTTGTCTAACTCGTCCGTATTACCTATCAGCGAATCGACCTCTTCCTCGCGTCCACGCGTGGGTGGGGCGATCGTGCGTAAGGCGAAGCTCCCGGACGCGGTGAACATCTTCGAACTGGTGAACTCGCTCTCCGGTGATGGCACGCTGCTGCGCAGAAGCTACGCGGAGATCTGCGAAAATGTGCGTGATTTCACGGTTGCAGAGAGCGGAAGCGGAGTCTTCCTCGGGTGTGGCGCTCTGCACCTCTATGGTCCGCATCTGGCCGAAGTTCGTTCCATTGTGGTCAAGCCTGAGGCGAAGGGACAGGGAGCTGGAGGAAAGCTCATTCGTGCTCTCCTGGAAGAGGCCGAAGAGCAGAGCGTCACGTGCGTCTCTCTGTTTACACGCATCCCGGATTTCTTCTTCCACTTCGGCTTTCGCGTCGTCGATCGGACCGTACTCCCGGACAAGATCTACAAAGACTGCCAGACCTGCCCGCGACTCTATGCCTGTGATGAAGTCGCGATGGCCCGCGGTCCTATACCGAAGATCGCGGTTCTCGGGCCGAGCCGGTTTCCTCAACCGGAACTGGTAAAGCTGCAGGCTGGCTCGCTGACGAACCCCAGCAAATAATCTTCGATTGATACTCAATCACTGCCGAGTCCCCTCCGCTTCTACTACCATGCGTGATGGAAACCGTCTTTTTCCGTTAGGCGAACCTCGATACGGAAGAGGTCACTGAGCTTCTGCTCGGTGAGAAGCTGAGAGCGCGCTCCGTCAGCGACCATGCGTCCGTCCTTCATCATCAGGATCCGGTCGATCTCCGGGATGATGTCGGAGACGTGATGCGTGATCAGCAGGATTCCAGTTCCCTGCTGCGCGAGCCTTCGCAGGAGATTACGAAGCTCCTGTTGCGCGGCGAGGTCGAGCGCATTCGATGGCTCGTCGAGCAGAAGCATCTGCGAGGATGCGACCAGGGCGCGGCCGATCATGATGCGCCTCTGCTGGCCTGCGGACATGTGGCCGACGAGCTTGTCTCGGAGCGGTTCGGCGTCGATCAGGGAGAGGATCTCGTCGGCGCGGGCTCGCATCTCATCGGTGACGGTAAGGTTCGGCCAGAGCGTTGAGCTAGAAAAGAAGCCGGTAAGAACAGCATCGCGGCCTGAGGTTGTCAGGGTCTGCTTGCCGGGGAGTTCGGCAGAGACGACGCCGAGTCGCTTCTTGAGTTCGGTCAGATCCCAGCGCTCGCGGCCGAAGATGCTTACCTTCGTCTCGGGCTCAACCATCGGGTAGCATTCGCAGGTGATGGTTTTGATGAGAGTCGATTTGCCGCAGCCGTTCGGACCGAGGATAGCGATGTGCTCGCCAGCGTTCACCGAGAGGTTGATATCGTGGAGGACGACGTTTTCCCCTCGAGCTACATTGACATGCGAGAGATATAGGAAGGTCTCGTTCGGTTGCGAATGCATCGTCTAACGATAACGCGCTCTCGTGACGTTATCGAGCATCATGCATCGAATGAATAGCTTCATCAGCAACGGTTGGAGGAAGCATGAAATTTGATACCTCAAACGACGACGAGAAGATTGCGTATGCTCTGCTGCGAGCGGTCACGGGAACGAACCTGTTGATGCATGGCGTGAGCCGTCTGCTCGGAGGATCGCAGTCGTTCGCTGCGCATCTTACGGAGCAGTTCGCGCACTCGCCTTTGCCTGAAGCGATGGTGCACGGTTTTGGTTCGGTGTTGCCTGCGATCGAGGGCTTGATCGGCTTGCTGCTTCTGATGGGCTGGAAGACGCGCTGGACTTTGATTGTGGCTTCGCTGCTCATGCTGGTGCTGACGTTCGGCTCTGCTTTGTTACAGAACTGGTCGGCTACCGAGACTCAACTGATGTATGCACTCGTCTTTTCGGTGCTGTTGTTTCTGCGGCGTTATAACGCATGGTCGGTCGATGGTTGCTGGGACAAATAATCGAGTGCCAGCTTCTTAACCGCAGATCCCGTTCGGCTTCGCTCTGGATGACACTTCGTTCCGTCACAGACCTTTCAAGACGGAGCCTATGACGCCGCCGATCACTCCCGATTCGGTGTTCTGCTCGACGCGCTCGACCTTCATGTATTCCTGTAGCTGGTGAGCCAGTCGCTGGATGGGCAGAGTCTGAAGCCAGACACGACCGGGGCCAGTGAGGGCCGCGAGAAAGATTCCGTCGCCGCCGAAGATGAGGTTGCGAATTCCAGGGACACGCTGAATCTGGAACGCGACGCTCGCCTGGAAGGCTCCAACGTGGCCGGGATGGACGCGCAGGGTCTCACCGGGAGCGAGGTCTTTGACGATGACTTCGCCGGAAAGCTCGAGCCAGGCAACTCCCTGTCCGGAGACCTTCTGTAGCAGGAATCCATCACCGCCAAAGATTCCGGCTCCGAGGGATTGCTGAAAGCCTACGCCGAGCGCGATGCCAGCTGTGGCGCAGAGAAAGCCGTGCCGATGGACGAGATACTCATGTCCTCCGTCTACCTGGACCGGAACGATATGACCGGGGACGCGAGTGGCAAAGGCGACAGTACCGGGAGCACCGTAGGCGCGGTACTCGGTCATAAAGAGAGTTCCACCGCCAGCTACCCGTTTGAGAACGCCGAGGAAGCCGCCGCCGCCGGCGTGCTGAGTGTGGGTGTTCATCTGAATGGACTGACTCATCCAGGAGAGCTCACCGGCCTCGGAGATGACGGCGTCGTTGTGGTCGAGCTCAAACTCCAGAACCGGCATGGTAGTGCCGACGATGCGGTGTTGCATGTCTCTCTCCCGTGCGTTTCGGAAGGTACTCACCCTACCGAAAAGTGTGCAAAGTATTCCATCCAAAGCTCTTAGCCTGGGACTTCCTGCCAGGCTTCGGTTAAGCGACGAAGCCCGGCCGAGTGACCGGGCTCTCATTTTGTTCTGATTTAAGATTAGCAGGCGTGTCAAGGACAGGTGTGGAAATCGGTAGATTTGCGGCTCTCGTAAGCGCCCTCGACAGGCATTTCACTCGAACTGCCTGAGAGCCGGTGATCCGATTTATTCCCATAATCGGCTCTCTGAGTCCATAATGTATCCGACCTCCCCTTCGTGCCGAAAAGCACGTTCCGGTGTTCGACGCAATGCAAAGACAAGGCTATCGAACTACATGCTGAAAATGTACGCACTATGAATAGTTGACCTTCTTTCGGCGAAGCCGGCTTAACAACCTAGGGATGTGCGAATTTTGACGGCAAGCAGAGACTTTTTGCCGGAGGGATTGTTATGGATAATCTACGGTGCCCCAATCTGGATTTGCTAGGTCTCAGGCTTATCGAAGCGTATCGCCGCCGCGGCGACGTGGATCTCGATACAGTTTCCTCTTCCGATCGGATCGAAGCGCAGCTCGAGATGAGTTTTATCGAACAGGAGATTAGAAGCCATCGCGAGAGTTGTTTCCTCTGTCGCGAAATCCGCTGGAAGAAGGAGATGGTAAGGGCATTCTCAAAGAGCGAACCCGCCTGGCGAGGGACCATGGCAAGTTAACTCGGGTTTGGGTTCTTGTCGAGAACGCGGTGTCGCATCTATCTCGAGCAGCATATCGATCGCGTCAACTTTGAACTATCCGACGGCCCAGGTGAGGATATCTTTCAAGCTGGCGACCGAGTTTGAGGTTGCTCCCTGTGCAAACGAGGGACCTATTGCAACTGCTTGTGGACTTCCTTCGAACCAGGCAATGAATGAGGACCTGTCAGCTCCCGGCAATCTTTGTTGATTGATCCAGTTGTAGTACGCTCCCATGTCTGCATCGATCAACGATCCCCTCAAGTCCGGCTCCGAGTGACCGTCGGTGTTGGACAGCAGTTCGTTCATTGAGCGCTCTCGTTGACGGGGTCCGAATCGCACAAGCAGCGTGAGCGGCTGTGCACGACGTAGCGCCTCCCGCGCCGTCCATTGCGCAAACGTCGTACTGAATATCTGTGTGCCTGAGCCTTCTGTGAGCAGCTTCAACTGAAAGTGGTTCAGCACCGCATCTCCCTGTTTGTCGAGACCGACATCTGCAGGCTGTAAGGCAGCCAGGTTAGTTCGCAATTCCTCCGGACCCATTCCTGGACGTTTTATCTCCGCCTGCATGTTGCTGAGGAGCGCAAGGCGTACGGGCTCCAATGCTTGATACGACACGCATGTAAGCATCGGACTGTGTTCGATGGTCTGCCCCCCCTCTACATACCAATGTCCATATGGAAGTGAAGAAGCCTGTGCGCGCGTGGCCACCACCTTCAGAAGTTGTTGGACACCGTTCTCAGGGTTGATATGGCTGAAGTAGGTTCCATGTTCGCGGAGGTTACGAAACAAAAGACCATCGTAGCTGTTTAATCCTTGCCCGATGATCGCAATTCCCAGCCTTGAAGCCGGCGGTTGGGCAGGGGTCGCCGTTGCCCGCATCCGGTCACCATATTCCATGGCAGCTTTGCGGAACTTATCGAGCTGATGCGTCGACCACAGATACGCTGAAAGCTGCTCTACGAACTGAGCCGGTTGGTTCAGCCAGTTGAACTCTTCGAATTTATTGGAAAGCGATAGCTCCCGAAATGATCGGAACCACTCCTGCATCTGCGCCGGCGAGAGCGACCCGAGCTGGGCAATCTCTCTGCTGATCTCATGGGCCTCTACGGGAAACTTGTAGTCGTATTCAATGAGCTCGCGAAGCAGACTGGGCAGGAAACTCAGCGGCAACTGTTGCAGGGTCGTCAGATTATTCACCGCAAGCTTTCGCGCCTCCGGAGGATAGCTGCTGAACTGTTCGGGTTTGAGATCGCGAGGAAGCATGAGCTTAAAGTAAGTCCTGAATCGGGCGCCCCTGGGAGAGCGTCGCCTGGAATCCCATAATGGATCCAAGCGTTGGTACCAGATCTGTCGATTGCAGCGGGTGATCGTAGATGACACCTTCGCGAACCCCTGCTCCTAATGCCATCATCCATGTGGTTCGCGATGAAGGGTCGCCCGTGCGATGGTGCTGAAAGCCGTTCCCTCCCGCCTCCTCGTCAGAGTCGCGGCCAAAGTCAGGCAGGATCAACATCGTCGTATTGCCTGCATATTCGGGGTTGCTCTGGACAATCTTCCACAATTCGGCGCAGAGCCGGTCTGTCCTGCGGATAGCTTCAACGTAGAGCGAATACGCGCCGGTGTGCGCTACGTCGATGTCATGCATCGTAATCCAGATCAGGCTAGGCGCCTGCTGCCGCATCAGTTGGTGCGCAACATAGATGGAAAGCTCATCGGGGCTCGATATCGTCTTCGCTTGCGATTTAAAGTCGGCGACTGACAGTTTCAGCATTGTCTCGAGCTGGCGCAGCTCAAACTCGTTGCCTCCCAACTGTGGCGCAAACAACGGAGTTTCATAGTTATCACGCAGGAGATGCTCATAGTCAGTTGTTCCTTGTGACATTGCGGCCATCAGCAAATGTTTTGGAAGAACAACTTGCGCGCCCCAGCCAGGTCCGTATAGCCGCGAATCACTTTCGCCGATGTGGCTAAACCCGTTGCTTGGTGCAACAACCCAGGCATCCGTCGGCGGCCGCTTGAGATCCTTCCGAAAATATTCGAAGACCGTAGGATGCTGTGGCGGAACTGACGCGAAGTTATTCAACGTCTCATAGACACCTGTAGCAAGGCTCGCTGTAGCGACATAATGTCCGAGGATTCCATGATTCACTACCTGCGTGAAGAAACTGGCCTGAGGGATGAGTTCCTTGAGCAGGCGCGGAATATTGTCTTGCCCTTGAGGAGCGAATGTTTCCTGGTCGCGAGCGCCGCCACCAAAGGTAACAACAATCATCTTTCTCTTCTTCAGCGGTCCTGCGTAGAGAAATGGGCTCGCTCCCGCCAGTGCCCCACCCAGAACCATGCCTGCAGACGATCGGAGAAAATCACGGCGGCTGCCACTAAGACCCTGTGCTATGCCCCCTAAGGTAGGTCTGGAAGATGCATCGCTCATCAATGGTCCTGTCACGATCGTCCTTACTGCTTCTGAGGATCGGCATTCGTCGCCGAATAGACGAACTGTTTTACCTCAGCGCGTTCCTTGTCCGTCTCGGCCAGATGCTGTGCTCGCTGCTTCTGATAGATCTCGATCTCAGTTTGCGCACGGTCCTTCTGTCCGATATGAATATAGTCCTGTCCCAGGCGATAGTGCGCATCTGGTAGATCGGGATTCAGCTTAAGCGCACTCTGATACTCCGCAATGGACTTGTCATATTCACGTTGCTCCGCGTACAGACTGCCTAGCTGCAGGTGCGCATCGGCCATCTTCGGGTCGAGAGCAATCGCCCTTTGTAGAAGACTTTCAACCTGCGGATTAAGTTTCTCCGAATCATCCGCACGTTTTCCTTTCCGGAGGGCCATGGCGTAAAAGTATGCGCCACTGGCATTGTTCGGTTCGAATTCGGCATAACGCTTGAAACGAGCGATCACATCGTCTGCCTGAATGGGAGTGTTCGCAAAGGCTTTCGATAGAAAAAAATAACACCGAGGATCATCGGGTTTTAGATCGGCGGCCGTTACTAGAGCTTTCACGGCTTCGTCATACCTGGCACGCGAATACAACGCCATTCCCAGTCCTATAAAGAGTCGCGCCGATTTAGGATAACGCGCAGTAGCCTGCTCGAAGATATCGATTGCAGGCTCATAAGCGCGATGCAGCAACATCTCGCCACCCCAGGAAAACAGGTTGTCCTCGTTCGGATCCATCTGTGCGGCGATGGCAAACTCGTTCGCCGCATCGACAAACTGTTCTTTCTTCTCATCGATCTGTCCGAGAAGGTTATGCAGTTCGCCCGTATTCTTTTCCCGCAGCAATGCGTGGGCGAGGTCGCTCGCTGGAGCAAGTTCTCCAGTGAGAAAGTATGCGAGCGCGAGGTTATATCCGTTGTCGTAGGATGGCCGAATCGCCTGCGCGGTCTTCAGATAAGGAATAGCCGCTGCGAGTTTCCCCGATTGGGTATAGAGCTGACCCAGATTATGGTTGGCTTCATAGTCCTTTGGGACGAGTTCGATCGCCTTACGCAACTGCTCTTCTGCCAACGGCAACTTTCCAGCACGAAGAAGAGACGCAGCCAGGTTGGTTCTGGCTGCTGCGTCGCTAGGCTTGAGTTTTACTGCGATCTGTAACTGCTGCAGCGCCTGCGCTTCCTTCAATTGCGCGGCATAGACGAGGCCAAGAAGCTCGTGAACCTCGAAGCTGTTCTGAGTTTTGGGCAGAAGCGTTTCGAGCTCAGAAGCCGCTTCGTTAAACTGCCCGGCGTTGTAGTGGTCCACGGCGACCTGAAACTCCCGATTCAGTTGCGGGCTGGTTTCAGCGGCGATGGCCACCGAGCACAGGAAGACCGTTGCAAGGATCCATCGAGATGGATAACCGCTATTCACGGCCTTTCCTTATGGATTGCCCCGTAGATGTCACTCAGGAACTCGCCAGCAATAGAAATGAAGGCACTGCGATCCACAGTGCCTTCATCTTAGCTTAGTAATACAGCTTGAGCGCAAACTGGATTTGCCTCGGGTCAAACGGTGCGTCACGGGTGGATCCGATACGACCGAATGCGGCATTCGTGTAGTTACCCGAGCCCCCGATGGCCGTCACACCGTTGCCTCCGAAGTTCGGTGCATTGAAGTTCGGGTGGTTGAAGATATTGAAGAACTCCGCCCGGAACTGGAGCGAAATGGCTTCATGAATCGGGAAGTTCTTGAAAGTGGAGAAATCAAACCGGTGGAATCCCGGTCCAACTGTGCTTCCTGATCCCGCACTGCCAAGAATGAGCGGGCTGCTAGCCGGAATCGGCACACAACCGGCGGGGCTGCCCAAAATTGGGCCGTTCGCTCCAAGTTGGCAGGGTTGAGTGAACGCTGCAGGATTGCCAAACCAGGAGATGGCTCCGCTAGAGTCTCTATGGATGCCCAGCTTCTGACTCTGTCCGGCTACCTTCAAGACATTGCAGTTTGTACCTGAAGTAGTCCCTGACGGGCAACTCAACGAGATCGGCTGTCCACCTTGAAGCGTAGCGATGCCGTTGACGGCCCATCCTCCCAGCACCGCGTTGGTTACCTTACCAGAGTTGGCAAGGAACATCTTGTTTTTGCCGAATGGAAGCTCGTAACTGCCGCTGAGGTGGAAGACATGCCGGATATCAAAATTGGCCGGGCCCCAGTCAAAGTGCGGTCCGAAATTAGGAACCCACGCTGCACGGTATCCACTGACGCTACCACCGTTCAACAGATCACCTGCGTCAGACAGGGTCTTGGCGAAGGTATAGGTGAACAGGAAGCTAACCCCGTTCGCAGACTGTCGCTCCAGCTTTGTTTGCAGCCCGTTGTAGACACTTCGTCCGAGCGTACGCTGATAGCTACCGTTCTCGGCGAAGTCAGGGAATGGCCGATACGTCTTTGTGTTGAGGTTTGCAGGCAGTATCTGGGAGACCCTGTTGTTACCAATACCGGTCTGCAGAGAGCTTCCTGATGTCAAGACATAAGCGGCCTGCGCCGAGATGTTATGTGTGAGGGCGTATTGAACTGTGAGATTTGCGCTGAGGGTGCGAGGCGTCCTGTAGTCGAACTGCAACCCTTGGAGACCGAGACCGGCGCCGTTTACGGCGAGAGGAGTGAATTGGGCACAGGTCAAACCTGAAC
>Ga0268266_10005589_pt1 | contig 11679 bp, 9 predicted proteins | sample KBSS13metaG_FD_190356 | JGI IMG/M metagenome (GOLD analysis project Ga0268266, IMG submission 190356) | Switchgrass rhizosphere microbial communities from Kellogg Biological Station, Michigan, USA - KBS S1-3 metaG (SPAdes) (version 2) | ecosystem: Host-associated > Plants > Roots > Rhizosphere >... | reverse complement strand
CCTCAATTATCTCTCCGGGCTCCGGCCTCATACCAATTTGATCTCGCGCAGGCGCTCCTGGAGGTAGTCGTTGGCGGTCATCGGTGGCCACTTCGGCTGCTCGCCGGCCGGCACCGTCGAGGGCAGCGCCTCGATCAGGAAATCCGAGCGGAAGTGCAGGAAGAACGGCATCGAAAAGCGTGAGAAGCCGCGGCGCTCGGCCGGCGGATTGACCACGCGGTGGGTGGTCGAGCGGAGCACGCCGTTGGTCAGCCGCTGCAACATGTCGCCGATGTTGACGACCAGCTCGCCCGGCTTCGGTGCCACCGGGATCCAGCGCCCGTCCTTCGTCAATAGCTCCAGCCCCGCTTCCTCCGCGCCAAGCAGCAGGGTGATGGTGTTGATGTCCTCGTGCGCGCCGGCGCGGACGTTGCTGCCGGGCTCGCCCTGGATCGGCGGGTAATGGAGCAGGCGCATCACCGAATTGCCATCGCGAACGGTGTCGACGAAATAATCCTCGTCGATCTTGAGGAAGCGCGCGATCGCTTTCAGGATCTTGAGGCCCGCGGTCTCGAACGCCGCATACAGTTCCTCAAACGTCTCCCTGAAGCCGGCGACTTCGGCCGGCCAGACGTTGTCGGGCATATGGTCGCGGAACGGGTGGCCGGGCGCGAGGTCGCGGCCGACGTGCCAGAATTCCTTGAGGTCGTGCGCGGTCGCGCCCTTGGCGGTCTCGATTCCGAATGCGGTATAGCCGCGCTGCCCGCCGCCACCTTCGATCAGATATTTGCGCTTCACCTCCTCGGGCAGCGCGAAGAAAGCGCGCGATTTTTCCTCGGCGCGCTGAATCAGCTCGGCGGGCACGCCGTGGTCGGCAATGACGGCAAAGCCATATTCTTCGAAGCTCCGGCCGAGCTTGTCGGCGAAAGCGTCGGGGTCGCGGTCGGCGTCCTGTAGCGAAACGGACGCGACGCGGTCGTCAGTGATCGTAGCCATGTGCTCGGTTTTACTAGGGAATCATCAGCCCCGCCAGCGCCGCGCTCATCAAATTGGCGAGGCTGCCGGCGAGCAGGGCGCGGAGGCCGAGCTTGGCGATCACCGGCCGCTGGTTGGGCGCCAGGCTCCCGGTGACCGCCATTTGGATGGCGATCGAGCTGAAATTGGCGAAGCCGCACAGCGCGAAGGTGACGATCGCCCGGCTGCGGTCGCTGAGCACGGCCGGACCCATCTGGCCGAGGTCGATGAAGGCGACGAATTCGTTCAGCACCAGCTTGGTCCCGAACAGGCCGCCGGCGGTCAGCGCCTCGTTCCACGGAATGCCGATCAGGAACATGAAGGGCGCGAAGACATAGCCGACCAGGCGCTGGAAGCTGAGGTCGGGAATGCCGACGAGGTTGCCGGCCCCGCCGAGGAGGCCGTTGGCGAGCGCGACCAACGCGACGAACGCCAGCACCATGGCGCCGACCGCGACGGCGAGCTTGACGCCGGTCTGCGCGCCCTGGGCGGCGGCCATGATGATGTTGGCCGGTTTCTCGCCTTCCTCGAACGTCTCGGCGACCTCGACCTTCTGGTCCTCGACCGCGTCGGTGTCCGTGGGATCGTCCGGCATGATCATCTTGGCCATCAGGATGCCGCCCGGCGCGGACATGAAGGACGCCGCCAGCAGGTAGGGCAGATACTGCGCGCCGAGCAGGCTGGCGTAGGCCGCAAGGATCGTTCCGGCGACCCCGGCCATGCCGACGCACATCACCGTGAACAGTCGCGACGGCGGCAGCGCAGCGAGATAGGGCCGCACGACCAGCGGCGATTCCGACTGGCCGACGAAGATGTTGGCCGCGGCGCTCAGCGATTCGACCCGGCTGATCCCGGTGACCCAGCCGATGGCGCCGCCGACCCAGCGGACGATCCGCTGCATGATGCCGAGGTGGTAGAGAATGGCGACGAGGCTGGCGAAGAAGATGATCACCGGCAGGGCGGCAATCGCGAAGGTATGGGCGAGGGGATTGGACTCGCTCGGCCCGAACAGGAATTCGGTGCCCTTGCCGGCATAGCCGAGGAGGTTGGCGACGCCCTGCGACAGCCACTGGATCACCGCCCGGCCGCCCGGCGTCCACAGCACCAGGAAGGCGATCAGCGCCTGCAGCGCGAACGCCGCGCCGACGACCCGCAGCCGGATCGCCTTGCGGTTGGTCGACACGGCCCAGGCGAGCGCAAGGATGGCGACGATCCCGGCGACGCCGAGCAATTTTTGATTCAGCACTTAGCGGCTCCCCAGCCCTACCAGACCATGCCTTGCGTAGCGGCTGCGGCGGCTTCGTCCAGCAATTTCAAGGCCTCGGCGGGGGTGGTGGCGACGAGCAATTGCTTGCGCCGCTGGGCGGACAGGAACCCGCTCTCCGTCGCATGGTCCATGAACTCGATCAGGCCGTCCCAGAAGCCATCGACGTTGAGCAGGCAGAAGGGCTTTTTGTGGAAGCCGAGCGCATTCTCGCTCCACGCCTCGAACAGTTCATCGAGCGTGCCGATGCCGCCCGGCAGGCACAGGAAGCCGTCGCTCAGCTCGCTCATGACCGCCTTGCGCTCGCCCATCGTATCGACGCGGTGCAGCTCGGTAAGGCCGGTATGCGCGACTTCGAGCTTCACGAGGAGGTGGGGGATCACGCCATAGACCTTGCCGCCGAGCGCCAGCACGCTGTCGGCCATCAGGCCCATCAGCCCGAGCCGGCCGCCGCCGTAGACGAGGTCGACCCCGTGCTCGACCAGCGCCTTCGCGGTAGCGCGCGCGCAGTCGGCGAAGATCGGCGAGCTGCCGGGAGCGGACCCGCAATAGACCGCGACTTTTGTGATGTTGTTCACAGGCGGACCAGTGCGCGAAGGTCGGCTTCGGGCCGCGCGCCGAAGTGGGAAATGACTTCGGCTGCGCAGGCCGCTCCGGCTTCGAGGCAGCCGGCGAGATCGCGCCCGCGGCAGCGTGCGGCGAGGAAACCCGCCGCGAACAGGTCGCCGGCACCGGTCGTGTCGACCACCCGCTCGACCGGCGCCGCGGCGACCTCGACCGTGCTTCCCGCCTCGGCGGCCAGCGCCCCGGCCGCGCCTCGTGTGAGCACTAGCGTGCGAACCTTGGGTGTCAGCGCCGCAATGCAGTCGCTAAGCTCACCGCATCCCGTGAGGTGGCGGATCTCGTCCTCGTTGCCAAACAATATGTCCGCCGTGCCGCCGTCGATCATGCTCATTACCCCAGCCCGGCGGTCGCCGATGCACAGGCTCTCGGACAGCGTGAAGGCGACGGTGCGTCCCGCCGCATGCGCGATCTCTGCGGCCTTGAGCATCGCCGCGCGCGGCCGCTCGGGACCCCACAGATAGCCTTCGAGAAAGGTCACCGACGCGCCGCGGATCATCTCCTCGTCGAGCGCCGCGGGCGTCAACTCGTGGCTTGCGCCCGGCGAGGTGTTCATCGTCCGCTGCGCGTCGGGCGTGACGAGGATCAGGCAGCGGCCAGTCGGCGGCGGGCTCGCCATCGGCGGGGTTTCGAAACGCACGCCAAGCGCGGTCATGTCATGCGCGAAAATCTCGCCGAGCTGGTCGTCCGCGACCTGGCCGATGAAGCCGGCGTTGAGCCCGAGCGCCGCGATCCCCGCCATGCTGTTGGCGGCCGAGCCGCCGCTGATTTCGCGCGCCGGCCCCATCGCCGCGTACAAATCGTCGGCCTGGCCGGTCGTCAGCAGCTGCATCCCACCCTTGGGCAGGCCGCGCGCGGCGATGAACGAATCGTCGCAGGTCGCGATTACGTCGACGATCGCGTCGCCGATCGCCACCACATCGAGAGCGGAAGAAGCCATTGGCGCGAGTCGCTAGCCGCCGCTTTGCCAGGCGGTCAACGGCGGTGCTTGCGCGGACACGGAAAGCCGTTACGCCTTCGCTCATGACAACCGAAGTCGAAGCCGCGGCGGACGCGCCGCGCGCCGCCAACGCCATCCCGCTTTCCCTGTTCGCCTTCGCGATCTTTTACGGCGGCATGGTGTGCATCGCCGGCGTGCTCGGCAACAAGCAGGTCGCGCTCGGGCCGCTGGCGGTGGAGGCGGGCATCTTCGCCTTCCTGCTGCTGGTCGTCACCTCGAGCGCGGTCGCCGAACTGCACGGCCGCTCGACCGCCAACCGGCTGGTGCTGATCGGCTTCGTGCCGTTGCTCGCCTCGCTGCTGCTCAGCCTCGTCGTGCTGGCCGTCCCGGCGTCGCCGCAGATGGATCCGCAGCGCCTGTCGGCGTTCGAAAACGTGATGGGCGGAACGCCGCGCATCTGGATCGGCGGCATCCTGGCCTACGGCACGTCGACAATCCTTAACGTGACCATTTTCAGCCGGTTGAAGAGGAGCGAAGGGGCCGGCCTGCTGTGGCTCCGCGCCGGCGTCGCCAGCGTCCTCAGCCAGATCGTCGACACGCTGATCTTCATCACCGTTGCCTTCTATGGCGTGTTCCCGATCCAGGAGCTGCTGCTCGGCCAGATGCTCGCGAAAGTGGTCCTGTCGGCGGTGCTTGTCCCGCCGTTCGTCTACGGTTTCGTGGCGCTCGGACGGGCGCTCGACGCACGCGGCTGAGAATCTTTTTTGACCGCTTGATTGACTCCCCGACAAGTGCACAATTGCCCCGAGTCGCGGGGGCAGCTCGGCAGTGAAGCGTGTTCAAAAAGTCACGATTTTTTCGATTCATCAGAACGCGTTAACTGCCGTCACAAATCTGTCATTTTGACGCTATAGCCGCCCCAGCATTCCAGTAATTCCGCGTTTAGCCGGGGGGTCTTTTTTCCGTGAAAAAATTTGCACTTTTGCTCTCGTCGACGGCTGTTCTCATGCCGGCCGCCGCTTTTGCCCAGTCGACGGGTACCGTCGAAGCTGAAAAGCAGATCGTCATTACCGGCACGCGCGCCCGCGACGTCGGCGGCGTCCAGACGCCGGACACGCCCAAGGCGAAGGTCGTCCTGACCCAGGAAATGATCTCGCGTTCCAACCCTGGCCAGACCATTCTCGACACGATCAACCAGGTCCCCGGCGTCAGCTTCCAGAACAACGACGCGTACGGCTCCTCGGGCGGTACCCTCACCATTCGCGGCTTCGACTCGAGCCGCATCAGCCTGACGTTCGACGGCATCCAGCTGAACGACAGCGGCAACTATGCGATCTTCTCGAACCAGCAGATCGACCCCGAATTGATCGAGCAGGTCAACGTCAACCTCGGCTCGACCGACGTCGATTCGCCGACGGCGTCGGCGGTCGGCGGAACGGTCAACTATCGGACCATGACGCCGACGGTGAAGCCGGGCTTCCGCGGCGTCGGTTCGTTTGGCGACTGGGCCTATTGGCGCCTGTTCGGCATGGTCAACACCGGTGAGGTCGGCCCATTCCACACCCGCGCGTTCCTCTCGGCTTCGAAGACCAAGAACAACTTGCCGTTCAATCAGTACGGCAAGGTCAGCAAGCAGCAGTATAACGCCAAGATCTGGCAGCCGATCGGCTCGAACGGCGACTTCATCTCGATCGCCGGCCACTACAACCAGAACCGCAACAACTTCTTCGGTTCGCTGCCGCTGCGCACGGACATCACGCAAAGCGGGACCAATCCTGCCATCCGGATCGTCGGATCGGGCACTGGCAACCGTTATCCGACCAACCAGGACGAGCGCTTCTACCTCATCAACTACCCGTGCCAGGTGGACACGCCGCAGGCCGGCGTGATCGACACGCCGGCCCCCGCGCCGCCCGCGCCGACGGCGGGTGCAAGCTGCGGCACCGAATTCGACCGGCGCTATAACCCGTCGAACACCGGCAACGTCCGCGTCGCCTCGAAATTCACGCTGATGGACGGCCTCGTCCTCACGGTCGAGCCAAGCTACCAGTATGTGAAGGCCAACGGCGGCGGCACGGTCAGCGGCTTCGAAGGCTTGCGCGACGTCAACCCGGCTGGCGGTACGGCCCCGGCCAGCAACGGCGCTAACAACTGCCTTGCGACCCCGACCAGCGCGACGAATACGTGTCTTGCCGGTTTCTTTGGCGGCGGCGCCTATTTCGGGCGGGACGTCAACGGCGACGGCGACCTGCTCGACACTGTCAACGTGCTCTCGCCCAGCCAGACGCACACCGACCGCTACGGGCTGATCGCGGGCCTGCGCTGGGACTTCGCCCAGGGGCAGATGGTTCGCGTCGGCTACACGCTCGATGACGCCCATCACGTTCAGACGGGCGAAGTCGGCCTGCTTAAGGCGAATGGCGAACCGACCGACGTCTTCGCGATCAACGATGGCCAGAAGGAGGTCACCGGCACCCTCCTCGAAAAGCGCGACCGCAAGTCGATTGCCCGGCTGAACCAGATTTCGGGCGAGTATCGCGGCGACTTCTTCGACAGCAAGCTGACCGTGAACGTCGGCATTCGCGCGCCGTTCTTCGTGCGCAAGCTCAACAACTATTGCTTCACGTCGAGCGCGTCCGGGTTCGTCGAGTGCTTCGGGCGTGATCCCGCCCGTCAGGCGGCAATCACCGCGGCGCAGCCTTACACGTTCGACCCGACCACCGGGCGCGTGCTGACCGGCTGGTCGCCGCCGCAGAAGCGCAACTTCAAATATGACAAGCTGCTGCCGAACATCGGCCTGATCTACGACGTCACCCGCCAGCTGAGCGTATTCGGCAACTACTCGAAGGGCCTGTCGGTGCCGAGCACGGACAACCTCTACAACAGCTTCTTCTTCCCGCTGATCGCCGACGCGGCGCATCCGAAGCCGGAGCTGACCGACAGCTTCGACGGCGGCTTCCGCTATCGCCGGGCCAATATCCAGGCGCAGCTCAGCGGTTGGTACACGCACTTCACCAACCGCCAGGCGTCGGCCTTCGATCCGGAGCTCAACGTGTCGGTGTTCCGCAACCTCGGAACGGTCAACAAGTGGGGTATCGACGGGTCGATCGCTTACGAGCCGATCAAGCAGATCACGCTCTATGCCTTCGGTTCGTGGAACAAGAGCAAGATCCAGGACAACATCCAGACGGGCGTCCTGCCGGTTGGCGTGTCGTGCGACACGGTCGACCAGGCGAGCACGGCCGGCCTGCAGAATTGCGCCTTCACCAAGGGCAACCGTGAGTCGGGTGCGCCGAAGTACACCTACGGCGTGTCGGCCACCGGCGACATCGGTCCCGTCACGCTCGGCATCGAGGCCAAGAAGACTGGTGCCCGGTACATCTTCGACAACAACGCGGCGATGTTCCGCGGCGATATCGGCATTACGACGCCGACCACGGGCCGCGTTGTCCAGGAGCAGATTTTCGGCCGGACCGCGCCGGCTTACTGGCTGGTCAACCTCGACGCACGGGTGAAGCTCGAGCCGTTCGGTGAGGCGCTGAAGAACACCTACCTGCAGCTCAACGTCTACAATTTGTTCGACAAATTCTACGTTGGCGGCTTCGGTGGCGGTCTCTCTCAGGCGGTCTCGACGCGGACCTGCAATACGACGTCGACGCCGAGCTGCGCGGTCACCACCACCGTGCCGACCTGGGGCAACCCGCCGTTCGTCCAGATCGGTGCGCCGCGGACCGTCTCGGCTTCGCTTAACATCCAGTTCTAACAACAGGGAACAGGGGGCAGGCGGCGTCTCCGCGAGGAGGCGCCGCCTTTGCTTTGCGCGCCGACTTGGGCAAAGGCGCGGGCCATGACTGACGACAGGCTGAAGCTGTTTCGCATCGTGGCGTGGGCGCTCGTGGTCCTGGCACTGGCCGGGATCGCCGCGTTGTTGGTCCTCTCGCCGAGGGTGTCGGGCGGCTCGTCCGTCATCACGTCCGACCACGGCAGCCCGGGCCTCGGCGGCCCGTTCACCCTCGTCGGCGACGACGGCAAGCCGTTCGCCAGCACCGCGCTCGCCGGCAAGCCCTACGCGATCTATTTCGGCTTCACGCGCTGCGGCGACGTTTGCCCGATCACGCTCGGGCGCCTGGTCAAGCTGCGCAAGCAGGCCGCGGGCGACGATCAGCTCAACATCGTCTTCGTGACGATCGACCCGGCGCACGATGGCCCGGCCGAGGTCGGCCAGTATGACAAGGCGTTCAACGCGCCGATCATCGGCCTGACCGGCAGCCAGGCGCAGATCGACCGGGTGAAGAAGCAGTACGGCATCTTCGCCCAGCCTTCGATGCACCCGATGCCCGGCAAGGAAATGGAGCATAGCGCGACGGTACTGTTGTTCGACCGTAACGGTAAAATGGCCGGGACCATCGCGACCGACGAGGGCGACGCGCCCGCGCTCGACAAGATCAAGCGCCTGGTCGGTTGACGGGGTACCGGCCCGATCCGAAGATTCTCGAGCTCGGGCCCGATTTCTACGATGCGGTCGCGCCGGCCGCTTTTCCAAAATGCATTCCGCGCTTCGTCAATCGGCGGTGGGCCGAGCGCGTCGCGCTGGACGACGAAGCATGGGCGGCGCATTTCTGCCGCTTCGCGCCGCTGTCGGACAACCTCACCGAACCCCTCGCGCTGCGCTATCACGGCCATCAGTTCCGGGTGTACAATCCGGACATCGGCGATGGCCGCGGGTTCCTGTTCGCCCAGCTTCGTGACGGGCAGAACCGCTTGCTCGACCTCGCCACCAAGGGCTCGGGCCAGACGCCGTACAGCCGGCACGCCGACGGCCGGCTGACGCTGAAGGGCGGGGTGCGCGAAGTGCTCGCGACCGAGATGCTCGAAGCGCTCGGCGTCAACACGTCGAAGACTTTCGCCCTGTTCGAGACGGGCGAAGAACTCGAACGCGGCGACGAGCCGTCGCCGGCGCGGTCCGCCGTGCTGACCCGGCTGAGCCACGGGCACATCCGCATCGGCACCTTCCAGCGGCTCGCCTTCTTCCAGGACGCAGCGAACCTCGCCAAGCTGGTTCGCTATTGCCTCGCCAACCTCTATGGCGAGAAGCCCGCCACCGACGATCCGGCCAACGCGCTTCGCTTGTTCGACCGGGTCAGCCAGGCCACGGCTGAACTCGCCGCTTCCTATCTCGCCGCCGGCTTCGTCCACGGAGTCCTCAACAGCGACAATATCAACATTACCGGCGAGAGCTTCGATTACGGCCCGTGGCGCTTTACGCCGGAATGGGACCCGGATTTCACCGCGGCTTACTTCGATCCTTACGGCCTCTACGCCTTCGGCCGGCAGCCCGAAGCGATCCATTGGGACCTCGCGCAACTTGCGGGGTGCCTGTCGATTGTCGCCGACGAAGCCGCGCTGTCCGAGTTGCTCGGCGGGTGGGGCGCCCGGTTCGAAGACGCGTTGGTCGTGGCGCTGACGCGGCGTCTTGGCGTCACCGCGCAAAAGGACGTCGCCGTCGCCTTGCTGAACGCCCTCGGCTCGCGCGAGGCGCCGATCGACCGGCTGTTCTTCGACTGGCGCGGCGGCCGCGATCCCGGCGCCGACAAATATCCCTCTGAACCCTTCCGCGCGCTCGCCAAGGCGCTGGAGGGTCGCGCCCAGCCGGCATCGCACCCATATTGGTCGGATGACGGGCCCTGTTCGATGCACATCGACGAGGTCGAGGCCATCTGGTCGGCCATCGCGGCAAGCGACGACTGGCGGCCATTCGAGGACAAGGTTAATGCCATACGTCGGATGGGCGACGCGATGAGGGGCGATGCACCGCAAGGTTGAGGACAAGGCCGTGGAGGTGAAGGCAGCGCCGTCACCGAACACGCTCGTGTCGGCGGATCCCGCGACCGGCGCGGAGATCTGGTCGAGCGCGATCGGCAATGCCGCCGCCGAGGTCGCCGCGGCGCGCGCCGCCTGGCCGGAGTGGGCCGCCCACTCGGTTGCCTTCCGGATCGAGGCGCTGCGCCGCTTCGCCAATGTCGTGCGCAAGCGCGAACAGGAATTTGCCGAGCTGATCTCGAAGGAGACCGGCAAGCCCTTGTGGGAAGCGAAGACCGAGGTGACGTCGGTCATCAACAAGGTCGACATCTCGATCGACGCTTATGCCGAGCGGACCCCGCAGCGCCGGCTCGAGGCGGCGCTCGGCAACAAGGTCGCGGTGCGCCACAAGCCGCACGGCGTGCTCGCCGTGCTCGGCCCCTACAATTTCCCGGCGCACCTGCCCAACGGCCACCTCGTCCCGGCGCTGATCGCCGGCAACGCCGTCGTGTTCAAGCCGTCGGAAAAGACGCCGGCGGTCGGTGCGATGCTGGTCGACTGCTTCCACGAGGCCGGCATTCCCGAGGGCGTCGTCCGCCTCCTCGTCGGCGGCCCCGACCAGGGCCGCGCGCTGGCCGCGGAGCCCGGCATCGACGGCCTGCTGTTCACTGGCTCGGCGCGGGCCGGCATGTCGCTCCACCGCCAGTTCGCGGAAAGCCCGCACAAGATCCTCGCGCTGGAGCTGGGCGGCAACAACCCGATCGTGGTGTGGAACGTCAAGGACATCGAGTCCGCCGCGACCATGGTCGTCCAGTCGGCCTATCTTTCGGCCGGCCAGCGCTGCACCGCGGCGCGGCGGCTGATCGTCGAGGACGGCAAGCACGAGGAATTGCTCGCCGCGCTGCTCAGGCTGATCGACCGCATCGTCGTCGGCGAACCCTTCGCCGACCCCCAGCCGTTCATGGGCCCGGTCATCGATGCCGCCGCCGCCGACCACGTCCAGGAGCAATGGCTCGGGCTGATGATGAAGGGCGGCAAGCCGCTCCGTCGGCTCGACCGGCCGGATGCCGAGCGCCCCTATTTGACCCCCGCGCTGATCGACGTCACCGATGTCCGCGACCGTCCCGACGAGGAGATCTTCGGTCCCGTCCTCCAGCTGATCCGCGTCAAGGATTTCGACGCCGCGATCAATGAGGCCAATGCGACCCGCTTCGGCCTCGCCGCGAGCCTCATCGGAGGCAGCCCGGAGATGTACGACAAATTCTGGGCCAACGTCCGCGCCGGCGTGATCAACTGGAACCGGCCGACCAACGGCGCCCCGTCCAATGCCCCGTTCGGCGGCGTCGGCTTAAGCGGCAACCACCGCCCGAGCGCCTTCTACGCCGCCGATTATTGCGCTTACCCGGTCACCAGCAACGAGGCCGACGCCCCGCGCGCGACCATCGGCCAGGGCCTCCGCGACCCCAACGCGCCGACTGAGGAAGCGGGCGAGGGCGGTTGATGCTGCGCCGCACCACGGCTAACCGCCACGGTGCATGAGCGAACTTCCCAAAACCTTCGACCCCAAGTCCATCGAGGAACGCTGGTACGCGCATTGGGAGTCGCGCGGCCTGTTCCGGCCCGACCGCCCCGACGCCACGCCGTGGACGATCGTCATGCCGCCGCCCAACGTCACCGGCTCGCTCCACATCGGCCACGCGCTCGACAACACGTTGCAGGACGTTCTCACGCGGCGCGAGCGAATGCTCGGCAAAGATGCTTTGTGGGTGGTCGGCACCGACCATGCCGGCATCGCCACCCAGATGGTGGTCGAGCGCAACCTCGAGAGCCAAGGGCTGAAGCGCGCCGACATCGGCCGCGAGGCGTTCCTTGAGCATGTGTGGGAATGGAAGGAGCAATCGGGCGGCGCAATCACCCGCCAGCTGCGCCGCCTCGGCGCGTCCTGCGACTGGGCGCACGAGCGCTTCACCATGGACGAGGTCTATCAGCGCGCAGTCATCCATACCTTCGTCGAGCTGCACAAGCGCGGCCTGATCTTCCGCGCCAAGCGGCTGGTGAACTG
>Ga0268266_10005587_pt1 | contig 11682 bp, 7 predicted proteins | sample KBSS13metaG_FD_190356 | JGI IMG/M metagenome (GOLD analysis project Ga0268266, IMG submission 190356) | Switchgrass rhizosphere microbial communities from Kellogg Biological Station, Michigan, USA - KBS S1-3 metaG (SPAdes) (version 2) | ecosystem: Host-associated > Plants > Roots > Rhizosphere >... | reverse complement strand
TCCTTCTGGGCCTTGCCGTCGGCGCCGGAGACGTTGAGCGGCTGGGAGCCCTTGGAGTTGTCGCGGTAGATGGCGACGGCCTTGAGGCCCTGACGCCAGGACTCGATGTAGGCCTCGGCGATGTCGTCGACGGAGGCGTCCTGCGGGAGGTTGACGGTCTTCGAGATGGCTCCGGAGAGGAAGGGCTGGGTGGCGGACATCATCTTGATGTGGCCCATGTAGTGGATGGAGCGGGTTCCCTTGGAGGCCTTGAAGGAGCAGTCGAAGACGGCGAGGTGTTCGGGCTTGACGTGGGGCGCGCCTTCGATGGTTCCGGTGGCGTCGATGAAGGAGACGATGGCGTCGACTTCAGCGTTGGTGTAGCCGAGCTTAAAGAGCGCGGAGGGCACGGTGTTGTTGACGATCTTGATCATGCCGCCGCCGACGAGCTTCTTGTACTTGACGAGGGCGAGGTCGGGCTCGATGCCGGTGGTGTCGCAGTCCATCATGAAGCCGATGGTTCCGGTGGGAGCGAGGACGGTCATCTGGGAGTTGCGGTAGCCGTGCTTCTCACCGTGGGCGAGCGCGCCGGTCCAGGAGTCTTTGCTGGCGGCGATGAGCTCGTCAAGCTGCGGGGCGACGAAGGGCTCGGCGGAGGTCTTCGACTTGCCGATGTTGTTGACCTCGGCGCGGTGCATGCGGATGACGTCGAGGAAGGGCTCGCGGTTGACATAGAAGCCGGGGCAGGCTCCGCCGGCGATCTCGGCCTGCTGGGTGAGCGGCGTTGCGGCGCCGAGTGGGGGGCAGAGCTCGGAGATACGCGAGGACTGCCAGTAGGCGTCGCCGCAGAGGATGGAGGTGACGGTGGCGGCGAAGTCGCGTCCGGCGTCGGAGTCGTACGGCAGGCCGAAGGCCATGAGCAGAGCGCCGAGGTTGGCGTAGCCGAGGCCGAGCGGGCGGTAGTCGTGCGAGTTCTTGGCGATCGATTCGGTGGGGTAGCCGGCGGCGTCGACGATGATCTCCATCGCGGTGGTGACGATGGCGATGCCGTGGCGATATGCGGGGATGTCGAACTGGCCTCCCGGAGTGAGGAACTTCAGGAGATTGAAGGAAGCAAGGTTGCAGGCCGAGTCGTCGAGGAACATGTACTCGGAGCAGGGATTGGACGCGTTGATGCGGCCGGTGTTCTTGCTGGTGTGCCAGCGATTGATGGTGGTGTCGTACTGCATGCCAGGGTCACCGCACTGCCAGGTGGCCTCGGCGATCTTGTTCATGATGTCGCGGGCGCGATACTCCTTGACGGGAGTGCGAGCCTTGACGGTGCGGGTGGAGAAGGTCGAGTCGGACTCGACGGCCTGCATGAACTCGTCGGTGACGCGTACGGAGTTGTTGGCGTTCTGGAAGAAGATGGAGCTGTAGGCCTCGGAGTCAGGACCGGAGCCATCATAGCCCGCCTGCACCAGCGAGAAGGCCTTGGCCTCTTCCTTCTGCTTGCACTCGATGAAGTCGATGATGTCGGGATGGTCGACGTTGAGGATGACCATCTTGGCGGCGCGGCGGGTTTTGCCGCCGGACTTGATGACGCCGGCGAAGGCGTCGAAGCCGCGCATAAACGAGAGCGGTCCGCTGGCGGTGCCGCCACCGCTGAGGGTCTCCATCGAACCGCGGATGCTCGAGAGGTTCGAGCCGGTGCCCGATCCCCACTTGAAGAGCATGCCTTCGGTCTTGGCGAGGGTGAGGATGGAGTCGAGCGAATCGTTCACCGAGTTGATGAAGCAGGCGGAGCACTGCGGCTTCTTGTAGCCGGTGACGGAGAACTCGACGGCTCCGGTGCGTGAGTTCCAGTGCCAGTTCTGGGCGTCGGAGTTGGGCTCGAGGCGGTCGCAGCCGACGTTGAACCAGACGGGCGAGTTGAAGGCGACCTTCTGGTTGATGAGGAGATGGCAGAGCTCGTCGAAGAAGACAGCAGCGTCGTCGGTCGAAGCGAAGTAGCCGCCTTCAATGCCCCAGTCGCGCATGGACTCAGCGACGCGGGTGACGAGCTGGCGGACGCCAGTCTCGCGCTCGGGGGTTCCGAGCTGGCCGTGGAGATACTTGGAGGCGACGATGTTGGTCGCGGTCATGGACCAGTCGGAGGGGACCTCGACGGCCTTTTGCTCGAAGATGATCTTGCCCTTGAAGTCCTGAATCACGGCATCGCGCAGCTCCCAGGTGACCTCGTCGAAGGGCGAGACGCCGGGACGGGTGAAGTGGCGCGAGAAGGTGAGGCCCGGAGTGGATCTGGCAGAGGCAGAGACTGCAGAGGTCTGTTCGGAGGCTGCTTTTTTAGAGATTGTTGCCATGGGGGAGTTTGCTCCTTCTCGCTTTAAATTTGATGTTCCGGAGGGACTGGCGTCTCCGGTCGTTGCTGACCTCGGGCTCACGGGCTGGGTGAGGGCGGGGCGGGTTAAAGGCCTCAGGGCGCTGGCTGGGCACGATCGGCCATTTTGGGGGCCTCGACCGGGGGCGAACGGGCTGAAGTCGTGCGGACGAAATTGGCTTTTTGCGTGAGACGTTTACGATCTCACGTCTTGCTTGCAGTGGTGAAAGTACCGCCGCCTATAGCGTATGTCAAGTATAAAGCACAACATGTTGTGTTGGCTGTGGAAGTACTTTGTTACAACAAGGCTAACGCAGTTCGACGCGTGGAAATCAGTGTTTCTGCTGTGGAAGACGGAAAACAGGCAGCTGGGAAGCGGCTCCTGGACCGCAGAAACTTCAGGCAAATCGGCGGTCAGAGCCTGCAACTTTTGTGGCACCCTGTGAGGCTACTCGTCGGGGCCGCTGCAAACAAGGCGCAGGAGTGGTGCAGTTTCTGTGGAGGGCGGTGGAAGAGGTGGAAAAGCGGTTCAGAAAGAACGCCGTCCGTTGTGAGGAGCCGCCTTACTGTATGGACCGCGCTAGAACCTGTCTCGAAGTCCTTTGACTCATTTCAAGTCGCAAACCGCAGGTCCTTCGACTACGTCATTGCTTCGCAATGACTTCGCTAGGGATGAGACGGCATTATTTTGCCGAACTTCTTTGCCAAAAACCTTTTGCGACATCAAGGACTCGACCGCGCCGTTGAGGGCCTATGTCGCCGCCGGGGGAGTTCGCGGCGGCGTGGGCCGAATGGGTAAGTACTGCTTGATCCAGTCTTTTACTTCGTTGGACTGGGCATGCTCCTGTCCGAGACGGCGGTAGCTCTCGAACTGCGACTCGGAGAACCACTGATCGAGCGTGGAGGTGTTGGGGAAGGTCGGGTTCTCCTTTCTGAAGTTCACCAGGTCAGCCGGAAGTTTTGGGGTGTAGACCGATTTGATATAGAGGACATCGCCGATGTTTCCGTTGGCGTATCTGATTTTGCCGGAGACGGCACAGCAGGGACTGACGGGAGGGTCGCCCTGAGGCTGCAGCAGATCAAGATCGAGCTCGATATCGGCACCGTGGTCGATGCGGCATTTGCGGATCGCCATGCCGAGCCCCTGAAAGGAGAGGTCGTCATCCTGCTCGCTGTCGCAGATGACGATGATGGAACAGTGACGGCGCACCAGCTCGTAGAGTCCCATGTTTTCGAAGTGCCCACCATCGGTCAGGTAGACGAATGCGGCGCTGTCGTTGACCATGCCAAACAGTTCGGCAAGCAGGTAAAAGAGACCAAACCATGGCGAAGGGGGATTGCTCTGGCGTCCGCGCAGGCGAAACCGTTTGTGTCGCGGATTGCGGATCCACAGACCCAGCCGGACGTTGAAGATGGTCAGCAAAAACGCCATGGTCGGACTAGAGTGGAAGCCCCAGTTCGGGCTCATGGCCGCCCCTGAGGTGGCAACGGCAGTGGAGACGCGCGGGCCGCCATCGTTATAGGCGAAGCTGCGCGTGGGGACGAAGCCATTGAATTGAATGCGGTGCGTGTCGGTCTCGGTCCAGCCGACGTCGTAACCGCAATAGAGTGGCGTAAAGATGAACGAAGCTCCCTTGCGCTCCTGGTAGGCGAGGTCCTGGCCGAAGGAGAGGTTGAGCGTGGTGTTGAAGATCGGAAACGGCCCCTCGTACCTGGGCGGCTGTGGATCGAGAGAGCAGGAATCGGGGCCACAGGCGTTGGGCCACAGTCCGCTCAATGCAGTGTTGCCGAAGCTCTTGGGCAGCAGATCGATCAGCCGCAGGCGTTTATCACTGGAGGCAAAACCGGTGAAACGGTTGGCGAGGCGATCGGGGTTCGACGCTCCGGCGTAGCAACGCGCGATGCGGTCGCGATAGAAGGAGTGCAACGAAAACTCGTTGACGTCGATACGCCAGCCAAACAGCAGCAACGTTGCCGTAAGCAGCAGCAGAAGACACACGAAGTCCGAATGCGGGATGATGTTCGTCCCGATCTGCGACTGGAAGCTCAGCAAGGCTTTTTCGACGACCCAGGAGAGCCCCAGAAACATGCCTGCGATAAAAACCGGAGGACCGATGAGTGCAAGGGCATTGAGCGCCATCGCTTTCTTGGAGGAATCGTCCTTGGCCATGCCACTGGTCGCGGAGCTTTTGCCGATGAGAACGCTGCCGAGCGTGGTGAGGACCCAGCCGGCCCAGAGGGGAGCCCCGAAGCGGGCCTGAAAGAGCCAGCGAACGATGCCCGGGCCGATCAGCGAGCAACCTGCCAGAGCCAGCCAGACGATGCCGAAGAGAAAGCTCCAGGCACGGAGTCTGGCGAACCACTCCCGCACCGACTCGTCGACGAGATTGCCGATAAAACCTCCGGCTACCTCAATTGAGACAAAGACGATGGTCACTCCAAGCCAGGGCAGCAATGGAATCGCCGAACGCGTGACGTGTTCCAGCGGAAGCACAAACGATGCCATGAAGATGATCAGGCGCGAGAGATTAATCAGCACATATCCAGTCCCAAGGGTGCCGAGGACGGCAAGAAGGATGATCAACTGATTGGGACCTGAGGGAATGGCGCGCCATGCAAAGGCACTGAGAAGCGAGATGCCGAGCAGCATGGCAGCGAAGACCCAGGAGGTCGACCTGTCGGCGGAGAACTCTGTAAAAGGCTTCCACCAACGAAAGGAGTACGCGCTCTGCCAGGCACGAATGTTATCGAGCGCGGCCGGATCGCCGACTGCGGGAAGTTTTTTCTTGCCGGATAAGGCTTCTACCTGCGCGGCCGTCGGCTGGTTTGAAGCCTCTTTCTTGTCTGCAGCCCCCGCGATGGGCTCCGAAGAAGGCGAGTCCGTGAAGAGGGTGGTACATGCCACGGCGCTTGCGGTCCCGTTGTCGACGCAGGAGGCCTTGATCTGTGGATTGGGCTCGGGCACGGCCCCAAGCCGATGAAGGTGGCTGATATAGACACGCGTGCTTGTGGGGACGATGCTGGCTGGGTTCTTCCAGTCGACCGTATTGACGACGCGCAAAATCTTTTCGTCGAAACGGGTGTGGCCGGGATGGGGGCCGTGTTCAATGACGCGACGGGTGTGCGGAAGCATATTTCCCGCCCAGAACGACGATCGATAGAGATAGGGACAGAATGCCAGCACAGCGATCAGAATGGGGACGAAGACAGAGAGCAGAATTCCAGTCTGTCCCCAGCCGGTCTCCTCGTAGGGGTGACAGTAGTCCTCTGGCGGACGGCGGATCTGTCTCCCCCAAACCACATACGTGGCGAAGCTGAATCCAGCCAGAATAATCGCGGCTGTGAGAGCTCCATGGCTCAACAGGTATCGGGCGACGATTCCATTGGAGCTGAGATAAAAGTGCGGCAGCAAAAGGACGATCAGCATAGCCGCGATCAGAACAATTTGGTTGAGGAAGGTGTTCCGTGCCCAGATGGCAAAGGCGACCCAGGTGTCGGCCGTAAACAGACCGGCTCGGGGAGTGAGGTAGTTGGAATAACGTCGCAGCCAACGTAGCGGCTCCGGCCAGAAGCCGCGCTCCGAGGGTGGTCCAGGAAGCGGCTGCAGCTGCTTTTTGACCTTGTCGATATCTTCGCAGGCGATCCACGAGGCGAGGAATTGGTGAATGTATCCACCGCCGGAGACAGAGGAGAGGTAATCGAACGAGTTGAGCCGATCGGATGCGGCTAGCCCCTGCAGGACGCCAAGGTTGAACGTGGCGCTGCGGATGCCGCCACCGGAGAAGCAGATGCCGGTAAGGTTCTGGTCGGCGGCAAAGTCGTAGATATCGACACTTTCGGGATGAATATCCGGAGGCAGCTTGGGCGGCCACTTCCCTTTTGCTGTGAGCTCCTGCTCCAACAGCCATTTTGCCGGTGGGTAGTCACAGAGATTTGAGAGACGGGACTGGGCGCGAGGCTGGCCATGAATCAGTTCGACGATGTTGGCGAGATCCTTGCTCTCCAGGCCGTCCACCTTGAAGTGAAAGGCATGCTTCCAGCTGTCGTTGAATGCCCCTTTGTCTGCTCCCGTGAGAGAGTCATAGTGATACCTGATCTTTGCGGCGAGGCGTTTGCAGTAGTCCAGTGCCGCGCTGTCGCGTAAGTCCGCCTCGTGCAGCCTGGGATCGGCCGAGGGCCCGGGGAACGTCGCCATCAAAGCTCCTACAAACGGGATGCACCCGGCGGGAAGCTACCGGTGTGTTGTTTCGGGGCCTAAGGATGGAGAAACAATATCAGAGGAGACAACAGACGCAGAAGAAGATTTACTGCGAAGCCGGGAGCGCAGCCTGGCAGTTGCCTCGCGGTGGCAGAGGAGGCACAGGGTGCGGATGTTGTCGAGATCACACTGTCCGCCGCCCTCGGCTACGGGAAGGACGTGGTCCGCGTCCCACAGGCTGCGGCGGCTATAGATCGTCTTCATGCCGTAAAGGCGAAGCCCTGCTTCTCGAGCTGTGCCTCGGGCTCGCTTGAGGGCGGCGTAGGCGGCAACGGTATCGATCTCGCAGGCGGCACACCGGCCGCGGTCGCGGGCGAAGACCTGGTCGCGGAGATATCCGGGGTCGGTGCGCAGACGCCACTGGTGCACGCAGTAGTCGCTGCAGAAGGTACGGCGACGCTTTGCCACGATCTCGAGCTCGCACCACCGGCACAGGGCACGACCGTTCGGCCCGGTAGGCAGATCGCCTCGACGAACGTGTCCGCCGGCAAGTGTGCGAGGAAGAAGCATGGCTCGATTACCAGAATAGGCTCAGAGCTCGAAGTCGACCTCGACAGGTTCGATGAGGGGCATCAGCCAAGTCAGCAGCTTCTGGTGAACCGGGTGGTCGTTGTAAGCGGCGAAGATCTCGCGATCCGAGAACTTCATTACGCCGCCGAGAGCGTAGCCCTGGGAACGCGGCGAAAAGTTGTGTCCGACAAGAACCTCGGTCAGGCCGGGTATCTGGCCTTGAAGTGCCTGAATCTCCCGCACTGCGCGATCTCTTTGCTCGTCGGTCACGTCGGGCTTCCAGCGAAACAGAAATGTATGGACTACCATGCGCGTAGTTTAACCTGCTCCGCTTAGAATGATCTTCGACAAGGTTCTTGAAGGTGATGGAGAAACGGTATGCCGAAGACGCAATCGACGATGGTGGAGCTGGGAACGGTGGCTCCGGCCTTTGAGCTGATGGATGTTGTCTCCGGGAAGGCTGTGGGACGCGACGATGCGGCGTCTGAACGGAAGGGGCTGCTGGTGATGTTTATCTGCGTGCACTGCCCGTATGTGAAACACGTTGAGCAGGAACTGGCGCGGATCGGGAAAGACTATGAGGAAAAGATCGGTATCGTTGCCATCTCCTCAAACGACATCGCTACTCACCCCCAGGATGCGCCGGAAGAGATGAAGAAGCAGGCTGAGCGGCTGGACTTCCGCTTCCCTTACCTCTACGACGAGACTCAGGAGGTGGCGCGTGAGTATAGCGCTGCCTGCACGCCGGATCTGTTTCTCTTCGACGGCGAGATGAAGCTGGTCTATCGCGGCCAGATCGACGACAGCAGGCCGCGCCGCGGCGAGTTCGGCAACGATATTCCGGTTACAGGCAAGGACCTGCGCGCCGCCATGGACGCTGTCCTTGCGGGCAAACGTCCCGACCCTAATCAGAAGTTTTCGATCGGATGCAACATCAAATGGAAGGAGTAAATGATGCCTACCGCGGATCCAGTTCTTGAGAAGTTAGAAGAAGGTATCGAGAAGTTTCAGACGAATGTCTATGCACCGAATGCGGAGAAGTACAGGAAGGCGGGGAGTGAGCCCCAGAAGCCCTGCACTCTGATCATTACCTGCGCGGACTCACGTATCGATCCGGAGCTGGTCACACAGTCCGGTCCCGGTGAGATCTTCGTCACTCGCAACATTGGCAATCTGGTGCCGGCTTATGGAGAGATGATGGGCGGTGTCAGCGCCGTCATCGAGTATGCCGTCGCAGCCCTGAAGGTGAGGCACATCGCTGTGTGCGGACACAGCGACTGCGGAGCGATGAAAGCATTGCTCAATCCTGCGAGCCTTGAAAGTCTACCGAGCGTGAAGAACTGGATGCGCAACGCAGAGGCCGCCCTGAGTGTGGCAAATTCCCTTACCCCTAAAGACGAGGCACCTGCAGACAGGTTGAAACGGTTGACGGAGGAGAACGTTCTTCTGCAGATGCAACACCTCAGGACGCATCCCTCTGTTGCGGGAGCCATTGCACGCGAGGAACTCACACTATCGGGCTGGGTCTATGACATCGGGACCGGCCATGTTCGCATCTCTGAAGATGGCTCGCGGCCCTTTCGCCTCGTAGGGGAAACAAACGCATGATTGCTCCCCGGGGCAGACATCTTGTGCTGAGGACCGTGCAGTATGTGGGGCTGCCCCTGCTGGGATTGCTCGCATATGATGTGCTGATCGTTGTCGCTTATAAGCATGGCTATCTGCAATGGGCTGCCCTGGAAGAGATCCCCTTATCCCTGTTTGGCTCCGCAATCGGCGTCATTCTTGCATTCCGTAACAGCACATCGTATGCGCGATGGTGGGAGGCGAGAATTTTATGGGGCAGCATCGTTAACAACTGCAGAAGCTGGGCGCGGCTTGTGACGACGACGCTCCGTAGCGGGGATAAAGCTGGCTCTGGCGAGATCGAACAGATGCGACGGAAGATGGTGTACTACCAGATTGCATGGGTGCATTCTCTGCGGCAGCATCTGCGCCGCCTGGATCCACTCAGCGATGTCTCTTCGTTACTTACGACAGAGGAGATCGATACGCTTCGCGATCAGAAGAACGTTCCGGTTGCGATTCAGCAATGGCAGAGCATACTGCTGAGAGATGCGCTGGACCGTGGCTGGCTCGATCTGGCGCAGTGGCATGCGATGAACCAGAGCCTCGACGATCTGGTCGATGCGCAGGGCGGAGCGGAAAGAATCAAGAACACACCGATGCCGCGGCAGTATGACTATCTTCCCCAAGTCTGCGCGCACATGTTCTGCTTCCTGCTTCCGCTGGCCATGGTTTCGAGCCTGGGCTGGTTTACGCCTCTAGGATCGACGCTTGTAGGATTTATCTTCCTGGCGCTCGATAAGATTGGCCGTGATCTGGAAGATCCTTTCGACAATACAGTCCACGATATTCCGCTGACCTCGATTAGCCGGACGATCGACATCAATCTGCGACAGATGCTCGGCGAAAAGGATCTGCCGCAACCGGTTACTCCAGTCGATGACGTTCTCTGGTAGCTAAAACCATCGCATGCGTCGCAGGATATAAAGCAGCAGGGCGGTGCAGACGAGGACCAGGAAACCCACGAAGCGCGCGCCATGAGGGGAGTCTTCAAAGGGAAGCCCTTTGAGATTCATCCCATAGATTCCGGAGATCGCAATCGACGGCAGCGCGATGGTACCGAGGACGGTAAGAACCTTCATGACATCGTTGGTGCGATTCGCAACGGATGAGAGATAGATATCGAGCGTGTTATTGAGCAGGTCGCGTTGTGTTTCGATCGAGTCCAGCAAACGCGCCACATGATCGTAGGTATCGCGCACGTAAAGCTGATGCTCAGGATCGATGATGGTGTTGGGATCGCGCTGCAGATGCAGGCAGGCGTCGCGGGTGTTGACCAGGACGCGACGCAGCTCGATCAACTCTCGTTTGATGGCAAAGACCTGGCCCAGAATCTCGGGTGACGGGGAGTCGAAGACAGCGTCTTCCAGCGTATCGATGCGGTCGTCATAGTGATCGATTGCAAAAAAGTAGCGATCGACGATGGTGTCCAGGATCAGGTAAAGGAGCCGGGCGGGCTGATCGTCATGTCCATCCCGGCGTGCACGCTCCAGTGCTTCGTTTGTCGCCGGGCACATAGGATCGACGATCGTAATGAGAAAATCTTTTCCGGCAAAGATATCGATGGCGGTGAAGGTGGGCATCTCCTCGGTGGGAGCATCAGGATCGGGCCGCAGATATACGGGTTTCAGCACGGCAAACGTATAGTTCACTCCAGAGTCCACCTTGACTCCCTCATCATCGCTGCGGGCGTCTTCTATGTGAAGCGGATGAAGGTCGTACTGACGCGCAAGCTCATCAAGTTTGGGATCATGAGCACTTTCGAGCTGGTACCACGGCATTGGGGCGTTTTCTCCCGTTTTGAGCTACTGCTTTCCTGCGTCCATCGTACCGGCTACTACGTATATTGAGGTAACGCTCACCCAAAATTCTGCAAGAGGAACGCCTCCTTGATAAACCGCAGCCATGTCTTCGTGTTTCTACTCGCCGCAGCCGAAACGTTCGCCTTCGCGCAAGGCTCGTCGCCTGCGGCGGCGGCCTATGATCCGGTAAAGACCTTCGCTCCATACACGATGTCGGATCCTGTCAACGTCTATCGTTCCAGCAATGGAGCTCCCGGGCCGAACTACTGGCAGAACGAAGCTGACTACGATCTTCATCCTGCGATTGACCCCGCAAACAAGCAGCTTACTGCTACGGAGACAATTACCTACACCAACAATAGTCCGGATCCCCTTACCAGCCTGTGGCTCCATGTGGAGCAGAATATCTATCGCAAGGATTCACGCGCCCGCGAAGCCTTTGGAGCGGCGCCGCGGGGAAGACGCAACACGCAGGAGAGCGGCCCTCGGCCTTCTTCGGAAGGGTACGTCTTCGAATCGGTTGAGATCGAGTCAGGCAAGCAGCACACAAAGGCCGACTACCTGATCTCGGACACGCGCATGCAGATTCGACTTGCAGAGCCATTGAAACCGCATGGCGGCCAGTTGAAGATTCACATCAAGTACCACTATCAGATTCCAGGTGTCTGGGGCGGACGTACCTCATGGGGCAAATCACAGCAGGGCGAGATCTATGACATGGCCCAGTGGTATCCACGAATGTGCGTCTACGACGATCTCCGCGGATGGGATACTCTGCCCTACCTCGGCAGCGAGTTCTACCTTGAATACGGCCACTTCGATTACTACGTCACCGTGCCTTCGAGCTTCATCGTTGCCGGATCGGGCGAGCTCGTCAATCCGAAGGAGGTTCTCACCGCACAAGAGGTCACGCGGCTGGAGCAGGCTCGCAACAGCGATGCGACTGTGATGATCCGCACCCCCGCCGAGGTGAACGACCCAGCGAGCCGGCCGAAGAGAGAAGGAAATCTTACCTGGCACTTCCATATGGACAACACCCGCGACGTGGCCTTCAGCGCCTCTCCGGTCTTCGTATGGGATGCTGCAAAGATCAATCTTCCAGAGGGAAAGAAGTCACTCGCGATGAGCGTCTATCCGCCGGAGAGCGT
>Ga0268266_10005583_pt1 | contig 11689 bp, 12 predicted proteins | sample KBSS13metaG_FD_190356 | JGI IMG/M metagenome (GOLD analysis project Ga0268266, IMG submission 190356) | Switchgrass rhizosphere microbial communities from Kellogg Biological Station, Michigan, USA - KBS S1-3 metaG (SPAdes) (version 2) | ecosystem: Host-associated > Plants > Roots > Rhizosphere... | reverse complement strand
CTGCAACTGCTCGATCTGCACCAAGAAGGGGCTGCACTTCACTTTCCTCGACCCGAAGAGTTTTCAGCTCCGCGCCGGTGAGGAAAACCTGAAGGAATATCTCTTCAACAAGCACGCGATCCACCACCAGCTCTGCGTCGATTGCGGCGTCGACGTCTTCGCGCGCGGCAAGAAGCCCGACGGCAGCGACGTCGTGGCGCTGAATGTAAGCTGCATCGACGGCATCGAACTGTCGAAGCTGACGATGCAGCCGATGGATGGGCGGAGCATGTGACGGCGCCTAGGCATCCAGCGGCTTGTACCTCCGGAAGATCCCGTCCTCGTTGAACGCGATCCGCCGATCGCTCGCCAGATACGCCTTGATGTTCGGCCGCGCCGCCACGCGGTCGCGCACGCCGACCAGGCCGGGAATTTTCCGCTCGAACGCCTTCATGCGTTTCGGAAAGGCGTAGCGCAGCCCCTCGACGATCTGGAACAGCGACAGATCGACATAGGTCAGGCGGCGGCCGGTGATGTAGGCGCCGCCATTGGCCGCCAGCAGGTCCTCGAAATAACCAAGATATTTCGGCACGCGCGCCTTCCAGAACTCATCGGTGCGCTTCTTCGCCGGCGCCTTCTGATCCTCGTAGTACAGCGAAGGCCCGAGCGGGTGATGGGTGTCGTGAACCTCTCCCACCAGATCGGCGATAGTGAGCTGCAGCTGATGTACCCAGAGTTTTCCGGCCTCCGACTTCGGCGCCAGCCCGTGGCGCGATCCCAGATAGAGCAGGATGTTGGCGGTCTGTCCGATCACGAGTTTGCCGTCCTTGAGGAAGGGCGGCGCGAAGGGCGGCGTTCCCTTCTGCGCGTCCATCATTCCCGTCATGGCGGCCATGCCGTTGCCGCGGCGCGCGACATCGGCGTAGCGGGCACCCGCTTCTTCCAGCGCGAGGCGGATATATTCGCCGCGGCCCTGAATGCTTGGCCAGTAGTAGAGCTCGTAACGCATCGATGCCACCTCCGCTGCCGTTTGACCGATATAACAAATCATCCGGCGGTTCGTTCGTCACGCCGGACGGGGCGCAAATCTCCACAGGCCCGAATCTGTCCGAATGCGCGCGGGCGTGTTAGGCTGCTGCCGTTTGATGCGTCGATTTTCTCAATACAACAGGAGAATGCGGATGGCGGACAACAAGAAGAAGCGCGGCGGGTCCGACCGCGGGCTGATTGCGTTGAGCGAGCCTTACGAGGTCACCTACTGGTCGAAGAAATTCAAGATCACGCCGGCCAAGTTGAAAGCCGCCGTCAAGAAAGCAGGCCACTCCGCAAAGAACGTGGAAGCCTATCTCAAGCTGCTGAAGCACAAGGCTGCCGACCGGGCGCGCATCGCGTTGAGCCAGCCCTACGAAGTCAGCTACTGGTCGAAGAAGTTCAAGGTCACGCCCGCCAAGCTGAAAGCCGCCGTCGCCGCCGTCGGGCATTCGTCGAAAGCCGTCGGTGCGCATCTCGCCAAGCGCAAGGCTCCGAAGAAGGCGAAGAAGAGCGCCAGCAAGACTTCCCGCAAAACCACCAAGAAGCGCGCAAGGAAAAAGGCCGCCTAGGAGGCGGCCTTTAGCGCAACACTTCGCATCGAAGCAACACCGCAATGACCCTGCGGTGGTTGAGCTATGTCGCTCAGTTCGCCGCGAAGCAGTAGAACAGCCCGTCGCCGCCGGTGCTCTTCAGGTCGGCCTGCGAGCAGCCGCCGTCCGGACCGCGCGAGGGGTGCGAGGAATTCCAGGACTTCGAGGCATCATCGTCACGCAGGCCGATGCGATCGGAATGTCCGACCATCGCCGCGCCCTGTGTCGAACTCGTCCAGTTCTTGCAGGTGCGGTCCTCGCCGGCCGCAAACGCGGACCCATCCGGCTGGGATCCAGTCAGCGCGTCGTGGCGATTGGGGGTATCGCCGCGGCCATTGATGACCTCGCCCTTTTCACTCAGCGCGCTCTGCTTGGTGAGAGCGTTCGTACCGTGCAGTTCGGCGACGTCCTTGGCGACCACCGCGCCCTTGGCATTCTTCCAGGGTCCCTTGCCGATGCGGTCGCGCGCGTTCACGGCAGGCGCGCCGTCGGCGGCTTGGGTCGAGAGATAGGCGCGCCAGGTCTTGCCGCCCGCGCCGGCCGCCTGTGCCAATGTCTGGCAGTGATTGTCGGCGCCGGCGAGCCCGCCGAGATTGCCGCCATTGCCGATGCCGTTGCTGGTCAGGAAGAACGTGGTGTCGGCGGATTGCGCCTGTGCGGGGGCGCTTGCGGCAACCGAAATGGCCGCAACGGCGAAGCATGCCGGCAAGATGGCCCGAGTGAAGCTGTTCATCGAAGTTCTCCCTGTTGTTTTTTATGGACCGTTTGTCATCAACCCACCGTGGCGGGCATTATTCCGGCATCAGCATCGCGAAATCAATGAACCCGGGGGCTCCATGCCGAGGTACGGGCCGCTTCCGGCGAAGCCGGGCTGAAGCGGGCGCAAACACAAATCGCGAAAACACCCCCATGCAAAGTAGAATGCGGTCCTGGTTTGCAGTGTTTGCGCCGCTTGTGCAGGGCACGGCGCGCCCCGGACGCTGCACCGAGGAGCGTTGGTACCGCGTCCAGGACAGGCGACTATCTCTCATCCCCAAGACAAAGAAAAAGGCGCCGCGGACCGAACCGCAGCGCCTTCGTCGTCATTTGTGCGGGCGATCAGCTCGTCTGCTGGATCGCCGAGAGTTCCCAGTCGCTGCCGCGGCGCCGGGCGAAGGTCCACACCTCGGTGGCCTCGGTCGGCGTGTCGCTGCCTGCGACCACACGGCCGGTGGTGCGCTCAAGGGTCTTGTCGACCAGCGAGAACCGCATCGCCACGCTGGCGTAATCGGTTTCGCCTTCGCGCCAGGCTTCCGCGAGGTCGCCCTGCAGCAACTTGACGTCGGACACCTTGTTGACGTCGTTGTTGGCCTTGTTCTCCTCGAGATCCTTCGAGAAGTAGGACACCATTTCGGGCGTCGCCAACGTGTGCAGTTTGGCGACGTCCTCGTTCGACCAGGCGGTCTGAACCTCGCCGAGCAGCCGCTCGAACGCTTCATAGTCGGCCGGCTGGATTTCCAGCGGCGCCTGGCTCGATCCCAGTCCAAAGCCACTCAGTCCTGAGCGGAAGCTGTTCTGGGCGCCAGGGCCGTCAGCGGCAGGAGCGGGTCCCGTCGCGTAGGCCGAAGCCGGCGTATGGCGGCGCTGCCACCACGACATCGCCAGCCGCACCACGATCACGATCAGAGCGATCTGCAGCAGCAGGCCGATGATCGACGACAGGCCGCCGAGGCCGGAGAACAGGCCGCCGCCGAACAGCATGCCGAGCAGACCGGCGCCGAGGAAGCCCGCGGCGAGACCGCCGAGCATGCCCATGCCGGGCCGGTTGAAGAAACCACCCTTGTTGGCCGCGCCAGCCGCCGGCGCGCCCATGCCGGGGGTGCCGGGCTGGGTGAAGGTACGATTCATCGGCTGCGTCGCGCCCGGCGCGGTGGTCGTGCTGGGGGGCGCCGAGAAGGTTCGCGACCCCCGCGAACCGGAGCTGCCGCCACCGCCGACGCGGGCGTCAGCCGCCGAAATCGTGATCGCCAACGGAACCGCGACCGACATAACGATCGCGATGGTCCTGATAATTCCGCGCGCAGTCAGCGTGAAACTCATGTCTTGTTCCTCATTCCCCGAAATTGGAGAAGTGCCCCTAAGATGGGCAGGGACGCCCAAAAGTGAAGCCGCCATAGGGACGCACGGCTGCGGCCCTCGGTCGCGGGGATGTGACGATTTGGCAGTGGGTTAGCAGCGATTACGAGATGTGGCGAGCACCCTCGCCCAGACCTCATCTGCCTTTCCACAAGGCGCTGGAATGGCAAGTTCCATTGCGCAGCGCTGATGCTTCCGGCTCACGACGCCGTCATCGTCTCCTTGACCTTCTCCACCAGCGCGCTGAGCGCGAATGGCTTCGGCAGGAAGGCGAATTGCTCGTTTTCCGGCAAGCTCTTGTCGAAGGCTTCTTCAGCATAACCGGAGACGAAGATGATCTTGAGATTCGGATTGCGCTTGCGCATTTCGCGCAACAGCGTCGGCCCGTCCATTTCCGGCATCACGACGTCGGAGACGACGAGATCGACCGCACCGTCCTTCTCGTCGAGCGCCTCCATCGCCTCGATGCCGTTGGAGGCCTCGATCACGCTGTAGCCGCGCGAACGAAGGCCGCGCGCATTCAGCGAGCGCAAACCATCCTCGTCTTCCACCAGCAGGATGGTGCCCTGCCCGGTCAGATCGGGCCGGGGCTTCGGCGGCGCGGCCGCGGCTTCCTTGCCGTTGGTTGCCTGCGGTTCCGGCTGCGCCTCGAGCTCGGGCCGATGACGCGGCAGGAAGATGCGGAACGTGGTGCCTTCACCCGGCGTGGAGTCGACATAGACGAAGCCGCCGGTCTGCTTGACGATGCCGTACACCGTTGAGAGACCAAGCCCGGTGCCCTTGCCAACCTCCTTGGTCGAGAAGAACGGCTCGAAGATCTTGTCGACGATCTCGGCCGGAATTCCGGTGCCGGTATCGGAAATGTCGATCCGCACGTAATCGGCCGCCGGCAAGCCCTTGTAGGAGAGCTGCGCGGATTCATCGGCCGCGACATTCGCGGTCTTCACCGTCAGCTTGCCGCCGTCGGGCATCGCGTCACGCGCGTTGACCGCGAGATTGACCACCACCTGCTCGAATTGCGAGACGTCAACCTTGACCGGCCAGAGGTCGCGGCCATGCACGAGGTCGAGCTTTACCTTCTCGCCGATCAGGCGCCGCAGCAACATGGTCAGATCGGAAAGCGCATCGCCGAGGTCGAGCACCTGCGGCCGCAGCGTCTGGCGGCGCGAGAACGCGAGCAGTTGCCGCACCAGCGTCGCCGCGCGGGTCGCGTTCTGCTTGATCTGCATGATGTCCTGGAACGACGGATCGGTCGGCTTGTGCGCGTTCAGGAGGAAGTCGTTGGCCATCATGATGGCTGACAGCACGTTGTTGAAGTCGTGCGCGATGCCGCCGGCGAGCTGGCCGACCATGTCCATCTTCTGCGACTGGTTGATCTGGTTTTCCAGCGTGCGCCGCTCGGTGGTCTCCAGGAGATAGACGATGGCGGCTTCGGTATCGCGCTCGTCCTCCTCGACCGCGGTGACGAAGAATTGCCCCCAGCGTTCCTTGGCGCCGTCCAGCATGGCTTCGACAGGGGCGATGTCGCCCTGCCCTTCGGCCGCCTGGTTGATCGCCGCGATCAACAGACCTCGTTCCCGCGCGTTCACCGTACGGAAGATCGACTTGCCGGCCGCGCCGTCCGGCCCAAGGCTTTGCGCCAGCTTGGCGAAGCGGGCATTGGCGCGCACCACCGTGCCGCCGCGGTCCACCGTCGCAATCGCCATCGGCGTATGGTCGAAGAAGCGCATGAAGCGGACTTCGGCAGCGCGCTCGGGGTCGGAATGCTCGTCCCGCGCGCGGCTGATCACCAGCGTGCGCGACGAACCCGGCGAGCCGTCGGCGCCGAAGGCGAGCTTGTGATAGAGCCGCACCGGCATGGTCTTGCCGCCGCGCATGCGCAGGTCGATGTCGAACACTTCGGTTTTGACTTCGCCCGGCACCGCCACGATCGAGGTCAGGAGCGAGGCACCGTCGCCGGAGACGATATCGGCAAGCTTCAGCCCGCCCGAGCCGATCTCGGCGAGATCGTAATCGAGCCAGTTCGCCAGCGTTGCGTTGACATACATGACGTCGCCGGCCGGACTGACCGAGAAGAAGCCGCATGGCGCGTGGTCGAGATATTCGATCGCGTGCTGCAATTCCCGGAACACGTCTTCCTGACGCTCGCGGTCCCGCGTGATGTCGGCGATCGACCACACCGCATATTTTGCTTCGCGCTTGGTTTGACCGAGCGGGCGAACCCGCATCCGCAGCCAGCGGCCCTGGGCACCGTCGGAGCCGGCGATGCGGACCTCCTCCTGCTGCCGCTTGCCTTCGCGGGCGGCCTTGAGCAGGCGGAACACGGCTTCCGAGACGTCGGGATTGCCGATGAAGACGCGTTCGACGGGCCGGACGTCCTGCGGGCTCGCGGCCCCCGTCAGCGTCAGGTAAGCGCCGTTCGAATAGACCACGTGGCCTTTCGGGTCGGTCACGGCCAGACCGTCATGGGCGTGATCGGCGATACGGCCCATCACGGGGTCGTCGGTAGCGCGATCGGTAAAGCGGACGATGCCGGCGGCAAAGGCGAACAGGTTGAACAGGCCGACCATGGCGAGCAGCGCCAGTACGCCGAGGATATAGGGCTGGGCCTGACTGCGACCGATGGTCATCAGCGCCACCGCCACCGCCACGATGCCGGCCGCCACCAGCAGCACCAGCACGATGCTACCGCTCCGCCGCGCCGGTTCGTGGCCCGCGAAGGGCTCGGTGGGCGTATGGCTGTCGGTCTCGGCGGTCATCTGAAAAGGCGCTGCCTTTCGGCGTGAAGGTAACGCGCCGATCTGCGCGCCCTTCCTGAGTGCCTGAATCGGGCCTGCAAGCGCAAGTCCATCAGGCAGCAATTTGGCATATTGAAGGTATTTCAAGGGGATTTCCCGCTGTTCCTCACATTCTTCGGCTGGAAAGCCCGCGCTTCAGCCCCATGACGTAGCCGATGACCTCGGCGACCGCCGCATAGTGCTCGACCGGAATCTCCTCATCGATGTCGACGGTGGCATAGAGCGCGCGCGCCAGCGGCACGTTCTCCACGATCGGAATGTCGTGCTTCCTGGCGATTTCCCGGATCTTGAGCGCGATGTTGTCGGCGCCCTTGGCGACACAGACCGGCGCCGACATGCCGCGATCGTAGGACAGCGCCACCGAAAAGTGGGTCGGGTTGGTGATGATCACGCTGGCGGTCGGCACGGCCGCCATCATGCGCTTCTTCATGCGCTGCTGGCGCAACTGGCGGATCTTGCCCTTGATGTGGGGGTCGCCTTCGGACTGCTTGAACTCGTCCTTGATCTCCTGCAGCGACATCTTCTGCCGCTGGTACCATTGCCGGTACTGGAAGAAGTAATCGGCGATCGCGACCGCGGCGAGCATCGCCACCACCGCGCCCATCAATTGTACTGTCAGATTGGTGGTGACGCCGAGGATCGCCGAAGGATCGAACATCATGAACGATTCCAGGCGGCTGCGCTCGGGCCACAGCACTGCCATCATGACAGCGCCGAGCGCGGCCAGCTTGAACAGCCCCTTGGCGAAATTCGCCACCGCCTGCTTGCCGAAGATGCGTTGCAGTCCGGCGCCCGGTGATATCTTGTTGAATTTCGGCTTCAACGATTCCGCCGACCACACCAGGCGATGCTGGATCATGTTGCCGGCGATCGCGGCGAGCATCAGCATCAGCAGCGGCACGCCGATCGCGCCGAGCACGGCATAGCCCAGCGTGTTACCGAGCGCGAGCAATGCTGTGCCGTCGACGCGAAGCTGACCCGCATTGGCGGTCAGGTTGCGCAGTGGCGTCAGGATGCCGCCGCCGATCGAACCCGAGAAGGTCGACAATATCAGCGTGCCACCCGCGATGATGAACCAGGTGTTGACCTCCTGGCTCTTGGCGACATCCCCTCTTTCAAGCGCGTCGTCGAGGCGCTTTTGTGTAGGGTCTTCTGTCTTGTCGTCGCTATCGTCGGCCATCGTGGCGCCCTAGCATTCTGTTGGAGCGTGATTTCTGTGCAGAGGCGTTCCGCGCTTATCGCGAACGAAGACCGGTAACCGCTCGTCCGGATCACGCTCTATTTCAGCGGCGTCAACTCGTGCATCACGCCGACGAAGTAGTTGAGATAGGTCGCCATCATCCCGGTCAGGACGAACGCGAAGATCAGGAAGCCGATCATGATCGACAGCGGCACGCCGACGAAATAGACCTGCATTGCCGGCATCAACCGGGCCAGCACGCCAAGGCCGATATTGAAGACGAGACCGAACACCAGAAACGGCGCCGAAAGCTGCATGCCGATCTTGAAGGCGGTGGCGAAGGCCCGCGTCGCCAGCGCCGCAACGTCGCCGCTCGGCAACATCTCGCCGGGCGCGAAAATCCGGTAGCTCTCGTTCAGCGCCGCGATGACGAGATGATGGCTGTCGGTGGCAAACAGCAGCGTCATGCCGAGAATGGTGAGAAAATTGCCGATCAGCAATCCCTGCTGGCCCTGGGTCGGATCGACCGCCGTGACGAAGCCGAGCCCGAGTTGCTGGGCGATCACCGAGCCCGCCACCGACAGCGCCGACAGCGTGACGCGCGCGGTAGCGCCGAGCACGATGCCGATGACGATCTCGTGCAGCATCAATACGCCGAGCGAGGACATCGAGGTCAGGTCGACGTGGTAGGCAGCACGCTGCAGCGGCAGGATGATCAGCGTCAGGAGCAGCGCTATCGCCAGCTTGATGCGCACCGGGATGTTGCTCTCGCCGAATCCCGGCAACAGCATCACCATCGCTCCCACGCGGGCGAACACCAGCATGAAGGTCGCGGCAAGGGCCGGCAGCAGCGAAATGTCGATGCGCATTCATCTACAATGCATCAACCGCCTATGATTCGCGACGATATCCGCAACATGTGACCGTGCAGCGAATCCGCCATGAACGGCAACGCCAGCAATAACGTCACAAAGATCGCGAGGATCTTCGGCACGAAGATCAGCGTCTGCTCCTGGATCTGGGTCAGCGCCTGAAACAGCGAAACCACGACGCCGACCACCAGGCCGATCACCATCAAAGGTGACGACACCACCACGATGGTCCAGATCGCGTCGCGCGCCACGTCGAGGGTTTCAGCACCGGTCATTTCAATTTCCTTTCCATCTCCTCGTGGTGAGGAGGCGCGAAGCGCCGTCTCGAACCATGAGGCCCGTGACTCATCCTTCGAGACGCCGGCTGCGCCGGCTCCTCAGGATGAGGACCAATCAGATCGGCATCTTCATGATGTCTTCGTAGGACTGGATCACCCGGTCGCGCACCGACACGAGCGTCGAGACCGCGACGTCGGTTTCAGCGACCGCTGTCACCACGTCCATGACGTTGGCCTTGCCCGAGGTCATCGCCATGCTCTGGGCGTCGGATTTCTTGCCGGCGTCCAGCACGCTTCCCACCGCGTCCTTGAGCAGCGCGCTGAACGACGGGCCGCCGGTGGACTGGCCGCCCTTCTCGGCGCCGCCGGTTTCCATCATGCGCGAAAGCGCGGCGTAGGCATTTGCTGCAACGGTCGGAGTAGCCATTTTCTAGGTTCCTGTTTCAGGCCTTGAGGATGTCGAGCGTGCGTTGAATCATGCGGCGCGTGGCGCTGATGATGTTGAGGTTGGCCTCATAGGACCGCTGCGCCTCGCGCATGTCGGTCATTTCGACCAGCGGATTGACGTTCGGATATTTGACGTTGCCGGCCGCATCCGCCGCCGGATTGCTCGGCTCATGCTTGACGCGAAAATCCGACTGGTCGGTCCTGACCTTGCCGAGCGTCACCACCCGGGCGTCCAGCGTGCGGTCAAGTGCGGACGAAAACGTCGGCACCTTGCGGCGATAGGGATTGCCGCCCGCGGTCGGCGCGGTGGAGTCCGCATTGGCGATGTTTTCCGAGATCACCCGCATCCGTCCCGCCTGCGCGCGCAACCCGGAGGTCGCGATGCTCATCGAGCGGGCGAAATCACTTCCATCATCTGCCATGATCCGGATCTCCTAATCGTGCCGCGCGTCAGCGTTTTCCGATGGCGGTTTTGAGCAGACCGAGGCTGCGGGTGTAGAGCGACGTGGCGGCCGCATAGTCCATCTGGTTGGCGGAGACTTTCATCATCTGCTCTTCCAGATTGACCGAATTGCCGGCTGGTTTGGTCAGGAAGCCGTTCTTGCCGCCGTCGCCCCTGAAGGTCTGGCCACCGGCTGAGACGCTCATATGCGTGGCGCTGGTGCGCATCATGGCAAGCGAGCCGATCCCACCGCTGGCGTTGGCGCCCTTGCCGTCGAACTGCGGCTCGACCAGGTCGGTCGGCCTGAAATTCGGGGTGTTGGCGTTGGACACGTTTTCGGCGAGCACGCGCTGGCGTTCCTGGTGCCACTGCATCTTGGTGCGCAGCGCCGACAGGATCGGAAGGTCGTTGATGGCCATCGCAAGTGGCTCCCCGTTAACCTCTGGCAGACGCCGCGAGGTAGGCAGAATTTGCCCGGTGCATGGTTAACGGCTGGTTAAAATCGCGTTCTCCCGCAGTCGACATCCGCCAAATCTCCGCCGATAGCGGCGAAACAAGCGCATTTTCGCCACGAAAGCTGCGTTAACCAGCACCAGCCGATGGGGCTCGGGGCGCTCAGAAGTCGTTTTGGCTCTAACGATTCTTGGTCTATTAATTAACGGGGACGGCGGCGCTGGCCGCGGGGAATTAAGGAATAAGGCTGATCTCGGGCTGATTCGCCGCCTCGCGGATCGCTTCGGAGCATGATCAGGTGGCGGGAACCGCGTTCCCGGGGAACATGCTCGGACAAGAATGGCTTGGCACTCGTCGAAGCCAGCATCTAGAGAACGGCCCGTGGCCGGGGACTAAAGAATGCAGACACTGACATTCCTCTTCGCATTCATCGCCGTTCTGGCGCTGATCGGCGTTGCCGCATGGCTGGTTCGGCGTTTCGCCAACAACCGCCTCGGCGCCAACACCCAGCGCGGACGGATGCCGCGGCTTGCGGTGATCGACGCCGCCGCCGTGGATGGCCGCCGCCGCCTCGTGCTGGTACGGCGCGACAATGTCGAGCACCTCCTGATGATCGGCGGCCCGAGCGACATCGTGGTCGAACCCAACATCGTGCGCGCAACGCCCAACCGAGATCAGATGGCACCGCGCCCGGCAGTCGGCGAGCAGCCGCCGCGCATCGCGCCGCTGCCCGACGCCGCCTGGAGCGAAGAAGCGGCGAGATCCGAGGCGCGGTCGGCTGACGCCTTCGATCATCCTGCCGAACCGCAGATGCCGGAGCCGCCGCCGCGCCCGGCACGGCCCACCTTCGCCGACGAAATCCGCCGCCCCGCAACGCCGCCGATGCCGGAACGCCGCAGCGATCCCTTGACGGGCTTTGCACCGGAATCGATCAGCGGTCGTCCCGACGCGGGCCCGCCGCGCCTCAGCCGTGGCGAGCCGCTGATGCCGCGGCCGCAACGCGAGTTGCCGAAGCCACCCCCACGTGAGGCGCCGCCACTGCGTCAGGCTTCGCCGCCCCGCGAAGCGCCACCGATCCGGGATGTGCTGCCTGCCCGCGAAGCCCCGCCGATTCCCGTTCCCGAGACGCCCGCCCGAGCGCCCGATCGCGCCGCGGCGCCACCGCCCGCGCCTCCTCCGCCTCCGGTCCCCGCGCCGCCGAGCGCCGACCAGAATCTCGCCGAGATGGCGCAGCGGCTGGAAGCCGCGTTGCGCCGCCCGGCTGAACCGGTAGCGCCACCGGTAGCGCCGGAAACGCCGCCCGCCCGGAATACCTCCCGCGGCGAACCGCCCGTTCCTGCCCCCGCTCCGCAGAAGAGCGGCTTCGAAAACCTCGAAGACGAGATGGCGTCATTGCTTGGCCGTCCAAAGAACCCTTCGTGAGGCCGGCGACTTTTCCGCGTAGAGTTTTATTTTTCTTAATCCTGACCGCCGCCGGATCGCTCGCCGATCCTGCGTTGGCGC
>Ga0268266_10005582_pt1 | contig 11690 bp, 10 predicted proteins | sample KBSS13metaG_FD_190356 | JGI IMG/M metagenome (GOLD analysis project Ga0268266, IMG submission 190356) | Switchgrass rhizosphere microbial communities from Kellogg Biological Station, Michigan, USA - KBS S1-3 metaG (SPAdes) (version 2) | ecosystem: Host-associated > Plants > Roots > Rhizosphere... | reverse complement strand
TGCTTATCAGGCTCTGTGCTGTGCTTGTCAGTGTAGAGTATGCTGATGAGCTGAATGGTGAGGCTATAGTACCACCTGTACCGTTTGCTGTTACTTCTACACCCAGTGTACCACTTACAGGCATGCTTGGTGCTGGTGTGGTAGAACCGGTATATGTGAAGGCAGAAGCGTTAGTATTTACAGTTACTGTAAAGTTTTTGTTAGACTGTACTTTCAGTTGCTGGGCAGCAGAGGCTACACCGTTAGTATAATCAGCTACTGTAGTGAAAGGCATTGTCACCGCTGCACCTGTTGCAGTTCCTGATCCTGTGAAAGTGATAGCTATTGCATTGGTAAGGCTAAGGTTAACCTGCTGGGTAGCAGTAGCTGATGCAGTTTGTGCGTTAGCAGCAGAAGCGAAACCTAAGAATGAAGCGGCAATGATGGCGATCTTTTTCATTTTATAAAATTTTGTGATTGTGTTTAAAATTTGTTTTTGTTTGTTTTGATGACACAAAGATGCAGCGACCTGCAAGACTTGGGAAACTTTTAGCAGGTATTAACGGCAGATTTGTAAGTGGTTAACAAGCAATTAGGAAATAAGGAACACCTCAAAAACAGCTAAACCCGCTATAGTAGTGGGTTTAGAGATAAAAAATAATATTATACCAGGTATTTTAACCAGAAGTAATCTTTGACCTGCCTTGCAGCTTTCTAGCCATTTTACCAATAGTCAAGCCTTGAACTATGATAGAAAAGACGACAATTATATAGGTAATTGGAACAAACTCGTCCTTATGCATATCAGTTGGAAGAGATAGCGCCAATGCTACTGATAAGCCGCCTCTTAAGCCGCCCCAGGTGAGTATGGCAACAGAGCCTGCCTCAAACTTTATTCTATATTTAAGCAGGAATACCGGGAAGGCAACTGACACCCACCTTGCCAACAATATTATAGCAATAGATATCAGCCCTATCAATATTATCACATTGTTCATCTTTACCACCAGCATCTCGAAACCCATAAGGAGAAACAGCACTGCATTTAGTATCTCGTCTATTAATTCCCAAAATTTGCTGAGATAATCTTTTGAAACAGGAGATAAGGCTGAGTTCCTACCCTTATTACCTGTAATGATACCTGCAACCACCATCGCCAAAGGCCCGGAAACATGAATCATTTGTGCCAGCGTATATCCGCCCATTACTATTGCCAGTGTTATTAACACTTCTACCTGGTAGCTACTGGCAGAACGCAACGCAAAAAAGCCCAGGTATCCAAGGCAACAGCCATACAGCAAACCACCGAGTGCCTCCCTTGCAAACAAGAGGGATACACTACTAAAGGATATCGCATCCACACCACCGGATATTGCCTCCATAATGGTAAGAAATATAACCACCGCTACCCCATCATTAAAAAGTGATTCCCCTGATATCATCTGGTCAAGCGACCTGGAAATGTTTTCGCGCCTTAGTATTGCCATTACCGCTATAGGATCAGTAGGTGAAATTAATGCACCAAATAACAGGCAATAGATATAATGGACCTGAAAATGGAACATTGACAAAAGAAAATATACCAGGGAAGCCACAATAAAGGTGGACATAATAGTACCTATACTTGCCAGTATTGCTATGGGCATCCCTTCTTTCCTTAAATGCTGAGCGTCTACATGTATAGCACCGGCAAACAAAAGGAAACTAAGCATGATATTCATCAACAGTGCATGAAAATCAATGGAGTTTATTCCATGAATTACGGCGCCGGAGAAGGATGGAATTAGATGTCCAAAAGTTATTATCAGGACGGAGCTAAGGAGAGACATAACCATTAAGCCAATAGCGGGTGTGAGCTTAATATAACGTTCGTTGATATAAGCAAACAGCGCACAGACAGTAATAATAACGGTAAATATCCTGTATGTATCCATAATAATGACTCAGCTAAAATAAAGCAATTATACTTAGCAGGATAAATACAAATAGCGCCCCGCTATGCGGAGCGCCATCGTTTATGTTTATGAGTTAAATGCTAAAGTTGAGTAGCAGTGTAAACTACGCTGGTAGTGTAGGTACCTGCAGGGTATGCAAAACCAGGGGTAGCCTGATACTGTACAGAGAATGTCTGGTTGCCACCATAAGTAGCATTTGTGATCAGGCTCTGTGCTGTTGCACTAAGATCAGTATAAGCAGTACCGAATGTACCTGCTATTGTACCACCTGTCCCGTTTGCTGTTACCATTACATTCAGGTTGCTTACCGGCATGCTTGGTGCAGGTGTAGTAGAACCGGTATAAGTAAAGGTAGAAGCGTTAGTATTTACTGTAACTGTAAAGTTTTTGTTTGACTGCACTTTCAGCGCCTGGGCAGAGGAAGTAACGCCATTTGTATAATCAGCAACTGTAGTGAATGGCATGGTTACCGCAGCACCTGTAGCAGTTCCTGATCCTGTGAAAGTGATAGCGATTGCGTTTGTTAAGCTAAGGTTTACCTGCTGAGTAGCAGTAGCAGAGGCAGTCTGTGCATTTGCTGCTGAAGCGAAACCGAAGAACATTGTGGCGATGATGGCGATCTTTTTCATTTTATAAGTTTTGTTGTGTTTGTGTTTGTTTGTTTTGATGACACAAAGATGCAGCGCCCGTTCACTATAGGGAAACTTTTTGCACCTGTTAACGGCAGATTTAGAACTGGTTAACAAGTCATTTACAATTAGAAATAACCCTAAACAGTCAGTTTCTGTGTAGATGCAGTAATTAATAGGCGGGGAAAAAGGACAATTAGGATATTCCACTAGAGCAGTAGTTGCCCTTAAAGTGAAGTATTAATTAGTATTCCTGGGAAATGTAACAGTAAATGTGGTGCCAACATAATGAGTGCTATGAAAGATGATAGTGCCATTAAGCAGCGCTACATATTTTTTTACAATATTTAATCCAAGGCCAGTGCCCTGGATGCTCATTACATTTTTTGCCCGGAAGAATCTGTTAAATAGTTTATTTTGCTCTTCTTTAGGGATGCCTATCCCTTCGTCTTTTACACTTATGGAAATTAAGTTGTTGGTCACTTCTGCGGTTAAATGAATATTAGTATAAGTATTAGAATATTTTATCGCATTGGACAGGAGGTTTAGCAATATACTCTTTAGGATTACCTTGTCAAGTAAAATGTTATGTGCGCCATAATAAGAAAGTATAATTTGCTGGCCTTCTTTTAATAAACCTCCTAGCTCCTCTACTACATTTTCAAGGAACACGGAAAGATCAAATGATTCTTTGTTAATGGTTATTATGCCTTGCTCTAATTTATCAAGTGAAAGAAAATCATTTAAAATATCAGACAGATTTCTCACTGATGACTTAATGCGCTCAATATGACGTTTTCGTGCGTCTTCCTGTTCTGTAGTTTTGTATGTTTCAATTAAAAATGCGCTGGAAAGTATTGCAGTTAAAGGAGTACGAAACTCATGCGATGCAGTAGAAACAAAGCGTGATTTCAATTCGCTAAATTCTTTTTCACGTTGAAGCGATTCAATTAACTCTTTTGTATTTTCAGATATCTTATTTTCCAGGTTGTTATTTAGTTGTTGCAATTCCAGCTCTGCCAACTTACGCCTGGTAATATCTTCAGTACAAAGAATAACCCCTCCTATTTCCCCTGTTGTGGTATACCATGGGCTAAGCTCCCATCTGATCCAATTAATATCACCATTGGCCCTTACAAATTCTTCTTCATTGCAATGAAATACTTCGCCATTGAGGCATTTTCTGTGTAAGGACTTCCATTTTTCGCCAATTTCGGGAAAGACCTCATAATGACTGAGGCCAATGATATTGCGATTGCCCAGCCTGTAGTCTTCCATCCAATGTTTGCTTACCATCATGTAACGCATACGGGTATCGAATATAGCTACGGCAGCAGGCATGTGCATAATAAGCTGCCTGAAAAGCTGTTCAGCCTCATTCAATTGCTTTTCTTCTGCTGTTTGTTTATCTATATCTTTTATGAAGATTAATTGTCGGTCATCTGTAAATTTTGTCAGGTTGATTTCAACCGGGAACATACTCCCATTATTATGTTGTGCCAGTAGAGGGGTCGACACCTGGCGTATACCTGCAGGAACTAAGCAATCAATAGATTTTCCTATCAACTCATCTGCCGTGTAGCCAAATATACGTTCAGTATATTTATTTACCATTTCAATAAGTCCCTTCTTAGATAATATAACTATTACTAAAGAAAGTCCCTGAAACAATGCCTGAAACTCCAAAGAATTTTCAAGTAACATATTTTGAATATCATCGCCCATGCTAATTTTATAAAAATAAAATGGGCTTTGAGATACAAGATTAATTTTGGTCAGTTCAACCCCTGATATATATCAGGAGAAAATCCAGAATCAGCTTAACACAGGGTAAATTATTTGTCTATAATAATATCGTAGGCAGAGAGCAGTCCTACTACCTGGGGAATGGAAAACTTTGCTTTTTTTATCCGGTTAATTGCAGGGTTGAGCGTATAGTTGTATGCGGTACGCATATCAGCTCTTTCCAGATTAGTGTTTTCAAACTTTGCACCTGCAAAATCACAATTATGAAAGGTAGCAGCCGTTAAGTCACAGTCGGTGAAATCTGCCTCTTGAAACTGTGCATCCTTGAAGTTCGCTTTTTTGAGCTTACGTTGGTAGAAAGAGGAATGATTGAGCGAACAATTGTCAATAGAGAAGGATAAACCGAATTCACTACAATGGTCGAATCGCAGCCCAAGCATTTTGCAGTCTTTGAATTTCACATCGAGAAAACCGGTCTGTTTCAGCTTTGCAAGGCTAAGGTTGCATGCCATGAAGTTACAGCCAATAAACTTTACTTCGGACAGATTGGAATGAGAAAAATCGCAGGCAGTAAATGAGCAGGATTCATATTCACCCTTTGCAAGGTTGGTTTCCCTAAAATCAATTTTATCGAATGATTTGCCTTCTATAAAAACCGCTTCCATTACTATTACTATTGGTTTTTCCTGTTTGGCACTAATATAGTTAAAAAAATATGCCCTTGATAAATGATGCAAGTGTAAAAAAAAATGGTTCAGGCTTAATGCTTGAACCACTTTTTGTCTGAAGCATGTTCAAAGGTTTGCTGTTTATTTTTAGTTTTATATTTAGCTTGTTACTTTTTCTTTAGATAAAGGTTTTGTACAGAAAAACCAATCATGGCATGTCATGTCGCTTTTGTTTTCCATTCTTTCTTTAGCTACCCCGCATGAGCCCGCCGTTGGCACAATAACATCGTCACCCGGACGCCAATCTGCCGGGGTTGCTATACCGTATTTATCAGCAGTTTGCATAGCTACTAAAAGTCTTTTAATCTCATCAAAGTTCCTGCCGGTTGAAAGAGGATAATAAATGATGGCGCGAATAATGCCTTTAGGATCAATAACAAATACTGCCCTGACAGCTTTTGTAGAACTTTCACCAGGCTGAATCATTCCATATTTTTTTGCAACCTCCATGGTAATATCTTCAATCAAAGGAAACTTTACCTCTATATCTTTCATTCCCTTAAATTCAATTTTGTCTTTGATGGTACGCAGCCAGGCTATGTGACTATACAATCCATCTACAGATAAACCGACAAGCTGGCAATTGAGTGCATTAAATTCAGGCTCGAGCTTTGCAAAAGTCATAAATTCAGATGTACATACTGGTGTAAAGTCTGCAGGATGGCTAAAAAGGATTATCCATTTGCCGTTATAGTCTGTAGGGAAATTAATATTCCCTTGCGTTGTTATTGCTTTAAATTCAGGTGCTTTATCACCTATTCTTGGCATAGCCATTATTTGTTCATTCTGTTCCATTTTTTTTCTAATATTTCAATACAAAAATGGATGTTAAACGAAATAGTAGCAATGACTTTGTACGGTGCAAGTAATGATTGTGATCAGCTATGTATGAATACCTGAAGTAGCAACCTGGTATCTGTTACTGTCATGCATTCTTAAAATTTTCTATATATATAATAAAGATAAACATATCATTCGATAAAAGAATTGTATCTTTATAATGTCAGACAAATATGAGCAAACCACTTTCTTTTTTTAACTGGTCCCTGAGCAAAACGCTGGCGACAGAGCCGGATAATTTTGCAAAAGCAAGAATACGTATTATATATACCATACTTGTTTTCTCTGTTTTAAAAGCCCTTATAGCAATTGGTTTTGGTGCAGCCGCCGCACAATGGCTGCAAATGACCAGAGGAATCATTGCGCTCATTATATACCTAATACTAGCCAAGGTTATACTTTACAGACCCTCACGTTTGATGCTGCTTGCTCATATAATGATATTGACGGGCCTAATGGTAATATGGACTAATATTTATGTCTATTCACACCAGATAAATCTAGTAACCTTACAATTCATGTTTATGATAGTGCTAAGCGGTTTCTATACGCTTGGCAGTACATTTGGAATAGTATATTCCCTTGCAGCTATTGTGCCGGTGTTATTATTTTCTGTTCTTAATCACAATCCCAATATCTATATTACCAGAACGCCGCAGCAGTTAGCATCGCCCGGATTCGAAATTATACTTGCACTTAATTTTGTTACGATCATTCTTGCCCATTACCTTTTCTTCAAAGCATTCAAAAGCAGTATAAAAGAAAAAGAGGCGCTAAACCATCAACTACAGTTAGCAGCCGAAGAAGCAAATGAATTGGCGATATCTAAGTCTAACTTTCTTTCAACAATGTCTCATGAGCTGCGCACGCCGCTTAACTCTGTGATAGGTATAACTGAATTGCTGCTGGAAGATAAACCTGAAGAACGCCAAAAAGAGAATCTGGAGATTCTTCAATTGTCTGCATTAGACTTGCTTTCACTAATTAATAATGTACTTGATTTTAATAAAATAGACGCTGATAAACCTAAGTTGGAAGCAATACCCTTTAACCTTGCAGAGTTTATACAGAACAGGTGTGCCGTATTAAGGATAAAGGCAAATGATAAACAGCTTGATTTTAATCTTAGTATTGATGAGCAACTTGAAAATATAAATATAGTTAGTGACCCTACCCGCTTATCTCAAATTATTTACAACCTGATAAGTAATGCTATAAAGTTTACAGATAAAGGAAGCATCAGCCTTAAATTAAATTGTATCGAAAAGAAGGAGCACGAGGTAAAGGTTCAATTTTCAGTGATAGATACAGGTATAGGAATACACCCTGAACGGCATGAAAAAATATTTGAATTGTTTACCCAGGCCGAATCACATATTACACGCAAGTATGGAGGCACAGGATTGGGCCTTGCAATTGTGAAACAAATCTTATCATTATTTAACAGCAGTATACATTTGAATAGTATCCCCGGTACCGGATCTACATTCTTTTTTACAATTAATTTTTCTACAACTCCTGTAATGATGGAAACCAAGCCAACTGTTATAGAAACGCAAACAGATTTTAGTAAGCTAAAAATACTGGTGGCAGAAGATAATGAAGTAAACAGGATACTGGTAAAAAAACAAATGAACAGGCTAAATGTAGAACCTGTAATAGTGGAAAATGGCGAGCTGGCTTATGAAGCATGTTTATCCGGATACTACGACGCTATATTTATGGATTTGCACATGCCTATTATGGATGGCCTGGAAACAACTCAAAAGATACGCGCACTACCTGATCCTGTAAAGGCAAAAACATATATCCTAGCTTTTACAGCCTCAGTAACTGAACAGGAAAAAATTCAGCATTTAGGTTTCGATGACTTCCTTTACAAGCCTATAAATATGAACAACCTGCGTGAAAAGCTGGAGAAAATAGCGGCAACCAAGACTTTGGTACAATAGCATCAATCTTAAAATTGCTGTTGTAAGGTAGGTTGCTTTTCTGTCCGCAAAAGCCTAATAGCTAACAAAATAACCCAGAGCAAAAATATACCGATATTAATTCTCTCCCACAATCCAATTAATGGCGTTGGTTGATTTGTAGCAATATGTGGTGCTTCTAAAAAGGTGAGAATGCCAAATGTAAGCAGAGCTATAAACGTAATGATGGAATATATGCGAAACTGCCTTCCAAGCGCTCCGGCCGCCAAGGCTAGTGCCAATAGATAAATAATTTCAGTCACAACACCCAGGACAATGTGAATAGTATCTGATATTGTTCCTCCACCAACTGCCAGCGTTTTGCGAAGATGCATAGGGGCAAATGGCCACAATATCCCTAAAAGACTATAGCCAATAAGCAAGCCGCCAGTGATGCGCAAGAAACGATTTCCTTTAGCCGCATTCCAAACACCCCATGAGAACGCAATCATTAATAATGTATAAGGTGTGGACAGTATTATCCATAACGTTCGCGTTGGGGCGGCTACGGCCGATAGTTCACTAACGGTTTGAGTGATAGAATTATATGCTGGCCACTGCGAGGGCACAATGATATTTATTACTATGTAAAGTGCAGATGCCATGATTCCGCAAATTAGTAAGATGGGGCGGATCAATTTGCGAGGAATTAGCGGGGTAGCTGCAATGGCACCTATAACAACCGGAAGCCCCCACATTATGTGCAGCCAATGCAATCGTTGCAGTATTGCAATCTCAATCCAGAACCAAATAAGCAACCCGCCAAGTGCAATTGCTGCCCAAACCCAATCGGCGGCTTTCCTGCGAAAAACCATGATAAATGAGGTTGTATTTAGAATGCCAAGTGCAAATAGAATAATGCCAGGTATAAGAAAATCAGTGAATGCACCATTCATAATAGTCACTGGCATATCCATAAGCGAGCCGTCCGGTGTTGCAATAAGCATAACACCGCCAAGCAGGCAGCCTAGTGCCTCGTAGCCGAGAACACTAAGGAGAATGGCCCGTAACCATTTGGGCTGTTGCAATTTATTTGAGAATGGTGATGTGGATTGTGTCATAGTTTCGAGATTGGCTTGACAATAAAAAGCTTGTATGAAAATATTTTTTCGAAGCGGCAGTATATATGATGTTGGTCATGCCATAATATGATATAGGTATCCGTTGTCTTCAGATAATATATTTATCTTACAAATACTTTCACTAAAAGGCATTTATTTTATGGATATCTATTTAAACGCAGCAATTTCTGAAGCAGAGAAAGGACTAAGTGAAGGCGGTATACCTATAGGGTCTGTGATAGTACATAATAGAAAGATTATAGGGAGAGGACATAATAAAAGGATTCAGAATGGCAGTGTAATACTGCATGGCGAAATGGATGCGCTGGAGAACGCCGGCAGGCTGCCTGCTTCAGTCTATAGAGACTGTACTTTATATACTACGTTATCTCCGTGCCCAATGTGTACGGGTGCTATATTATTATATGGCATTCCCAAAGTGGTAATAGGAGAAAATACAACATTTGTGGGTGCGGAAGAATTATTAAGAAACAGTGGTGTTGAAATAACAGTAGCTAATGATGAAACCTGCATTAAAATGATGCAGAATTTTATAAACAACAACCCTGCAGTATGGAATGAGGATATCGGGAGATAACTAATCCTGCAATGCTTTAACAGCAATTGCTGCATAAATAAAGAGATTCACATTCAGGGCTTTCAATAATAACCTTTGTGTTTTTGCGTTAGGTGGTTTGTAGTCTATGTACAGAGCTATTATTGTTTTGTGTTTATGCATTCCTGGCTTGTGCAGCGCGCAGGACCATAAGGTAGATTTTGGATTGTCCGCACCACTGTACTTCAGGCCGGCACATCCGCATAATACTTACTCTGAACATTATAATTTATTTGGTGTTATAGGTCTTGATGGAGTGTTGCGCGTAAAGGGAGATGAAGAGGGTAATATGTCATTTGTGTTAAAGGCAGGCATCACGGCAGATATCCGCAAATTCAATATCAACTATATAAGTAAGGTAAAGACGAATCTTTACTTTTTCAACATTAACCCTTCGGTAGTAATACCATCCCGCTGGGAGCATATACAATTTTGCCTGGGTATTGGGGCGCTTATCCAATTTAGACAAACTATTGCCATGGCCGGGGTAACCGATGGAGGAGGTTATAGCAATGCGGGCACTATGGATAGTTTGCTCAAAGCCAATGGCAGAGGTATTATGCCCTATATGTCATTTGGCATTTCTGGAGATATTGGAAAACATTTGCAGTTGGAACTCACCGTGCAGCCTACCCTGCGGAATCTATACGAGCCCAATACTAATATAACTTTTGTTTACAATACCGGATATACTATCGGCAGTACTAATTTAGAACTTAACTATCAGCCGGTATATGTGGGGCTTAGATTGTTTTATTTTTTTAAGGGGAATGAGTAAATAAGGCCCCTGCAAAATGCGCCTCTAGCTTCTAAGTTCCAAGGGGACTTCTGATGAAGCCCCTCGGAAATGAAAATTAATAGTAGGCTTAGAACTTAAGAAGCCTCCCTGTAGGTAAATCCTTCCAATATGATATCTGTCCTGTTGTCATGAGTGGTAATGTGCAGCTTTGTAGGATAATATCCAGCTTTCTGAACTTTAGCAGGCTGCGGAATAGGACGTTGAAAATCCGACGTATTCTTCAGAAAATCAAGTGTAACCATTGGCTCATAGAACACTACCTGACCATTATAAGAACCATAAAGGAAAGTCTGTGTAAAAGTCTGTCCGTGCAACTCTCCGGAGGTAGCATCCATCCAATGTTTACCCATCATTGGAACCGGGTTTGCTCCAATATAATTAGCTGGCAGATAATCAGCTCCCGGATTTATCATCATTTTTGCAGAATCCATGTAACCCATTACTTCGGTTTCCGGAGTCATGTAAAAGTGCATATCGAAATGTGGCTTATCGTAGATGTGCGCCGGCGGGTGACCATGTGGATTCCAGTCGAGCATAATGAAACTGAACGGAGCCGGTGCTTCCTTTGGCAATGGGATGTTAGCGTTATCTGCGTAATGTTGTGTAGATGTTGAGTCACTCATAGCAACAGAACTCAGCACATCGTTATCAAGCGTGAGAATCATTTGGTCGGGTGTACCATCAGTATTAAGTTTTACAGATGTCCAGGCCTTCCCCTTCCAGAAACTAACCTCGGTACCTTTATAGACATTGCCTTTATTGTTGTCTTCTTTTTTACAAGAGCCCATGAAGGCAACAATAGCAAAAAGTATAAAAAAATTTTTCATGAAACATTATTTTTTTGATTTTTTAATAAATATGTTGATAATTGTTGAATAGGCTATCGGCATATCCTGACACTGGAATATATCATACAGCAGTTCTTTTGCAGAAAACCCTTGAGTATCGATTGTCATTCAGAACAGTAATTGCCTGAATTTTATAGCTCAGGGAACATTGTAACACCAAGCTTTTCATTTAGTCTGGTCATTGCATCGAAGAATTCTTTTGGAGGTTTGGCTACAGGAATAGGAGGAAGTTCCATAGCCTCTGCAGGTCTGCTAAATTCCCAAAAGAGTTGTTCAAATCCACCTGGTGTAATGATGAGAATGAAGGTAACTGTTTCGGATACCAGTCTGAATTTGTGAGTAATATGTCTTGGCAGATGAACGTAGTCCCCTGCTTTAGCGTGGATACTTTGATCTCCAACTTCGTAAATAATCTCACCATCAAGAATTACGTAACTCTCCTCTTCTTTGGTGTGAACGTGCTTAGGTGGTTCAAATCCTCGCCTTAGCTTGCATCGCAATACAGCGAATGCTCCGCCA
>Ga0268266_10005581_pt1 | contig 11691 bp, 12 predicted proteins | sample KBSS13metaG_FD_190356 | JGI IMG/M metagenome (GOLD analysis project Ga0268266, IMG submission 190356) | Switchgrass rhizosphere microbial communities from Kellogg Biological Station, Michigan, USA - KBS S1-3 metaG (SPAdes) (version 2) | ecosystem: Host-associated > Plants > Roots > Rhizosphere... | reverse complement strand
CGGTCGGCGTGCTGGGCCTGACCTTCAAGCCCAACACCGACGACATGCGCGACGCGCCCAGCCTGGACATCGTGCCGGCGCTGCAGGCGGCCGGGGCCAAAATCCAGGCCTTCGATCCCGAGGGCCATGAGGCTCGCAGAATGCTCGGCGGCGTGGACTTCAAGGAAGACCCCTACGACGTCGCCGCCGGCGCCGACGCCCTGGTCATCATCACCGAATGGGACCAGTTCCGCGCGCTCGACCTCGACCGCATTAGAGCGGTGATGGCGACGCCGGTCATGGTCGACCTGCGCAACATCTACAAGACCGAGGACGTCAGGGCCCGGGGTTTCCGTTATCTCAGCGTGGGGCGCACCTGACGCCCGGCGTCCCCTCGAAATGGCAAAGACTGCCTCTGCGCGCAAAGATTGCGCACACGCCGAAATCATTCCGGCATTACGACGCAGGGATGTGTCAATAGTTGCAGTGCGGGAGACACTTAACCCTATAGAAATGCCAACTCGTACGGATTGAGTGAGGCATAATGTCATGAACCCGACAAATGTCCCAGGGAATAGACGCCGGACGAACAACATAGACCGAGCGATCCTTGGCCTCACCCGTTCGTGCGGTTTGCAGGAGGAGGGCGCCAGATTGCTGCGCTCGCTGGTCTCGCCGACGGAACGCTATCCGGCCGCGACGCTGATCAACTCCGTCGCATCGTCGCCACGCCCGAAGCTCGTCCTCAACGGTTGGGCTTGCGAGTTGCGCGCGCTTGAGGACGGCCGTCGCCAGATATTCTGGTTCGCGCTGCCGGGCGACGTCGTGCTCTCACGCCCCGCGAATTCGGCCAATCCCTGCGCGCTACTCGCGCTCACCGCCGTCGAATGCCTGGATGTCGAGCGTATTCTGTCGCGCGCGCAGGATCCGGGACGCCACGATCTGTGGCGCGCGCTCAATCAGGCGCTGCGGACGTCGAACGAGCGCCGCTACGAGCAGGCCATAAGGTTGGGCCGACGGTCCGCGGTCGAGCGTGTCGCCGATCTCCTGCTCGAGTTGCACGATCGCTTGAAGGTGCTCGACCTGGTCGAGAACGGCGGCTTCCCGATCGCCCTGACGCAAGAGCACCTTGCCGATGCGCTCGGTCTCAGCACCGTGCACGTAAACCGCAGGCTTAGGACCCTCAGGACCAAGAAGCTGGCGACGCTGCGGTTTGGACGCGTGAGCGGCTTCAACCGCGAAGGCCTGGCGGCGCTCGGGCGCTAGCAGGCGGTTCAGGCTCTATTCCGCACATAGCCTGTCGACAAGCATCTCGCGACAAGGGATGCACAAGGCGTTCGCTCGCGCGCGGACGCAGCCACGTGCTCGGAACGCCACCCCGCACAATTCACACGCTTTGCGTGCAGCCTATCACTGTCAGATTGTAAAAAGCCGCATACGCTAAGGCAATGTGTCGGCGGCGCAGGTTTCCGTTGACAATTCCTACAAGTTCGGTTGGATTTTGACTTGTGAACCGATGCCCGGTGGGCGGCACGGGCGACCGCCGGCAGCTTTGAATCCTGGCGAAAAGGCGTAAAACCCCGCCGTCTTCCCGGAATCACGGTGGACCGAAAAGGGGCCGTTCGACAGCAATGGGAGCGACCACGGCCCGGCGCGGGAGTATTTTTTCGCCCCCGCCGGTGGGAGCGATACAAATTTTAGCGGTGTTTGAGGCCCAACAAATGATGGTGCGCTGCAAAACGCGGCCCCGCTTTCCGCAGGGCGCGACGCAACTATCTGGCCAGTCCACATCCCGCACGAGGTACAGATTCCACGTTTGTAACATTTCCGCAGCAATGTCGCACCGCAGCAAATCAAGATTGGATCGCTTTTAGTTAACGCACAATTAGTGGTGGTGCCCGACAAGTACGGCCTTTTTAGATAGTCGTGGACATTGAAAGAAACCACTCGATTACAAGCACAGATCCAGTTAACTTCACCGAACTCAATTCGCGGGGACCAACAATGGAGGATGCTCGGCGCGCGACAGTCGTCAGTCTGGCGTACAAGATTGTCGGCGCATATGTGAGCAACAATTCCGTCAGTCCGGACAACGTTCTTGAGATGCTGCAGCGCCTGATCAAGGCTGGCGATGAACTCCGAAGCGGGGAGAACGCCGCCTCACCTCGACATCAAGCGGCTGCTCCGGCCGTACCTATCGAAGAGTCGATCAACCACGACTATATCGTCTGCCTCGAGGATGGTTTGCGTTTCAAGTCGCTCCGCCGCCACCTCACGCAGAAGTACAAAATGACCCCGGACGAGTATCGTGCGCGTTGGGGACTGCCTCAGAACTATCCTATGGTGGCGCCCGGCTACGCCAAATTTCGCTCGGAGATCGCAAAGGCTCGAGAGCAACACAAGCGGGAGCGGCTCGCAGCACCGGCCGAAGCCCGTCCGAAATTGCCAAGTCCGCGTCGCTGACCAGGGGCCATTCCTGACCTACACCGGCAAAGCGCCGGCACGGCTCGCACGAGGCCCTTGTGTCAGGGCGCGCTCTTCGAACCCCGCCCCACGTTGTGACCAAGTCCCAGCTTCTTGGCGTTACGAGAGCGCTTCAGCGACTGGGACGGGGCCACCATGGGATAGTCCGCAGGTAGGTTCCACTTCCTGCGGTATTCCTCGGGCGACATGTTGTACTGCGTGCGGAGGTAGCGCTTGAGCATGGTCAGCTTCTGGCCGTCCTCCAGGCATACCAGATAATCCTGATGCACTGAGTCCGCAGGCGAAATCGCCACCGCCCTTTCATCACCGGCCCGCTCCCCGGCAAGCTGGCCGATTTCGACCCCCGCGGCGAGCTCCTTATAGATCGACTTGAAGAACGGCGTGACCTGTTCGGCCGGCAAGTAGTTCCTCGAAACATACAGCGCGACCAGCTCGGCGCTCATTTCAAGCAAATCATCCGTCTGACCTTGGAACTTGGGCTCATCGCTCATCCGAACTGCCTCCAGGGGCCGCGCGCCGCCATCGTTATGTGTCATGGCGCCAAGGATCGACGCAAGGTAGTCATCGCGCAAGGGAGATCAGCCTTGTGAAGCGCCGAACACGACATCAGGCATTGAGTTGCTAACGCCTCGCCCGTCCTCTTGCACCTTCAAGTGCGACCAGATTATCCACCCGATCCTGCGCTTCGACGATCTTCCAGGAACGGAGCTGCTGGAAGGGTTTCGACGTCGTTCGATCAAAAGCGAAGATGAACCGATCTACCATCTCGACTGGCGACCGTTCTCGGAGCCTTTCTATAAAATTCTCGTAACACCGCCTCACAAGAAAAATCAGCAGAATGGATACAGGATCTAGGTAATTATTTGCTTTCGTACTTCGCGAAGATTCGCTGAGACCCCTTACCGAACGGAGCAGAAGAACTCCATTGAAGGCCTTTACTGAACGTCGCGCGGCGTCTGGAAGATTGGGAGAGGTCCCCTCCGCACCCACGACCCTGAGGTGCGCACGTCGACGAAAAGGACGATCCTCGCCCTCACCGCTTTTGCTGCGAACGGCGGCTCCCCATCTCAAGCTCAACGCGCCGCGTCGGGTTATGACCGCACGCACTTGGATCGGCGCCCTTTGGGGATCGCGCCCGGGCGAAGAGATCTGCGCAATCTGCGACAGGATGTGCGTCAAGGCGTCGACCAGGCCGCGATCGATCCAATGCTCGACGTCTTGCAGGACAGAACGTTGCGTGGGCGAGAGGTCGTCAAGCTCGATGCCGAGGCGCCCCATTTCTCGATACAGATGGCGGAGCACCGCCGTCGGATCGGGCGGCAATGCGTCGATCCATGGGATCGTATCGACCTTGGCGCGAGCGCGCTTGCCGGCTCCGACACAACCGCCGCTTGACGCGACCTTGCCTTCGCGTCCTTCCACCGGACCACCTCTCTCCGCCCAAGATGCAATGCATTCTGGACACATTCTTAAGGTTGATTGCGCCCCGCACACTCGCGGAGCACAAGGACTTCCAGCCCACAAAAGCGCTGGATATCCAACTGGCTAGACGGCTACCTTGCCAGCCAAACACGCTCGCCGAGGCGGACGGTCACCAGTCCGCCTTACAATGGCGACATCTTCTACCCGACGTTGCCACACTCTTGGGCAATTGATAACGCTGCTATCCAGCGATGTCTGCTCAGTTTGGCCGGGGATCGATCTCGCGCCTTAACCTGGGTTGGAGCTGTAACGAGATTGTGTACCTGCGCATGTCCCCGGGTCGGGGGCGCGGGCTCAGGTCTCGGAGACGAGTTGCGGCGCGAGACGGCTCGCACGCCCCTTTCGTCGCCGCCTTTCACGGGCTCCCGAGTGGACACCCAAAGCAAGAGGATCGCCTTCCCCAATGGCGCGGCTGCGCTTGGACGCAGGGCCGCACGGCGATGAGCGGGGTTGGTCGGTTCAGCCACAGCACGGACGGCCGCCGCGCCTCGCCAAGCTCGGCGATCAGCGAGCCCCGGCGGGGTAGCGCTTAAGACGGGCGAAGCCTGCAGCGAAGACGGCGGCGGCGAAGATCAGCAGCGCAATCAGGTCGCCAAGGATGCGCCTGCCGACCACTGCATCCGACTCCGGCTGGTACTTGCGCTCCGTGGCTTTTCAGGTGGAGCGCCCTGGATCCACCTGCTCGAATGCGCCCGTCCGAAATGTGGCGGGCCGAAAATTGGCGGCCGGGCGAAATGACCAGCAGGGGAAGGAAGACGCAATGTCCGTATTGATCACCGGGGCGGGGCTGGTCGGCTCGCACATCGCCAGGCTGGAACAGGAGGCGGGCCGAACCCCGGTCCTCTTCGACTTCGCCCCCAGGCCCGAGGCCCTGGCCGACTTCGTCGACCTCGACAAATGCGTCCTGGTCCGCGGCGACGTGGCCAATCCGCTCGACCTGGTCGCCGCGGTCAAGGCGAACGGCGTCACCCGGATCATCAACACAGCCGCCTTCGGCGGGCTCACGGTCGGCAGCAAGATGGCCCCCTACACCAGCACCCAGGTCAACGTCATGGGCGCCGCCAACGTGCTGGAGATCGCCCGGATCATGGGCCTGGAGCGGGTGGTGCAGGTCAGCTCCTCGGTGCTCTACGTCTTCTCCGACGGCGGCCAGGACAAGGGCCAGTACGGGTTCGAGGAAGCCTATCCGCGGCCGACCACCATCTACGCCGCCAACAAGCAGGCGGTGGAGGGCCTGGCTTCGGCCTACCGCCACGAATACGGGATGGACGTGGTCTGCGTGCGCTACACCGGCGTCTTCGGGCCCTGGGCGTTCGGCGGCGGCGGGGCGCTGACCACCATGTTCGAGGACTGGCTGCGCGCGGCGATGGCCGGCAAGCCGGTGCAGATCGCGGTGGCGGGCGACTGGATCTATTCCAAGGACGCGGCCAAGGCGACCCACCTCGCCTGCTGGGCCGAGGGCTTGCAGGACCACAACTTCAACGTCGCCATGGGGCGTTACAACTCCGCCAGCCAGATCGCCGCGGCCATCAACGCCGCGGTCGGGAAGGACGTCGCCACAGCCGCCCCCTCGGCGACCGCGTCGAACGGCCCGATCATGAACATGGACCGGTCCAACACGCAGCTCGGCTTCCAGCCCGACTTCCCGATCGAGGCCGCGATGCGCGATTACCTCCAGTGGATCCGCCAGCACCCCTGACGGAGTCAAACTCCGGCCAAGGGCCCGCTCCGACGCGGGAGCTCCTCGCGGGGGCCGCCACCAGGGCTCATTGCGCGGACGGCTCGGGGCGGGGTTCGTCTTTCGTTCTTGATCTGCCGCAACTGTGGGTGCATCCTAATACCCGCTTAGGTGGCAGAAACGCTCGTTTGGGAAGCGGGAGCCCCGACTCTGTCATCGGAGGAGCGCATGGGGGTGCGTATGAACTGGCTCGCCGTGGAGGGCGGCGACAGGGCGTCCCTTCTGGCGGAGATGGGGCTCGCCGAGAGCGGCGTCGCCAGCGACGAGCTGAATTCTCCGCTCGCCTGCGCGGAATTCCTCGGAGGTTGGTTCGTGCTGGTGTCCAATGACGGGGGCGTCGATCTCGAACAGGCGCTTCCGCTCGCCTCGCAGTACGGGCTCGCCGTCGGCTGCGAGTTGGAAGAGCATGTGATGTTCAGCCGTCTGCGCGCGTTCCGCGGGGGCGCTCGGGCGTGGAGCGTGACCCATGATCCGGATGTCGACGCGGATGGCGTGAGCGTCGAGGGCGAGCCGCCGCCGCCGTTCGAGGATCTGCGTGCAGCCCTGGCCGCCGAGCAGGCGGAGTCCGGCGAGGACGAGGTCGACCATATGTTCGACCTGCCGGTGCGCTTGGGCCAGCAGATCTGCGGCTACGCCCACGACGAGCCGCGCCCCGTGGTGTGGACGATCTTGGAGCGCGCCGGGCGGCGGCGAGCGACCGAACCTGATCGGGGACTAGCCGACGCCTTCCACTCCGAAATCTTCCCGCGACTGGCTAGCGAAGGCTGGTCTTTCGCCGCGGAGGATCCGGACTTTTCCGGACGCGCTTGGGCCGTCACTCGCCTGATCAACGGGCGCCGGGAACTGCTGAGATTTTTCTGGCGCCAGGACGGGCCGCAGCTTGAGTTCGAAACGAAGGTCGTCGTCTTCGACGGAGACAAATGGACCGACAAGGCGCTATTCAGCGGCGAGGCCCTCCCCCGGCGCGCCGCCGGCGGAGCGCCGGGGCGATCCTTGTGGCGACGCATCGCCGACCATTTCAGCGGTGACGCGCCCGAAAAGCCCGCGCCGCCCGATCCGCTGGCGCAGCTCGTCTCCCGCGTAAAGGAAGACCTGGCGGCCATCGACGATTGTCTGACCTCGGGCGCGGAGAACCCCCGCGTCCGCATCCGGCCAGGCGGCTCCTACTTCATTTAGGGTCGCAGGCTCGCCAAGGCACGTTGCTACGCGACTTCGGGGGAAGCGTCCTCGCGCCTTCTGTGCAAGGTCAGCAGCGACCCAGCGCCCACCTGCAGATCGGCGCCCGCAAAGATCGAGCGCAGATCGGCCGGCGAGGCGTCGGCGTAGTTGAGCGGCCGGCTCACCAGGGAACCGACCGCGGCGCTTGGCCCCGCAGCCCGTCGCCGCTCCGCCGCCTCATCGAGCGCCTGGATCACCACCCGCTCGCGGTCGCAGATCCGCACCGCGCTCAGCACGCCCGTCTGATAGGCCCCCGTGTCGACGCCGATGCGGTGGTCGAGCAGCATCGTCTGGTCGTCGCGCCAGGTGTGGCCGTGGACGATGATCTTCTCGAACGGCCCCGGCGCGCCCAGGAACCGCTCCCGTATCCATAGGAGGTCGCCCTCGGTCTGCTCCGAAAGCGGCGCATCGGGATCGACGCCGGCATGGACGAAGGCGTAGTCGCCGCACAGCGCCATCAGCTCCAGCCGCTGCAGCAGCAGCAGGTGCGCCGCCGGCATCTGTACCAGCAGGCGGTTGCGCGCCGCGCGCAGCGCCTCGGCCGAGGCCCCGGCGGCCAACGGCTCGACACCGTAGGATTGCAGCGTCGCCGCCCCGCCGAAGCGGTCGAGCCAGGCCCCGGACTGCGCCGGCTCGTCGATGAAGCGCAGCAAGGCTTGCTCGTGGTTGCCCTTCAGCAGCCGGACCTGCTCGGGCGCCCGCTCGTGCAGGTCGATCAGCGTATCGAGCACGCCGGAGGAGTCCGGCCCGCGATCGACATAGTCGCCGAGCATCACCAGCGTGTGCGGCCGATCTCCGGCGTCCGCGGCGACCTTGTCGATCAAGGCCGTCAGCAGATCGAGCCGGCCATGGACGTCGCCGATCGCATAGACCAGCGCCCCGCCGCTGCTGCCGGCGGGCGCGCGCCGACGGCCGGGCTTCACCCAGCCTCTCAGCGGACCGCCCGGCTCGCCCGGGGAGACCGCCGGCCCTCCGGCGCGCCGGCTGTCCGCCACGTCCGAGCGCACGGCCTCCAGGTCGTCCCGGAAGTCGCCGTCAGCCGCCGCCGGCGTTGGCGAGTCCTCTGGTCTCATTCGTCCCCGATCGCAGGCGAGGTGGGCGGGCCCGCAGCCCTGCGGGCGCCGGCTTGAACCGCGCATGAACCACGGTCAAGCTTACGGAGCCGGCGCCAAGCGCGCGGGCCCCTCCACCGAGGGCGCCGCGCCCGCCTCGGCGTCTAGTTCCACGAAGGCCGGGTTTGGCGTCAGGTCCAGCCCTGCCCCACTTCTGGCGTCCACCGCCGAGCCGATCAGGCCGCCCACCAACGCCTCGCCGGCCTTCTCCGCGCCCGCACGGCGCGCCGCCTTGCTGGTCACGATGATGTTTGCGGGCCGGTATCCCGGCTTGGTCACGGTCGCCACGAACATCGCCTTGCGCGGGATCTTCAAGGTGCAGGGGGTGGCCGCGCAGGAAAACCCGTTCGTGGTCTCGACCCGCGCCCCGGACGGCCGGCTCGAAACTGACCAGGCGTCGTCCGTTCCCCGCGTCACAGTCGCACAGCCCCCCAAGGCGGCGAGCATCAACGTCAATCGACCCAGGCGAAGCCCGCTCACTTCGGTCCACCCCCCTCAGGCGTCGATGGCCGGGGCGACGTCCTTCCAGTGGCCGACGCCGAAGCCCTCACCCAGGCCCCAGCGGGTGGTGAGGATCGAGGTCGCGGTGTTGACCCTGTCCATGTCGCCGATCGCTTCCGGCGGCGTGCCGAGCGAGGCCAGGAAGCCCTTCAGCCGGCGCATGATCGAGCCCAGGCGGTAGAGGTTGAACATGAACCAGAACTCCATGTTCCGGACCTTGCGTCCGCTCTCGTCCTCCCAGATGCGGACCAGCTCGCGCGCGGCGGGCAGCCCCTCCAGCCGCCCGACCTTGGAGCTGCCGGAGAGGTCGTTCAGCATCCACCAGGCGATGTCGCACTCGGGGCCTACGAGGCTGACCATGTCCCAGTCGAGCAGGCCCACGCACTCCAAGCCGCGAAAGATCATGTTCGGCGGCCGTGAGTCCCCCCAGGAGAAGCCCTCAGGCGCATCGGCCGGGCAGTTGGCGACCAGCCAGTCCCAGGTCCTCTCCAGCAGGGCGTCGTGCACGCCGTTTTCGTCGTAGTAGCGCCGCCAGTAGGCCATCTGCTGCTGCAGCGTGCCGACGCCCATGTCGCGCAGGAAGCCGAACTTTTCCAGCGGCGCCCGGTGCAGGCGCGCCATCGTCCGGATCGCATTGTCCCAGCACTGCGTACGCTCGGCGACGGGCAGGCCCTTGACCCAGCCGGACTGGTGATAGGTCGGGTTGTCGGCCGGGATCAGGCCGGCGATCCGCTCCATCGCATAGAACCGCCGCCCCAGGATCGTCTCGTCCTGCTCCAGCCCATAGACCCGCGGGGTAGGCGCCACCGGCTCGTCCTGCAGCACCTCGTAGCACCTGTAGGAGGAGACGATGTCGAAGCCGGGAAACAGCGTCGTCGGCGCCTCCAGCCGCACGACCAGGCCGTCGACCCCGTTCAGCTCCGCGACCGAGGAATCCACGTCGAGCAGCAGGGTCTCGTTGTTCACCCCCGCCGCGCCGGGCGAGCGGATGTCGACGATCCGCAGGTCGGGCGCGGCGAAACGTTCCCGAAGCCACGGCGTCAGGCGATCCCGCAGCGTCTCCAACGGCAGCGACACGGCGCGCGCGGGGGGCATGAACTTCTCGGAGGGGTCTTCGGTCGTGCTCATGGGACGAGCCTACCCCGCGGTCTGGCCCTGATCCATGCTCAGGCAGGCGCCGTGGAAGAAGGCGCCCTTCGCCGATCCGACATAGAGGATGAAGTCGGCGATGTAGTTCGGATCGGCCTTCTCACGGATGCCGGAGTAGCGCTTCAGAAGCTCGGGCGTGAAGCCGGGCGGCGGGGCCATGTAGCCGGGCGCGGCCATCGGGGTGAACATGCCCGCCGGCGCGATGGCGTTGATACGGACCGGCTCGTGAATGAACTCCATCGCCATCGCCTTGGTCAGGCCGATCAGCCCGGCCTTGCTGGCCGAATAGGGCGTCATATAGGCCTGCCCCTGGATGCCGGCGCTGGAGGCGACGTTGACGATCGCCCCTTGCGTCTTGATCAGGTGCGGCAGCGCCGCCTGCGACAGGAAGAAGGGCGCCGCCAGGTTGACGTTGATCAGCAGCCGCCATTCGTCGGCGGTGACGTCGGCCACCTTATGCATGCGCGCTACGCCGGCGATGTTGCACAGGAGGTCGATGCGGCCGAACCGCTTGATCACCTCGTCGACAGCCCTCGCGCACTCCTCCGGCTTGGAGAGGTCCGCCGCCAGGGTCTGGATCGAGCCGGCCGCCTCGCCGGCCTCTTCGACCGTGCCGGCGAGGCCCTTCTCGGAGACGTCGACCGCCAGCACCTTGGCGCCGGCGCGCAGAGCCGCCAGCGCCGTGGCCCGGCCCAGCCCCGACGCAGCGCCGGTCACCAGGGCCACCTTGCCTTCATAGTCAAAACCCACGCGAAATCCTCCCTGACGCTGCTTTTGTATACAGACGTATACAGCTTCGAAACATCACTGGCGGATCTGCGGCGACTGCACAAGGCGCGAAGATGGATTGACGCCCGCCGGCGCGATCAGCCGCCGCTCCCACCACTCGGCCCATTATAGCCCAGCCCGCGCAGGAACAGGTCCACCGCGGAACCGACCTCGCCGTCGATGTCCTCGATCGGCGTGCCGTGCGCGGTGCGGATGCGCACCGGATCGGTGGTCATGGTGAGGCATAGGGCGGCGGCGCGCGGCGCGTCGTCCAGTCAGGGGAGCAGTCCCTGCGCGCCCCACGCCTCGAACGCCGCCGCGATGAGGCCGCGTCCGCGGCTGGTCCATGCGCGCGAGCTCCGGCACGTGACGCGCCTCGGAAAAAGCGAGCTGGTTGATCCCCGCCGCGTCGACCTGGGGTCCGTCCACGCCGAGCTCGCCGGCCTCAGCGACCGCAACGGCGAGACGCTCGCTAGCGTAGCCCACCAGGGCTTCTCACCTGAGCAGGCGCTGCATCTGCTCGACCAGATGGTCAAGGGCCAGAGTGTGACCATCGCCACCAACCAGGTGATGGCCCCACCAGGCGACCATGCCATTCGACCCCCGCCAAGACCTTCCTCATCACCGGCGTCAGCTCCGGCCTCGGTCGCGCCTTCGCCGCCGCGGAGCGCAGGCCGGCCCTGTCGAGGTGCTGATCAACAACGCACGGCAACGAGGGCGCGCTGGAAGAGAGCTCGACGGAAGAGCTGCACCGGCAGTTCGCGGCCAACGTCTGCGGCCCGGTGGCCATGATCAAGGCGGTGCTGCCTGGGATGCGCGAACGCCGCCGCGGCCGGATCATCAACGCGACCTCAATGGGCGGCTTCATCACCCTGCGCAAGTTCGCGCTGGAGGGCATATCGGAGGCGCTCGGCAAGAAGCTCAAGCCGTTCGGCGTCCATGTGACGGCGCCGGCGCCCAGCCAGTTCCGCACCGACTGGGCCGGCCGCTCGATGGCGCGCACGCCGCGCAGCATCGCCGACTCTGACGCGATCATGGACCCGATCCGCGCCGCGCGGCAGGCCAAGAGCGGCGCCCAGCCCGGCGACCCGGCCAAGGCCGCCGAGGCGGTGCTGCGGCTGGCGGAGGCGGACGAGCCGCCGACGCGGCTGTTCCGGGGCGCAGACGCCCTTGGCCTGGGGCAGAAGCTGGCGCAGATGACGGCGGAGATGGCGGCCTGGGACGCCCTTTCCCGCTCGACCAACTTCAACGGCTGATCGG
>Ga0268266_10005580_pt1 | contig 11692 bp, 9 predicted proteins | sample KBSS13metaG_FD_190356 | JGI IMG/M metagenome (GOLD analysis project Ga0268266, IMG submission 190356) | Switchgrass rhizosphere microbial communities from Kellogg Biological Station, Michigan, USA - KBS S1-3 metaG (SPAdes) (version 2) | ecosystem: Host-associated > Plants > Roots > Rhizosphere >... | reverse complement strand
CCGGAATATGACCATGGGGCACAATACACAAAAGGTACGAAAGATCTGCTTACAGAACTAGGGCCTGAGAAATTCAGCGAATGGCTGAAGAATGAGAAGAAGATACACTATACAGATACTACGCTAAGGGATGCACACCAGAGCCTGCTGGCTACGCGCATGCGTACCTACGATATGCTGAAGGTGGCTAAGAGCTATGCGATGAACCATCCGCAGACCTTTAGTATGGAGGTGTGGGGTGGTGCAACATTTGACGTGTGCATACGCTTTCTGAAAGAAGACCCATGGCAGCGACTGGAGGCAATAAGAAAAGCGGTGCCTAATATACTGCTGCAAATGCTGATACGTGGCTGTAATGGTGTGGGCTATGCTGCATATCCTGATAACCTGATAGAAAAATTTGTAGAGCAGTCGTGGGAGAAGGGTGTGGACATTTTCCGCATATTCGATTCGCTGAACTGGATGGATAACATAGCGCCGTGTATAGAAATGGTATGCAAGCGCACAAAGGGACTTGCTGAAGGAGCGCTGTGCTATACGGGTGATATAATGGACCCTAAGCGTACTAAATATACACTTGACTATTACCTGCGCCTCGCGAAAGACCTGGAGAACGCAGGTGCGCATATACTGGCTATAAAAGATATGTCGGGCTTGCTGAAGCCATATGCTGCGAAGATATTGGTAGAGGCGCTGAAGGATACAGTGAAGCTGCCGATACACTTGCATACGCATGATACTTCATCACTGCAGCCTGCGAGCTACCTGATGGCGATAGATGCAGGGGTGAACGTGGTGGATTGTGCATTAGGTTCTTTATCAGGACTTACATCGCAGCCTAACTTTAATGCGATAGTGGAAATGATGAAATTCCATGAACGTGAGAATGCTTTTGATATAAAGTCGCTAAACCAGTTCTCTAACTATTGGGAAGCAGTACGTGAATATTATTATCCATTTGAATCAGGGTTGAAAGCGAGTGCTGCTGAAGTGTTTCAGCATGAGATACCGGGCGGACAATACTCTAACCTAAAGCCACAGGCCATAGCTCTGGGACTTGGTGACAAGTTTGAAGAGATAAAGGAAATGTATGCTACGGTGAACGATATGTTTGGTGATATAGTGAAAGTGACGCCAAGCTCTAAAGTGGTGGGAGATATGGCGCAGTTCATGGTGGCGAATAACCTGAGTAAGGAAGATGTGTATCAAAAAGGAAATACAATATCGTTTCCTGAATCGGTGCAGCAATTCTTTATGGGTGAGATAGGGCAGCCTGAAGGCGGCTTCCCTAAGGACCTGCAGCAGATAGTGCTGAAAGATAAGAAGCCGTTTACTGACAGGCCTAATATACACCTCCCGCCAATAGATTTTGATAAGGACTTTGCAGCCTTCCAGGAGAAATATGGTAATGACCTGACATTACTTGATTTTCTTTCTTATAAATTTTACCCGAAGGTATATGAGGAAGGCTTGACGTTCTGGCGTGAGTATGGTGATGTCTCGGTAGTGCCTACCCCTGTGTTCCTGTTTGGGATGAAGATGGGTGAGGATATAACCATAGAAATAGCAAAGGGTAAAACATTACTGATACGCCTGCTGAGCATAGGCCCTGTGGATGACCATGGCAGGCGTACCGTGTTCTTTAAACTGAATGGGCAAACACGCAATGTGGAAGTACTGGACAGAAGCGTAAAAGTGCACCGTGTAGAAAATAAGAAGACAGATAAGAGTAATGCAAACCAGGTAGGTGCGCCATTGCAGGGTATGCTGTCTAAACTGCTGGTGAAGAAGAGTGATAAAATAAAGAAGAACCAGCCGCTGTTTGTGATAGAGGCCATGAAGATGGAAACAGTCATCACTGCACCATTTGATGGTTCTATAAATCATATAGAGCTTGCAGCCGGAACATTGGTAAATACGAATGACCTGGTGCTGGAACTGAACTAATGACCAAAAAATGATAATGGAAAGCCTGAAGTGGATGCTTCAGGCTTTTTTATATGTATGAGAAGTGGTAAATTTATATATGCGCCAGATAATCTATACCCTTTCTATCGCGATAGTATTCTTTGCCTTAGCTACCGTGAGTTGCAAGAAAAGCAACAATACACCCTCAAGTCCCAAAGCCAGGTCGGTATCGGATATTGTGGGAACATACGCCGGTAGTACTCATTTTAATGAAGATGACCTGTGGCCGGATTCTGCGAAACCAACGATAAGACACACGGTTATTGATAGCATTTTCCCTGATACTGTTTGGATAATGGAGCAACCTGGTGGAAATGGTATTGTGGTACATTTCAAAAACTTCAGTGCTGCTAAAACATTTGTTCCGCTGGTCGATACATTTATGTATGATTCAGCAAATGTGTATAAACGAGACTATGGGTCATCGTGGGGCACTTACGAAAATTGGGAAGCATTTAATTTGTCTTCCAATGATTCGTTGTCTGCTGAGCATGACTGGGCATATGGAAACCAATATTATCATAGCCACTTCAATAAATTTCTTGGCAAGAAGCTATAGTTAATTTATTTGCCCCAGCTTTCTGCTAGTTCTTCTACCTGAACATTATTCCCAGTCAATTCCGCCAGGCGTTCTATGACGCGTTCCACCAAAGCATCGGGACAAGAAGCGCCTGAGGTAATCATTACTTTCAGTGGACGGTCTGAGGGCAGATAGTCTTTTGTTTCTTTTTCCGTATGTGTGTGCAAATCGAAATGACGAATGGTATCGTCAGAATCGAGGCAGTGTTCGTCTTTGATGAAGTAGGTTGGTAGCTTTTCTTCGCAGAGCTCTACAAGATGAGATGTGTTAGAACTATTGTACCCACCTATTACCAATGCAAGATCTGCCGGCTGCTCCAGCATGCCTTGTACAGAGCTTTGATTGTCGTTAGTAGCATAGCAAAGCGTATCACGCGTTTCGGCGAAATGTGCTGATGCGTTATCGGGATCAAGATTGAAATGTTTTATTATTGCTTGCTTCAGGTAATCGGCAATTGCCTGCGTTTCACTGGCGAGCATTGTGGTTTGGTTTACTACGCCAATCCTTTGAAGATCTTTAGTAACATCAAAGCCTTCTGAATACTGGCCTTTAAAATCAGTATAGAAATTATCGGGCGGCAGTTCATTTAAGATGTACCTGGCAAGATGTTGGGCCTGCTCCATGTCCTTTACTACAACTGTTGGCGTAACAGCCTTGCTATGTGAGAAAGTGGCGCGTGTCTCTTCGTGTTTTGGTTTGCCATGTACTACAATGGTGTAGCCATCCTGGCCTATCTTTTCTGCTTTGTTCCATACACGCTCCACAAAAGGGCAGGTTGTTTCGTAATGCGTAGGTTCAATGCCCTTATCGCGAAGTTGTTGTTCCAGTTCGAGGGTGGTGCCGAATGCGGGGATAATAACGATGTCATCGCTTGTCAGTTCCTCCCAGTTCATGAGCATTTTGCCGCTTGTATCCATGATGAAGTGTACACCAAGTGCCTGCAGGTCTGCATTAACACCGGGGTTGTGTATCATTTCGCTCAAAAGAAAAACTCGCTTACCCGGATTTTCTGCCACTGCGCGAAAAGCGATTTCAATAGCATTTTCCACCCCATAGCAAAAGCCAAAGTGACGGGCAAGAATTATTTGTAAAGAACCCAGCTCCAGTATAGTGGGGCTGAAATCTTTTTTCATTTTGTCATCAGCCTTGCGTTTTTGCTTAATAGCAGTTACCAGCGGGCTGCGGTAATGAACAGGAACATTGAACGATTTCATCTATGCCCGCAAAGTTACTGACAATGACTTATTTTAATACAATACAGCTTGTTTTAATGTGTGCTTTAACGAAATTTCACATTGTGTTTAATAAATTAATTGAAAATTGTGAGTGGAAAGGCATTGATATGCGTAATTTAGAATAGATAGAGGACCTAAAGATTAAATGCGATACAGAGGGCGATTAGTAATACTGCTAATAGTAATAATACTGCTGACGGCGCTGGAATATACATTTCCGGGGCACCCGCACAATATGTTGCTATATGACCGTTATGTATTCCGGCCTTACCAGTCATTCAGAAATCTCATTTTTGGCTGGATCCCTTTTAGCGTAGGAGATATATTATATGTAGCAGGCGGATTGCTTATTATAACCGTATTCGTACGGTGGGTATATTTTTCAATTAAATTCAGAACACATAAACATGGCCTTGCTTTATCAGGACTGCACACGGTAATAGGTCTTGGGGTATTGTATATCCTGTTTATAGTAGGCTGGGGTGCGAATTATTATAAACCTTCTCTTGCAACCTTCTGGCATCTGAACCAGTCGGTAATAGAAGATAGTGTTATTGGTGACTTTGACCAGGAGCTAATTAATAAACTAAATAATTATGCACCGCATTACCACGCACTAACATTTGCAGAGGTGAATAAGCGCGCCCAGAAATACTATAGAGAATATACGGATGTGCGTACAAAGCTTTCCGGGCTTCGGGCAAAGGCATCTATGTTTAACTACCTGATGCAAAACCTGGGCATACAAGGCTATTATAATCCTTTTACCGGCGAGGCCCAGGTTAATAAATACCTACCTGGCTTTATGCTGCCATTTGTTATTTGTCATGAAATGGCACACCAAGCGGGCATTGCAGCCGAGGGTGATGCAAACCTGCTGGCCTATGCAGTAGGCACTACTACTAATGATACGGCATTTAACTACTCCTGCTGCCTTAACTTATGGCTTTATACGCAATCGCGGCTGCGGTTTAAGGACTCTGTGCTGGCAAAAAAAATGCGGATGCAGTTAAATCCCCTTACTCTGGCCGATATTGATACACTGAGGCAAATAAGGCGCAGATATGAAGGTGATATGAGCCGCTATAGCGGAAAACTGTATGACGAGTACCTACGCATGCACGACCAAAAAGGTGGTATAAACAGTTATGATAATGTTACTATGAGCGCATGGGCCTGGGAAAACAAACAAAAGCGTAAGCAGGATTCGCTTATTAACGTGCCTTAGCCTTTATACTCGCCCCATACACTGCGCAGCGTGTCTGATATTTCCCCAAGTGTACAGAGGTTTTCTACTGCATCAATTACAAAAGGCATCAGGTTTTCAGAGGTTGTAGCTTTTTGTTTAATTGTTTCCAGGCATTGTACTGCTTTAACTGTGTCACGTTTCTCACGCAGCTTTTTCAGTTTTTCTATCTGGCCGATGCGTATAGAATCATTGATTTTTAACAGCGGTGTTTTTTCTTTTTCATCAGATGTGAATTTGTTTACACCTACTATTACTTTTTCTCCATTTTCTATGGCCTGACTGTAGGCATAGGAAGAGCGCGCTATTTCGTCCTGTATAAAGTTTTGTTCTATAGCTTTTACAGCACCGCCCATAGCATCTATTTTTTCTATCAGCTTCCATGCGGCAGCCTCTACCTCATTGGTAAGCGACTCAACATAAAAAGAACCTGCCAGCGGATCTACAGTTTCGGTAACACCGCTTTCGTATGCAATCACCTGCTGAGTACGCAGTGCAATAGTTGCGGCCTCTTCTGTAGGGAGGGATAATGCTTCATCATAGCCATTGGTATGTAAAGACTGTGTGCCGCCTAATACAGCACTAAGCGCCTGTAGCGTGACACGCACTATGTTGGTTTTCGGTTGAGGAGCTGTAAGGGTACTGCCGCCGGTTTGCGTATGGAAGCGCAGCATCTGTGCTTTAGGGTCGGTAGCGCCGAGCTCTTTAGTAATATGTGCCCACATGCGGCGCGCGGCGCGAAACTTAGCTACTTCTTCAAACAGGTTGTTGTGTGCATTGAAGAAGAAAGAAAGACGCTGTGCAAATACATTTATGTCCAGGCCTTTTTCTATCGCGGCTTTCAGGTATGCTTTACCATTAGCTAATGTGAAAGCTAACTCCTGTACAGCATTAGAGCCGGCCTCGCGTATGTGATAGCCGGAGATGGATATGGTATTCCACTTAGGTACTTCTTTGCTGCAATATTCAAAAATGTCTGTGATGAGGCGCATAGAGGGCGCAGGTGGGTATATATAAGTACCACGCGCTGCATACTCTTTTAAAATATCATTCTGTATAGTGCCTGATATTTTCCTTACATCAGCACCTTGCTTTTTTGCAAGTGCTATGTATAATGCCAATAAGATGAAACCTGTGGCATTAATAGTCATAGAGGTAGATACATCCTGCAGGTTAATACCCTGGAACAGGATTTCCATATCCTCAAGCGAATCAATAGCAACACCTACCTTGCCCACTTCACCTTCGGCCATTGCATGGTCGGAATCATAGCCAATCTGTGTAGGCAAATCAAATGCAACGGAAAGACCCATAACGCCCTGGCTAAGGAGGAAATGGTAACGTTTGTTAGACTCCTCAGCTGTACTAAACCCCGCATATTGGCGCATAGTCCAGGGCCTGTCACGGTACATAGCGGCATGCACACCACGTGTAAAGGGGTACTGGCCGGGCTTTTCAGTCATGGGCACAGGCGTATCATAAAGTGCTTTTATTTCAATGCCTGCGTCTGTTGTTATCTTTTTATCGTTAGTCTTCTTGTCGCTCAAAATGAAAAGTATTTGCTTAAACCAATATGATTACGCAGTAGCGCCATAAGATAATACGCGCTTTGCTTCGCGATTTATTACCTGCAGGGCAACATCTACCGGCAATTCTTCTTCTGTAGTAAGAACGAAGTTTACAATGCTTGCATGCAGGTCTTTACCGGGTGCTTCAGGATCCAGCTGCTTGCCAATATGGGATATCATATTTAATTCCTGCTCTTTTACGCCTTTCACCGTTTCCCACACTTCTTTGGATACGTACATCTGTTGTGAAAGATTATGTTCAAACTCAGCACGGATAGTATGCAGTAAGGCATGCTGCAACTGAATTACGTTCATGCCCGGTTCGTAAACACGGGGAATCAATTGCCTTGGGTGCAGGCGTTCTACAAAAAGAATAAGACGCTCATAAGCCTGGAGACGCAGACGAATAGTAACATCCTGAGTATCATGCAGCAAAGCGATCTGTTTGCGCTGTAGTTCGGAAACAAGAAATTTCTTAACTATTAAATAGCTGGATATTAATACAATAATTGCCGGAACTGTATATTTCAATAATTCTAAAAGGACTTCCATACTGCTAAAATTGGCCTACAAAATAAAGCGTTTTTGCGGGTTTGGTGGCATTAAATATAAAAGGATGTATATAATAAAATAAATACGTGGCATAGTTTTTAAGGAAAGACTATTGCCCGACAATAGGGAAGTATTCATTTTTTTAATCGTTTAACCAAAACAACTACCATGAAATTAGCATTCAAACACACAGGTTTTTTAGCGCTTAGCTGTGCCTTATCACTTACCGTACTATCATGTGGTAATAGCACTAGCAGTTCTACAAGTTCGGACAGCACCAGCACTAGCAGCACCACAAACACAATGGCTGCAAGCCCTGCCGATACAACTGCGAACACAAATGCTAACAGCAATAAGGATGCAGACTTTATAAATGATGTAGCAGTGAGTAATGCCAAAGAAATAGCATGGCTGCAGGCCGGCATAGATAACGGCGGAAAGGATGTAAAGGAACATGCGAAGATGATGAAAAAAGACCATGAGCAACTGGCCCAGCAGGTAAAAGACTATGCAGGCAAAAAGAATATTGCGCTACCTGCAGATCAGGATTACTCAAAAGATGTGGATATGGGCAATAAGAAAGGAAAGGATTGGGATAAGGCATGGGTAGATAAAATGGTAGATGAACATCAAAAAACGATAGACAAATTTCAGAAGGCACAGAATGAGGTAAGCGATGCCGAACTGAAAACAATGATAACTACTACACTGCCCACACTGCAAAAGCACCTGGACATGTGCAAAACGCTACAGGGTAAAATGTAGTTATAGAGATAAGATGGGGTCTGGTAAATACGTAAAGGTCGGCACTAAGGTGCTGACCTTTTACTTTAAACAAAAATCAATAAATAAGCTCTTTACATTCATTACTATGTAGAAAGGGTTCTACATACTCCCATAAACATTAAAATATGATTAAATATCAAGCCGTTCGATAGGGATAAAACATTTGTATAATTTATTGATAAGCATTGATTTAATTAATACCCAATTGCTGGCAAGCCTTTTTATATACTATGGTAGATATTAAACCAGTCACTTATCACCTCTAAAATTAAATATTATGTTGGCGAACGAAGATCAAAAACAGGAAAACACAGTGCCATTTATGAACACATTGACATCTTGTGTAAATAAGGTGGTAAAAGATGGATATACAGATAGCTTTAAAGTAAAACCAGAGGGCTTATTTTCATATACTAAGGACAAAGTATATAACCCGGATGATGTAAGAGTGATAAATTTTTACAGATTTGAAGGTCAATCCGATCCAGCAGATAATGCTATTATGTATGTCATAGAAACCAATGATGGACAAAAAGGGACGTTAATAGATGCGTACGGACCATATTCGGATATAGGTGTAACAGCATTTATGAAACGAGTAGAAGAAATGAATAAGAAAACTGAAAAGAAAGATTAACCAAAATGGGTGAAAATAAAAAGAGCGGCAATCGCCGCTCTTTTTATTTAAATATCTTATTGCTCAAGGGGAAAGAATAATTTAAAGGTAGCGCCAACATCTGAATGTCCATAAGCAAGAATATGACCATTGTGATTGGCCATTATTCGCTGAGACAAAGCCAGGCCAATACCTTTGCCATGAAACTCAGAATGCTGATTGTGCAGACGCTGGAATATCTGGAACATTTTGTGGGTAAACTTGTTGTCGAAGCCAATGCCATTGTCTGAAACTGTAATACGATGAAACTTTTGTTGTGCGTATTTAGGATGGATATCTGTAAGTTCTTCGCCACTTACGAGGTCGCTACGTATGGACACGATCGGTTGAACACCATCACGGGTAAACTTCAATGAGTTGTCAAGTAGTGCCTTAAAAAGAATTTGTAACTGGCCGGGGTAACCATCGATAGAAGGCAATACTTCCTGATTGATAATTGCACTTTTTTGTTCCGCTTTTTCTGATAATTCGTTAAGCGAATGTTTCAATATTTTATTAAGGTCCACCTGCTCTTTTGCGGTTTGTTGCTGTGTAAGAGACGTAAGGTTTACCAGGTCTTCTATTAGCTCTTGCATACGTACAGCTGCTGAGGTAATACGACCCAAGGTATCCCTACTTTCTTCATCCATCTGCTCTTTCTTCAGGTATAACAGGCGATTGATAAATACCTGTATTTTGCGCAATGGCTCCTGAAGATCATGCGATGCAGCATAGGCAATTTGCTCCAGTTCTGAATGTGAGCGTTCAAGATCGGCAACTTTATTATTTAATTCATCCTGGAAAACGACCCTTCTCTTCAGTTCGCGAATCATGAGGATGAACAATATGATAGTGATAATGCAAAAGAAAAACAAGATATACTTAAGCGTAGAGGATGTAATGCGCTGGTAGAACATTTTATTTTCCACCCTTTGGGCGAGCAACAGGCTCTCTGCATTATACATTACTCTTAATGCCGCTGTACATTCTTTCATAGCTTCGCGCCCCTGGTGATAGTAAGAAGAGACGGTTACTGTTTTAGAAGTATCCAGAAAGCTAAGATTTTCCCGTATGCTATTCAGGCGCATAGCAAGAGCGCTTTTAACAAGTATTACATTATTTTGTTCGCTCTCATTGTCTTTGGTCAGGTACTTTAAGCTATCAAGCAAAGGGTTTATTCTGCGAATACTGTTATTGAGCAAGCGCTGATACATGGTGTCGCGCGTAAGCATATAGCCACGCTCAGCACGATCCAGGTCTTTTGTTACCCCTTCTACCTTGTATAACTGTTGTATTACTTTATTGCTGTGATCTACCCAGTAGGAATAATTAATAAGCGAGGTGAATTTATCTACAGAAAATAATGAGAGCCCTGCCATTACGAAAAATGAAATAGAAAATAGTATGGTAATCAAGCGCAGACGTTTCTTCATGGGCCTTCAAATTTCTACATTTTGTGGAACATATTCCTCAGTAAGAATAGTGATAATATTTATTTTAAAGGCGACAGCGTCAATTAGATAAATTATATAATTCGTATATTGCTGTAATTGATTGATTTAAATTTTTTTCAAAAAAAGCAAAGCACCATAAAATTTTGGCTTCAAGGTTGCCTTATAAGGAATAGTATAAAAACGGTGCAATTATGATCTCTCAGCAACAGACACAGAAACAACAGCTTAAAATTTTGCCGCAACAGATCCAATTATTGAACCTTTATTTCTTAAACACCCTCGAGCTAGAACAAAGAATAAAGAATGAATTGGAGGAGAATCCTTTTTTGGATCAGCAGGAAAAGGATGAATATGATGACGCAAATAGCGCAAGTGCGGCGGAATCAAAAGATTTCCAGGATTACGATGAATACATGTATGACGACGTGCCTGATTACAAGGCTGAATACCAGAACTACTTTAATACAGAAGATGCGCCTAATATAGCCATAAAAAGCACGACACACTTTAAAGACGAAGCGAAGCAACAATTAAGGTTGCTGGATATAGATGACAAGAAACGTGAAATGGCTGAATATGTAATAGACCTGCTGAATAACCAGGGGCTGATGGACAGGCCGCTGGAAGAAGTAGCAGACGACCTCTCTTTTCAGTTCCAGTCAATAATAGAAGTAGAAGCTGTAGAAGAAGCGCTGGCAGTGATACAAACGCTGGAACCTGTAGGTATAGGTTCATGCAGTGTGAAGGATTGCCTATTAGTGCAACTGAAAGCAATGAGCCAGAAGAGGCCTGATGTGAAATGTGCTATAAAGCTAATGCAAAATCATTATAATGACCTGATGCATCGCCAGTTTGAAAAAATACATCATGCACTAAATATAGATGAAGAGGAACTGAGAGTAGTGCTGAACCTGATAGGGAGCCTGAAATTCTACCCGGTGAGTGAAAATGCATCAGATTACGAACCTAAGAATACTATAATACCTGATTATATTATTTCCAGGTACGGCGATAGTATACAGGTAAGCTTGTATTCCAGCAAATCAGGATCCGTATTTGTAAACCAGGTACTATATGACCAATTGGCACAGCAGGTAAATGGCAAAAACAAATCTGCGAATCAGTATGTAAAAAGTAAGCTACAATCTGCACAGTGGTTTGTAAATGCAGTAAAGCAACGTGAAGATACTATGATGCGCATTATGCAGTGCATAGTGCAAATACAGAATGAATATTTTATGGAAGGTGACATACGCTTACTAAAACCTATGGTATTGCGTAATATTGCTGACCTAACGGGCCTTGATATAAGCACTGTTTCCCGCATTACAAGCAATAAATACGCTGATTCGCATTTCGGGCTTATTTATTTAAAGGATTTGTTTAGCGAAGGCATTGCCGATAAGAAAGGCGAAGTGATAAGTAATAAAGTAATACAATCTGTAATAGAAGAAGCAATATCCAACGAGGACAAGCAACATCCGTACACGGATCAGCAATTAGTAACTATTCTTTCTGCTAAGGGCTATAATATAGCTAGACGTACAGTGGCAAAATACAGGGAGCATATGCATATACCCATAGCTCAGATACGTGCGGTATGGGCCTAAGATATTTATATATACATTTGAATAACACACAACTGAAT
>Ga0268266_10005574_pt1 | contig 11702 bp, 10 predicted proteins | sample KBSS13metaG_FD_190356 | JGI IMG/M metagenome (GOLD analysis project Ga0268266, IMG submission 190356) | Switchgrass rhizosphere microbial communities from Kellogg Biological Station, Michigan, USA - KBS S1-3 metaG (SPAdes) (version 2) | ecosystem: Host-associated > Plants > Roots > Rhizosphere... | reverse complement strand
GGGGGCGGACTGAGGGGGCGGTGGCGGCGGCCAGCCGCCCGGACCGGTCGTCGCGGCGCTGGGAGCGACCGCCTCCCGGCTCGCAGTGGCGTCGGCGAACCACACCCGGGTCGGACCGAGCCACAGGGTCAGCACGGCGGCCCCCACCCCGGAGCACCAGAAGGTCGCGGCGGCGGACGACACGAAGCCGTCGCCGACCAGGCCGGTCAGGAACAGCGGGACGGCGATGATGGTCAGGGCGAGGCGTGCGCCGTGGCTGCGCTGCGCCACCTGCCAGCCGAGCACGACCATCGCGACGGCGCAGGCGGCCGACACCATGGAGACGACCTTGACGATCGTCACCAGCGAGGCGAGGTCGATGCCGGCCTGCTGGAGGTCGGAGCGATCCAGGAAGGTCCGCAGCGCCTGCTGGGTCTCGAGGGTGTGCAGACCGGCGATCCGGTCCCAGACGAGCAGGACCACGAAGACCGAGCCGACCATGACGATCGCGCAGGCCACGGTCACCTGGCGTGGCCGGACCGGCTTCGTCTGCTGCTCGCTCACGCCCTCCATTGCACCATGTGGCCGGGTGGCGGAGGGCATCGCCGACGCTCGCGCGGGCAGGGCAGGATGGGTGGCATGAGCTACCAGGCAGCCGACTCCCGGTACGACCACACGGACTACCGCCACACCGGACGCAGCGGGCTCCAGCTGCCGCCGTTGTCGCTCGGCCTGTGGCAGAACTTCGGCGACGACCGGCCGGAGGAGTCCCAGCGCGCGATCCTCCGCCGGGCCTTCGACCGCGGGGTCACCCACTTCGACCTGGCCAACAACTACGGACCACCGTACGGCCGGGCCGAGGAGAACTTCGGGCGCTGGATGCGCCAGGACTTCGCGCCGTACCGCGACGAGCTGGTGATCTCGACCAAGGCCGGCTGGGACATGTGGCCGGGACCGTACGGCCAGGGCGGCGGGTCTCGGAAGTACGTCCTCGCCTCGCTCGACCAGTCGCTGGAGCGGATGGGGCTGGCCTACGTCGACATCTTCTACAGCCACCGCTTCGACCCGGACACGCCGCTGGAGGAGACGATCGGCGCCCTCGACACCGCGGTGCGGTCCGGCCGGGCGCTGTACGCCGGGATCTCGTCGTACTCCGCCGCGAAGACGAAGGAGGCCGCGACGATCGCCCGGGAGCTCGGGACTCCCCTGCTGATCCACCAGCCGTCGTACTCGATGCTCAACCGCTGGATCGAGCAGGACCTGCTCGACGAGCTCGAGGAGCAGGGGATGGGTTGCATCGTCTTCACCGCCCTCGCCCAGGGGTTGCTCACGGACCGGTACCTGGACGGCGTCCCGGCCGACTCACGGGCCGCACGCGAGGACTCCACCATCGCCGGGCTCGACGAGAGCGTGCTCGACCGGGTGCGCTCGCTGAACGAGGTAGCGCAGGGCCGCGGCCAGAAACTCGCGCAGCTCGCGCTCCAGTGGGCCCTGCGCGACCCTCGCGTCACGTCAGCCGTGATCGGGGCGTCGAGCGTCGAGCAGCTCGACACCAACCTCGACGCGTTGGACTTCCCACCCCTGACCGACGACGAGCTCACCGAGATCGACCGGTACGCCGTCGAGTCCGGCATCAACCTCTGGGCGAAGCAGACCGAGGAGTAGCACATCGGACTCGCGAGTCCCCTGAGCGTGAGTCGCGGATGGCAGGGTTCGGTCGTGATCATCTGGCTCAACGGAGCATTCGGCGCCGGCAAGACGACCACGGGAGCTCTGCTGACGCAGAGGAGCCCCCGGCTCCGGTCCTTCGATCCGGAGTCGGTGGGCTTCATGCTGCGACCCCATCTCTCCGATCACCCGGTCACTGACTTCCGGCACTGGGAATCCTGGCGAGTCCTGACGCCGCTCGTGGCCGACGAGCTGATCAGGTTCAGCGGACAAAGTCTCGTTGCCCCCCAGACGGTCCTCGAGGAGGACTACTGGGATGAGCTGCTGGGGGGCCTCAGGGCACGCGGTCACCCGGTGGTGCACGTCGTGCTCGAAGCCGACGAACCCGTCCTGCGGCAACGCATCGAGACCGATGACGTGGAAGTAGGCGCACGGTCGTGGCGGCTCGACCACCTGGCGGCGTACGCGGAGGCTCGACCATGGCTCGCCAGACGTGCTGATCTGATGCTGGACACGACCCATCTGAGCCCTCCCCAGGTGGCAGACCGGGTCTGGGAGGTCACGATGCGTTGCATCGGATCAGGTCGTGTGCCCGAGAGCGGTCCGTAGACCGCTCTCGGGCACACGACCCGGATGGGCCGGGCTCGGTCGCCCGACGTGGGTTGGTCGATGGCTTGCAGTTCTGCTCACAGGGCCCAGGGCGGAGTGCCGATCACGCTGCCGTCGGCGGCGGACGCCGTGAAGTCCGCAGCGATCGCGACGATCACCTCGGCCTCGGCGTCACCGACGTTGGCGACCTGGATCGGCGTACCCGCCGGCACGACCGCGGCGTCACCCGCGGCGAGGGCATCGGCATCGGGGGTGAGCCGGATAGCTCCGCGCAGGACCATGAAGACCTCGTCCCGGTCGAGCAGGTGCGCCTCCGGGGAGTCGAGCCCGGGCTCGAGCGTGAGTCGCCACGTGCAGAGCTCGGCCGAGCCGCGACTCGGCGATGCGAGCCCGGTGAACTCGAGACCCGGCAGCTGGAAGCGAGGCGCATCGGCCAGACGTGTGACGGTGGTTGCCATATAGACAAGGTAGCTTGTCCAAGTTTACTTGTCTATATGGTGGAGCCATGACCGAACCCGATCTCGGCATCCTGCTCGCACTGGCCTACCAGCAGTTCGTGACCGAGCTCCACACCGATCTGGCCGAACGCGGCTTCGCCGACCTGGCGCGCTCCGACGGCTACGTGTTCCGCGCGCTCGACACCACACCCCTGACCACCAGCGCGCTCGCGGAGCGGCTCGAGATCAGCAAGCAGGGAGCCGGCCAGCTCGTGGACGACATGGTCCGACGGGGATACCTGCAGAGCCGTCCCGACCCGTCCGACGGCCGGGCACGACTGCTCGACCTCACCAGCCGGGGCAGGAAGGCCCTCGCCGCCGCCCGCGACTTCCACCGACGCTACGAGCAGCGGCTGGCACGTCGACACGGTCGCGACCACGTCGACACCCTGCGGGCGATGCTCACCGCCATGGCGCCGACGTACGGACACGGCGCCCTCGACCCACGCGTACGCGCCATGCACGTCTGACGCCGAGTCGTCATCGGACGACTCGGCGTCTTTCGACGGCTCTTTGCGCCAACTCGGCGGTCAGGCGGGAGTGAGCTCCAGCTCGCCCTCGTGCACGTCGACGGTCACCTTGCCGCCGTCGCTCACCTCGCCGCTGATCAGCAGCCGGGCGAGCCGGTCACCGATCGCAGACTGGATCAGCCGCCGGAGCGGGCGGGCGCCGTACGCCGGGTCGTAGCCGGTCTCGGCCAGCCAGGCCCGCGCCGCCTCCGTCACGTCGATGGTGATCCGACGTACCGCCAGACGACGCTCCAGCAGGGACAGCTGAAGGTCGACGATGTGGGCGAGCTCGTCCTTCGACAGAGCCTCGAAGACCACGATCTCGTCGAGCCGGTTGAGGAACTCGGGTTTGAAGCTGGCCCGGACCACCGACATCACCGAGTCATGCTTGGTCTGCGCGTCCAGTGTCGGGTCGACCAGGAAGTTCGAGCCCAGGTTGGAGGTCAGGATCAGCAGCGTGTTCCGGAAGTCGACGGTGCGGCCCTGGCCGTCGGTCAGGCGCCCGTCGTCGAGCACCTGGAGCAGGATGTCGAAGACCTCGGGGTGGGCCTTCTCGACCTCGTCGAGCAGCACCACGGAGTAGGGGCGCCGGCGCACGGCCTCGGTGAGCTGCCCGCCCTCGTCGTACCCGACGTAACCCGGCGGAGCACCGACGAGCCGGGAGACGGAGTGCTTCTCGGAGTACTCACTCATGTCGATACGGACGATCGCGCGCTCGTCGTCGAACAGGAACTCCGCCAGCGACTTGGCCAGCTCGGTCTTGCCGGTGCCGGTCGGGCCGAGGAAGAGGAACGAGCCGGTGGGCCGGTTCGGGTCGGAGATGCCCGCACGCGACCGGCGTACGGCGTCACTCACCGCGCGCACGGCATCGCGCTGGCCGACGAACCGCTGCCCGATCACGTCCTCCATCTCGAGGAGCTTCGCGGTCTCCCCCTGGAGCAGCTTCCCGGTCGGGATCCCGGTCCACGCCTCCACGACCTCGGCGATCTGCTCGGCGCCCACCTCCTCGCCGACCAACGGCTCGACGTCGTTCTTCTCCGTCGCCTCGACCGCCTCGAGCTTCTTCTCCAGCTCGGGGATCGACTCGTAGCGGATCTTCGAGGCCCCTTCGAGGTTCCCCTCGCGGAGCATCTTGTCCGCCTCGATCCGGAGCTGGTCGAGCGCGCGCCGGAACTCGCCCTCGCCCTCGAGCGAGGCCTTCTCCTGCTCCCACCGGGCCTCGAGCCCGCGCAGCTGTTCCTCCGAGTCGGCGAGGTCGGCGCGCAGCTTGGCGAGCCGCTCGACCGAGGCCGCGTCGGTCTCCTTCTCGAGCGCGAACTCCTCCATCTTCAGCCGGTCGACGGTCCGCCGGAGCTGGTCGATCTCCTCCGGCGACGACTCGATCTCCATCCGGAGCCGCGACGCGGACTCGTCGATCAGGTCGATCGCCTTGTCGGGCAGCTGGCGGCCGGTGATGTAGCGGTCGCTCAGGGTCGCCGCGGCGACGAGTGCGGCATCGGTGATCCGGACGCCGTGGTGTGCCTCGTACTTCTCCTGGATGCCGCGCAGGATCTGGATGGTGTCCTCGACGGACGGCTCCCCGACGAACACCTGCTGGAAGCGGCGCTCGAGTGCGGGGTCCTTCTCGATCCGCTCGCGGTACTCGTCGAGCGTGGTCGCGCCGATCATCCGCAGCTCACCGCGGGCCAGCATCGGCTTGAGCATGTTGCCGGCGTCCATCGCGGAGTCGCCACCGGCGCCCGCTCCGACCACGGTGTGGAGCTCGTCGATGAACGTGATCACCCGGCCGCCGGAGTCCTTGATCTCCTCGAGCACGGCCTTCAGGCGCTCCTCGAACTCGCCGCGGTACTTCGCACCGGCCACCATCGCGGCGAGGTCCAGCGAGAGCAGCCGTCGGCCCTTCAGCGAGTCGGGCACGTCGCCCGCCACGATCCGCTGGGCGAGGCCCTCGACGACAGCGGTCTTGCCGACGCCTGGCTCGCCGATCAGCACGGGGTTGTTCTTGGTACGCCGCGACAGCACCTGGATCACGCGCCGGATCTCCGAGTCGCGCCCGATCACGGGGTCGAGCTTGCCGTCCTCGGCGGCCTGGGTGAGGTCGACGGAGAACTTCTCGAGGCTCTCGTACGTCGACTCCGCCTCGGGACTCGTCACCCGACGGTTGCCGCGCAGCGAGGTCAACCCCTCGCGCAGTCCGTCGGCGGTGAGACCGACGTCGAACAGCAGCTTCTGGGCGAGCGACTCCACCGTGGCCAGGCTGACCATCAGGTGCTCGGTCGCGACGTAGTCGTCCTTCATGGACGCCGCCAGGTCGAGCGCCCCAGCCAGCACGCGGGTCAGCGCGGGCGACGCCGCCGGCTGCTGCACCGTCTGCCCGCTGGCCTTCGGCAGCGCCTGCACCGCGGCCTCGGTCTGGGCGGCGAGGGACGCGGCGTCGGCGCCGGCCTTGCCCACCAGCTGGCGCGCCGTACCGTCGGCGTCGCGCAGCAGCGCGGCGAGCAGGTGCACCGGCTCGGTCTGGGTGTTGCCCGCCGTGGTCGCGGCGAGCTGGGCGCTCTCGATCGCCTCACGGCTGCGGGTCGTGAACTTCTCGGCCCCGAACTGGCTCATCTGGTTCCTTCACTGGGTCGGTCCTGGGACCACTGTGGCCCTCACCAGTCCCAACCAGCGAGAAGTTGAGTCGATTCCCCTCAACTCTGGGATTTTCCGCAGCCGGGGAGCCGACCCGAACGCCGGTCAGGAGGTGCCGAGCAGGTCGTCGAGCAGCGTGACCATCGGCCAGGCGCCGTCGGTCCAGTTCGCGATGACGGTGGAGGTCACCGACGTCGAGGGCTGGTGCAGGCTGCGGAACGAGACGCCCGCGTCGTACCCCTCCATCCAGACCGCATCGCTGGTCTCGTCGAGGTGGAACCCGAGGCCGTAGCGCCTCGACTCCTCCGGCCAGTCGCTCCGCGGCCGGATCATCTCCGCCACCCGGTCGTGGCCGACGATGCGACCGCCGAACAACGCCTCCCAGAACCCGCTCACATCGCCCGCGGTCATGTAGATGCCCCCGTCGCCGGTGCCGAGGAGTGGGAGGTGGAGGACGTTCGTCCGCAGGCCCTCGACCTCCAGGTAGCCCCGGGCCGCGCCTCCCGGTAGCTGGTCCGAACGCAGGAACGCGGTGTCGACCATGCCGGCCGGCTCGCACACCAGCGTGCGCACCAGGTCGTGGAACGCGATGCCGCCGGCACGCTCCGCCAGGAGCGCGAGCACGACGAAGCCCCCGTTGTTGTAGGCGAAGCGCTCCCCGGCCGGGGAAACGGTCGGGTACCCGTCGAGCACGGACCGGTAGTCCTCCGTCGTCGCGAGGGTGTGCACCGGGACCGTCAGCACGTACGCCGTCACGTCGTCCTCGTCGAGGTAGTCCCCGATCCCGGATCGATGGGCGAGCAGGTGCTCGACGGTGACGTCGTCGGCGATCAGCGGCAGGTCGTCGCCGAGCAGCGACCGGGCAGTGGTGCCGAGCTCGAGGGTGCCGCGCTCGACGAGTGACATCACGACCAGCGCGGTGAGGCTCTTGGTCGCACTCGCCGTGGCGAACCGGGTCCCGACGGTGTTGGGGATCTCGTGGGACCGGTCGGCGAACCCGTACGCCGCACAGAGCTCCGTGACGCCAGCCCGGTCGACCCGGACCACACCGGAGAAGCCGGTGCGTGTCGCCGCCTCGTCGACGGCGTCCTGGACCGACTCCATCCGCGGAACCTACCAACGTGCACGGTCCACGGCCGGCGGGTGGACGTGGCCTCAGTCGCGGGTGCGCCGCCAGACGACGAGGGACGAGGGAGCGTCGGGCCGGCGGAGGACGGGCAGCTTGTTCGGGTCGGTTCGCCGGGCGGTCACGGCCTCGCGGAGGGTGTCGCGGGTCGCCGCCAGCTCCGCCGCCAGCTCGTGGTTGCGCGACTGCAGGGCGGCGACCTGGTGCTCGAGCTCGAGGATCCGGCGTACGCCCTCGATGCCGACACCGCCGGCGGTGAGGGACGCGATCTCGCGCAACAGCTCGATGTCGCGATGGCTGTAGCGGCGGCCGCCACCGCCGGTGCGGCCGGGCATGATCAGGCCCATCCGCTCGTAGGAGCGCAGGGTCTGCGGGTGGAGCCCGGAGAGCTCGGCCGCCACCGAGATCACGTACACATGGGCCTCGGGACCGGGCACGCGCGGCTCACGCCGAGGCATCGTCGGCCTTCGCGAAGAGGTTGGCGCGCAGGGTGCCGTCGACCCCCGCGGCTCGGTAGCCGGCGATGGCCTCGCGGGCGGCGTCGTTGAGCCGGGCCGGGACCTGGACCTGGACCGTGGCGAGCAGGTCGCCCTTGGTGCCGTCCTTCTTGGTGGCGCCGCGGCCGCGCACCCGGAAGGTGCGGCCGTTGGGCGTGCCGGCCGGGACCTTGAGCGTCACCGGGGTGCCGTCGAGCGTGGGGATCTTGATCTCGGCCCCCAACGCGACCTCGTCGAACGAGACGGGTACGTCGAGGGTGAGGTTGTCGGCCTTGCGACCGAACAGCCGGTGGGGGGTGACCTTCACGGTGACGAACAGGTCGCCGTTGCTGCCGCCGTTCTCACCGGCGCCGCCCTTGCCGCGCAGCCGGATCCGCTGCCCGTCCTTGACCCCGGCCGGGATGCGGGCCTGGATCGTGCGGGCCGAGGTGCCGCGCCCACTGCCGTGGCAGGTCGGGCAGGCCTCGTCGTAGATGAGCTGGCGGCCGGCGCAGCGGGGGCAGGTCTCGTTGATCGAGAAACCACCGCCGGAGGAGTTCACGATGAACCCGGCGCCCTCGCACTCGGGGCAGATCCGCGGCTGGGTGCCGGGCTTGCCACCCGTGCCGTGGCAGTCGGGGCAGGCCGCGTCGGAGGTCAGCCGGAGACTGATCGTGGCGCCGTCGAGCGCGTCGATGAACCCGAGCGTCGCGCTGCTCTCGACGTCGGCGCCGCGGGTCGGCCGGGAGCGGGTGCGAGTCGTGGCGCCGCGGTTGCCGAAGAGGTCGCCGAACAGGTCGCCGAAGCCGCCGGCCCGGTCGCGGAGCAGGTCGCCGAGGTCGAAGCCGGCTTCCCCTCCGGTGGAGCCGCCGCGCGGGAAGCCGCCGCGGAACCCGCCGCCACCGCCGTAGGCGCGCTGCACCTCGTCGTACTTCTGGCGCTTCTCCTCGTCGCCGATGACGTCGTAGGCCTCGGCGACGGCCTTGAACTTCTCGTGCTTGGCCCGGCTGTCGGCGGAGTCACCGGGGTTGGAGTCGGGGTGGTTGTTGCGCGCGAGCTTGCGGTAGGCCTTCTTGATCTCGGCCTGGGTGGCCTTCTTGTCCACGCCCAGCTCGGCGTAGTAGTCCTTCGTCACCCAGTCGGCGCGGATGCCGGTCTCGCTCACGTTCCCCTCCCCTCTCCTGTGTCATGGGCCGCGGCCCGGGGTGGTGCCGCGATCACTCCGATGCGGGATCGACCACGAGCACCTGCGCGGCGCGGACGACGCGCTGGCCGATCCGGTAGCCGGCCTTGGCGATCACCTTGCAGGTGGTGACCTCCACGTCGGGATCCTCCCCGATGTGGCTCAACGCCTCGTGGAGGCGCGGGTCGAACGCATCCCCCGGCTCGCCGTACTTGACCAGCCCGGCGTTGGCCACGACCCGCTCGAGCTGGTCGGCCACCGTCCGGAAGCCCTCCTCGAGCTCGCCGTGCTCGCGGGCCCGGTCGATGGTGTCGAGCACCTCGACGATCGGCGCCAGGGCGGTGTACGTCGCGTTCTCGCGGACCAGCTCCCGGTCGCGGTCGACCCGGCGCTTGTAGTTGACGTACTCGGCCTGGATCCGCTGCAGATCGGCGGTCCGCTCGGCCAGCGCCTGCTGGAGCTGCGCCGCATCGGGAGCGGTCTCCACGTCGGCGCCGTCGTCGTCGAGCAGGTCCGACGGCTCCAGCGGAGCCCCCTCCTCGATGAAGTTCTCGACCCCACTGATGTCGTCGGGGGCCTCGGCCGCTGTGTGCTGCTGGGCCACCGGTTCCTCCACCTCGGTCTCGTTGGCCATCGTGGCGGCCTCGTCGCCGAACGAGCCCGCCGGCGGGGAAGTCGCCTGCTGCGACTTCCCCGTCCGCCGGTCGGTCACTTGCTCTCGCCCTCGCTACCGGAGTCGCTCTCGGGCTCGTCCACGATCTCCGCGTCGACGACATCGTCGTCCGCGGCACCGGTCGAGCTGTCCGTGCCACCAGCGGCGGACTTCTCCGCCTCGGCCGCGGCGTACATCGCCGCGCCCATCTTCTGGCTGGACTCACCGAGCTTGGACACGCCGGCCTGGATCTCGTCGGACGGCGCCTCGGCGTTCTCGAGGATCGCCTTCAGGGAGTCGAGGTCGGCCTGGACCTCGGTCTTGACGTCGTCCGGGATCTTCTCGGCGTTCTCGGTCAGGAACTTCTCGGTCGAGTAGACCAGCGAGTCGGCCTGGTTGCGGGTCTCGACGGCGTCGCGGCGCGCGGCGTCCTCCGCGGCGTACTGCTCTGCCTCCTTGACCATCCGGTCGATCTCGTCCTTGCCGAGGGCGCTGCCCCCGGAGATCGTCATCGACTGCTCGCGTCCGGACGCCTGGTCCTTGGCGGACACGTGGACGATGCCGTTGGCGTCGATGTCGAAGGTGACCTCGATCTTGGGCACGTTGCGCGGCGCCGGCGGCAGACCGGTCAGCTCGAAGTTGCCGAGCGGCTGGTTCTGCGCCCACATCTGGCGCTCTCCCTGGGCGACCTTGATCTCGACGCTGGGCTGGTTGTCGTCGGCCGTGGTGAAGATCTCCGAACGCTTGGCCGGGATCGTGGTGTTGCGCTCGATCAGCGACGTCATCACGCCGCCCTTGGTCTCGATGCCGAGGCTCAGCGGGGTGACGTCGAGCAGCAGGACGTCCTTGACCTCGCCCTTGAGGACGCCAGCCTGCAGGGCCGCGCCGACCGCGACGACCTCGTCGGGGTTGACGCCCTTGTTGGGCTCCTTGCCACCGAGCAGCTCCTTGACCGCGTCACTGACCGCGGGCATCCGGGTGGAACCGCCGACCAGCACGACGTGGTCGATCTTGTCGATGGCGACACCGCCGTCCTTGAGCACCGACTGGAACGGCGCCTTGGTGCGGTCGAGCAGGTCGGAGGTCAGCTTCTGGAAGTCCGAGCGCGTGAGCTTCTCCTCGAAGTGCAGCGGGCCGGACTCGCCGTGCGTGATGTAGGGCAGGTGGATCGTGGTCTCGCTGGACGCGGACAGCTCGATCTTGGCCTTCTCGGCGGCCTCCTGGAGGCGCTGCATCGCGATCTTGTCCTGGGCCAGGTCGACGCCGTTGCTGTCCTTGAACTTCTTGACCATCCACTCGACGACGCGCTGGTCCCAGTCGTCGCCACCGAGGTGGTTGTCACCCGAGGTCGCCTTGACCTCGATGGTGGAGAAACCGTCGTCGTCCTTGCCGACCTCCAGCAGGGACACGTCGAACGTGCCGCCGCCGAGGTCGAAGACCAGGATCGTCTGGTCGCTGTCGCCCTTGTCGAGGCCGTAGGCCAGCGCGGCCGCGGTCGGCTCGTTGACGATGCGCTGGACGTTGAGGCCGGCGATCTCGCCGGCCTCCTTGGTCGCCTGGCGCTGGGCGTCGGAGAAGTACGCCGGCACGGTGATCACCGCGTCGGTCACGGTCTCGCCGAGGTAGGACTCGGCGTCCCGCTTGAGCTTCTGGAGCACGAACGCGCTGATCTGCTGCGGCGTGAACTCCTTGTCGTCGATCTTCTGCTTCCAGTCGGTGCCCATGTGGCGCTTGACGGAGCGGATGGTGCGGTCGATGTTGGTGACCGCCTGACGCTTGGCGACCTCGCCGACGAGCACCTCGCCGGACTTGGCGAACGCGACCACCGAGGGGGTGGTGCGGGCGCCCTCTGCGTTCGCGATGACGGTGGGTTCGCCACCTTCGAGGACGGCGACGACGCTGTTCGTCGTACCGAGGTCGATGCCGACGGCACGAGCCATGTCTGTTACCTCCGGTTCGTCCGGCCGTGCGGCCGGTTGAGTCTGGGTCTGGTCCCATCCTGGTGGTGGGAACCGCTGTCTCAAAATTCTTGAGCCTCTTCGACTCAAGTCTGACACCGGACTCAACGACAGTCCTGGGCGGGGTGTTCCCGACGCGACGAGGTATTTTCCGGGTCGTCCGCCTGAGCGGGTACAAGAGCACCCGCCAGGGCGGACGACCCGGATCCGGCCGGAGTCAGCAGCCCCGGATCTGCCGGGCGGCGAAGGTGCCGCCGTTGCCCATCGCGCTGGTGCCGATGCCGGCGTTCAGCGTGTACGCCGCGCCCCGGGGCAGCTTGACGGCGCCCGCCTTGGAGACGTGGCCCTTGGTCACCCAGCCCGACTTCCAGTGGGCCAACGTGTCGGTGCCCTTCATGACGTACGCCGCGCCGT
>Ga0268266_10005573_pt1 | contig 11703 bp, 9 predicted proteins | sample KBSS13metaG_FD_190356 | JGI IMG/M metagenome (GOLD analysis project Ga0268266, IMG submission 190356) | Switchgrass rhizosphere microbial communities from Kellogg Biological Station, Michigan, USA - KBS S1-3 metaG (SPAdes) (version 2) | ecosystem: Host-associated > Plants > Roots > Rhizosphere >... | reverse complement strand
CCAATGCGCGCACGGCATCCTCGGCTCGCAACACCCCTTTGACGATCAGCTTTCCGCCCCAAAGGTTGCGCAGTGACTCAACATCCCGCCAGCTCAGAGGGCAAGGCACCTGCGAGCGGTAGTACGTGTAGATCTGTGTCGCATTCGCCCGCGCGCCCGCATATTGTCGCCAGCTCTCCATGGTCGGGAAGCCGCCGGCGGCAATGAGATCCCGGGTCCATCTCGGGTGACTCAGAAGTTGCCAGGCGACAAACGGTAATTGCCTGGCGGGTACGTGGGCAGGCAGCTTTATCCCGCGACGGGTCAGCCAATCGTTTTTGGGTGACACCGGGATATCCACCGTCAATACCAGAACTTCGATCCCGGCATTCTGTGCTCTGCGCACTATGTCGCGCGTGATCGCCGGATCACGCGCACCATATAGTTGAAACCAGGTTTGTTGCGGTGCAATTTTCCTGATGGCTTCGAGGCATGCGATGCTGCCGCCCGAAAGGACAAAGGGAATGTTGGCTTCGCGCGCGGCTTGCGCCAGCTCGAGGTCCGCGTTGCGGCGATAGTAGTCGGCGTAGCCGATTGGAGTAATGCCGAACGGTTGGTCGTACTGTTTGCCGAAGAGCGGTGTACTCAAATTCGGAGTGTGATGACCGGACAAGGTTCGCGGTAGAAACCGCAAGTCGGCGAATCCAGCGACGTTGCGTGCGGGGCCTTCGCCACGTCCGCTGCCGGTTTCCAGCGGCTGCGAAACGAATTTTGGCAGCCGCCGCAGGGCCAACCTGCGAAGATCGTCGATGGTGACTGCTTTCGAGGAGCTCGCCATATCGAGGGCTGCTACCAGGTGGCGGCAGTCAATCGTGCGCTGGGACGAGCGGCAAAGCGTTGGAACCAGGCATCGAGTTGTAAATGTCCCGGCGGCAACGCGAAACCGAACCTCGAGGCGAAGCGTAGGCCGGCAAATAAAGTGCAATCGGCAATGGTGGGGTGGTCGGCCCCGAGAAACGCGCTTCGCGCCAACTCCAGCTCGAGTACGCCGAGCAGCGGCAACAGGCGCTCGAGGCTGTCATCAGCAATCGCGCTTTGCTGCGCGACCGGGCGCCCGGGTCGAGTTCTGAAGTAAGGGGCAGTATGTACGACGTACTGACTCAGCAGTTCGAATCCATCGCTGGCGATCCGTTGCAGCCGGCGCACCTGCGCGCGCTCGACCGCCGTGTTGCCGATCATGGCCGGCAGCGGAAACAACTCTTCGAGATATTCGACAATGGCTGCGGATTCGGCGATGTAGGTACCGCCATCGGTTTCCAGCACGGGTACCTTGCCGGCCGGGTTTTTGCGCAGGAATTCAGGCGACTTCTGCTCCATGCCGTGGATGTTTACGATCACGCGCGGCAGTTCTATCGCTTTCTCCGCCAGGTACAGCGAGACACGATGGCAATTCGCCGCGGCGGGAAACTCGTAGAGTCTCATGCGGGCATTTCCAGGTGACGCTGCAGGAAGCTGATCATGAGGGCGGTGATGTGATTGAACGCATGCCCGTTTGGCACGAGGTCGCCGTAGTGACCCACCCAGGGGAGCAACTCCAGCTCCGCGTTCTGGTTGCCGCTGGCGAGCAGCTTCTCGCGCATCATCACCGATTGCTCGAATGGACAGTGAAAGTCGTGCTGACCATGGATCAGCAGGACTGGTTGTCTGATCAGATGAGCCACGTTGATAGCCTGTACCCTTTCATAGAAGGGTCGCTGGGTGATGGGATCGCCCAACCAGCCCTTGAGCATCTCGAAACGGGACGGAGCGTAGCTCGCGGCCCCGACGGCGAGTTGGGCAAAGTCGGTCGCGGCTCCCAGCGTGATCGCGGCCCTGATCCGCCCATCGGCCGCAGCCGCGCGTAAGGCCGCGTTCGCGCCTCGGGAACTGCCGAAGATTGCGATACGTGTCGGGTCGACAAATTCCTGTGTGCCGAGCCAGCCGACCGCTGCGGCGATGTCGGCCGGATCATCCAGCGGGGAGGGCGCCCGCCAGCTCACTGTCAGGACCACAAAGCCGGCGGCGCGCAATCTGGCTCCAGCCCACTCCATGATTTCGAACAGCCCGGCGCCCGTTCCCCCTGGACATACCACCACCGCAGGGTACCGGCCCGCCGCGATCGGCTTGTAGAGCATCATCGGCAACGAAAACGCTGCAACCGACACGTCGACGAGCTCGCCCGTCGTCTGCACAGGACCGTTGTCAGGCTGGATCATTTGCAACCCCCTTGCCGAATTCGGCATGAGCCGCCCCTGCGGCGTTTTGCATGCAGTTCAATGCATAATGCATAATCTACTCATGAGCGCTTCCAAGACAATGAACCTGGCTCCGCCGACGATGTTGCGCCCGGAGCCTTTGCATCTGCTCGCGACCAATCAGTTGCGTTCGATGATCATCGACGGGGGGCTTGCCCCCGGCTCTTCGATCGACGAGCGGCAGCTTTGCGAGCAGTTCGGCACATCCCGAACGCCATTGCGCGAGGCCCTGAAGATCCTCGCGTCCGAGGGCCTCATCGAGTTGTTGCCCCGACGCGGCGCGATCGTTTCCCGCCTGTCGCTGCGGGACCTGCGGGAAAAGTTTGCTGTTGTCCGGGTCCTCGAGGCGCACGCAGCCAGTTCCATCTGTGCAAGTGCGACCGACGAGCAGATCGAGGCACTCGAAGCGATTCACAAGCAACTTCTGGCCGCACACCGCAAGCGCAATGCCGCGGCGTACTTCGAGCTGAACGAGAGATTTCATCGTGAAGTGGTCGCTGCGACCGGCAACCGGACGCTCATGGACATGCACTCCACGCTGGTGGTGCACCTGCGGCGGGCTCGGTTCACGGTAGTCAGTGCTCATACGATGCTGCCCCAGTTTGTGAAGGATCACGAGCGGATCATGAAGGCGATCGTGTCCCGCAAGGCGGATCTCGCCGCTCAGGAATTCGCCAAGCATCAATCGGCCATCGAGCAAGAGACCATCTCCTACTTCACGCAGCACGGCACCGAAGACGTCTAGTCCACGAGTTCGTCAATTTGCATGCAAAATATTGAATGCAAACTGGTCCTGATGCAAGCTGGTTCCGGCCACACCGCTCCTGACTCGCGCCGACCCGGCGCGATCTGTTTTTCTGCACGTGCGGGCGCGCGTTTCACCCTTCAAACGGGTGCGGCGCCTGGAGTTCACCGATCTGCCGCAGACGATCTCCGGCAAAATCCGCCGGGTTGAGCTGCGCACCGGTGAGGCGAACCGCCGCGGGCAGAAGCGGCGTAATCGGGAGTTTTGGGAGGCTGATGTTCGCTCCGCGGACGCCTGAATGTCCTTGACAAAGTATTCTGAATTCAGAATTATGAATTCATTATGCCTCGGCTGAGGCGTCGGCGGGGAGCGCAGCGAATGACCAGTGACTCGGGAAAGGGTGCCGTGCCCGCAATGCCGCAAGATCAGCTGGAATGGCAGGCGCGCGTGGAGCTGGCCGCGCTTTACCGCCTCATGGACCTGCACTATGGTTTTGGCGAGGGCATCTATAACCACATCAGCATGCGGGTGCCGGACTCACCCGGCTACTTCCTGATCAAACCGCACGCCCTGATGTTCCGGGAAGTCACGGCCAGCAGCCTCATCAAAGTTCGCCTGGATGCCGATCTCGATGAGGCGGCTCACGTGAATCGACCCGGTCTGACCCTGCACGGGGCCATTCTGAATGCGCGCCCGGATGTGAACTGTGCCATTCACATTCACTCAACGGCAGGGCTCGCCATGTCCGCTCACAAGGGCGGTTTGCGCATGTTGAGCCAGAATTCCATCCGCTTCTATCGTCGGATCGGATACCACCTCTATCAGGGAATCGTCGAGGACTTTTCCGAGCGGGAGCAGCTCACAGCGGCGCTCGGCACGCAGAATATTGCCCTCATGCTGCACAACCATGGACTCGTGACTGTAGGTGAACGCGCGCGCGATGCGTTCGAGCGCATGCGTGACCTGATCATCTCCTGTGAAACTCAATTGATGTTGGAAGCGACCGGCGCCGAGATGATCGAGGTTCCCGCTGAGATCTGCGAGCGCGTGTCACAGCAGTTTGTGCGACACGACAGTGGGCGCGGTGCTGCCGACTGGCCCGCGTGGTTGCGGATGCTCGATGCTCGAGACTCCTCATTTCGTAACTGACAGCCGTGAAGCTTGCAGCTTTCTCGCATGATGAGACCGGTCCGCGGCTCGGCGTAGTGGCAGGAACCCGGATACGCGAAGTGTCTTTAACGTCGAGCGCCGCGGATGACATGATCAGGCTGATCGGCGATCCGCAGCTGCTGCGGACGGCGCGAAGTGGCGCTTGCTTCGAGTTGGACCAGGTCGAACTGGAAGCGCCTGTTGGACGACCGCGCAAATTCCTGGGATTGGGGGCCAGCTACCGCGCCCATGCTGCGGAAATGGGGCGCTCCATAGCCCCCGCACAGGGCCAGATCTGGTTCAACAAACAGGTCACGAGCGTGCGGGCGCCGTATGCAGACGTGCACCTTCCTCTTGGCACAAACAGCCTCGACTACGAAGGGGAGCTTGCCCTGGTCATCGGTCGCAGCGGACGTCGCGTCAAAGGTGCTGCTGCCTCAAAGCTGATCGGCGGATTCTGTATCTGCAACGACTTCAGTGTACGGGAATGGCAAAGACGTTCTCCAACGCATACCTTGGGTAAGTCGTTCGATACACACGGTCCCATAGGGCCGTGGATCGTTACCGCGGACGAGTTGGACGCGACTGCGCTCGGTTTGAGAACCTGGGTCAACGGGGAGTTGCGACAGTCCGCCAATACTCGCGATCTGCTCTGGACCTTCAGTGAAATGATCGAGGAGCTCAGCTTCGTGTTCACGCTGGAGCCTGGCGACATCCTGACGACCGGTACGCCGGGCGGCACAGGTGCGGGCCGTTCACCCCCGAGCTTCCTGGAGGCCGGTGATAGCGTTAAAGTGGAAATTGAGGGTATCGGTCACATCGAGAACCGCATCGTTGCGGAGCCGTTGGGATGAGGTCAATCTAACACCGAGAGCTTCTCGAGGAGCGCCAGGGCTCCCGCTGCCAGCAGCGCCGGCACTGCGCAGATGATGAAGATCCACACGAGCGGAACTCCCAGCGACAGGAGCAGGCCCGCAAGCAGCGGGCCCAGTAGTGAGCCGAACCGCCCGGCGGCCTGAACCGAACCGATGGCCGTGGCACGCAAGGCGGTGGGATAGTTCCCGACAATGAACGCCGACAGAGTCATCTGAATACCCAGCAACAAGGCTCCGGCCAGGAAAATGCTGCCCATGACGGCCCACAACTGCGTACCCACGAGGCCAATGCTGGCCACAGCGGCGGCGCTCATGCAGAAGATCCAGACCATGAGCCGCAATGCAGGCTTGCCGTGATCGACAATCCGGGTAAAGAAAATGCTGCCGACGATGCCTGCCAGATTGAACACCACAGTGCCTGCAATGGCGGCGCCCTGGTCGAAGCCGGATTGTCGAAGCAACAAGGGAATCCAGGTGACCAGCAAATAACTGAGGAGCAGGCTCATGAGCATTGCGCCGCCAAAGAGCAATGTGCGGGCGGCCAGATTGCCCGTGAAGATTGCGCGTACGGCGTTCGCCGGCTTCGGCGGTTCGTGCAGCACCAGAATCGTTTCGGGCTCGAGGTGCATGTCTGGAGCAATTCGTTGCAGCAAACGACGCGCCTGTTCCTGGCGGGCGGCGTCCATGAGAAGCCAACGGATCGACTCCGGCAGGCGCAGAGCCAGGATTGGAAGCAGCAGCAGCGTCGCTATTGCACCCAACAAAAACACGGAAGCCGCTCCATAGCGAGCAATGAGTCCCACACTCAATGCGCCGCCGGCGACCGCACCAAGGGGAAATCCCCACAGGGTGCAAGCGACGACCGTCGCGCGCAGCCGCCGGGGGGCGAATTCGACAGCGAGAGCCATGAAATTCGGTATGACCCCGCCCAATCCCAACCCGGCGATGAATCGGCATGTAATCAGAGCCCGAACGGATGTCGCCTGAACACACGCAAGCGTCGCGAGCGCGAACACAGCAACGGTCGTGATCGTCAACAGGCGACGGCCATATCGATCCGCAAGCCGTCCGCCGATTGCAACGCCGAACATCGAACCCAGGAGACTCGCACTGAAGATCGGTCCGAATGCACTCAGGGGCATGTGCCAGCGCGCGGCAAGATCGGGCGCCGCGAACGCGATGGCCTGCGTGTTGAAGCCATCCAACATGGAGATCAGGAAACACAGCAGGATGACCTCCCGCTGCAGTGAGCCTACTCGGTTGGAGTCGATCGTGGTTGCAACGTCCAGCGTACGCAAGGCGGGCTCGTTTGGTTTGAGACGACCGTAATCTACCGAATAGGCTCGAGTCGTACCATATGAATTAAGAATTTTGCATTCAGAATATAAATACCTCACAATGGCCCCGTCGAGACAAAAATGGCTGGCTGAGCTTTTGGGGGGAATATGAGCGAAGCGAGACTTTTGCGACTGCCGGTCAATGCCGCGCTGCTGGTGCTTTCGAGCTGTGCGTCATTGCTCTGGACTTGCAGCTCCTGCGCCGCGGAAGCGACTGAGCCGGCCGAGCCGGGCGACGTTGCAGAGGTAGTCGTGACCGGACTGCGCCACGAAACCACCCTCCTGGACGCTCCCGCAGCAGTCACCGTACTCACGGCTGATGCGATCCAGTCGGCGGGAATTCAGACACTTGCCGATTTGAGTCACGTCGTGCCTGTTCTTCGGTTCGAAGGAGGAATTCGGCCGGGGGTCCCCAGCATTTCCATTCGTGGTGTCGCAGGAGTGCAGGGCGGTGATGCGCCCGTCTCGCTCATCGTGGATGGCGTGCAGATTCCCTACCTCGAACTATTCAATCAGGACCTGCTCGATGTATCAGAGCTGGAGCTGCTGCGCGGTCCGCAGGGCGCGTTGTACGGCCGTGGCGCGATCGCCGGTGCGCTGGTTATCAATACGCGGCGCCCGACCAATGACTTCCGGGACGATGTGCGCGCCAGCTATTCGAGCGGCAGCGACACGCGGGTGACAAACACTCTCGACGGGCCGATCCTGCCCGACAGGTTGTGGGGACAGCTCACCGTCGGGTATCAGAACCGAACCGGCCAGATCGAAAATGTCTTTCTCCATCGCGACATGGACTTTGTCCATGCCACGAACCTCCGGGCCAACCTCTTCGCCAATCCCGATGACCTGACGAAGATGGAGTTGCGAGCGGCCTATTCCTACGGGCGCTATGGGACCAATGAGCTCGCGGTGGTACCGGTCAATCCGGCAGGCGCCATCACGGACTTCGACACGTATCGGCCGTCCATGAACTATGAAAACTACGATCTGCGCTTGTTGGAAAGCATTTCCCTGAAAATCGACCGTCAGACGCCGATTGGAACACTGACTTCGGTTTCGCAGTACGCCTATTCGCGCACCAAGATCTATAACGATGTGGACTATACCCGCGTGCCACAGCGGATCAATTTCAACCCCATTGCCGATCATGCCTTCAACCAGGACCTGCGGCTCAGCTCGGCCGCCGCGGGCGCTCTACAATGGAATGTGGGCGCGTTTTTCCAGTCCCGAAGCACCGAAAATGACCTGCATATCACGGTCGATCCGCAGGCAGTTCCTCCGTTCCTGCCCGGGTTGACTTCGCTGGAGTTTTCCACGAGCCGCGCGTGGGCACTGTATGGTGAAATCGGCGAGGAGTTTGCACACGGCTTTTCGATAACGGCTGCCGGCCGTTACGATTCGGAGCGGCGCTCTGATCAGTTGACCAATGTGCCCGGCAGTGAGGCTGAGAATACTTTCTCGTCTTTTCAGCCTTCGCTTACGCTGCAGGAGAAATTCACGCCTTCTTTGTCAACTTATGCGACGCTCGGGAAAGGTTTCCGCAGCGGCGGCTTCAATGCTCAGAACCTCGTAACACCGCTGATCGGAGCCCAGCGCATTTATCCGAAAGAGGAGACCTGGAGCTACGAAGTGGGCAGCAAGGCTGAGATGTGGGATCGGCGGCTGCTGCTCACGTTGGCTGCATTTCATATCGACTATCGCGATGGCCAGTTCGCGCAGACAATCGTTACCCCCGTCGTTGCCCGTTTCATTACTTCCATCGACCGCGAATTCGTCAACGGCGTGGAAGCGGAGATGTCGCTCAAACTGTTGCCGGAGCTGACCGTGTCACTTTCGGGCAACTTTGACGATGCGACGATACGCGAGTTCAAGGCGGTCCCGAGTTATGTAGGCAACATGGCGCCGAATGTCTATCGTGATTCAGAGCATCTCGCGGTGGAATATCGGAAGCATGCTTTCGGGGACTACGATGCACTCGGGCGAGTGGATGTCGATCGCCGTGGAACCATCTCCTATGACTTGTCCGGGCGCTTTAAATCGGCTCCTGGACCTACGCTGGATGCTCGCGTGGGAGTTGAAAGTGACCGCTGGGGTGTCTCGGTGTATGGACGTAATCTGACCGACAAGCGATTCCCACAGTACTTTCTGCCGCTTGCATTTACTACCGCCAGTGCGCGGCTCGAGAATTTGCCTATCTCAGTTGGTGTCGAGGTGCATGCGCGGTTCGATTGAGGGGCGCCGTTGGGGGTTGATGCGGCCCGCGGCAACGCCCAATTCGGAAGAGTCGGCTATCCGCCGCGCCCGGCTTCTGCAGAACGCGGCAATCTTGAGACGCGACGTGGGGCAAATTGCATCTTACGCCTTTACCGTCCCCTTCAGCTCGCTCGCGCGTCGCGTGTGTCGGTTGCGATCCAGTTCATTTCCCAAGTCTTGCCGCCATCATCCGAGAAAGCCTGCTCGAAATGGCACGATGTCGGAGTGATGTTCGAGATCACGAAGCGCACCAGGATCGCCTTGCCATTGAGCGTGTCCTGGTTGAAGAACTCGCCCCGGCCATTCTCGAATTCACCTACCGCGGGTACGGTCAGAGTACCGGCCGCGCTGTTGGAGAAATTGAGGCTCCATTGGTGCGTTTCAGGGTTGTATAAACGCAGGGACAGGGCCTCGATGTGACCGGCCGGCCCGTCGACTTCGAGCTCCACGAGATTGGCGCGACCGTTCCAAACTGTTCGGACGACGGTAGTGCCTTCGTATTCGACCCAACTCGTGGAGCCCGACAACGGATGTACGAGGCGCCTCAGGTGCGTCTTCCAGGTGCCGATCTCGAAATCGAAATCATGTTGACCGTCCCGCTTGGTCAGCGTCGCTCGTGAACTCGCCTGCGATGCTTCCTCCGGCGCGCGTGTGAGCTGGGAGTACACGATTTGCCAGCGAGCCCCGGATCTCGCCCAGACGTGAGCGATCCGTAACATGCTCTGCTGATGTCTGCCATCCTGAGTCCAGGCCAAGTGCAGCAGCCCCCCGGTTACCGCGACTTCCCCCCACACCTTCTGGAGCGGTTTCTCGATCACATACGGATCGATCCTGAATCCGGGCCGAGCGAAATCGGACAGATAGCTCTGTTTGTCCTGTAGCGTTCCGTCTGAATTCACCAGCACATAGTCCTCGGCGACGAGGGATGACAGTGTCGCCACGTCGTTGTGCAAGGTCGCCTGGTCGTAGGCGCTCATGGCTCTGCCAAGATCAGCGGGCAGTTCCGCGGCTTTTGAGCCGCTCGCGGCAGCTCCGGCAATCCTTGTCCCTAGCGCGGGTGCGATCGCCACTGCTGCCAGCAGGGTCCGGCGTGCCCAGATCACGTTTTTGTCCGCTTGCTTGCGCATGAAAGTCCGGTGCTCCCAGGTCGAAATCCTGATTCATCGTAGCGACGGCTCGGCGCTGCGATAGAGCCATTTTGCGCACGATGTGCAAGCCACTCGCGTTGGTGAAGGCTCGTTCTGCCAATGAGTGGCGCTCGATCTCCGATGCGAATTGCAACAGACGGACGGAGTCTCACGTGCCAGTTATCGTGGAATGGTGCTCGAGACTCGCGGAAATTGCGGGCTCACTCGAATCACCTCCAACATGATTGGGGCGCTACTTGCAGGCTGTGCACATGTCCCGACCGAACACGTTTGTAACTACAAACAGCTGGTGAGCGGCGACGCCGCCCCACCACATGGGGGTTCTGGTCACCGTGGACAGCGGGATTACTCTCTCCGTGTCGGAGCGCACGGTGAAAGTCATTGGACGGAGCTTTGATCGGGGTGGCATGTGCTCGATCGCGCCGGATAAACTGACTGCCAATCAGTAAGTTACTGATTTATAGTCGCTTTCGGCAGGTTCGAGTCCGTCCCCGCCGCCACGCTTCAGCGGCCCGTCCAGGCCTCGATACATTTGCTGAAGCATTCGAGCCCCACCGAAAGCTCCTCGTAGGCGCGGATGGGGTCGCGATCGAAGCGTTTTTGTCCAGGCCAGTGGATATCCAGGCCAAACGCGTCACCCGAACCTGACAGTCTGTTGCTTGGGCGATAGACATGAATAACGGCAGTGGCCGAGCCGCGCGGGCGCGAAAACCTGGCGGTCGCGCTTGCATGAGGCGTGCGCGCAGGTATGGAGTGCCGCGTCCGCCGGCCCGGTTATACTTCGCCGACTACTTCGATAGGGGATGGCGGCACGCGGTCCGCCGTTGGTGACTGCATGATACAACCAGAAGCCGGACGCAAGCGCTTTACGATGATCCGCGAGTTTCATCTGGCGGATTGGTTTACTCTCGGCAATGCCGTGTGCGGCACGGCCGCGTTGTTTTCAGTTATCAGTTATGTACAGACGGGCGTCATTGAGCACGTTTACTTCGCTGCTACGCTCGTGTTTGCCGCCCTGGTATTTGATGTGTTAGACGGGCGGATTGCCCGCTGGCGCCAAAAGTCATCGTTGATGGGGCGAGAGCTGGATTCTCTGGCGGACGTCATCTCCTTCGGGGTCGCGCCGGCAATCATGGGGTACGGTTGCGGCCTACAAGGTATGTACGACCGCATCATCCTGGCGTATTTTGTTGCGTGCGGCGTCTCCCGATTGGCCCGTTATAACGTCACCGCGGATGCTTTGTCCGAAGGCACCGGAAAGGTAGCTTATTTCGAGGGCACACCGATCCCAACTTCGTTTTTTCTGGTATGTGTACTGGTAGTTGCTGCAGTGATGGGAGCCGTCGGTAAGCACGTTTGGCTGGGGAGCGTGACGCTCGTCGGGCATTTGTTTCATCCATTGTCGACGCTGTTCGCAATTTCCGGAAGCCTGATGATCAGTCGTATCCGGATTCCCAAGTTGTAGCGACAGGCTCGAACGCCTTCTCGCGCCGGTCTACCCGGCCGCCCGAGTTCCGATCGGAAGCACTCGATGTCGAGCCGCTGGTTGGCCCGACCTTGCCCTTCGGTTCCAAAACCGACCAGCACCGCTGCGCCACTCAAATCCTCGTCGTCGCGAGCGAGCCGCGAGCAAACAACCAACGAATAAAATCGAGAGTCCGCTTTTTCGGACCCTGAGGCCTCGTCTGATCAGTAGCTTTCCACCCGGCGGACGATTTACTATCAATTGGATACGCGGATGACGCATTCAATGAGACACGCGCGGCATGAGCTATCCTACATTTCGATTCGGAAATCGGCAGCCTGTCAACGCACGCTGTTGTGTCATTCTGGGGATACTCGCTACTGGCATCCTGCCGACGGCGAACATCGCTGCGGCGGCCGGCGCAACACTGACTTCGGCTGTGAACCCCGGATATTTTG
>Ga0268266_10005571_pt1 | contig 11706 bp, 7 predicted proteins | sample KBSS13metaG_FD_190356 | JGI IMG/M metagenome (GOLD analysis project Ga0268266, IMG submission 190356) | Switchgrass rhizosphere microbial communities from Kellogg Biological Station, Michigan, USA - KBS S1-3 metaG (SPAdes) (version 2) | ecosystem: Host-associated > Plants > Roots > Rhizosphere >... | reverse complement strand
CGACTCGGCACCGGCGTTTTGCGCGAGCTCGATCGCTCCGGCGCGCTGGCCGGCGAGCGCGCGTGCGGTCGCGAGCAGCACGGAGACCTGTGCGGACGCCGCGGCGTCGAGCGCCGGCTGGCCGGCGAGCTCTTCGAGCCGCGGCAGCGCGACGTCGGTGCGCAGCTCCATCAGATCGATCGCGGCGACGACGGCCTGGCCACGTGCGGCGAGGTGGCCGAGCTCGCGGCGCACGCTCGACGCGAGGGCAGCACTGGCGAGCTCGGTGGCGAGCGCGGGCTGGCCGCGCAGGATCTCGAGCTCGGCGAGATCGAGCTCCGCTCGCAGCGCACCGAGCTCGTCGCCGCGCTCGCGGCGCGCGCGCACGAGATCGTGGAGCATCGCGGCGGCCGCGGCGGCATCGCCCCGCCGGCGAGCGACGAGCGCGCGTGCGGCGAGCACTTCGTCGGCGACGATGGCCGCGTCGAGATCGCGGGCGACGGCGTCGGCGGCATCGAGCGCGGCCGAGGCCTCGACGAGCCGGCCCTCGCGCGCGAGCCCGACCGCGCGGCGCGCGTCGACGATCGCGGTGAGCTCGTTCGCTTCGAGGCAGGCGGGCACGCTCTTGCAGGCGCCGTGGGCGCGGGCGAGCGCGGTGCGCATCGAGGCCACGCGGCCGACGTACTCGTCGACGCGCGCCGATGCGAGGTGAACGCGCGCACGCGCGAGCGGCTCGGGCGCCGACAGATCGCCGACGGCGGCGAGGTTCGCGGCTGCCGCGTCGGGCTTGCCGGCGAGCAGCTCGAGCTCGGCGAGCAGCGCGAGCGCGCGCGTGCGATCACTAGAATCGCCGCCGGTGGCGTGCGCGAGCACGGTGAGCTCGCGGCGTGCGCTCGACGCGTCGCCCGAGGCGAGCACGAGCTCGGCGTGCAAGATCGGCGAGACCGCGCCCGGCGCGGCCGTCGCGCGCTCGAACGCCTCGGTGTAGCGGCCTCCGCGCACCGCGATCTCGATACGCAGGGCGGCGAGGTCTCTCGCGCGCGCGGGCTCGAGGAACTCGCCCGACACCAGCTGCATCTGGTTGGTCTCGGACACCGCGCCGAGCGCGGCGCGCTTGCGCGGGCGATCGCCGAGGGAGTCGAGCAGCGCCTCGAACTCGCCGGCACCACCGCTGCGCGCCGCGAGCTCGCGGTGCTCGAGCAGCACCGCACCCGCGCGGTCGCGATCGCCGGCGGCGAGCCAGTGCCAGACGACCTCGCGCACGCGCGTGATCTGATCCATCGCGCCGAACGCGCCGTCGTCGCCGGCTTGCCACGCGAGCCGCGGGCCCGACGACACCGCTGCGGTGCTCGCGACGAGCTCGGCCGCGGCCGCCGACAGCCGCTGCTTGGTTTCGGGCTGGAGCTGCGCGAGCACGTCGACGCGCACGACCTCGTGCAGCACGACGCGGCCGTCGCCGACCTGATCGACGAGCTGGCGCGCGACGAGGCTGGTCAGCGCCGCTTCGGTATCGACGCCGGGCGCGAGCGCCGCGACCGCCGCCGGTGCGACCGGCTGGCGCAAGATCGCGAGCGCTTCGAGCGCCGTGCGCGCCGGGCGCTCGAGCGCCGGCAGATCCCACGCGGATTGGCCGAAGCGCGCGCGCGCGTACTCGCGGCGCAGGCCGAGGGGAATGCCGCGCGTGCGCGCGAACGCGTTGTCCCAGCCCGCGGCCTCGCCGTACGACTCCTCGAGGTGGGTCCACAGCGCGGACGCGGCATCGATGTCGAGGCCGAGCAGCTCGATCTCGGCGATCGACGCGCCGACTGCCGCGGCGAGCGGGTCACGGCCGACCACGACGATGCGGCCGAGCGCGGTGGGCCCGAGCACGAGCGGCGACAATAGATTCGTCGCTTCGTCGATCCGCAGGTGCTGGACGTCATCGATCACCAGCACGCGCGCCTGTGCGGTCAGCGTCTGCGCGAGCGATCCCGGCACGCAGCGCAGCGCACGTTCGGCGCGCGAGCGCAGCGCGGAGGCGCGATCGCCGGGGTGACATTCGATCACGGTGCAGGGCGCGCCGAGCGATGGCGCGAGCTCGGTGACCAGGCGCGTCTTGCCCGCGCCGAGTGCGCCGTGAAGTGAGATCAGCGGCACGACCGCCAGGTGCTGGCGGAGCTCGCCGAGCTCCTGCTGCCGGCCAACAAACGGCACCGGGCCGATCGGGGTCATGACGTTCGTGATCTTTGCTGGGCGACGGCGCATCCCAGCTGCCGCTGACAGCAAGGGCTGCGCCACGCCGCGGATCGGCCACTGAAGGAGATGCGGTGTCTCAAGTGTTCGAAAACCGGTCTCGGCATTGTAGGCCAGCTCGCGACCGCGGCATACGTTGATACCTCAAGACCGATACGCTGCGCTATCAGCGGGGCCCAGTCACCCAGCGCTGGGTAGTCCAGTCAGCGAGTGCCAGCGAGCTGGATGAGCTGGCTCACCGCGCCATCCCAGTCCGCGGGCTCGTCCCTCTTTTGGCGGACCAGCCGCTCGATCGCCGGGTACGCAGCGACCGCGTCATCGACCTGGCGATCGCGACCGGCCTGATACGCACCGAGCGTGATCAGATCTCGATGCTCTTCATAGATCGCGAGCCGCGTGCGCAACGCGGCCGCTGCGGCGAGGTGCCTCGCATCGACCACGCGCGACATGAGCCGCGACACGCTGCCGACCACGTCGATCGGCGGAAAGTGCGCGCGCTGGGCGAGCCGGCGATCGAGCACGATGTGGCCGTCGACCAGGCCGCGCACCTCGTCGGCGATCGGCTCGTCGAGATCGTTGCCGGCGACCAGCACGGTGTAGATCGCGGTGATCGCGCCCGCGGTCGTCGCGCCCGCGCGCTCGACCAGACGCGGCAGCAGCGCGAACACGCTCGGCGGATAGCCGTGGCGCGCCGGCGGCTCGCCGACGGAGAGCCCGACCTCGCGCTGCGCGCGCGCGACGCGCGTCAGCGAGTCGACGAGCAAGAGCACGTTGGCGCCGCGCCGCTCGCGGAACCACTCGGCGATCGCGGTCGCGACATGCACGGCGCGCAGGCGGACCAGCGGCGGCGCGTCGCTGGTGGCCGACACCACGACCGTCTTGGCGCGGGCCGGCGCGAGCTCGTCGCCGAGCAGCTCCGCGAGCTCGCGGCCGCGCTCGCCGACCTGACACACGACGATCGCGTCGGCCGTCGTCCCGCGCGCGATCTGACCGAGCAGCGTCGACTTGCCGACGCCGGCCGCCGCGAACAGGCCGATGCGCTGGCCGCGACCGAGCGTGAGCATCGTGTCGATCGCGCGCACGCCGGTCGGCAGCGGCGCGGTGATCGGCGGCCGCGCGAGCGGCGACGGCGCGGCGCGATCGACGAGCCAGCGCTCGCCCGATGGCGGCGGTCCACCGTCGAGCGGAACGCCGAGCCCGTCGAGCACGCGGCCGAGCAACGCGTCGCCGCAGCGGATCGCGAGCGGCTCGCCCGTGCGCCACACCTCGCACGCGGGCGCGATCCCGGCGAGCTCGCCGAGCGGCAACAGCAGCGCCTGCTCGCCGTGAAAACCGACGACCTCGGCCGATAGCGGCGCTCCGCCACGGCGATCGATCCGCACGAGCTCGCCGAGCGCCACGCCCGGGACATTGGCGCGCACGACCAGCCCGACGACGTCCTCGACCGTGCCGGCGGGCATGTCGCTCGCCGACGACGCGATCGCGTCGTGCGTGTCGGTCGACGAGCCGGCGCGCGCGCCGACCACGAGCTGGTTCGCGAGCGTGCGCGCGTCGTCGCGCAGCTTCGCGGCCTCGGCCTCGGCGCGCGCGGTCACGCGATCCGCGTCGGCGCGTGCGTCGGCGAGGATGTTGGCGGCGAGCGCCTTGACGTCGTCGTGGATCTGCTTGGCCTCGCCGCGCGCCTTGGCGACGATCTCGTGCGCCAGCAATCGCGCGTCGTGCTCGTCCCCGTCGATCACGCGACCCGACGCCATACGATCCTCACGGTATCACGCCGCGAGCGCGATCCAGCTCGGGCCCGCCAAGCGCGCGAAACCCGCGAACGCCTCGAGCACGCGCAGGCCGAGCGGTCGCGGCAGCCGCAACGCGAGCGCGCGCCGCGCGAGCACGGGAAGATGTGGCGCCACGGTGCGCGCGCCGGCGATCACGCGCGACTCGTCGTCGAACGGAGTCAGATCGATGCAGCGCTCGAGCGCCGCGCGCTGCGGACCGAGTGCGCCGGCTCGCGGCGGCAGCGCGATCCGCGCCCGCGCCTGAACGAGCTCGGGGCCGAGCGGCACGTCGCGGCCGGCGAGCGCGTGTGCGAGCTGATCGAGCGCGACGTCGGTGAGCCAGCGCAATGCATCGCCGGCCGGCAGCGCGGCGACGTCGGCGGGCGTGCGCGGCGGCCCCGGCCGCTCCGGCGGCAGTGGCACGAGCTCGGCGGTCGCCCAGCGCGCGAGCCAGACATCGATCCCCTTGGGCACCTGCGTGGTCATCAAAGCGAGTGCGTCCGGAACCGGCCGCGGCGCGCTGTCGAACGTCTTCACGGCGCTCTCGACATCGCCCGGACCGCCGGCGAGCACGACGCGGGCGCGCTCGGGCAACTCGGCGAGCGCCGCTTCGATCCAGGTCGCGTGCACGCCGCGCAGTCCCGCGGGCACCGGCACGCGCGCACGCGCGGCCCACTCGGCGCGCTGCCGGCGCGAGTCGCCCGACAGCTGCTGCGATCGCTCGCGCGCGTCTCGGCCGAGCGCCCCGCCGAGCCGCTCGAGCACGCCGTCGCGATCGTCGCCGAGCCGGTAGGCGGCGACCGCGAGCGCCTCGGCGATCACTTCGACTCTTTGGTCGGGAACGTGCCGGTCTCGGCGTGGCGGCGCTTGCGGGTCGGCCGCAGCTTGTAGCGCAGCAGCTTGCCGCCGGGACCGCGCGGCAACGCGTCGACGAACTCGATCCAGCGAGGGTACTTGTACGGCGCGAGCGTCGACTTCACGTACTCGCGCAGCTCGGCCTCGAGCGTGGGGCCGGCCTCGGCGCCGACGTTGGTGACGACGAACGCGAGCGGCTTGGTGAGGCCTTCATCGTCGGCGGCACCGATCACGGCGGCCTCCCACACCGACTCGTGCGCGGTCAGCGCGCGCTCGACCTCGGCGGGCGACACCCACTTGCCGCCGACCTTGAACATGTCGTCGACGCGGCCGCAGTGGTGATAGAAGCCTTCGCGATCGACCATGAAGCGGTCGCGCGTGGTGAACCAACCGTCGGGCCGGATCTCGGTGTCAGTCGCCTGCCCGCCCCAGTAGCCGGTGAACAGCGAGCCGCACTGCAGCTCGAGCGTGCCGATCTCGTCGACGCCGACCGGGTCGCCGTCTTCATCGACGAGCCGCACCTGGACGCCGGCGAGCGGCTTGCCGCACACGCCCGGCCGCGCGCCCGGATCGTCGCTGCGCCCGGCGAGCGCGAACTGGAAGATCTCGGTGAGCCCGTAGCCGACGATGACCTCGGTGCCGAGCACGCCGCGGATGCGCGGGATCAGCTGCTCGGGCATCCCCTCGGCGCCGGCGACCGCGCAGCGCAGCTTCGCGAGCGGCTTCACCCTGCCCGCTCGCTCGGCATCGTGCGCGAGCTGCGCGTACACCGACGGCGTCGCGAACAGCACCGTCGGCTTGAACGTGTCGAGCGCGTCGAACAGGAGCTGCGAGTGCGGCTGCGCCGGGAACATCAGCGCCTCGGCCTGCACGGTCAGCGGCAGCATCAGCCCGGCGCCGACCCCGTACGCCGTCGACAGCCGCGCGACCGACAGCACGCGATCGGCGTCGCCGAGCGCGAGCAGCTGCTTGGCAAACGAATCGCGCGCGGCCTCGATCGTGCGCAGCGAGTGCGGCACCGCCGACAGCTCGCCCGGCCCGGAGCCCGCCGAGTAGAGGAGCAATGCGGTATCCGTCGCGCCGCTCGGTGCGGGCGGCAAGGGCTGCGCGGCCGCCACGAGCTGCACGAAGTCGTGCGAGCCGGGGAGCTTGGCGCCGACGCACACCACGTCGCGCAGGTCGGGCGTCTCGTTGCGGATCGTATCGAGCCGCGCCTCGTGGTTCTGATCGGTGATCGCGATCACCGCACCGGCGTGCTGGACGTAGTCGTGGATGTCGTCGGGCGTCGCGAGCTCGTTGACCGGCACCGCGACCGCGCCGGCGTGGATCGTGCCGAGGATCGCCGCCGCGGCCTCGAGCGTGTCGCGCATGAAGATCAGCACGCGCTCGCCGCGCGACAGCTTGAGCCCGCGCAGCGCCGCGCTCGTCCTCACGATCTGATCGGCGAGCTGGTCGTAGGTCCACGCGCGATCGCCTTCGCGCAGCGCGATCCGCGGTCCGGCACCCGCGGCGAGCGCGCCGTCGAGCAGCCACGACGCCAGGTTCCCGCTCGTACCCATCGCGGGCTAATCGTAACCTCAGACGCGCCGGCCAACAAAAAGAAGTCGTAGACTTTGCACGCGTGCGAATCGTCGGCGGCAGCCTCGGCGGCCGGGTGCTCCGTGCACCTACGGGGGCCGCGACGCGACCGACGTCCGAGAAAGTCCGCGAGGCGATGTTCGGGATCCTCGGATCGGTCGAGGGACAGGTCGTGCTCGACCTGTTCGCGGGCTCCGGTGCGGTCGCGATCGAAGCCTTGTCGCGTGGCGCCGCTCACGCCGTGCTGTGCGAGACCGGCAAGGGCGCGATCGCCGCGATCCGCGGCAACCTCGACGCGCTCGCGCTCGCCGATCGAGCGACGCTGATCACGGCCGACGCGCTCCGCGTCGCCGCGCAGATCCCGCCGAACGGCGCGTGGGGCCTCGTGTTCATCGATCCGCCGTACGCGTCGGACCTCGCGATCCGCGCAGCGCAGGCGATTCCCCGAGCGCATCTGGCCGCGGGAGCCCGGATCGTCATCGAGCACGATCGCAGACACGCGCCTCCCGAGGCGCTCGGATCTCTGCTACGAACAGACCATCGCCGCTACGGCGACACGTTGCTGTCGTTCTACGAGGCCCAACCATGAGCCAATCCAGATCGATCGCGGTCTACCCCGGCACCTTCGATCCGATCACGAACGGGCATCTGGACATCCTCAACCGCGCGCTGCGCCTGTTCGATCGCGTGATCGTCACGATCGCGGTGAACCAGCGCAAGGAGCCGCTGTTCACCGTCGAGGAGCGCATCCGGTTCATCCACGACGCGATGCCCGAGGCGGGCGAGCGGCTCCAGTTCGAGCAGTTCGACGGGCTCATCGTCGATTTCTGCCGGCGCCACAACGCGACCGTGCTGGTGCGCGGCCTGCGCGCCCTCGCCGACTTCGAGTACGAGTTCCAGTTCGCGCACATGAACCGGCGGCTCGCACCGCAGGTCGACACCGTGTTCTTCATGACCGACGAGCGCAACCACTACGTGTCGAGCTCGCTGGTCAAGGAAGTCGCCAGCCTCGGCGGCGACGTCACCGGCTTGGTGCCGGCTCCCGTCGTCGCCGCGCTCGCCGCGAAGTACGGAATCAAAGGAAAATGATGCTGAAGCTCGCCTCGCGTCTCGATCCGATCAAGCCGTCGATCACGCTCGCCGTCACCGCGAAGGCGGCGCGGCTCAAAGCCGAAGGCGTCGACGTCGTCAGCTTCGGCGCCGGCGAGCCCGACTTCGATACGCCCCGGCACATCAAGGACGCCGCGCTCGCCGCGCTCGGACACGACGCTTCGGGCGTCGGCAAGTACACCGACGTCGCGGGAACGCTCGCACTGCGCAAGGCGATCGCGGCCGAGATGTCGCGCGTCCACAAGGCTGCGATCGATCCAGCCAATGTCCTGGTCTCGGTCGGCGCGAAGCACTCGCTCTACAACTTGTTCATGGCGCTCATCGATCCGGGCGATGAAGTGCTCGTGCCGGCGCCGTACTGGGTGAGCTATCCCGACATGGTGATGCTCGCCGGCGGCAAACCGATCGCGCTGGCGACGAAGGCCGAGGACGACTTCGCGGTGACCGCTCAGCAGGTCGCGGCCGCGTGCACGCCGAAGACGCGCGCGATCGTCCTCAACAATCCGAGCAACCCCACCGGCGCGGTCTACACGCGCGCGCAGATCGAAGCGCTCGCCGAGGTCGTGGTCGCGAAGAACTTGCTCGTGATCTCCGACGACATCTATCGCTCGCTGGTCTACGCTGGCGCCGAATATGTCTCGATCGCGGCGCTCTCGCCCGAGCTCGCCGATCGGACGGTCCTCATCGACGGCGTGTCGAAGACGTACGCGATGACCGGCTGGCGCATCGGCTACACGTCGGTGACCGCCGCGCTCGCGCCGCTGGTCAAGGCGATGAGCAAGATCCAGGGCCAGTCGACGTCGAACCCGTCGCACATCGCGCAGGTCGCGACGCTCGCGGCGCTGACCGGGCCACAAGACTGCGTCGAGACGATGCGCAAGGCGTTCGACGAGCGCCGCATCGCGATGGTGAAGCTGTTGCGCGCGATCCCGCACGTGAGCTGCCGCGAGCCCAAGGGCGCGTTCTACGCGTTCCCCGATCTCGGCGTCTACGTCGGCAAGACGACGCCGGAAGGCAAGACGCTCGCGACCGACGCCGAGCTGTGCGACTGGCTGCTCGATGCCGGCAAGGTCGCGGTCGTGCCTGGCTCCGGCTTCGGTGCACCCGGCCACGTGCGGCTGTCGTACGCGTGCTCGATGCAAAACATCGAGAACGGCGTGGGGCGGATGGCCCGCGCGCTCGCGACACTGCGCTGAGCCGCGATAGAATTTCGACGTGCGCCGTGTGCCGCTCGTCGTCCTGCTCGCGTTCTCGTGCGGCCGTCACGGCTTCGATCCGGTTCCGGACGCCGAGCTCGCACACGTGCAGGTCGCTCCCGGCTGGACGGTGCGCCGCCTCATCGATCTTACGGGCCTCGTGCCCTACCGGCCGGACGATTATCAGGACGGCAGCAACCAGACGCTCGACAACGCGCCGACCGCGGTCGCCTCGCTCTACGATCCGTTCACGGGCACGCTCGCCGTCGCCGCGGGCCGCTCGATCATCGAGGTCGGCAGCGACGGTAGCGCGACGGTGCACGACTACCGGCCTGCCGTTCCCGACACGACCGGCCCCGACAACCTCCGGGCGCTCGTGTTCGGCGCGCCACCCGACATCGGCCCGGCGCTGTGGATCGGCGCCGCGTCGCAGACCAAAGGCGACGGCGTGTTCGACATCTCGCCCGCGTGGGAGATCGCGCGCGACGCGCTGTACAACAACGTGCGCGGCATCGCGTACGACGCCGCCGGCGACTTCGACGCCATCGGCACCCCGACGATCTACTTCATCGACGACAGCCACGTGAACCGGCGGATCAGCGCGGGCTCGGACGTGCAGCTCGCCGGCGTGAGCACCACGATCTCGACGATGGCGGTGAGCGCGACCGCGCTGTTCCTGTCGGACGACACGGTCCCGGCCGCGCTCGATCGCGAGTTCACCGCGACCCACGCGCGGCAGATCATCACGACGTCGACGGCGTTCACGGTCCTCGAGGGTGGCCCGCTGGACACCACGACCGCGACCGCGATCCGCGACAAGGCGGTGCTCGCCCAGTACGCGAACGACGGCACGTCGCAGGACCTCGCGAGCTCGACCGATCCCACGTGGGTGTGGGTCGCGGGAAGCGCGCCTCAGCCGCCGCATCCACTCGCAGGCGGGTTCATCGTGCTCGAGTCGAACCGCACGCTCGATCGCGACCAGCTGCTGTACCTCGCCCCGGGCTCGTAATCGCGCACGCCGGCGCTTACAGTCGCCCGCATGTCTCGCGAGTTCGCCTTTCCCGGCACGCGACCGAAGTTCGCGCCGGACCGCGTCGTCGATATCCAGCACATCGCGCTCGTGCTCGATGTCGATCCCGGCGCGCGCAAGGTCGCCGGCACCGCCACGCTGCGCGCCGCGGCGATCGGCCCGGTGTCCGCGGTCGAGCTCGATGCCGTCGAGCTCGACATCTCGAAGGTCACCGCGAACGGCAAGCCCATCGAGTTCCGCCACGACGGCAGGAAGCTGCGCGCCCTGCTCGCCTCGCCGCTGGCCGCCGGCGCCGAGCTCGTGCTGGCGATCACCTACGCGGGCTCGCCGCGCCGCGGCCTGTACTTCGTCGGGCCCGACGATGCGTATCCGCACAAGCCGACGCAGGTGTGGACGCAAGGTCAGGACGAGGACTCGCGCTACTGGTTCCCGTGCTTCGACTCGCCGAACGAGAAGGCGACGAGCGAGATCACGGTCACCGTGCCGGCGACGATGTTCGCGGTCTCGAACGGCACGCTGGTCTCCGACAAGACCACCGGCGCCAAGCGCACGCTGCACTGGCGGCTCGACGTGCCGCACAGCTGCTACCTCGTCACGCTGTGCATCGGCGACTTCGGCTCGGTCGAGACCAAGTGGCACGACACGCCGGTCGTGTTCTACGTCGAGCGCGGCCGTGAAGCCGCCGCCGAGCGGACGCTGGCGCGCACGCCCGAGATGCTCGAGCTGTTCTCGCAGAAGTTCGGCGTCGCGTACCCGTATCCGCGCTACGCGCAGGTGTTCGTCGCCGACTTCATCTTCGGCGGCATGGAAAACACGAGCGCGACCACGCTCACCGACACCGTGTTGCTCGACGAGCGCGCCGCGGTCGATCACGACGTCGACTCGCTCGTCGCACACGAGCTCGCGCACCAGTGGTTCGGCGATCTCGTGACGTGCCGCGATTGGGGCGAAGGCTGGCTCAACGAAGGCTTCGCGACCTACTCCGAGTACATCTGGCGCGATCATCACGAAGGCCGCGACGCCGCCGATCTCGAGCTCGAGGACTGGGACGACGCGTACTTCGGCGAGGACTTGCACCGCTATCGCCGCACGATCGCGACCAAGCTCTACGACGAGCCGATCGACGTGTTCGATCGTCACCTCTACGAAAAGGGCGGCCGCGTCCTGCACATGCTGCGCGACGTGCTCGGCGACGCGGCGTTCTTTCGCGCGCTCGCCCACTACCTCACCAAGCACCGCCACGGCGTGGTGGAGTCGCGCGACCTCGCGCGCGCGATCGAGGACGCGACCGGCAAGAGCGTCGATTGGTTCGTCAGCCAGTGGGTGATCGACGGCGCCGGTCACCCCGAGCTCGACATCGACCTCGAGTGGGATCCCGAGGCGCATCTCGCGATCGCGACGATCGAGCAGACGCAGGACGTCGACGCCCACACGCCGCTGTTCCGCGTGCCGACGCGGATCCGGTTTCGCGTCGACGGTCGCGACGTCGATGTCGCCGTCGAGCTCACCGACAAGCAGCACGTGTTCCGGATCCCGCTCGCGGCCGAGCCGACGCAGATGATCTTCGATCCCGGCCAGATCGTGCTCGCGGCGCGCAAGACCACCAAGCCGGAGCCGGTATGGATCGCCGAGCTCGCCGGCGCGACGCTCGCGATCGATCGCGCCGCGGCCGCCAAGGCGCTCGCGAGGCGCGGCGGGGCCGCCGCCGAACGCGCGCTCGGCGACGCACTCGAGCGCGACAAGTTCTGGGCCGTGCGCGCCGCCGCGGCCGCCGGGCTCGCGCAGATCCGCAACGAGGCCGCGCGCGACAAGCTGATCAAGCGGCTGCGCGCCGAGATCCACCCGCGGGCTCGCCGCGCGATCGCGCGCGCGCTCGGTGACTTCGTCCACGACGTTCACGCCGGTGGCGCGCTCGCCACGATCGTCGAGAAGGGCGACCCGAGCTACTTCGTCG
>Ga0268266_10005567_pt1 | contig 11711 bp, 13 predicted proteins | sample KBSS13metaG_FD_190356 | JGI IMG/M metagenome (GOLD analysis project Ga0268266, IMG submission 190356) | Switchgrass rhizosphere microbial communities from Kellogg Biological Station, Michigan, USA - KBS S1-3 metaG (SPAdes) (version 2) | ecosystem: Host-associated > Plants > Roots > Rhizosphere... | reverse complement strand
GTCTTCTGGATCTTGCCGGCGACTTCGATGAACACCGTGCCGGCGCCGTTGACCATGATGTCGGCGATGTCGTCGCGCGACAGCAGCGGCTCCAGCGGGCCGTAGCCGAGTACGTCGTTGCAGATGTCGTCGAGCAGCTCTTCCTGCTCGGCGATCGACATCACGATGTTCTTGATCGCGATGATCTCGTTGACGATGTCGCGAATTTCCTCGCGCGCTGACTCGCCGTCGAGCTTGGCGAGCTGGGCAAGGTCGATCGCCTCGATCAGGGCGCCGAAGATGGTCGCCTTGACCTGGTAATAATTGTCGGAACGCCGCGCCTCCATGGTGGGGGCGGGCGCTGGTTTCGCTGGCGCTATCGGCGGCGAAGCCACCACCGGCGCGGCGACCTCGCGCGGCGCAGCCGCGGCGCTCGGAGCCGGTTCCGGCGCCTGCATGGCGGGCTTTACCCGCGTATCGTTATCACTACGCTTACCGAACACGATGGCACTCCACGCGGGCTACTTCTTGGCCCGCAGCTTCTCGATCAAAGGCGACAGCAACGAACTTTTCGGCTTCTTGGTCTCGCCGCGGCCGGTGAGCCGCTGCGCAAGCTGCAGGAACATCTCGGTGGTGCGATGGGTGGCGGAGATTTCCGCGATCATCTGGCCGTTGTTGGAGGCCGAACCGAAGATTTGAGGGTCGAACGGGATGGAAGCGATCGGGTGGTTCTCGATCGCCTTGGCGAACTCGGCAGCGGGAATCTCCGGCCGCTTCGGGATGCCGACCTGGTTCAGACAATACAGCGGCGCGCGATCGTTGGGCCGCGATGTCTTCAAGAGATCGAAGATGTTCTTGGTGTTGCGCAGATTGGCCAGATCAGGCGCTGCGACGATCAGGATGTCGTCGGCCGCGATCAGGGCGCGCTTGGTCCACCCCGACCATTGATGGGGAACATCGAGCACGATGCAGGGCATCGTGGTGCGAAGCGTATCGAAGATCGAATCGAACGCCTCCGCGCCGAAATCGTAGACCCGGTCGAGCGTGGCCGGCGCCGCCAGCAGGCTGAGGTGGTCGGTACATTTCGACAGCAGGCGATCGAGGAATGCAGTATCGATCCGGTCCGGCGAGAACACCGCATCGGCGATGCCCTGCGGCGGGTCCTGATTGTAGTCGAGGCCGGCAGTGCCGAAAGCGAGGTCGAGATCGGCGACCACGGAATCCAGCGCCAGATCGCGCGCGATCGCCCAGGCGACGTTGTGAGCGACAGTGGACGCGCCGACCCCGCCCTTGGCGCCGACGATGGCGATGATGCGGCCGACGGCCTTGGCTTCCGGCGACGAGAACAGGTTGCAGATCGACCGCACGACGTCGATGGCGGTGACCGGGGCGATGACATAGTCGCTGACGCCGCGGCGGACGAGTTCGCGATAGAGCATGACGTCGTTGATGCGCCCGATCACGATCACGCGGGTTCCGGCGTCGCAGACGGTTGCGAGCTGGTCGAGGCCGGCGAGAATGTCGTTGCGGCCTTCGGTCTCCAGGATGATGACGTTCGGCGTAGGCGCCGACCGGTAGGCCTCGATGGCAGCGGCCATGCCGCCCATCTGGATCTTGAGATGGGCCTTGCCCAGGCGGCGGTCTTCGCCCGCCGACTGAACGGCGGCCGCGGTTTCCACCGTCTCGCAGAAGGCCTGCACCGACACTCGCGGCGACGGCGCGATGTGGTCCTCGGTGGACGGCGCCGCGATTTCCGGCTGCTGTTCTGAATTTTGACGCTCGTAAGTGATCATTTGCCGGTATCGCTGAGTTTGGCCTTGTCGCTCTCGGGATAGGTGGTCGTCGTGGGCGTACCCTTGCGATATTTCTCGAAGGCTGTGCCACGGCGCGGAGCAAAGGCTGGGGTTTCGGGGCGCGGCTGCACGAGGTCAGACGGGTTGTCGACCATCGCTGCCAGATTGCGCTGATTGGCGCAGCCGAAATTGTAATATTGCTTGTTTTCGAAGTAGCTTTTGTTGTTGACCGACGGTCCGAGATCCTCCGGCCACAGTCCGCACGGACCTGCCACCGCCGAAATCTTCGGGTAGTTGAGGCGGATGGCGGCCATGTGCCTGGGATCTTCGGGGGTGTACTGCCGGACAGTGACCGCGCGCGGCGGCACACCGGCGGCGGCAAGCGTCGCACGGATCTCGCGCAATGAATCTGCGGCCGCCCGCGCATTGGGCGTGTGGACGGGTACGTCGATGCTGATGATGCCGGTGCCTTCCCGCATCCAGGTCGAGCCCAGATACATCACGTCGGCACGTTGCGAGGCGGCGAGGCCGCCGCGTCCGCGGCCGACGAAGACGATGATCGAACGATCGGCTTCCTGTACCGCAATCGGATGGCGCTCGCGATAGTCGGCAGGCACGCTTGCCGTCGTCACGACATCAGTGGTGGTGGTCTTGCAGGCGCTGAGCGCGATCGAAACACCGATCAGCGCTCCCGCCAGACAAAGGGCGCGCCTGGGATCGGCGGGCCTTGTGGATTTGATACTCGATGTCATCTTCCCCGCCCTCAGTCCGTAATAAAGCCGTAGGTGCCGCGATAATTCCGTGCCTTTTCGACGCGGCCCGGAACGCCGTAGATGCGATTGATGCTGCCGAGCAGGTCGGCCTGCGGGTCCGAAGCGCTGGCAAAGCCGTCGTCGGGGCGCGACAGGTCCTTCTGCGCCACTGCACGCACCACATAGGGCGTGACCAGAACCATCAGTTCGGTCTGGTTGTTGACGAAGTCGCGGCTGCGGAACAGCGAGCCGAGAACCGGCAGTTGCGACAGCCCCGGCAAGCCATTGATGGCCTGCTTGGTCTGGTCCTGAATCAGGCCGGCCATGGCCATCGCGCCGCCGGACGGAATTTCCAGTGTCGTCTCGGCGCGACGGGTCTTGATCGACGGAATGGTCGTCCCGTTCTGGCCGCCAGTCAGAGCGTTTTCGGTAGAGACTTCCGATACTTCGGTCATCACTCGGAGACTGATCCGTCCCTCCGTCAGCACGACCGGTGTGAAGTTCAGGGAGATACCGAATTTCTTGAAGCTGACCGTCTGCACGCACTGTCCGATACCGCCGGACGAGGTGGTTTGGCAGGTCACGCCGGTCGGAATCGGAAATTCGCCGCCGGAGATGAAGGTCGCCGACTCGCCGGAAATGGCGGTGAGGTTAGGTTCAGCCAGGGTCCGCACCACACCGGCGCTTTCCATGGCACGCAGCGTTGCCTGCACCGATGGCATCGTGCCGAAATTCCCGACGAGCGAGTTGCCGGCGACGAGCGGCGCATTGTTTGCGGTGAACGGGTTGTTATTGGTGAACTTAACGACTGACGTGCCGTAGGTCAGGTTGGCGCTGAGATCGATACCCATCTGCTTGATGATCGAGCGCTGGACTTCGGCAAGCGTGACCTTCAGCATCACCTGGTCGCGGCCGCGCACGGCGATCGAGTTGACGACCTTTTCGGAGCCGCCCACCAGGCGGGCGGCGATGTCGGCCGCCTGCTGCGCCTCGACCGGGCTTGCCGCGGAGCCGCTCAATAACACGCCGTCGCCGACGCCATCGATCAGGATCTCGGAATTCGGCAGCGACTGCTTCAACGCGGCGCGGACGCCGTTGAGGTCGCGCTTGACCGCGATGTCATAGGCCGCGATCTGCGCGCCCGTCGAATCAAAGAAGACAATGTTGGTCTGGCCGACCGCGGCGCCGATGACATAGGCGCGCTGGGTCGAGCGGACGACGGCGTTGGCGATCTTCGGATCGGCAACCAGCACGTCCTTGATCTCGCGCGGCAGGTCGATCACGATCGACTTGCCGACGCCGAGCGAAACGAACCGTGCGTTCATCTGTCCGTCGGTGCTGACCGGAGCGGCGGCGCGATAGTCGCTCGCCAGCACCGGCGTCATCGCCGGATTGAGCGTGAGAGCGGCCACGGCCGAAAACGACAGGGCGCGGACGATGAACGTTCGCATCATCGGCTGAATTTCCCTGCACTTCATATCGTGCGTCCTTTCGGTCACTTCTGCATCATCTGCTGGCTGGCGACGCCGTAACGAATGACGTTGAGGTTTTCGCCGCGCTTGTTGAATTGGTCGTCCGAGTTCTCGGTCGTCTTGACGTCGGCGATGCTGCGCAGCGCCAGCGTCAGCGAACCGCCCTGGCGCGACCGCGCCAGTATTTCGGCCTGCTCGGGCTTCAGTTCGAGGGTGACCGTCTTGCCGACGAGCGAGTTGGAGCCGTCTTTTTCCTTGGGCGCCTGATCGATCGCGAGAACGCGAACATTGGTCAGGATGACCTCGGCGCTGGAGACGTCCGACCCCTTGCCGTCCGGATTCTTCTCACGCTTGGTAAGAAGCACGTCGACCCGGTCGTTCGGCAGGATGAAGCCGCCGGCGCCGGTTTCCGGCGAAATTTCGGTGGAAATGGCCCGGTAGCCGGCGGGCAGGATCGCTGCCATGAAGCCGGAGCCGTCGGCCTTCACCAGCTTCTGTTCTCGAATAGGCTCGCCCGCGATGAACGGCGAGCGCGCGATCGAGCCCGTGATCTCCTTGATGGCGTCGGCCTTGCTGGCGCGGCTGATGAAGTTGCTGCTGGCGGTCGCTGCCGGCCAGGTCTGCCATTGCATATCGTCCGGCTTGACCGACTGGCCGAGGCCGATATCCGATTTGGCGACGAGAATGTCGACGGTCTGCATCTGCGCGACCGGCTGGGCCGGCGCGGGCTTGTCGTTGGATCCGCTGGCAAGATAGGCGGCAATGCCGCCGGCGCCGATGGCGATCGCCAGGACCACAATGCGGGGCTTATTCATACGCTTCACTTTCCACATTACGCCGCGACGCTTCGCATCGCTGTGATGGGAGTTGACCAGCTATTCGTCAAAGCATGGTTAATGAGGCGTGTGGAAATTGCCTTAACGGAAAGTTAGCAACGCAGGATCAGCGCATGGCGAGGTGAGCGACGTCGATCGCCTTGATCCAATCGGTATGCGGATAGATCAGCAGCGCGCCGATGGCGAGCGCGATGCCATAGGGAATTCCACTGTCCTTGTCGTGTAGCCGGTTCAGCCAGGCCTGCCGCGCAAACAGGTTCGGCAGCGGCCATTGCCTGAACTGAATCAGCAGGATCGTCAGTGCTCCGCCGAGCAGCGAAACATAGAGCAGATAATTGAGGAGGTGGTCGAAGCCGAACCAGAGCGCAACGCTGGCCGCGACCTTGGCGTCGCCGCCGCCGACCCATCCCATCGCGAAACAGGCAAAGGCCACTACCAGGACGGCTGCGCCGGCGCCGAAATGCAGGAGGATGTCGTGCAGGCCCATGCCGCCCAGCACCGCGAGCGCAACAAAGCCGGCGATCAGCGCCAGCGACACCCGGTTCGAAATCGTCATCGTGAACAGGTCGCTCGCGGCGGCGAACGCCATCAAGGCCGGAAACAGCAGGAGGCGGGCGGTGTCGAGGATCATGGTTTCACGCGAGGCTGTGGTTGACCCGGGGTCCAGGCCTTGGCCGAGCCTAGCCACCAGAAATGAACAATCGGGAAACGCTGGAATATCGCAGGCCCATGCTTCATCCGCTCGTCGCCGAAGCCGGCGCATGCGCCTTCCGAAAACGAAAAAGGCCCCAGCATGCTGGGGCCTTTGACGTTTGCTCGCAACCGTCGCTTACTTGAGCGAGGTCGAGATCGCGACGAACTTGTCCGACAGCTTGCTGCCCAGACCGTTGACGGCGGTGATGATCGCGATCGCGATGCCGGCGGCAATCAGGCCGTACTCGATGGCGGTGGCGCCGGACTCATCCTTCACGAAACGCGAAACAAGATTCTTCATAGATAACTCCTGTGTACACATGGCTGGTCGAACTTAAGTTTGGCCCCGCGGCGTTCTCAGCACCGTGACCATGGCGTGACCCTAGGGTGCGACAATTTCGGCGCAGTTAATTCGACCGCGTAAAAATGCGAGGAACTTGCAGTTCTTGAGCACAGTAAACGCCGCCTTAAGTCGTTCGGTAAAATGCGGTCGCGCTGCGCGCGGGCATTCTTCGCGGTCGCGCGGCGTCGCCGGACCCCTTTGATTCACGGCTCCTTAAGCGCAAGCGGATACCCCTGACGTCTCCGATTAAGCGAGGCGTCATGTCCAATTTGCCAATGGAAGTCATCGAGGTCGTAGGCCAGACGATGGCGAAAGTCGTTCCGGTCACGATCGGGCTTGCCGTTGTATTCACGGTGCTCTCGCATTTCTGGGCCTGCAATCCCGGCAAACCCTGGTGGCGCAAGCGCGAACTCATTACCGACATCTGCTACTGGTTCTTCGTGCCGGTATTTGCGCGCATCTTCCGCATCGGGCTGCTGGTCCTTGGCGCCGCCGTCCTCTTCAATATCCGTGAGCCGGATGACCTGATCGCATTCTACGACAACGGCCATGGACCGCTGTCGGAGCTTCCGCTCTGGCTGCAGGGGATACTGTTTCTCGTCGCGTCCGACTTCATGCTGTACTGGCTTCACCGCATGTTTCACGGCGGCGCGTTCTGGAAATATCACGCCATCCATCATTCTTCCGAAGACCTCGAGTGGATCTCCGCGGCGCGGTTTCATCCCGTCAACCTGTTCATCGGAACGATCCTGGTCGACGTCATCCTGCTGATCGCGGGCATCTCGCCCAACGTCATGCTGTGGGTCGGCCCGTTCACGACCTTCCACTCAGCCTTCGTCCACGCCAACCTGAACTGGACGCTTGGACCCTTCAAGTATGTGCTTGCCACGCCGGTCTTCCATCGTTGGCATCACACCTCGCTCGAGGAGGGCGGCGACACCAATTTCGCGGGCACCTTCCCGCTGTGGGACATCATGTTCGGAACGTTCCGCATGCCGGAGAACCGTTTGCCCGACAATTACGGTGTCGATGATGATGAGATTCCTGCCGAGATCGGTGGGCAGTTGGCCTATCCATTCCGACAATAGTCCGGCAGGGCAGCTAGCATGAGCACTGAAGCCGGAGCGATTCAGAGGGAGAGAGCTTTCAGCCTTGCCGACGTCCCGGCATGGCTCTGGTTCGGAATCGGCGTCTACGCACTGGTGGTGATGTGCGGGAAGGCGCTGCTGAACGATTCCGACACTTACTGGCAGATCGCGGTGGGCCAGTGGATCCTCGATCACCACGCATTGCCGCGCGTCGACATCTATTCCTTCACCAAGGCGGGTGAGCCGTGGACATCGTCGTCCTGGCTGTCGCAGGTGCTGTATGCGACGAGCTACAATCTGGTTGGCTGGACTGGGCCGGTGGTTCTCGCCGCGGCCTGTATTGGCGCGACCTTTGCCTTGCTCGCCCATATTCTCGGTCGCCGCATCCCTACGAGCTTTGCGCTCGCGGTCGCGACTGCGGCGCTGGTGCTTTCGATCGGACATTTTCTCGCGCGCCCGCATGTGCTGGTGCTGCCGATCATGCTTGCATGGGCGAACGGGCTGATGTCGGCGAGCGAGCGCGGCGAGGCGCCGTCGCCATGGCTGCTGCCGCTGATCGCTTTGTGGGCGAACCTGCACGGTGGATTCGTGTTCGGTCTGGTGCTGGTCGGCGCGTTCGCGCTCGATGCGCTGTGGAATGCCGAGCGCGCGCAGCATAGGTCGCTGGCGCTACGCTGGGCGGCGTTCGGCATCGGCGCGCTGCTCGCTTGCTGTGCCACGCCTTACGGGTGGGGGTCGATCCTCGCCGCGGGCAAGATCCTGTCTCTCGGAGAACTGCTGCATCTGATCTATGAATGGATGCCGGCGGATTTCAGCAAATTCAGCGCGTTCGAGATGGCGATCCTCGTGCTGATTGGTGGCGCCCTCTATAGCGGCGTCAAGCTCACGCCGCCGCGGATCGCGCTGGTGCTGGGACTGCTGCACATGGCGCTGTCGCATGTCCGGAATATCGAGATTTTCGCGCTGCTGCTGCCGATAGTGGTGCTCGCGCCGGTGGCGTCGCAGTTCGCGCTGCGGCCGGCCTGGCTCGCCCGCGCCGGGGCTCCGATGCCGGTGTTGGCGGTATTGTTTGCCCTGCTCGGCGGCTGGACATGGCTGGTTGCGGCCAACACCACTTTTGCGCCGCGCGAAAGCCAGTCGCCTGCGGCGGTCGTCGATGCGCTGAAGGCGCATAATTCCAAGCGGGTTCTCAACGATCTTCCGTTCGGCGGCTACCTGATCTGGCGGCAGATCCCCGTCTTCGTCGACGGGCGTGCCGAGCTCTATGGCGAAGCCTTCGACATGGCCTACTACCGCGCGATGCAGCTCAAGGACGTCGGCGAGTTTCTCGACATTCTCAAGAAGTGGGAAATCGACGCCGTGCTGCTGACGCCGGCCACGCCCGCGGTTGGCCTGCTCGATCATATTGGCGGTTGGCGGCGCGTCTATGCGGATGACAACGCCGTATTACACGTTCGCACGGCTAACTGATCCAGACGCGAACTGGCGGGCAAGCCGGGATTCTGGTACGCGGGCGGGATGAACCTGCCGACCGAAGTCGTCGAAATGCTCGGCCAGACCCTGGCCAAGGTGCTGCCGGTCACGATCGCGCTGGCGCTGCTGTTCTCGGTGCTCGCGCATTTCTGGGCCTGCAATCCCGGCAGGCCCTGGTGGCGCAAGCGCGAGCTCGTCACCGACCTTTGCTACTGGTTCCTGGTGCCGCTGTTCGCGCGCGTGTTCCGCATCGGGTTATTGGTGCTCGGCGGCGCTTTGCTGTTTGGAATTCGCGACGCCGACGATTTGATTGCCTTCTACGACAACGGCCACGGCCCGCTGTCGACGCTGCCGCTGTGGCTGCAGGCAATCCTGTTCCTGGTTGCGGCCGATTTCATGATGTATTGGCTGCACCGCATGTTCCATGGCGGCGGCTTCTGGAAGTACCACGCCATCCACCATTCGTCGGAAGACGTCGACTGGATCTCGGCGGCGCGCTTTCACCCCGTCAACCTGCTGCTGGGCACCATCGGGGTCGATGTCGTGCTGCTGATCGCAGGCATTTCGCCGGGCGTGATGCTTTGGCTCGGGCCGTTCAACATCTTCCATTCCGCGTTCGTTCACGCCAACCTCAATTGGACGCTCGGCCCGCTCAGATATGTCGTGGCGACGCCGGTGTTCCACCGCTGGCATCACACCGCCCGCGAGGAGGGCGGCGACACCAATTTCGCGGGCACCTTTCCGCTTTGGGACATCCTGTTCGGGACCTTCCGGATGCCGAAAGGCAAGCTGCCGGAGCTGTATGGCGTGGACGATCAGTCGTCGTTTCCCCGCGAAATCATCGGACAACTGGCCTATCCGTTTCGCAAATAGAGCGTGATCCCGAGAACGTGGTTGCTGGATTTTCTTCACGGCAGACCGAGAACGCGCCCACCCGGCGGTTACGCTCAATTAATCATGCGGATTTCTTGCCCCGGTTCGGCCCCTATTTGCCCTTTGTTCATGAATTGTCGTCAGATTCACCGTGTCGGGCGCCGGTTCCGTTGTGTATCGCCACTGCTGGCTTGTTGATGCCCCGGGGTAAAATATGTCGTTCAAGTCCCAGCGTATTCGCGCGCGCGCGCGTTTTGGATTGCTTTCCCTCGTCGCAGGAATCCTGCTGTGGCCGGCCGTCAGCCTGGCCGCGCCTGATCCCGACCGTATCGCGGTCTATGTCGATCAGGCAAAGCTTGTGAAGCTTCCCGCCAAGGTCTCCACCATCGTGGTCGGAAACCCGCTGATCGCGGACGTCACGCTGCAGAGCGGCGGTATCGTCGTCGTCACCGGCAAGGGCTACGGCGCGACCAATTTCATCGCCATGGACCGCAATGGCGAGGTGCTGGTGGACCGCCAGATTCAGGTCGAAGGACCGACCGATCAACTCGTCACCGTCTATCGCGGCGTCGAACGGGAATCCTATAGCTGCATGCCGATCTGCCAGCGCCGCGTCACGCTCGGCGACGGCGACGGCTACTTCAAGACCGCCATCGATCAGGCCGGCTCGCTCTCCAGCCAGGCCTCAGGATCCGCGGGCAGCAAATAAACTGAACCGGTTGCGCATGTCTCGCCGTCCGGTTCACCGGGCGGCGTCGGTGCGCGTCTCCAGTCGCGGTTAATATCCGCTTAACGGCGCAGGTCGTTCTGTCTGGATCGGCCGAAACAATTCAACAATCAGTTTCGGATAGGTTTTGGCGGCAATTCCCTCGCGTCCAGAGGTCCCTTCGATGCCGCCTGCCACAGCTTCCACGAACAACATCCTGCACCGGTTTCGTCGCAACCGAAGGGGCACGGCCGCCATCGAGTTTGCGCTGGTTGCGCCGATATTCTTCGCCGTTCTGTTCGCGATCATCGAACTGGCGCTGACATTCTTTGCCAGCCAGATGCTTGAGACCGTGACGCAGGACTCGGCGCGCCTGATCATGACCGGTCGGGCACAGGACGCCAAGTATGACTCCGAGCAGTTCAAGGTCGAAGTTTGCAAGAGGCTCGTCGAGATGTTCGATTGCGCCAACGGTATCACGATCGACGTGCGGAGCTACCCGTCGTTTGCCGGCGTGAACATCGCCGAACCGATCGATGCGACCAAAGCCTTCATCAGGGATCAGAAATATTGTCCCGGCAAGCAGGGCGACGTCGTCATGGTGCGGCTGTTCTATCAATGGCCGGTGTTCGTCACCGGGCTCGGCTTCGATCTGAGAAATCTGGCCAACGGCAAACGTCTTCTGACCAGCACCGCCGCATTCCAGAACGAGCCGTTTACGCCCGTCGGAGATACCTGCTCATGAGCGTTTCAATGAGAACAAGAACGCCTTCACCGATTTGGTTGTTGCGCCTTTGGCGGCACGTTGCCGCTCTGCACAGGAACAACAGCGGTCTCGCCGCGGTCGAATTCGCCATGATCATCCCGCTGATGGCCGCGTTGCTCGTTGGAACCAACGAGTTCGCGGCTGGCGTTGCCGTTGACCGCAAGGTGACGCTGATGGCGCGCACGCTGTCGGACCTGACGTCGCAGAACACCAAGGTCACCGATGACCAGCTGACCAATTTTTTCAATGCCAGCAAGGCGATCATGACGCCCTATACCGCGACGCCGGTGCAGGGGACGATCTCGGAACTGTACATTAATCCGACCACGTTGAAGGCGCGGGTGCAGTGGAGCCAGGGCGTCGAAACGCATGCGGACGGCGACATCATCGACATCCCGGATGCGCTCAAGGTCGGCGACACCTACCTGATCTACAGCGAGGTCAAGTACAAATACGTGCCCAGCGTCGCCTGGTTCATCAACAAGACGGACGGCATCACCCTGCGCGATGTCAGCTACACACGTCCGCGCCAGGGGCTCTGCGTGATGTACAAGACGGACACCTGCACCGTGAAGTGAGACGTCCGGTCCCGATCGAACGAATGCACGGGAATTGAGTGCAAAGAAAAGGCCGCGCCATGGGCGCGGCCTTTTTATCGAGTGGCGATCTCCGGGATGCTGTCGCGCGTCCCGAAAAACCGCTTATCCGGCGGCGCGCAGATTGTCGGCCGAAGATTTGCCAGAGCGGCGATCTGCCACGATTTCGTAGGAGATCTTCTGGCCTTCACGCAACGTTCCGAGGCCGGCACGCTCGACAGCGCTGATGTGCACGAACACGTCATTGCCGCCGTCATCCGGCTGGATGAAGCCATAGCCCTTGGTTGCGTTAAACCACTTCACGGTTCCCATGCTCACGGGGGTAGTCCCTTCTCAGATAT
>Ga0268266_10005565_pt1 | contig 11725 bp, 8 predicted proteins | sample KBSS13metaG_FD_190356 | JGI IMG/M metagenome (GOLD analysis project Ga0268266, IMG submission 190356) | Switchgrass rhizosphere microbial communities from Kellogg Biological Station, Michigan, USA - KBS S1-3 metaG (SPAdes) (version 2) | ecosystem: Host-associated > Plants > Roots > Rhizosphere >... | reverse complement strand
GGTCACGCGCGGCACGCGGCTGACGGGAATTTTGACAAACCGGGATTTACGTTTCGAGAAGGATCATGCGCAACTGGTAAGCGCAGTCATGACCAAAGCGAATCTGGTGACCGTCCCGGTAGGTACAACACTGGAAGATGCGGAAAAGATTCTGCAGAAGCATCGGATCGAAAAACTTCTGGTGGTGGATCAGGACTTCAACTTGAAAGGACTGATCACCGTAAAGGATATTCAGAAAAAACTGGAGTATCCGCGAGCATCAAAAGACGACCAGGGAAGGCTTTTGACCGGCGCTGCAGTTGGAGCTACGGGCGATTTCCTGGAACGCGCAGTCGAGATGGCCAAGGCGAAGGCCGACGTGCTGGCGGTGGATACGGCACACGGCCACACGAGCAAAGTCATGGACGCTATCAAAGCAATCCGCCATCGTTTGCCGGAAATGCAGGTGGTTGCGGGAAATGTTGCGACGTTCGAAGCAGCGAAGGATCTTATTGGGCTGGAAATTGACGGACTTAAGGTCGGTATCGGCCCGGGTTCGATTTGCACGACGCGGGTGGTGACCGGGGCCGGCGTTCCGCAGTTGACGGCGGTGATGGAATGCGCGAAGGCCGCGGCCGGAAGCGATGTGCCGATCATCGCTGATGGCGGAATCAAATATTCCGGCGACATCACAAAGGCACTGGCGGCTGGAGCGTCCTGCGTGATGATTGGGAGCTTGTTTGCGGGCACGGAAGAGTCCCCGGGAGAAACGATTCTGTATCAAGGGCGGACGTTCAAGTCCTATCGTGGCATGGGATCGATAGGCGCAATGGCGGCGGGATCGGACCGGTACAGCGTGGTGCAGGAATCCGGCGAAAGCGGAAAGTCGGTACCGGAAGGCGTCGAGGGCCGTGTCGCCTACAAAGGCCCGCTCGGTGCGTTGACGGATCAGCTAGTGGGCGGATTGAAAAGCGGCATGGGATATGTAGGTGCGCGGACGTTGCGGGAACTGGCGGAGAAGAGCCGTTTTGTACGTATTACCGCGGCGGGTTTACGCGAGTCGCATGTGCATGACGTTGTGATTACTCGTGAAGCGCCGAACTATAGAATGGAATAGTTCCTTCGTGTCGGAGAGTTTGCTTGCCTGAACAACCTTGGCGAAGCCCAAGACCGGCTCCACAGTTAGACGAAGTGCGGCGACGTGTACGGGCAACGGCGTACGTGGGCGGCTTCTTTCGAACGTGGTGGCCTGCCCTGCTGTGGGCGGTTCTGATCTTTCTTCTGTCCACTGACGAGTTTTCCGCCGAACACACTGGCGGATTTCTGTACCCGATATTTCATTGGATCCTGCCCGCGCTAACTCCAGAACGGTTCGCGCCGATTCATCACTTGATTCGCAAGGCCGCCCACTTCACGGAATACTTTATTTTTTATGTGCTGCTTTTCCGCGGTGCACGCGGTAGCCGGACCGGGTGGCGTTGGACATGGGCGCTAGCTGCTCTCTCCATCGCGGCGGGCTACTCGGCGTTGGATGAGGTACATCAGGCGTTCGTGGCGTCGCGCACGGCATCGCCGTGGGATTCCTTGCTGGATTCGGTGGGAGCCTTCGTGGCTTCCCTGGCCATATTTGTTTGGTACCGCTATAGAAAAACCGGCGTCCCAGGGCACAGCCCAGTGGAAGCCACGAGTTCGGCCGACTGAAAAATAGCGGCCTTGAGCTTGGGTAAGCCGCGATGATGACCTATGCTTGAAGCGGAAAACGGGTGCGCGGGAGAGCGATCATGAGTCAAACCGCGGTCGCAACGGAAAAGATGGTTTTTCGAAACACCCATGCCGTGACCGGCCGGCATTTAGCGGTGACTCCGCAGAACAGCACGATGCGGCACTTGTCCTATGCGCGCATCGTCCTAAATGAAGCGACGCCGAAGGTCAATTTTTCCAATGCCGGTCGAGAGACCGGGCTGATATGTCTGTCAGGAAAGGCAACGGTTCAAGCCGACGGCCAGAAGTTTGAGCTAGAACACTACGATTCAGTTTATGTTCCGCGGGATACAGCGATCGATGTGTCAACCAGCGCAGGCGCGGACCTAGGAGAGTTTTCTTGTGAGGTTGCGGGAACGTATCCCTTGCAGTTCGTTCGTTACGCTGACGTGGCTCAGCAAGACGGAATGTCGTTTACCGCGGGCGGGCCGGCAAATTCGCGAAAAGTGAGTATGCTGCTCGCGAAGAATATCGAAGCGGGCCGGCTCCTGCTGGGTTTCACGCATTCTGATCCCGGCAACTGGACAAGCTGGCCGCCGCATGAACATGGTGCGATGCTCGAAGAAATCTATGTGTTTTTCGAAATGCCCGCGCCGGCATACGGCATTCAGTTGGTTTATAACGACACGCAGTATCCAGAACTCGTAACGGTCGTTCGCGAGGGAGACGCGGTGCTGCTGCCGAGCGGGTATCACCCGAATGTTTCAGTGCCGGGGCACCGCATTGCGTTTTTGTGGGCAATGGCTGCACATCGCGAAGTGGAAGACCGGAAGTATGGCGTGGTGAACGTGCAACCTGAATTCAAACCACCCGCGCCAAATCCTACCAAGTAGCACAGCGCAGAGATAGATGAAGGAAGACACACCACGCGCCGAAGTCAGCACGGAACCGGCGGCGACGGCATCCTTAGGCGCAACCTCCGCGCTGAAGAGTCTGGGAGTTTTTGCGGGGCGATTCCGGTGGGTGATCTGCGGATTGCTTTTCCTCGGTGTAATGAAGAATTACATGGATCGCCAAGTCCTTGGTGTGTTGAAGATTCCTCTACAGCATCAATTCGGGTGGAACGACATTGACTACGGGAACGTCGTTTCGGCGTTTCAATTGGCTTACGCGGCGGGAATGATCACCGTGGGATCTGTGATCGACCGCCTCGGAACAAAAGTCGGATACGCAGTGGTCATGGTTTTCTGGAGCCTTGCATCCATGGCACATGCGGCCGCGAGTTCGCTAAGCGGATTTATTGCTGCTCGAGCGTTACTGGGATTCGGCGAAGCAGGAGTTTTTCCCGCCAGCATAAAAAGCGTGGCGGAATGGTTTCCGCAAAGAGAACGTGCGTTGGCCACGGGGATTTTCAATGCAGGGACCAGCGTAGGAGCAATGATTACGCCGGCGATTGTTTCATGGATCGCCGCCCACTGGGGCTGGCGCTGGGCATTTGTGGCTACTGGAGCAGTTGGATTCGCTTGGCTGGCGCTTTGGCTAAGGCTGTACCAGCAACCAGAAGCGCATCCGCGATGCACGAGTGGCGAACTGGCGTTGATCCAAGGAGACGCTGTCTCGGTGCCGCCAAAAATCAATTGGGCGAAACTGCTTCCTCATCGACAGACTTGGGTGGTGGCTTGCGCGAAGTTTCTTACCGACCCAGTTTGGTGGTTTTACCTTTTCTGGATCCCTGATTATCTACAGCGAGTTCACGGTGTCCGCCTAAGCGGAATCGGCCTGCCGATTTTTGTGATCTACCTGATATCGGACGTCGGTAGTGTGGGCGGGGGATGGCTGTCGTCAATGCTGATAAGTAGGGGCATTTCGGCAAACGTGGCGCGCAAGACGGCGTTGTTTTGCAGCGCACTTTGCGTGTTGCCGATCGCCACGGTTTATCGGATCCACGATTTGTGGCCTGCAACAGTTTTGATCGGCCTCGCCGCAGCAGGCCACCAGGGGTTTTCGGCAAATCTGTACACGTTGGGCTCGGATCTGTTCCCTTCCCGCGCCGTTGGTTCGGTTATTGGACTTGCAGGAATGGCCGGAGCCATCGGGGGAATGCTGATCGCGCAGGTTGTCGGACACGTTCTGCAATGGACAGGAAGCTACGCAATTCCCTTTTTTATCGCGGCGTCAGCCTACTTTGTCGCGTTGGCATGTGTCCATTTGCTGAGCCCGAAACTGAAACCTGCTGAGCTTGGAGCGCACTAACGATTTACACGCGGGCTGGCTATTGATTAACGCCGCTTGCCAGAAAGCCACCATCCACCGAAAGCACGTGGCCTGTAACAAAGCTGGCCGCGTCAGAGGCAAGAAAGACCGCGGCTCCCACAAGTTCGGGAAGCTGACCAAAACGATGCATCGGAGTACGCAACAGGAATTCCTTTCCGCGCTGGGTGCCGTCGAGTAATGCGGCATTCAGATCAGTTCGAAAAACTCCGGGAGCGATCGCATTCACGCAGATTCCGTGCGGCGCCCATTCAACGGCGAGCGATTTGGTGAGAGAGGCGACCGCAGCCTTACTGGCTGAGTACGCCGCAACTTGATAGAGGGCGACAAATGACGCAATGGAAGCGATATTAATGATACGACCGTAGTTGCGTTCCTTCATGTGGCGCCCGAAAACTTGGCAGGCGCGCAGCGTGCCCGTCAGGTTGGTCTCGAGAATTGCGTTCCATTCGTCTAGTTTGACGTCCAGAGCCGGGGTTTTCTTGGTCCGTCCAGCGCTGTTGACCAGGATTTGGACGCCGCCGAACTCAGTCGAGGCAGCGTTCAGGAGAGAGCTCAAAGAACTCTCGTCCGTGACGTCGCAGGCAACTTCCAAAGATTTCCTGCCGAGTGACCGGATTTCTGCGGCGGCCGATCGGACCAGATCGACCCGCCGGCCGGTGGCCACTACATCCGCACCAGCGATGGCAAGTCCTTTGGCGATTTCCAGGCCGATGCCGCTGGTGCCGCCGATTACGACCGCAGTTTTGTTTTGGAGGTCCAGTTTTGGGTGACCCAAGGCGCTTTTTCTCCTTGATGATGCGACAATGCAGCAGAGATTTTACAGCGAGGATGACCATTCGCAATGCGAATCACCGACGCGAAAGTGATTGTATGCAGCCCTGGACGAAACTTCGTAACGCTGAAAGTCACGACCGAGGATGGAATTTACGGACTTGGCGATGCGACTTTGAACGGGCGCGAACTGGCCGTTGCTAGCTATCTCTCAGACCATGTGATCCCTCTGTTGATTGGTCGCGATGCGCGCCGCATTGAAGATATTTGGCAATACCTCTACAAGGGCGCTTACTGGCGACGCGGACCGGTGACGATGTCCGCGATCGCGGCAGTCGACACCGCGCTTTGGGACATCAAGGGGAAAGCACTGGACACGCCAGTCTATCAATTACTAGGCGGGGCCTCTCGCGACGGTGTTTTGGTCTACGGACATGCAAGCGGGACGGATATAGAAGACACCGTCAAGGCCGTCGGAGAGTATCTCGCGCTTGGTTACAGAGCGATTCGAGCGCAAAGCGGAATTCCCGGCCTGAAGAGCACGTACGGTGTGGGACGCGGAAAAATGCATTACGAACCGGCTGAGCTTGACGCGCCGCCGGAAAATTTGTGGAGCACTGAGCTTTACCTCAACTTTGTGCCGCAGCTTTTTGCGCGACTTCGGCAAGAGTTTGGCGAAGAAGTACATCTTTTACATGATGCACACCATCGGCTTACGCCAATTGAGGCGGCAAGAGCGGGCAAGTCGCTGGAGCCTTATCACCTTTTTTGGTTGGAAGACCCGGTACCGGCCGAATTGCAGGAAAGTTTTCGCCTGATTCGGCAGCACACCACAACGCCGCTGGCAGTCGGAGAAGTCTTCAACACCATTTACGACTGTGAGCAACTGATCCGAGAACAGCTCATCGACTACATCCGGACGACCGTGGTGCATGGGGGCGGCATATCGCACCTGCGGAAGATTGCCAGCATGGCTGAGCTGTACCATGTTCGGACTGGTTCCCATGGAGCGACCGATCTCAGCCCGGTCTGCATGGCTGCGGCTCTGCACTTTGATCTAAGCGTGCATAACTTCGGCATACAGGAGTACATGCGGCACACCGCCGAGACGGACCGGGTATTTCCACACGCATACACGTTCGCGGACGGAATGCTGCATCCGGGCGACCAACCCGGATTAGGTGTGGATATTGATGAATCGTTGGCCGCGCAATTTCCATATCGACGGGCTTATCTGCCTGTGAATCGAAACCTCGACGGAACCATGCATAGTTGGTGAGACTCGCGATGTCAACAGGACGTAAAGGCATTCTTTGGCAATACCGCTGCGTGTCTCATCTGTGTCACGCAACGGTCAATTCTTCTTCCAGGTCCAGTTTTTTGCTCATTTTACGGTTACATTGTTAAGAGACTGGTAGTCAGCCGTCATTCCAGAGTCAGAAACGGTCGGACGGCATTCGTTGATACCATAGCGGTAGTACCGGGGTATCCAGTCGAGACGATAGTTTGAAAGGTGATCCGATGGAAACCGTGCTTGTTGTCGAAGACAGCCGCCCAATGCAGCGCACCCTCCAGCGGCTGTTTGAATCTGATTCACTGCATGTAGAGGTCGCGGGGGATGGGCAAACCGGCCTAGATGCTTTCCGCAAACAGACTCCTGACGCCGTGGTACTGGATCTTAAGCTCCCCGGAATCTCCGGAAAAGAGCTGTGCCGCGAATTCAAGTCGCTCGCATCTTCCATTCCTATCGTCGTACTGAGCGCGAATTCTGAAATCGACGACAAAGTACTTCTGCTCGAATTGGGCGCGGACGACTATGTCACAAAACCATTCAGCCCCAAGGAGCTTCTTGCGCGCGTACGCCGGGCAATGCGCCGGGGAAGCGTGAAGGCCGCAACCTTTACGGGCGTGCCCGTCAAGACGGCGAGCCATCAGGTACTCACTTTTGGGGATGCACGGATCGACTTTACAAGCATGGAGGCAAGCCGGTCGGGCATACCCGTCGCGATGACGGCGCAAGAGTTCAAGCTATTGAAATTTTTCGCGTCGTCTCCAGGAATGGTGCATTCACGGGATCTGCTGCTAAACGAGGTTTGGGGCTACCAGAATTACCCATCCAGCCGGACCGTTGACAACCATGTGCTTCGTCTGCGGCAAAAACTCGAACCCGATCCGACGAATCCGCGATTTTTTCTGACGGTTCATGGCGCCGGATACAAATTTATCTTCGACAGTACCAACGCCGCGAATAACTAAAGCGTTCTGGCTGCGCATGGCTCACCCTCCACTTCGCACACAGTTGCTAATCGCAACCGTTATTATCGTGTTCACTTTGACCGGAACCACGCTGCTCATAGTGCGACACACGGTCGCCTCCGAAATCCAGAAACAGGTCCACGAAGCCACACAAGAGTCAGTTCGAACGTTCGAGAGCGTACAGCAACAGAGAGAAACACAACTGTCGCGCTCCGCCGAAATACTGGCGAACCTTCCGACGTTGAAGGCCCTGATGACAACCGATCATGCGCCAACCATCCAGGACGGGTCCGAAACATTCTGGAAGCTTTCAGGGAGCGATTTGTTTGTTTTGGCAAGACCAAACCACATGGTGGTGGCACTGCACGCAAATCAGCTGAATTGGACGATCGATGCGTCGCAAAAACAAATCGACCGATCCACAAAAGCGGGTGAAGGCGCTTCCTGGTGGTACGACAATGGGTTGCTCTATTGGGCTTTCTTGCAGCCGATCACTGCCGGTAGCGGCCGGGATCTGCAGCAACTTGGGCTTTTGGTCGTTGGGTATCAGGTGGACGCCACGGTTGTGCAGCAGTTAGCAGCGGTCACGGGCGGCCAGATTGCACTCACGTCGGGCACCACCCTGATAGCTTCCAACCTGCCCACGGCAGACGTACCGCAACTGCAGAAGTTGCTTCAGGACGGTTCGGTTCAGCCTGCGGACGGCAAAGAGCTAGTGCTGAAGACGGATCGATACGCATCTTCGTCAGTCGTTTTGCATGACGACCCTCGGTCGCCTGTGCGTTGCTACGTAATGATGCCCCTTGCTCCGATTGACAGCTTCCTTTCGCGGATGAATCGCACGATCTTTGTGTCGGGTGCGGTGGCGGTATTCCTCGCCGCATTGGTCTTCGGATTTGTCGCGAGGACGATCACCAAACCTCTCGAGAACCTGGTAGCAGGAGTCAGGGCCCTGGCGAAGGGCGACTTTCACTACACAATCCGGCCGGAAGGAAGCAGCGAAGTATTTGAGTTGGGAAGAACTTTCTCGCAGATGCGCGAGCATCTCCTGGCGTCGCAGCAACAACGAATCGAAACGGAGCGGATAGCAGCGCTTGCACGGGCTTCAAGCTCGATTTCTCATGATTTGCGGCACTATCTTGCGACGGTCGTCGCAAACGCCGAATTTCTCTACGAAGCGGATCAGCTCCGGGTGGACAAAAGAGAAATCTATGAAGAAATAAAAATGGCTTCCAACCAAATGACTGATCTGATCGACTCGCTGCGCGAGCTCTCATCGCAACGAAGCGCAATTTCGCCGGTACCCTCGAATCTGACACAGACAATCAAACAAGCGATCGAGGCGGTCCGCTCCAAGCCGGAGTTTCGAAATGCCCAGATTTCAGTTACGGCAGAAGATGATTTGAGCGGGGTGTTCGATCCCAAAAAGCTGGAGCGTGTCCTGTTCAATTTGCTCCTCAACGCATGTGAAGCGACGTCGTCCGGAAGCAAACCCAACATCCAAGTGGATGCTCGCATCCACGACGACCAGTTTGAGGTCCGGGTCAAGGACCATGGGCCGGGCGTGGCCGAAGCGATAAGAAAAACACTTTTCGATCCATTCGTGAGCTTTGGCAAGCCGAATGGCACGGGCCTTGGTCTGGCCATCGTAAGTAAAATCGTGCAGGATCACACGGGATCCGCGAGCATCGAATCTTCTTCGACCGCAGGAACGACTATCCTGGTCAAGCTGCCTCGAGGGGAACGCAACATGGCTGCGATTTCCCAGACGAACGTCGCCTGATTCCCTTCCGTTGCTCTCCGAGTACGCTTCAAGGATGTGGATAGTTGGTAGTCGGTGGCGGCGCATAATCCTGACCGTACTTATTCTTATGTTGCGTTGTGAAGGTCGGATTCTCAGCGATCTGTACGGCACCTAGATGCCGCGCGACGCCGGATATAGTCACAACCCTGGTCAATGCCTTTAGTGAGTCAGGAAGCCCTCGTTCGGACCAGTAGTGAACTTCATAGCGGCCGTCTGGAACGTTCGGGATGCGAACTCTCCCCGTGGCATCCGAAACTCCATAATAAGGTGTGTCGACCACCACCACCACGGCGCTCATTTCCGGATGGATATTGCAAAAGAGAAAGCTAACACCGACGCGATCAAAGCGGACCGAGCTTGTCGCGCCAGCTTCGTAAAGGCCCAAATCAAAACGCTTTCCTTCGAACAGCGAGAAGACATTGTGAAAAAACGGATCGCGATTCGGAAAATCAACGACTGCACCAACCTGGACGGCTAGGAGATGAGGTTCAAATATTTTATGACTTTGAACCAGTCGCTGTCGCTTGGGAGATGAAGAGTCAGAGTTTGGATCGAGAGCTTTTAGCCAAACGACCACATCAGCGTCGCCGCGTGCTGTCCTGGCTTGCAAACTGGGATTGGTCTGTACTTGGGCCGTTACCGGAGCCTGCTGCGCCCGCGAAGAATCGGCAGCCGGAAAGGCTGCGGCCAACGCAAGGCAGGAGGCTGCCCGGCTCAATAGCTTGGCTAGCGTGGGTGTCACTAGAATATGTATCCGACGATCAAATTCACGTGGTTTGCCGAATTGAAATTTTGGTCCAAGATGAACGTTTTCAGGTGTCTATATTCTAGCGAAAAGATAACGTCGGAGCGTGGTTTGTAGACGAAATTTACGAGTGAAGTGAGGTTCCTGGACATCAGTGAATCGAGGTAAATCGGATTTGCGCTGAACTCACGAAGCCTGGGAGAAAACGGGTTGTCCTGACCAAAAGCGGCGTTGATTTCAAATTTCAGAGTCGGTTTGAGCTTGAGTTGAGTCCACCCGCCCATGGAATCGAGACCATAAACGTCCGTAGAAGGATCGGAAAATTGTCCGATCCAGAGCACGCTTTGGCCAATGCCGCCACCCAGTCCGCCAACGGCCCGCCCTCGATAAAATTGGCCTGTGAATTCGACCAAGCGGCCCATTGGCACGGTTAGATCCGCCGTCGCGGCCCAGCTATCGACAGCTCGGCCGAAGCCCCAGTCCTGCCGGCCGTAATATCCGCCTACGCCCGCAACGAGGTTCTGGCCAAAAGCCGAGTGGCTCCACGCAAGTCGTGTGGCAAAGCCGGGGCCGCCTGATCTTTCGCCCCAAGTGGCCATGCGCTCGTACGCGGGACCAGGCGTGTCACCGGACAGAGTTTCCAACAGGCCCGTTTGGATAGTAACGGAGGATGCTTCGGAAACGTGGAATCTGTGTTCGACGCGAATTTGAGGAGTCCATCCCCAAATATTTCCCGAGTAGGACATAGCTGGAATCGCCAAAGACGCATAGGAAGTCGGCGTCAGCGGAGAAAAGAAGAGATAGTCCTGGCCTGCAATGATCGAGGTGTCTTTCCAGTCAAAGCGGACCGTGCCCGTCCTCAAGCGCAACAGCCCATTGAGGCTTCCGTTCGGCGACCGCGGAAATCCTCCGGCAAAGTCGAAACGAAGTTCCGCACTGGTATGGGCGCCGGCGACGTCTGGCCCGAAGGCTTGCAGACCAATCTGTGATTGACGAAGTGATCCGCCGAACGTGCCCGGAGAATCCAGCGCTCCCGGCGCCTTCGCCGTCTGCGGCACGTCCTGATTATCCACAACTCCACGATTTGTGAATAAATTGAACAATGCCAAGCCGCTGAGACGCACACGGTATTTGGAACCACTCTCGACTTTAGTCTGGCTCTGCTCCTTGATTTTGGCGTTGGCAAGCTCGATATTTTCCTCAAGTTGTGAGATACGGTCTTCTGAGGACGTCGGCACTGGTTCTGATGCTGCGACTTCGACTGTCGCATTCAACCCATTAGAGGACGAGGAATAACTTGTGGTGCCAGAACTGCTCCTTGTTTCAGTCAAAGGGGGGGCAAAGTCACCTGCCGCGGCGAGTTGCGCCCGGAGATTTGCAGACTCAGCCTTTGCTGCCTTCTCGTTTGCTTCGAGAGTCTGTACTCGAGCGTTTAGACTCTGCAGTTGGGTTTGCAGCTGACGCACCAGCTCGCCAAGTCTCTTTGTATCGTCGGCTGGAGCTTGTTCCGTCGATGGCCGGGGATTGGCATGCGCCTCTTGGCCGAAGCTCCGAGCGGGCACCATTGCCATGGAAAGGATCGCCGATCCTATTGCCAGAATTCGGATGCAACGAACATGGTGAGCCATATGTTCTCCTCCCCCACAGTGTCCGGGATTCGTGCGGTCTACAGAAGAAACGCCAATTAGCCGCCACGGACGCCCGACGGACAATGCGGCAGGCCTAAAACTCGATGCCAGAAGCGCTTACAGTATCTTCTCCAATGCCGGGCCTCGCGGGAAGGGCCTGCATAAAAACAGGTAGGCCCAGCTAATTAGGAGAACTTGCAGTTAGATTCGTTACTGATAGCCTTGCATGATTGTCGTGATTCTAGGCGGCGCGAGAATCAACGGGTTGGCCTTCGCTCAATGTCTCGGCTTATGGTCACACCATCCCGAACGGAAAAGCGATCCGCTCGGTATGCGGCCGAAATGGTGGGACTCGCGCCCATGCTATACTTGAAGATTCACGCCATAGGGGCGTAGCTCAGTGGTAGAGCAGCGGCCTTTTAAGCCGAAGGTCGTGGGTTCGATCCCCACCGCCCCTACCAATCTTCATTATTTTTCATCGAGTCACAGAAAACTTAGCTCCATCGATACTCAAAAGATGTGTCTCGACTACCAATCGATTCGGCGAAGTCCTGCCACAATGTCGAA
>Ga0268266_10005564_pt1 | contig 11729 bp, 12 predicted proteins | sample KBSS13metaG_FD_190356 | JGI IMG/M metagenome (GOLD analysis project Ga0268266, IMG submission 190356) | Switchgrass rhizosphere microbial communities from Kellogg Biological Station, Michigan, USA - KBS S1-3 metaG (SPAdes) (version 2) | ecosystem: Host-associated > Plants > Roots > Rhizosphere... | reverse complement strand
TCCCGCAGCACGTCGCCGACGAGGTCGCGGAAGCATGCGAGGAGCAGGAAAAGATGGAAGCCTTCATCCTCGAGCGCGTGCAGGGCGGCGCCAAGCTTGCCGGCACGTATCCCCCCAATGACGATACGAAGGCGGCATTCGCCGAGTGGAGAAAGGCGAAGGGAATATAGAATCGCGCCTATGGCTGACTTGCGGCGGATCCTCAAGCTCGACGATTTCGAGCCCGCCGCCAAGCGCCATCTCCCACGTCCTCTCTACAGCTACGTCTCGGGCGGCGTTGAAGATTTCGTGACCCTGCGCGAGAACCGCGCCGTATTTCAGCAGTGGGGCTTCGTTCCTCGCGTGCTGGTCGGCGTGGGCAATCGCACGCAATCGGTCGAGCTCCTGGGCAAGACCTACGCGCATCCCTTCGGCATCGGGCCGATGGGCATCAGCGCGATGACCGCCTATCGCGGTGATCTCGTGCTCGCACGTTGTGCTGCGGAAGCGAGCGTGCCGATGGTCATGTCGGGCTCGTCGCTCATCCGTCTTGAAGAGATCGCCGCCGAGAATCCCGACGCCTGGTTCCAGGCATACCTGCCCGGCGACGTGGCGCGCATCGATCCACTGGTCGACCGCATCGCAAGCGCGGGTTACCGCACGCTGATGCTCACGGTCGACACGCCGGCAACGCCGAATCGCGAGCACAACCTGCGCGCAGGCTTCACGAGCCCGCTGCGGCCCAGCCTGCGCCTCGCGTGGGACGGCATCGCGCGACCGCGTTGGCTCTTCGGCACGTTCCTGCCGACGTTCCTGCGACACGGCATGCCGCACTTCGAGAACTCGTACGCGGAGCGCGGCGTCGCGATGCTGTCGCGCGGCGTGATGCGCGATTTCGGCGAGCGCGGACACCTCGACTGGACACATGTCGCGCGCATTCGCGAGCGCTGGCGCGGCTCGCTCGTCATCAAGGGCATCATGCATCCCGACGATGCGCGCCTCGCCAGCGATCACGGGGCGGACGCGGTGATCGTGTCCAATCACGGGGGACGGCAACTCGACGGCGCCGTGTCCGCGTTGCGCGTCCTGCAGGACGTCGTCGCGGCATGCAAGGCCATTCCCGTGATGATGGACGGCGGCATCCGCCGCGGCACCGATGTGCTCAAAGCACTCGCGCTGGGCGCGCGGTTCGTATGGGTGGCGCGTCCGTTCAATTACGCTGCTGCGATTGCCGGCGGCGCCGGGGTGAAGCATGCGATTGCGCTCCTTGCGAGCGAGATCGACCGCGACATGGCGATGCTGGGCGTGAGAAGCGTCGGCGAGTTATCGCCGCGCTGCCTGCAGCGCCTGGCTTAGCTCGCCTTGCCCGTGATCGGCGGCTCGGGAAGCGTCGCTTCCCCCGGCTCGATCGCGAACTCGTGATGCAGGACATGCGAGCCGCCCTGCTTCATGTAGTCGCCCACCAGCGCCTGCGTGACGCCGAACTGCGCATCCGTTTCCAGGTGCGGATCGCCGCGCGCGTACACCTGCGAGAACTGCGTCTTGTAGCCCGGCTTGTGAATGAGGAAGTGAATGTGCGCGGGCCGCATGTTGTGGCGCCCCTGCGCGCGCAGCAAGTCGCCGGCAACGCCGTTCGCGGGAATGGGATAGCCGGCCGGCTTGATCGTGCGGAACCAGATTCTGCCTTCGCCATCGGTCCGAAACGTGCCTCGCAGGTTCATGTCGGCCTGCTCCGGATCCTGGTTCTCGTACAACCCCTCCGCCGACGCGTGCCAGACGTCGACGTCCGCGCCTGCGACAGGCCTGCCGTCGAGATCGCGCACGATCGCCGTGACGAGCAGCGGCTCACCCGGCGTCGGCGAGCGCACGATGGATTCGCCGTTCTCCGAACGGGGCGATCCCGCGCGCCAGAACGGTCCGAGCAGGTTGGCGGTCGTCTCGCGCGTGCCGTTCGCGCCGTTGTTGATGAGGCACACGAGCGCCGAAAGTCCAAGCGAGCCGGCGCAGAGCACGACCTCGTTGTGCGACTTGTCGGTGAGCTGGCCTGCCCGCGCGACGATCGCGGCCGCCTTGCGGAACTCGGCCTCGGTCAAATGCACTTCGCGCGCCCATGCGTGCAGGTGACGCACCGCGGCCGACATGACCTCGCGAAACCGCGGGTCGGGTGCGCGCTCGAGCTCGCGCAGCACCGCCGCGGTGACGTCGTCCGCGTTGCGGATCACCGCTTGCTCGCGCCCGCCGATCCCGTGAGCGCGCGCAGTGCCAGCAAGTAGCTGTCGACACCGAACCCGACGACGATGCCCTTGGCGATCTCCGACAGCACCGAGATGTGGCGAAACGCTTCGCGCGCGTGAACATTGCTCATGTGCACCTCGACGAACGGGCACGTGAGGATCGCGAGCGCATCGCGCAAAGCGTAGCTGTAATGCGTCCAGGCGCCCGCGTTGATGATGACGCCGTCGACCTTGTCCTCGAACGCCTTGTGAACGCGCCTGCACATTTCGCCTTCGAGGTCTGTCTGGTAGCAGTCGACCTCGGCGCCGACCTCCTTGCCGAGCGCGATGACGGCCGCATTGATCTCGTCGAGCGTGATGGTGCCGTACTGCTTCGGATCGCGCTTGCCGAACATCGCGTGGTTGGGGCCGTGGAGCAAAACGATCTTCTTCATGGGCTTTCCTTGTTCAACCGATGTTCACGATGCCGCCGTCCCGCGCCGCGCGCGCGATGGCGTCGACCACGCGCAAGTTCGAAAGACCGTCGCGGCCGCTGACGAGCGGCGTCGCCTTGCCGCGGACGACATCGGCGAAATGCGCGATTTGCAGCGCGAGCGGATCGGCGCGCTGCAGGGGGACGACGCTCGATTGAAACGGCTTGAACCAGGAGCGGTCCTCGTCGCGCGCGTAGGTGCGCAACCGCATCGTCGGAATCGACAGTGATCCATGGGTGCCCATCAGAACGTACGCATCCTCGTCCTCGTACGTCGCGTAGGCCTTGTTCTCCTGCGACGTCTGCTCCCAGCTCCTCGCGCACGCGGCGGTGTCGGAGAGCAAGAACGTGCCGAGCGCCCCGCTCCTGAAACGAAGTGTGATCGCGACCGTGTCCTCGACCTCGAAGCCGCGCGTCGCATTCGACGCCTGCGCCTGAACCGCGACGATCTCGCCCAACAGCGATCGCAGCGCGTCGACCTCGTGGATCATGTTGATGAGAATCGGCCCGCCGCCCGGACGCCGGCGCCAGTCGTTGGGGGGATCGAAGTAGCCGTCGACCGCGGGCTTGCAGAAAACAGCACTGCCCATCACGCCGACGAGCTTGCCGAGCGAGCCTTCGCGCACGACGCGGATCGCCTCGTCCATGATCAGGCTGTGCCGGCGCATGTGCCCGACCAGGATCGGCACGCCGGCCTTCTCGGAAGCGTCGACGAGCTGCTCACCCGCTTCGAGCGTATGCGCGATCGGCTTCTCGACGAGCACCGGAATACCCGCCGCGATGCACTGGAGACCTTGCTCCAGGTGAGGCTGATTCGGCGTGGCGATGACGACGCCGTCGGGCTTGCCGCCCGCGAAGCATTCTTCGAGCGATCGGTAAAGCGGCACGCCGTATCGGCGAGCAACCTCCACCGCCTTGGGACTGACGTCGACGATCGACGCCAGCGCACAATCGGCACTCGCCACGATCTCCTCGACATGGCGAACGCCGATGAGCCCGGCCCCCGCCACGGCAATGCGTACCGTCGCCATCACTTGTGCTTGAACGCGGGCTTCTGTTTCTCGACGAAGGCCTTCATGCCGATCTTCTGGTCCTCGGTAGCGAACAGCGAGTGGAAGAGGCGCCGCTCGAAGTGCACGCCGTCGGCCAGCGTCCCTTCGTATGCGCGATTCACCGCCTCCTTCGCCATCATGACCGACGGCAGCGAGAATTCGCAGATGCCGGCGGCAATCGCCACCGCATCGTCGACGAGCGATGCGGCGGGCACGATGCGCGACACGAGCCCCGACCGCTCGGCTTCGTCGGCGTTCATCGTGCGCGCGGTCAGGATCATGTCCATTGCCTTGGCCTTGCCGACCGCCCGCGGCAAGCGCTGCGTGCCGCCGGCCCCCGGGATGACGCCGAGCTTGATCTCGGGCTGGCCGAAGCGCGCGTCGTCCGCGGCGATCACGATGTCGCACATCATCGCGAGCTCGCAGCCGCCGCCGAGCGCGAAGCCGCCGACGGCCGCGATGACCGGCTTCCTGATTCCGCGCAGCGTCTCCCAGTTGCGCGTGATGTAGTCAGTGCGATAGACGTCCATGTACGACCACGACGCCATTGCGCCGATGTCGGCGCCCGCCGCGAACGCCTTCGGCATGCCCGTGATCACGATCGCGCCGATCGCGTCGTCCGCGTCGAAGGCCTCGAGCGCGGCACCGAGCTCGTTCATCATCGCATCGTTGAGCGCGTTGAGCTGCTTCGGGCGGTTGAGCGTGACGAGGCCCACGCGACCGCGGGTCTCGGTGAGAATGTTTTCGTAAGCCACCGCGATTTCCTTCACCTGGATTTCAATAGGATACCTTCGCAACGGCGCGCAGTTCGTCCGCCGTCGTCGTTCCGAACCCGAAGAACTCGAGATACGCGGGGATCTGCTCGAACAGCATGTCGGTCCCGACCTGCGTACGGCAGCCGATCCTGCGTGCCGCTTCCAGAAGGGGCGTGATCTCCTGCTTCATCACCACCTCGCCGACGAACGTGTCCTTCGTAATGCGCGACACGTCGAAGGGCAGCGGGTCGCCCGGCTTCATGCCGAGCGGAGTCGCGTTGACGATCAAGTCGAGGCCCGCGGGGTCGTTGGAGCCGGTGGTGACCTGCATCGCGGGATAGTACTGGCGCAATCGCTGCGCGAGACCGTCCGCCGACTGGGCGTTCATGTCGAACAGCGCCATGCGCGCGACGCCGTCGGCCGCGAGCGACGCCGCGATCGCGGAACCGACGCCGCCGGTTCCGGAGATGAGGCACGACCTGCCTCGGACGTCGAAGCCCTTGCGCTTCACGCCGCGCGCGAATCCGGCGCCGTCGAACATGTCCCCGACGATCTTGCCGTCGTCGCGAACCAGGACTGCGTTGCACGAGCCCGCAACCTTCACCGCGGTCGACGCCTCGTCCAGCAATCCGACCGTGGTCACCTTGTGCGGCATGGTGACGAGCGCGCCGCGAATGTTCGAGAGCCTCACGAGCTTGCCGAAGAACTCGGGATAGTCCTCGGTCCTGACCCCCATCGGCACGACGACGGCGTCGATGCCCTTGCTGTCGAACCACGGGTTGTAGATGAGCGGTGCCTTGAACGACTCCGTGGGATAGCCGACGTGCGCAATAAGTGTGGTCTTGCCGCTGATCATGCTGGTCCCTTCACCTTACACAGGGACCTCAATGATAGCCCGCGTCGGCGCGTACCTTGCCTCTGAAGACATAGTAGGACCAGCCCGTGTACATGACGATGATGGGCAGCAGGAACAGCGTCCCAACGAGCAGGAAGGCCTGGGACCGCGGCGTGGCGGCGGCGTCCCAAAGGCTGATCGTCGGCGGCACGATGTTCGGCCACAGGCTGATGCCGAGCCCGAGGAAGCACATTGCGAAGAGCCCGATGGCGGCAAAGAACGGCGCGGCGTCGCGGCCCTTGTCGAGCGAGCGCCACAGCCACAACGCCATGAAGCCGGTGGCGATCGGCAGCGGCGCGAGGTAGGCGAGGTTCGGCCACACGAACCAGCGCGCCGCGATCCTGGGATCGGACAAGGGCGTCCAGATGCTGACCATCGCGATGAACGCGATCACGCCGATCAGCGCGATGCGTGCCCACTTGATCGCCCACACCTGGATCGCGCCTTCGGTCTTGATCACGAGCCAGGTCGCGCCCAGCAGGATGTACCCGAACACGAGGCCGACGCCAACGAGCAGCGGAAACGGCCGCAACCAGCCGTAGACGCTGCCCACGAACTGCTGGTCGCGCACCTCGAACCCCTGCACGAACGCGCCCAGCACCACGCCCTGCGCGAACGTCGCGATCAGCGACCCCCAGAAGAACGCGTGGTCCCACAGGAACCGGCTCTTGTGCGCCTTCAGGCGGAACTCGAATGCGACGCCGCGAAAGATCAGCCCCAGCAGCATGATGAGGATTGGGAAGTACATCGCGGGGATGATGATGGCGAACGCAATGGGAAACGCGGCAAAGAGGCCGATGCCGCCCATCACGAGCCACGTCTCGTTGCCGTCCCAGATCGGCGCGACGCTGTTCATGATGAGGGTACGCGCGTCGTCGCTCGCGGCGAACGGCGACATGATGCCGACCCCGAGGTCGAAGCCGTCGAGCAGCACGTACATGAACACGGCCAGCGCGAGTATGCCGGTCCAGATGGGAACGAGGTCGATGGCCATGGTTACCGTTACTCCGCCGCCGACAACGGCCGGGCGGGACGCTTCGTGAGCTCGCGTGCGGGCGGCGCGGCCGCGGCCGCAGGACCGGCCCGCACCAGCTTCACGAGGTAGTAGACGCCGGCGCCGAACACGAACGCGTACACGACGACGTACAGCGCAAGCGAAATCGCGACGTCGTGCGTCGCGAGGTTCGGCGTCACGGCGTCCGCCGTGCGCAGCTGGTTGTACACGACCCATGGCTGGCGGCCCACCTCGGTCGTGACCCAGCCCGCGGTCACCGCGACATACCCGACGGGGATCGCCCACGTGCAAAGCCGCAGGTACCAGCCCGTCTCGTAGAGGCGCTTCCTCGCGAACAGCACCCAGCTCGCGACCGTGATGAGCATCATGATGCACCACATGCCAACCATGATCCGGAAGCCGAAGAAGACCGGAGCAACCGGCGGCCGGTCCTTCGCGGCAAACGCCTTCAAGCCCGTGACCTCGCCGTCCCAGCTATGCGTGAGGTAGAGGCTCCCGAGCTTGGGGATTGCGATCTCGAAGTCGTTGGCCTCCTTCTTCTCGTCCGGCCATGCGAACAGCACCGCCGGAACACCGCGCTGCGTGGTCCAGATGCCTTCGATCGCGGCGAGCTTGGCGGGCTGGTGCTCGAGCGTGTTGAGGCCATGCGCATCGCCGATGAATGCCTGCAACGGCACGAGGACGGTAGCAAGCGCCACGCCCATCGCGATCATCACCTTGCTCTCGTCGACGAACTTGCGCCGGCGCAGGTGGTAAGCGGCGACGCCGATGACCGTAAAGGCCGTCGTGAGATAAACCGCGACGACGGTATGCGTGAAGCGATACGGGAACGACGGATTGAAGATGACCGCGATCCAGTCGTCAGGGTAGAAGCGGCCGGATTGCATCGAGAAGCCCGTCGGCGTCTGCATCCAGCTGTTTACGACGAGGATCCAGAACGTCGACATGAGCGTGCCGACCGCCACCATGATGGCGGCCCCGAAGTGCGCCCATTGCGGCACGAGCTTGCGCCCGAAGAGGAGCACGCCGAGAAATCCCGCTTCGAGGAAGAATGCCGTCAGGCCCTCGTAGGCCATCAAAGGCGCGACGATATCCGCCGTCATGTGCGAATAGCGGCTCCAGTTGGTGCCGAACTGGAACGGCATCACGATGCCGCTCACCACGCCCATGCCGAACGACACGGCGAAGATCTTGATCCAGTAGGTGGACACGCGGAGGAACACTTCGCGCTTCGTCGTCAGGTACAGCCCTTCGAGCACCGCGATGTACGACGCGAGCCCGATCGTGAACGCCGGGAGCAGGAAGTGGAACGCGACGACGAAGGCGAACTGGATGCGGGACAGGAACAGTGCGCCTTCGTCCATGCGTTACCTTTCGAGCGTGTCAGGCCGCGAAGCCTACACGTACGCTGCCCAGGCCGTCGATGCGCGCTTCGATCGTATCGCCGGGCGTGATCGTTACCATCGGGCCGAGCGCGCCGCTCATGACGATGTCGCCCGCGCGCAGCGGTCTTCCGACCTGCACCATCTTGTGCGCGAGCCAGAGCGCGGCATTCAGCGGATTGCCGAGGCATGCCTCACCGGTCCCTGCAGACACGGGCTCGCCACGCCGGCGCATGGTCATCGCGCATGCGGGCAGGTCCAATCCGTCGAGCGTCCGCGCCTCGTCGCCGAGAACGAACATGCCCGACGATGCGTTATCCGCGATCGTGTCGAGGAGCTTGATGTTCCAGTCTCGAATCCGGCTTCCGACGATCTCGATGGCAGGCAACACGTGTTCGATGGATGCTGCCACGTCGACCAGCGTGAGGTCGGCATCGTCCAGGTCCCGGCCAATGACGAACGCGACCTCCGCTTCCGCCTTGGGCTGCAACACCTTGCCTCGCGGCACTTCGTCGCCGTCGCGCAGCGCCATGTCCGCGAACAGCATGCCGAAGTCGGGCGAATCGACTCCCAGCTGGGCCTGCACGGCTTTCGACGTGAGACCGATCTTGCGCCCGACCAGCCGGCGTCCGCGCGAGAGCGCGTGGCGCGTGTTGACGTCTTGCACCGAATACGCCGCGTCCACGCCGCCGGAAGCAAGCTCGTCACGCACGGGCGCAATGGCCGTTGCGCTCGCTTCGGCTTCGCGAAGGCGCGCGGCCACGCGTTCGATCAGGTCGTCGTCGATGAGCATGGCGCCTTCGATCCCGGGCAAAAGTTAGAATACGCCGAACTCGAGAGTCGTACAAAGGACTTGCTCATTCGCATTGGCGTCATCTCGGACACGCATGGGTTGCTGCGACCCGCTGCGGTCGATGTCCTGCGCGGGAGCGATCTCATCGTGCACGCGGGCGACATCTGCGACCCGGGGATTCTGCGCGAGCTCTCCCTGCTTGCTCCCGTCACCGCGGTTCGCGGCAACAACGACTTCGGCGACTGGGCCGACGCGTTGCGCGAGGTTGAAACCATCGAGCTCGGCGACCTGCGCATCGGCGTTGTACACGACGCCAAGTCGCTGACCCCCACCCATGAAGGCAGGTGGAACGCCGTCATCTCCGGCCATTCGCACCGGCCGCTGTGCGATACACGCGATGGCGTGCTTCATTTCAATCCCGGGAGCGCCGGCCCTCGCCGGTTCAACCTTCCCGTGTCGGTCGGCGAAATCGTGGTCGCGCGCGGCACGCTCGACGGCCGGATCATCGAGCTCTCCGTTTAGGCGCGCCGTCGGGCAGTGCACTGGCGCCTGTGTTACCGTCACGGGAGCCCGTCACGCATCCAGGTGGACCGTGCTCGACAGAACGCTCAAGCCCAGCGCCATCGTTCGCTACCTCGACCAGTTCGTCGTTGGCCAGGAGGACGCGAAGAAGATCGTCGCCGTCGGGGTTTACGCGCATTATCGCAAGATCGAGCGCGGCATGGTCGAGGACGCCAGCCGCATGAAGAGCAACGTGCTCCTGATCGGCTCCTCCGGCACCGGCAAGACCCTCATGTGCGAGACGCTGTCGCGCTTCCTCGACGTGCCGTTCGTGACGTCGGAAGCGACCTCGATCGCCAACACGCGATTCGTCAACGAGGAGATCGAGGCGATGCTGACGCGGCTCGTCGAGAAGGCGGGCGACGACATCGGCAAGGCCGAGACCGGCATCGTATTCATCGACGAGATCGACAAGCTCAAGAGCCCTGGCCAGCAGGGCAGCTCGGGCGAGTCGGTGCAGCACTCGCTGCTCAAGATCATGGAAGGCGCGCAGGTGAAGCTTTCGAGCGGCCGCTACATGGACACGAGCAATATACTTTTCATCTGCGGCGGCGCGTTCGTGGGCCTGGACGAGATCATTGCGTCGCAGACGCACGGCTACGGCTTCATCGCCACCTCGAAGGGCGACAACCAGCGCATCCTCGACCGGCTGAACACACGCGTCAAACCGACCGATCTCTTCACGTACGGGCTCATTCCGGAATTCACCGGGCGTCTCCCGATCATCGCGCGCTTCCACGATCTCGACCGCCCGATGATGGTCCGCATCATGACCGAGCCCCGGAACTCGATCCTCAACCAGTTCCGCGACATCTTTCGCGAGGAAGGGGTCGAGCTCGTGGTGGCAGCGCGCGTGTTCGAGCAGATCGCGGAGCTGGCGCTCGAGTACAAGACCGGCGCGCGCAGCCTGCGCGGCATCTTCGAAGAGCTCATGACCCCCATCCTTTACGAAGTCACCGATCGGTCCGACGTCGGCCGGGTCGAGGTGTCATCGCTGTTCAACGACCCGGTATACATCGGCAAGAGCGTGCCGGCATCGCCTGCAGCGAGCCCGCGCGCCTGATCCCGTCACTTGGGCAATTTCCGCCTGCTGCTCGCGATGGGCGGCATCGCGCTGCTCGGCAACGGCCTCAAATCCGTGGTGACGAGCACGGTCCTCGTGAGCGAGGCGCGGTTCGCCTCGTTTCTCGGGATCGCGGTGGAGCGCGTCGCGCTGCTGATGGAGACGATCGTCGCGGGCATGGTGGTGGCGCTCGCGCTGTATCCGCTCTTCGGCCGCCGATTCGCCGTGCGCGGCATTGCCGTTGCTTCGGCATTGATCGGCGCCGCGGCGTTTGCCGCGTTTGCCATCGCCGCGACCCGGGTCGGGATCGGGGGCCGCGAGGTGTGGGCATACGTGCTCCTCACGCTTGGCGGCGCGGCGCTCGTGTGGCTGGCGCCGAGTGCGCAGAGCCTCGTGCTCGGCTGGCCGGGTTCCGACGGTCGCAAGGCGCTGACGTCGGTCTGGACGGGCGCCACGCCGGCCGGCTTCCTGGTGGCGCCGCAACTCGCGAAATGGCTGCTTCCCGGACTTGGCCTGTCCGCCTACTTCGCGTCGTTCGCCGTGCTGCCGCTCGCGTTCGCGGCACTGGTGGCGACCATCGCCGTCGTCACGCGGGACCCTCGCACCGATGATGGATTGCCGACGCGTCTAGTGGTCGCGTTCGCGGCCGCAGTCGTGGCGTTCGAAGCGTGGTCGACAGCCGGATCGGTGCTGGGGTATACGGCGGCGATAACGCTCGCAACCCTGCCTCTGCTCGCCGCTGCGCTCGCATGGCTCGCCAAACGAGCGCGGCGGTTCGCTGCGACGACCTCGACCGATGTGGGGACGTGGTGCTATGTCGCTGCGCTGTTTGCGCTCGAGATTCCGACGACGGGCTTCTTCGAGGCGGCATTCCTGTACGACCACGGCCTCCCGGAAGCGCTGGTCGCCGATCGCGCCACCCTCGCTGCGTCGGCGCAAGTCGCCGGGACGTTGCTGGCCGGTGTCGTGCTGCATCGTGGACGCGGCAGCACGCCGCTCGTTGCATGGACCTCGTGCGCGCTTGTCGTCGCCGGTGTCGCCGGTTACGCCGCGTATCCGTCGCTCGATTCCGCGTGGTATTTCATGGCGACGGCCGCGATCGTCGGGACCGGCGTAGGCGCGCTGACGCTCGTGTTGTGCCTTGCGATCGTGGGCAGCGCCCATGGGGCAGCGGCGCTCGCCGCCCTGCCCTCGATCGCCATCATGATCGGCACCGAGCTCGGCCTCGAGCTCCTGCAGTGCGTGTTCGCGGCGGCGCAATACGCTGCAGCGAGTCCTTTCCAGTTCGTGTTCGCGGCGCAGGCGATCGCCGCGCTCGCGGTTTTGCCGCTCCTACGCCACGCGCTGCGTCACGGGTAGCCGCCGTAGCCGGGAGGATAGGGCGGGTCGGGCGGGTTCGGCGGATTCGGCGGCGGCACATTCGGCGGATTGGGCGGCGCCGCGGCCGGGTTCGGTGGCACGCACATCACGACGAGGTTCGGCCCGTCGCCTTCCGCGATCCAGTTGCGCTGCGACACCATCATGTCGC
>Ga0268266_10005561_pt1 | contig 11730 bp, 11 predicted proteins | sample KBSS13metaG_FD_190356 | JGI IMG/M metagenome (GOLD analysis project Ga0268266, IMG submission 190356) | Switchgrass rhizosphere microbial communities from Kellogg Biological Station, Michigan, USA - KBS S1-3 metaG (SPAdes) (version 2) | ecosystem: Host-associated > Plants > Roots > Rhizosphere... | reverse complement strand
CCGCGGCGCTCTTCGCCGTCCAGTCGCTCGCGACGGACGGTTGCTACACGGCGGCCGGCGTCACCGCCGCGCAGGTCGACGCGATGTTGCCGCCGCTGTCGACGAGCTTTCCCGATGGCACCGGCGGCACCGTCACGATCAGCGCGCCGGCCACGCGCTCGTACTTCATCGACGACGGCAACGGCCAGTTCTGCCTCGCGGTCACCGCTTCGGGCAGCGATGACTCCGCCGTGACCATCCTCGGCGACGCGTTCTTGCGCGGCTTCGTCGGCGCGATCGATCTCGCGAACCAGCGGATCGGCTTCGCGCCCGATGCGGGCTGCGGCGGCAGCTAGAGCTGCTCGGCCGCGGAGAGCACTTCGTCGACGTGGCCTTTGACCGAGACCTTCGGCCAGTGCTGCACGACCTTGCCGCTGCCGTCGATCAGCACGGTCGAGCGGATGATGCCCTTCATCTTCTTGCCGTACATCACCTTGTCGCCCCACGCGCCGTACGCCTCGAGGACCTTGCCGTCGGGATCCGAGAGCAGCGCGAAGTTGAGCTTGAACTTGTCGCGGAACTTGCAGTGCGACGCGATCGAGTCCTTGCTCACGCCGACGACGGAGACACCGAGCTTCTTGAACTTCGCCTGCGCATCACGGAAGCCTTCGGCTTCGACGGTGCAGCCCGGCGTGTTGTCGCGCGGATAGAAGTAGACGACGACCGGCTTGCCGGCGAAATCGGAGAGCTTGACCTTGCCGCCTTCCGACGACTCGAGCGTGAACGCAGGGGCCTTCTTGCCAACGGCGAGCATGGCGGCGGTGATACCACGTGCTACGCTGGTACGAATGCGACCGCTGCTGCTGTTCCTCGCGCTTGCCGGTTGCGCTGCCTCGAGCCGTGGTCCGGCCTGGCCGAAGTCGAGCGCGGGCTCCGACGACGGCGGCGAGAGCCTCGCGCCGCGCCCGTCGGCCCACGAGCTCGCTGCTCCCGAGCAAGCCGCGGGCGACGCGATCGTGATCACCGCCGACAAGCCGGCCGAGAAGCCGGCCGAAGCGGCGCCCGAAACCTCTGCGCCGGGGGTCACGCCGACCGAGGAGCCGGCGACGACCGAAGAGATCACGATCGAAGTCGACGACGATTAGCTCGGCTCAGAGCGAGTAACAGCTCGTCGGGCCCGTGCAGTAGCAGATGCTCGCGCCGGTTGCCGGGAAGAAGTAGCCGGTGGCCATGCACATCTCGTTGGTCACCGCGCTCTGGCCGGAGGTGATCGTCTTCAAGTGGTTCGGATCGTCCGCGTTGTTGTTGTCGTACGTGCAGTCGGAGGTGAGGGTGTTGGTCGAGAACTGATAGAAGCTCGGCGCGCTCCACGTCGTCGTACCGGGGTGCTCCCAATCCATGCTCTGGAAGATCATGTTGCTGCCGTCCTTGACGTCGGTCTCGACGGACTGCTTGTGCGAGTGCGTCGACATCAGCCAGAACTTCGCGCCCGCCGGCGTGGCGCACGTGTCGGTCTCGGGGTAGTTGACGGCCTCGGGCGGGATCGCGATGGCCGCGTTGTAGGTCACGTACGCGTCGGTCTCGGTGAACTTGGTGCCGGCCGGCAGAGCGTACGCGGATAGCTGCACGTGCACGGTCAGATCTTTGTCGCCCGCGTTGAGGTAGTGCATCTGGAACACGGCCGGCTGATTCGCCGGAACGTTTTGCGCGAGCGGCGTGCCGGTGCCGTCGTCGGTCGGGATCTGGAGTGACTCGTCGGGCGTCTGCGACGCGTAGACCCAGATCGGAACGCCGGTTCCGCCGATGCCGCAGTCCTCGTCGATCGTGCCGTCGGCCGGCTGGCTCGAGTTCCCCCAGAACATGATCATGTGGTGGCTACCGGGCGTCATGTGCGACTCCCAACCGCTCACCGCGATCGCGCTCGTGTTCGGCGTGTGGAAGTAGAAGCACTTCGTGACTTCCGTCCCGGCGGGGATCACCAGGTCCGAGCTCGTCACGGTCCATGCGAGCGAGCCGGTCGGAGGCGTGACGTTACTGCCGCCGTTCGATCCGCCTGGGGTGCCGCTATCGGGGCCGCCCATTTGATCGTCACCACCAGAAGGTCCGGTCTTCGCCTTTTGACAGGCGCCGACGAGAACCAAGAGCGAAGCGAGTAGGTATGCGCGCATGGCGGGCGCGAGGATACACTGCGCGCGATGCCCGTGTTCGACGTAGATTTGTTCGTGATCGGCGGTGGCAGCGGCGGGGTCCGCGCCGCGCGAGTGGCGGCGGGGCACGGTGCCCGCGTCGCGATCGCCGAGGCCAGTCGATGGGGTGGCACCTGCGTGATCCGCGGCTGCGTGCCCAAGAAGCTGATGGTCTACGCCAGCGAGGTCAGCCGAGCGATCGTCGACGCACGCGGTCAAGGCTGGTCGATCGCCCCGGTGACGTTCGACTGGACCGCGTTCATCGCGGCGAAGGACAAGGAGATCGCGCGACTCGAAGCGATCTACGTCGACCTCCTCGTGTCGCGAGGTGCCAAGGTTCATCACGGGAGGGCGCGGCTCGTCGATCCGCACACGGTCGAAGTGAATGGCGATCGGATCACGGCCGCGAACATCCTGATCGCGACCGGCAGCCGGCCACGCGTGCCAGCCGAGGGGACGTGGATCACGTCGGATGACGCGTTCCAGCTGCCGGCATTGCCGCGCCGCGTCGCGATTCTCGGCGGCGGCTACATCGCGATCGAGTTCGCGCACATCTTTCGCGGCTTCGGCTCGGAGGTCTCGCTCGTGCATCGCGGCGAGCTCTTGCGCGGCTTCGATCGCGATCTCGCGGCCGAGGTCGAGAAGAACCTCGTGCGCGCCGGCATCTCGGTGACCGATGACGGCAGCGTCGCGAACATTCCGCACGACGTCGCGCTGGCCGCGATCGGCCGCGAGCCGACGACGAACGGGTTCGGGCTCGTCGAGGCGGGCGTGACGCTCGGCCCGTCGGGCGCGATTCTCGTCGACGAGTGGTCGCGCTCGTCGGTGCCTCACATCTACGCGGTCGGCGACGCGATCGGCCGCGTCGCGCTCACGCCGGTCGCGATTCGCGAGGGCCAGGCGGTCAGCGACACGCTGTTCGGCGGCAAGCCGACGCCGATGATCTATCACGCGATCCCGACGGCGGTGTTCGCGCAGCCGCCGGCCGCCGCCGTCGGCTTCACCGAGCGCGGCGCGACGAACGCGGGCCACGACATCATCGTGTATCGCGCGAAATTCCGGCCGATGCGTTACGCGCTGTCGGGCCGCGACGAGCACGTGCTGATCAAGCTCGTCGTCGATCGCGCGAACGATCGCGTGCTCGGCCTGCACATGGTGGGGCCGGACTCCCCCGAGATCGTGCAGTCGGCTGCGATCGCGATCACGATGGGCGCCACCAAGGCCGACTTCGATCGCACCTTCGCGCTGCATCCGACGACGGCCGAAGAGCTCGTGCTGCTACGCTGACCCGGATGCGCTTTGCCGTGCTGCTCGCGCTGCTCGCCTCGTGCGGCGACAACCTCGAGCCCGACGTGCTCGTGCAGCTCGCCGCGCTGCCCGGCGTGACCGCGACCGAGTGGACGCCGCCACAAAGCTTCGCGCCCGAGCCCGGCTATCGCTACTTCGATCTGACGTTCGAGCTCGCGGTCGATCACGAAGGCTCGGCTGGAGCATTCCAGCTGCACGCCGGGCTCATGCATCGCGACGCGAACGCGCCACTCGTGGTCTATGCCGGCGGCTACGACTTCGACGGCGCCCAGCGCGGGCTCACCGAGCCGGCGGCGATCGTCGGCGGCAACCAGGTCGCGCTCGAGTATCGGTTCTACGGATCGTCGATTCCAGACAGCGGCGTCCCATGGCCCGAGCTGCGCGTCGAGCAGTGGGGCGCCGATCAGCACGCGGTCGTCGAGCTGCTCTCGCAGATCTACGACGGCACGCGGATCGCGACCGGCGGCAGCAAGGGCGGCGAGAACGCGCTCGAGCAGGCGATGCTCTATCCCGGCGACTACGACGGCGTGGTCGCGTACGTGCCGCCGGTGATCACCGCGTATCCCGACGAGCGCTACGAAGGCATCCTCGATCGCATCGGCGTCGACACGTGCCGCGAGGCGCTGCGCGCGGTCGCGCGCGAGCTGCTCGTGCGCCGCGATGCATTGCAGCCGCTGTTCGCGGCGGCCGCGAGCTACGACGTCGCCGGCATCGCGCACGCGTACGAGACCGCGGTCGTCGAGCTCGAGTTCTCGTTCTGGATGACGCGCGGCATCTCCGATTGCGACAAGGTCCCGGCGGCGACCGACACCGATGACAACCTCGCCAAGTTTCTCGAGCAAACGTCGCCGCCCGAGGGCTACGACGACGCGACGCTCGCGACCAGCGGCTCGCAGTACCTCTATCAAGATCACGTCGAGCTCGGCTATCCGGTGTGGGATCACCAGTACCTCGACGACCTGATGATGTTCAGCTACGAGGACTGGTCGGCGTACATGCCGCCGAACCAGCCGACCACCTACGATCCGACGCTCGCGCTCGCGCTCGCCGATTGGGTCACCAACGACTCGCAGCACGTGATGCTTGTCGGCGGTCAATGGGATCCGTGGGGCGCGGGCTATCCGCCGGTCGCGCCCGGCCGCGACGCGTACGAGTACCTGGCGCCCGAAGCGAGCCACTGGTCGACGTTCATCGAGACGCTGTCGCCGAGCGACGAGCTCGCCGCGGTCGACGAGCTCTCCGGGTGGGCGCGGGTTCAGCCGCCGGCGATCGCGCCGCGCCGCCGTTACTACGACAGGCGATCGCGATAGTCGCGATAGCCGAACCGGCGATGCACGGTGATGACGCCGCGATCGTGCGTGGCGATCGACGGCAAGCGCACGCCGTTGAACGTCGTGGTCTTGACCATCGTGTAGTGCGCCATGTCGAGGAACACGAGCTTGTCGCCGATCGCGAGCGGGCGATCGAAGCTGTAGTCGCCGATCACGTCGCCGGCGAGGCACGTCATGCCGCCGAGCCGGTACGTGTACGGCTTCGCGCCGGGCTCGCCGGCGTCGACGATCACCGGCCGGTACGGCATCTCGAGCACGTCGGGCATGTGCGCGGTCGCCGACGTGTCGAGGATCGCGATCGGCATGCCGTTCTCGAACGTGTCCATGACCTGCGCGACGAGCACGCCGGCGCCGAGCGCGACGGCTTCGCCGGGCTCGAGATAGACCTTCACGTTCCACTTCGCGCGGAAGTCTTTGACGACGCGGATCAGGCGCTCGACGTCGTAGTCGGGACGCGTGATGTGATGACCGCCGCCGAAGTTCACCCACTTCATCCGCGGGATGAAATCGCCGAACTTGGTCTCGAACGCGGCGACCGCGCGCTCGAGCGCGTCGCTGTTGTTCTGACACAGCGAGTGAAAGTGCAGGCCGTCCAAGCCGTCGATCGACTCGACGTTGGCGCGCGTCGTGCCGAGCCGGCTGCACGCGCCGGCCGGGTCGTAGAGCGCGGTCTCGGCTTCTTGATGCTCGTGATTGACGCGCAGGCCCGTCGAGATCTTCGCGCGCTCGAGCGTCTCGCGGTGGCGCCGCCACTGCGCGGGCGAGTTGACGACCACGTGATCGGCGAGCGTCACGAGCTCGCGCATCTCGGAGTCCGAGTACGCCGGCGCGTACGCGTGGACCTCGCCGCCGAGCTCCTCGCGCGCGAGCCGCGCCTCGGCGACCGAGCTCGACGTCGCGCCCGCCAGGTATTTGCGGACCAGCGGGAACGTCGACCACTGCGCGAAGCCCTTGAGCGCGAGCAAGATCGTGCAGCCGGCGCGCTCCTGCACGCTCGCGAGCAATTTCAAATTTTTCTCGAGCGCGCCTAGGTCCGTGACGAAGCACGGCGTCTCGAGGTTCGCGACATCGATGGCGCGCGCGACTGCTTCGCCGAGTGCAGCACCTTTACTCATTGGCCTCCAATGCCGAGGTGGTGCCGCACCCGCGTCTGCAGCCAGCGCGCCCGCTCGGAATCTTCGAAGTCCGCGATGGCGCGATCGCGACCGCGGCGATCGCGTGCGTAGAGCACGAAGCTCGGAATCACGATGGCGTTGTCGTCGTGTTCGGTCTCGTCGCGAACGACAAACTCGGCGATCTCCGAGCTCGACACCCGCTTCTCGATCACGCGCGACGTCCACGCCACGGACGCCCAGTGCAAGCCCTCGTGGTCGGCCCGGACCCAATGCTCGTCGTGCCACATCATCCGACCGATCCAGGCTACCGCGACAGCTCCGAGCGTCCACGCGATCAGGGGCACGAGCGGGAGCTGGGCGCCCCGGATCTCGAACGCCCATGCGACCGCCGCGGCCACGCAGAACGCCGCCACGAACACGACGATCCCGATCCGCAGGAACAGCTTGTCGTCCTTCCAGCGAATCGTGATTCCGGGCTGCAGCGCCTGCTCACGATACGGATCGCGATGGATATCGTCGAGATGCACCTTTGGCGCCGCCATCTCGATGATCTCGAAACCGTTCGCCGCGCTCACCGCTCCTCGACATGCCAGGGCAGGCCGCGCTTGGCAACGTCCTCGAGGAACGGATCCGGATCCAGCGTCTCCATGTTGAACACGCCGGTGCCATGCCACTTCTTGGTCACCATCATCACCGCGCCGGTCACCGCCGGCACGCCGGTCGTGTACGACACGGCCTGCGCGCGCACCTCTTTGTACGTCTCGGCGTGGTCGCAGATGTTGTAGATGAAGTAGCGCTTCTTCTGACCGTTCTTGACGCCCTCGCACAGGCAGCCGATCGACGTCTTGCCCGTGTAGTTGGTCGCGAGCGACGCGGGATCGGGAAGCAGCGCGCGCAGGAACTGGATCGGCACGATCTTCTGGCCGGCAAACTCGACCGCATCGATGCGCGTCATGCCGACGTTGCCGAGGACCTCGAGGTGTTTGAGGTACGCCTCGCCGAACGTCATCCAGAACCGGATGCGCTTGAGACCCTTCAGGTTCTTCGCGAGCGACTCGAGCTCCTCGTGATAGAGCAAGAAGCTCTTCTTCTCGCCGACGCCGGGGTAGTCGAAGATCCGCGACACGCTGAGCGGGTCGGTCTCCTTCCACTCGCCGTGCTCCCAGTAGCGGCCGCGCGCGGTGACCTCGCGGATGTTGATCTCGGGGTTGAAGTTGGTCGCGAACGCTTTGCCGTGGTTGCCGGCGTTGCAGTCGACGATGTCGACGTAGTGGATCTCGTCGAGCAGGTGCTTCTGCACGTACGCGCAGAACACGTTCGTCATGCCCGGATCGAAGCCCGAGCCGAGCAGCGCCATGCGGCCGGCTTTCTGGAACCGGTCCTGATAGGCCCACTGCCACTTGTATTCGAACTTCGCGACGTCGATCGGCTCGTAGTTCGCGGTGTCGAGGTAGTCGACGCCGGCCTCGAGGCACGCGTCCATGATGTGGAGGTCTTGATACGGCAGCGCGACGTTGATCACGACCGCCGGCTTCTCGTCCTTGAGGAGCCGCGCGAGCTGCGGGACGTCGTCGGCATCGACCTGCGCGGTGCGGATCGTCCGGCCGTGCATCGCCTTGATCTCGGCTGCGAGCGCGTCGCACTTGCTCTTCGTGCGGCTCGCGAGCACGACGTCGGAGAACACCTGTTTCTCCATCGCCGCCTTGTGGGCGACGACTCCACCGACGCCGCCGGCTCCAATGATCAGGACCTTGGACATGCCGGCTATCTAACATCGTCGCGCCCGGATCTCTAGCTGCTACGATCATCGCCATGGCGAAGCTGGCCCCGGCGTGTGCGGCACCACCGTGGACGAGTGTCAGGCGTACATGACCCGCACGCGGCCCCTGGATCTCTAGCCATGCTGATCGCCGCCCGCCATTTGCTGATCAAGCTGCGCCAGCCCCGGTCGCGGGCCGACGAGCTGATCGAGCTGGAGCGGCGCCTCCGAGAAGAGCTCGGCCACTCCGCCAGCGCCGACGAGCTCGCGCTCGCCGCCGACGTCCACGCGCGCAAGCTCGAGGTCGCAGCCGCGCTGCAGGGCGCGACGTCGTGCGGCACGTGTGCGCGCGGGTTTCCGTCGCCGATGGGCGCTCACGACGGCGGTGCCTGTTGCTCGGGCGTCACCGCCCACCTGTTCGACGACGCCGAGCTCGCCGCGCTGGTCCACGCCGGCACGCGCGCGCGCCACCTCGTGCCGCCGGTCCGCGAGCACGTGCATGCCGGTTGCGCGTTCCGCGGCGAAACCGGCTGCACGCTCGAGGTCGCGCATCGACCCGCGCGCTGCGTCCACTACACGTGCGACTCGCTGAAGCGCGAGCTGCACGCGCGCGGCGTACTCGATGCGATCGAGCCGAAGCTCGCCGCGCTCGCCGACGCGCGCGAGCGCTTCGCGGCCGCTCACCAGGCTCGCATCGGCCGCGAGATCCTCGCGCCGCTGCTCGGTTCCTGACAGCTCACGCGCTCGCGTCGTCGTGCGCGTCGCTCGGAGTCACGTCGCGGCGCACGAGCTTGGTCAGCCGGCGCGCGAACGCCTGCGGCTTCTTCGCGAACGCGCCCTTGCCGGAGCTGCGGGAGTCGCGCATCAGGTCGTCGAGCTGCGCTTCGATCGCGGCGACGAGCTGCTCGGCCGCTTCCGGCGCGATGCCCTGACCGAACGTGCGCACGAAGTCGCGGACCATGATGAGGTCGACGGCCGGGCTCTGCGTGTCGGCCACGCCGTCGAGCTCGGCGTGCAGCTCGTGGAGGTGCGGGCCGGCGAATCCGGCGAGCACGTCGAGCTGGTACGACAGCTCCTTGCTGCGACGGCGCCACGCGTGGAACGCGCGCTTGCTGCGCTTGGCGGCGCGGCGGGCGTGCCGCGCATCGGCGTAGACGCTCTTGACGCCCTTGACGACCGTCTTCCACGCAACTTCCGGCGGCAGCGCGGCCTGGAGCGCCTCGAGCTGAGCCGCCGTGCGCGCGGCGCCTTCGGCGAGCAGCTGCTTGATCTCCGCGTGCTGCGGCTTGGCCTCGTCGGCGGTCTTCAAGATCGCGTTGGCGGCTTCGCGCTCGACCTCGGCGAGTGGCAGCGTCGCGAGCGCATCGGGCGCCACCGCGTGATCGCGCGCGTGGCTGACCGCGCGCCGCGCATCCTGCAGCGCCTTGCGCACCGCGCGACGCTCGCTCTTGGGCAGCGAACCGGCGACCAGCGACAGCACGGCGCGCGCGCGGCGCAGCGCCTTGCGATAGTCGTGAACGGCCGTCTGCAGATCCGGCTGGCCTGCCGCTTCGCGAGCCGCATCGGTCGCTGCCGAGAACTCGCCGACGAGCGCGCGCCGCAGCTCGCTGGCGTTATCGATCACCGACGTCTTCGCTCCGAGTGGGCCCAGCTTGTCGTGCTCCGCGAAGTGAGGAACGTGGATCTTCGTCGGGCCATCGGTCGTCGTCGTCGCCATAGCAGCCGTGTATAGCGCGTCGCGTCCGGATTACGGACGCGTCACGGAACTTTGTTCTAGATCTAGCGAAATCGTCACACGGACTCAACGTATCGTGACTCGCGGATGCCAAAGCCGATCTTGTTCGAGCCGTTCGAGTCGCCGTATCTCGTACCGTTCGACGCTTCGTTCAAGCTCAAGAAAGCAGAGACCTCACCGCCCGGCAACGCGCCTTCGAAGAAGGAGTGTCAGGCGCAGCTCGAAGACTTGGTCGAGAAGCTGAGCAAGGTCCAAGCGCGGCTCTACGCGGACAATCGCTACTCGCTGTTGCTCGTGTTCCAGGCGCTCGACGCGGCCGGCAAGGACGGCACGATCCGCGCGGTGATGAGCGGCGTGAACCCGCAGGGCTGCCAGGTGTACGCGTTCAAGCAGCCGACCAGCGAGGACCTCGCGCACGACTTCTTGTGGCGGATCCAGCGCTGTCTGCCCGAACGCGGCCGGATCGGCATCTTCAATCGCTCTCATTACGAGGAAGTGCTGACCGTGCGGGTCAATCCAGGCTTCCTGACGCGCCAGCGCCTCCCGCATCTGCCGAAGGACCTCGACGATCTCTGGGAAGAGCGGTTCGAGTCGATCGTCGAGGCCGAGCGCCACTGGGCGCGCAGCGGCACCGTGATCGTGAAGTTCTGGCTGAATGTCTCGCGCAAGGAGCAGCATCGCCGGTTCCTCGATCGGATCGAGGATCCCGACGTGAACTGGAAGTTCTCGGCCGCGGACTGGAGCGAGAGCCAGAAGTGGGACCAGTACCTGGCCGCGTACGAGCCGATGCTGCGCGCGACCAGCAAGCCGTGGGCGCCGTGGTACGCGATTCCCGCCGACAACAAGCACTTCATGCGGCGCACCGTCGCCGAGATCGTCGTCAAGACGCTCGAGTCGTTGTCGCTGGCGTTCCCGCAACCGTCGAGCGAGGACCTCGCGGCGATGCAGAAGATCCGCGAGGAGATCGAGCGCGAGTAGCGCTACGGCGCGAGGATCGCGGCGCTCTGTGCGCCGAGCGTCACCGTGATCGAGCCGTTCGCGACCGTGACGTCGGGACCGCCGAGGCGATCGTGGAGCACCGTGTGGTCGGCGATGCCGAGCGCGGCTGGAATCGGCGTCGTGATCGTCGTGCCCGAGGTCAGTCGCGACATCGCGACGAGCGCGACGTCGCCGGCCGAATCCTGACGCGCGAACACGAGCCGATCCTGGTCGGTGTTGTAGACCGAGACGTAGTTGCCGCGGCGCAGCGCCGGCAGCTCCTTGCGCGCGGTGCCGACCAGGCGCGTCCACGCGAGCGTTGCCTGCTCGTCGGCCGACAGCGCGTTCGAGCTGCCGCGCCAGTTCACGCGGTTGTTCGGATCGACGCCGCCGACTTCGCCGTACTCGTCGCCGTAGTACAGCATCGGTGCGCCGGGCAGCGTCATCAGCCAGGTCAGCGCGAGTCGATGCTCGCCGTACACGTTCGAGGGCGGCACGGCGGTCGCGATGTTCGTCCACTGGTTGTACGGCTGGCTCGGATCGAGCGACGAGTTGCCGTCGTAGGTCGCGATCGTGATGAAGCGCGCGGTGTCCTCGCTGCCGACGAACGCGCTCATGATCGAGCCAGCCGGATACTGGAGCTGGCTCTCCATCGTCCAGTAGTCGAGGTGGATCATCCCGCGGTTGGTCGTCGCGAACACGTTCATCGGCACCGCGTAATAGAGGACGAAGTCGAACTGGCCGGTGAGCCCGTCGGGCCGGATGTACTGGCTGATCAGCTGGTACTGCGACAGATCGTCGTCGAGGTTGTCGTCGGGCCAGCCCATCGCGGTCTCGCCGGTCATGAACACCGGCGTGCCCGAGGCTTCGAACTCGTCGCGGATGGATGACACCAGGTTGATCACCGCGATGTCGGGGACCTGCTTGACCGCATCCATGCGAAAGCCGTCGAGGTCGAACGTGTCGAGCCACCAGATCGCGTCGGCTTCCCACTGCGCGTCACCTTCGGTGTTGGTCCAGTCGATGTTCGGCAGGTAGCTCGTGAACAGGCAATCGAGTCGATGGACCGTCCAGTCGCAGTTGTTGGTGCCGCAGATGCAGCCCGTCGTGTTGAACCAGTCGGGATGCGCGGCCAGATATTCGTGCTCCTGATGGACGTGCTGGACGACGAGGTCCTGGATCACGCGAATGCCGTGCGCGTGCGCGGCCGCGACGAGCGCGTGCAGCTCGTCTGCGGTGCCGAACCGCGGATCGATCTCGCGTGCCTTGACCGGCCAGTAGCCGTGAAAGCCGCTGACCATGTGCTGGTCGTCCGACGCGACCCACGCGTCCTGCGGGT
>Ga0268266_10005559_pt1 | contig 11731 bp, 10 predicted proteins | sample KBSS13metaG_FD_190356 | JGI IMG/M metagenome (GOLD analysis project Ga0268266, IMG submission 190356) | Switchgrass rhizosphere microbial communities from Kellogg Biological Station, Michigan, USA - KBS S1-3 metaG (SPAdes) (version 2) | ecosystem: Host-associated > Plants > Roots > Rhizosphere... | reverse complement strand
CTCGGCGACTTTGTCGAGCTTGAGCTGGCAGCGCTGCGCGATGTCCCACGTGCGATCAAGCGCGTGCTCGACTTCGCGGAAGAGCGTCATCATCTCCTCGCGGGTCTTGATGTAGAACGCTTCCTGCTCGAAGCGCATGCGGTTCAGATCCGACATTGACTTGCCGGTCTGAATGCACAACAGAATCTCGTGCGCGCGGGCGTCGGTCTTGCGCAGGTAGTGGGAGTCGTTGGTGGCCACTAGCGGAATTCCGGTATCCGATGCGAGGCGATGCACCAGCGGCATCACTTTGCCGTCGGGCTCCAGGCCGTGGTCTTGCAATTCCAAGAAGAAATTCTTGGGGCCGAAGAGGTCCGTGTATTCGTAGGCGATGCGGCGGGCGTCTTCGTAGCGGTCTTGGAGCAGAGTTTCGTTGATATCGCCGCGCAGGCAGGCGGAGAGCGCGATCAGGCCCTTGGAGTGGCGCGAGAGCAGGTCTTTATCGATGCGCGGCTTGTAGTAGAAGCCCTCGAGATAGCCGGTGGAGACCAGTTGGATGAGGTTGCGGTAGCCTTCCTGGTTTTCACAGAGCAGCACCAGGTGGTTGTAGCGGTTGGATTCGCTCCTGACGCCGATGCCCTGCTGCGCCACGTAAACTTCACAGCCAATGACCGGATGGACGCCTTCGGCCTTGGCGTGGTTATAGAACTCGACGGCGCCGAAGAGGTTGCCGTGATCCGTCATGGCGACGGCAGGCATTTTCTGCTCGGCGACGACTTTCATGAGCTGCGAGATCTCGCAGGCTCCATCGAGCAGCGAGTAGTCGGTGTGGCAATGAAGATGAACGAACGGGTTCGCCATACGATTAAAACCCGGGGGAGACTTTTAGTATAGCGAGAGTGGAGAAGTAACTATCCCGCCGGCTGAATAAACTCTGCGAAGACTTCGTTTGAGAGCAGGACACCGCGCGGTGTCAGACGCACTCGCGCACCAGCCCGCTCCAGTAGGCCGTCATGCACGAACTTCTCAATGACATCCGGGAAAGCGTTGCCTTCGACTCCTTCGCGCAGGCGCAGCCCGAGAAAAAAAGATTCCGATAGCGGCTCGGCGGGAACCCGATCGAGGGCCGCAGGCGAAGCGACATAATCGGCGGCGGATTCCGGATTTTGCCAGCGCAGGGTGCCGTCAAAGGAATGGGCATCCGCGCCGAAGCCTAAGTAGGGCTCGCGCTTCCAGTATTTCAGGTTGTGGCGCGATTCGAAACCGGGCCGCGCGAAATTGGAAATCTCATAACGCTCCAGGCCGAGGCCCGCGAGTCGTTCGACGGCCGTCTCATAAAAATCCGCGATGGCGTCTTCCGCGGGAACATCGCCCGCGCCGTAGCGCGATCCCAACACCAGGAGTTCGCGTCCCAGGCGGCTGTCCTCGTCCACTTCCAGCATGTAGACCGACACGTGAGGGACGCCGAGGCGTGCGATCCAGTCGAGTGACTCGTTCCAACTTGCCGCCGTCTGACCCGGAAGGCCGGCGATCAGGTCGACGCTGATCGACTCGATGCCCGCCGCACGCAACAGCACGATTTCGTGTTCGACGATCTCCGCGGTATGGCGCCGTCCTGTGCGCGCCAGTTCTTTCTGGACGAACGATTGGACGCCGAAGCTCACGCGATTGATACCCGCTTCGCGCCAGGCGGCGATTTTTTCAGGATGGAGGCCGCCGGGCGCGGCTTCCATGGTTGCTTCGATCCACTCACGACCCGGAATCGCCGTAAGGATCGACGCTAGGGACTCCACGGGCATCTGGCTGGGAGTACCGCCGCCCAGATACACGGTTTCTGGCGTCCACGGCCATTCGGTCGAACGCAGTTCTGATACCAGCACATCTAAGTAGCGGTCTTCGAGCTCACGCGGAAACACGCCCGACGCGAAGTTACAGTAGGTGCATTTCTGTGCGCAGAACGGGTACGAAATGTAGACTCCGGCCACCTTAAAGGCTCACGTCTTCTCCCAATTGACGGCCGACTGCGCCGGCGACCAGGGCCACCAAAGTCTCGCCGGAATCGGGCAGCACGAAGGCGGACCGCGCGGGATCCCAATCCAGTTTAAAGCTCTTCATCTGGGCGGAAACCCACACCTGGCTGACCGGCGCGTTGGGGCTGACGACGAACTTCGCGGGAGGCGCTTCGAACTCAATTATCAGCGCTCCGCCACTGAAATCGGCCTCAAAATCGTGGCGCTCACTAGCCGTCAAAAGGCGCTTATAGAGGTCATCCAGGGCCTGGTCGGCGCGGTTCTTAAACTCTTGTTCGTCCATGGGTTTCAGGGGGTCCTGTACCAGCATAGCGCGCAATAAATCTGCTACTCTTGGGCGTGCGTAGCATCTAACAGTTTCATGCAGCCCGCCTGTATCCGCCACACTGACCTGCCTGGGACGTCCCGCCTTTTTGCAGATTTCGCATACCATTTCGACCGTGTTGCACGATTTTATCAGCACGATCCGCACGATCCGGAGTCGTTCGCGCGGGCGGCGGCGGAGATCGCTTACCCGGACGACCGGCGTGCGGCAATGGTCGAGGCGCTGCGGGCGCAGAACGGCGATAGCGAATCGCTGAGACGCCTGGCACAGCCGGGAACGGTGGCGGTAGTGACCGGGCAGCAGGTCGGCCTCTTTTCGGGTCCCGCGTACACCATTTATAAAGCTATCGCGGCGGCTCACGTAGCGCGGCACCTGACGGCGCGCGGCATCCCAGCGGTCCCGGTGTTTTGGCTCGCCACCGAAGATCACGATTTCGCAGAAGTGAATCACGCGTGGGTATTTGGCGCGGCGGACGAGCCCACCGCGGTTCGCGTGGAAGCTCCAGCGGAATTTGCCGGCAAGCCGCGACCGGTCGGCGGCATCCCAATCGCCCAGCCCCCCTTGAAGGAATTACGTGCTGCGTTGACAGGACTGCCATTCATCGACGACGTGATGGGGCTGGTCGATCAAGCTTACCTTCCGGGAGCCACCATGGGCGCGGGATTCCGCGCGCTGCTCAAGGCGCTGCTCGCTAAACTGGACCTGTTGTATCTCGATCCGCTGGATCCGGCGGTCCGTAAAATTGGCGCGCCGTTTCTGGCGGAGGCCTTGCGCGCTGTGCCGGAATTGAAAGCCGGATTCCTGGCGCGCAATAAGGAATTGACCGACGCCGGGTATCACGCGCAAGTCCACGTGGACGCGAAGACGTCGTTTTTTTTCCTGCTCGATAAAGGCGAGCGCGCTACGCTGCGGCGCAAGGATTCGGACTTCGCGGAATTGGCTTCACGCGCCGAACAAGTATCGCCGAACGCATTGTTACGGCCGGTGTGGCAGGATTACCTGCTGCCGACGATTGCCTACGTTGGCGGCCCGGGCGAGTTGGCGTATCTGGCGCAATCGCAGGTGGCGTATCAATTACTGTTGGGACGCATGCCGGTGGCGATGGCGCGCAGCGGGTTCACCATCCTCGACACACGCTCGCGGAAATTGCTGGAGCGCTACCGGATGACCGTCGCGCAGGTGATGACGCACGAAGGCGGGTTGCAGGAGCGGATTGCAGCGGCGCTGGTGCCGCAGTCCGTGGGCCGGTCTATCGAAGCGGCGACTGCCGAAGTCGCGCGGCAAGTGGATCGATTACACGCCGAACTGGTGGCATTCGATCCCACGTTGGCCGCGTCGGCGGGCAAGAGCCGGGCGAAGATTTTATATCAGATGGAAAAGCTGGGGAAGAAGACCGCGCGCGAAACCTTGCGCCGCGATGAGCGCGCGCTGGCTGACACGCGCCATCTGGCCGCGATGCTGTATCCGCACCGCCATCCGCAGGAGCGCTTCTATTCGATCCTGCCGTTCCTGGCGCAGCACGGTCTGGACTTGATCGACCGTCTAACGGATGCGGTCGAGCCCATGTGTCCCGACCATCGCGTTTATACTATCTAGTTCATGCGCATTAACACCGTCAAACAAGCCCTCAAGGAGGGCAAGGCTCAATTCGGGTGCAACACTTCGATGCTGCGCTCTCCTGAGGTTCCGCGGATTCTAGCGGCGGCTGGTCTCCACTGGAGTTACCTCGATTCCGAACACGGCGGCTTCGATCTCGAAACGCTGCAAGACTTGATCCGCGCGGCGAACGAGGCCGGCTTGTGCCCCATCGTACGTGTCGCCGACTTACAATATCCGCTGGTCGCTCGGGCGCTGGATTGCGGGGCGCAGGGCGTTCTGTTCCCACGCGTGGAGTCGCCCGAGTTGCTGGAGAAGGCCATCAGTTGGACGCGTTTCCCACCGGAGGGCGTGCGCGGATATGGCTTGCAGCCGACGCACGTGGGCTACGAGGCCATCGGCATGCCGGACATCATCGCGCACGCCAACGCGAACACTATGGTGACGCTGCAAATCGAAACCAAGGCTGCGATTGAGCGCATCGACGAGCTACTGTCCGTGCCCAAGATCGACGCGGTGATGATCGGGCCGGCGGATCTTTCGATTTCGCTCGGTGTCGCCGGGCAATTTGAGCATCCGACACTGGTCGCGGCCATTGAGAAGATTCGCGACGCGTGCGTTCGTCATGGCGTAGCGCCGGGGATACACATGCGCTCGCTCAAGCTGGTTCAGTACTGGCGCGACCACGGCATGCTTTTTCTGAGCTGCAACAGTGAAATCGGCTTCATGCTGGAGAAGGCATCGGAGACGGTTGCGGCGCTGAAGGGATAACGTGTCGGGCGATTTGCCTGACTTCGTTTTTCTCGGTTACTGTGCGAAGCGCTCGCTGAGGAATATTGCCAGCGTAAGTGACTGCCTCTCGAAGCGCCCCGATAAATGGGTTGAACGCTGGGATTTCAATCGCGCTACCTTCTGGGGCTCTGAGGCCGCCGCGTGGGCGTGCGTACGCGATGATTTGAAGCCGGAGTTCAAGCTCTTCGCCTATAGAATTCTTCCACTGCTTTTCGATACTTCAGGAATCGAGAAGGCGGTCATGATCGATCAGCTCTTCCCGGCGGACATGCCGGAGCTGCCAGCGGCTGCGCCTGAATATGGGCGGCTGGGTTACGACATCGTCGAGCGGGATGTATCGACGGGGATGCTCGGTTTCGGCTGCTCGCCACTTTCCTGCAACGGAATGGCGGAAAGCATTCCAGTGAATGCGTTTTGTCTGTTCGACGATCTGGAAACGGCATTAGCTGCCGCGCGGCGTTTTGGAGTGGAGCAGCCGGAACCGGGACCCTACGTGATCGTTGAAGTGCTCGCCCCGCGCTAGCCGCGGCCGATGAAGGGCATCGTGGTCGCCATCACAGTCATGAACTGGACGTTGGCATCCAGCGGTAGGCGCGACATATAGAGCACGGCATCTACCACGTGGCGCACGTCGAGACGCGGTTCGGGCACTACGGCTCCATAGGGCTGCAGAATGCCGGTGGCCATCCGTTCGGTCATGGGCGTGGCGGCGTTGCCGATGTCGATCTGCCCGCAGGCGATGTCGTATGCTCGGCAATCAAGCGAAATGGATTTCGTGAGCCCTGTGATCGCGTGCTTAGTGGCAGTGTAAGCCACCGAGTAAGGACGTGGCGCGTGAGCTGAGATGGACCCATTATTAACGATGCGTCCGCCGCGGGGCTGCTGCGACTTCATGATCTTGATGGCCTCCTGCGCGCACAGGAAACAGCCGGTGAGGTTGACGGCCACCACGTTGTTCCATTGTTCATAGGTCAGGTCTTCCATCGGGATGGCGGGGGCGCCGGTGCCTGCGTTGTTGAACAGCAGGTCGAGGCGGCCGAAGGTTGACTTGACGCGCTCGAATAAAGCGCGCACTGCTTCCGGCTGGCCAACGTCGGTGGGGACCACCAGCATCTCCGGGCCTCCGCAGGAGATCGATGCGGTCTTGCGGAGTTCTTCCGCGCGGCGGCCGGCGATGGCTACGGACCAGCCTTCACCTCGGAGGCCGAGCGCGACGGCGCGTCCGATACCGCTGCCGGCTCCGGTGACGACGGCGACTTTATTTGGTTGAGATTCACTCATAGGGTTTTGGTAGCGCCTCCGTCCATGTCGATCATGGCCCCTTGCAGGAATCGTCCTTCGGGTCCGGCGATGAACGCGACGAGTGCGGCGATATCTTCCGGCTCTCCGATGCGGGTGGTTTTGGTGACGGCGACCATTTTTTGCTCAGCAGCGGCAAGATTGGTACCACTCTCTGCCGCGAGGGCTTCGAGGCGCTTCTGCAAGCGGCCGGTGCGGATCGATCCGGGATTGATGACGTTCACCTGAACACCGTCGGTAATGCCTAGTTCGGCCATGGCTTTTGTGAACGACTGCATGGCGGCGTTGACCGAGCCGCCGATGGCGAACTCTGCCCCCGGAGTGCGTCCACCTGCGCCGGAGATATTGACCACCGAACCGCGTGAGGCTTTCAGATGCGGCCAGGCGGCGCGGGTCAGGCGTACCGCTCCAAAAAATTTGAGGGCGAAGCCGTCGAGCCAATCGTCGTCAGTGAGATCGAGAAACGCATCGCGTTTGGTAGCGCCTGCGTTGTTGACGACAATGTCGATGCCACCAAAGTGGTGCGCGGCGAAATCGGCAAGCTGGGCGGGGCTTTCCGGAAGGCGCAGATCGAGTGCGATCGAAAGGGCGGTACCGCCGTTACGTTCAATTTCTTTGACAGCCGCTTCGAGTTCATCGGCACTGCGGGCGCACAGAACGGTCTTCGCGCCTTCCTTCGCCAGACGCATGGCGATGGCGCGTCCGATGCCGCGGCTGGCTCCGGTGACGATCGCTACTTTGCCCGTGAGACGCGCCACTACTGCTCCGCTCCCCGATCGGCGCGGTTGATCATGAAGGTTGACATACCTTCGAAGAAGTGGCGGATGTGCTGTTCGGCGTCTGGCTGGAGCGCGGTTTGCTTTAGAGCGATGTCCATGAGAAGCATCCAGCGGTCGCGCGCGGCTTGAGTTACGGGGAAGGGAATATGGCGCATACGTAGACGGGGATGGCCGCGCTCCTCGATATACCTTGGCGGGCCGCCAAAGCGATAGATCAAGTAATCGCGCAGGCGCTGCTCGGCGCCAGGCAGGTCGTCTTTGGGATACATGGGGCCGAGGATATTGTCGGCCGGCACCTGTTTATAAAACGCCGCGACCAAGCGGGCAAAGCCTTCTTCGCCGACGGCGGGAAAAACTTCAGATTCATCCATTCAAAACGATGCTAGCAGCCGTGCGGGGATTAATGAAAGTCATGTGACACGCCGGCGGCGGCGTCAACACGTAGTGCTTCGACGCGCGAGGCTTTCACCGACACCGAGCCGCGCTGGTTTTGCAGGATGCCTTCGATCAGCAGGAATGGCTCTTCAACGATGGTGAGCCGGTGAGTAGTAAATAAATCCGGCAGGATGATCGCGTTGGAAACGCCGGTTTCATCTTCCAAACTCACAAACAGAAATCCGCGCGCGGTGCCGGGGCGCTGGCGGCAGATGACGCTGCCGGCGATACGGACCAGCACGCCATCGGGGATGCGGCCGAGGCTAGCGGCCGGGATTACGCCCAAACCATCCATATGTTCGCGGTGCAGGCGCATGGGATGCATGCCGATGGTGAGGCCGGTGGAAGTGTAATCGGCGAATAAACGCTCGTCGGGCTGCATGGGGGCGAGTGGTGACGAGTCCGGTTCGACAGTTGTGACTTCGAGGAGTTCACCCACGGGCCGCGCGGCGAGTTCGGAATCCCACAGGGCTTCGCGGCGGTGGCTGGGATCGGTGCGGATGAAGTTCAGCGCTCCGGCTTGCGCCAAAGAGTTCAACTCTTCTTTGCGGATCGCAGGCACGCGGCGTACTAGATCGCGGATGCTGGCGAACGGCGTGCGGGTTCGCTCCTCGATAATGCTAGCGGCGATATCGCGGCGCAGGCCTTTGAGATAGTTGAAACCCAGGCGTACCAGAAAAGGGCCGGTATCTTTCTCCAGCGTGCACTTCCATTCCGAACGCGTCACATCGATGGGCTTGAAGTGCAGGCCGTGGCGTTGGGCATCCTTCACCAGTGTGGCCGGATGATAAAAACCCATCGGCTGATTGTTCAGCATGGCCGCTGTGAAGGCGGCCAGGTAGCGGCACTTCAAATAGGCGCTGGCATAGGCGAGCAGCGCGAAGCTCGCGGCGTGCGATTCAGGGAAACCGTAGGCCGCGAACGATCCGATGGAGCGTACGATCAGATCCTGCACATCCACAGCAATGCCGTTGCGGGTCATGCCATCGCGCAGTTTGCCTTCGATTTCCTTCATGCGCTTTTCGGAGCGTTTGAAGCCCATGGCGCGGCGCAGTTCTTCGGCTTGCCCTCCCGTGAATCCCGCGACGATCATGGCCATGCTCAAGAGCTGCTCTTGAAATAACGGGACTCCCAGGGTGCGTTGCAGCACCGGCCGCAAGGCGGGATGCGGATAAGAGACGGCCTCGATTCCCTGGCGGCGGCGCAGATACGGATGCAGCATTTTTCCAACAATCGGCCCCGGGCGGATGATGGCCACCTGCACCACGATGTCGTAAAACTTGTCGGGGCGCAGGCTGGGTAGAAACGACATCTGTGCGCGGCTCTCCACCTGGAACATACCGATGGTGTCGGCCTTTTGCAAAGCGGCGTACACTTGCGGGTCGTTCTCTGGCAAATGCGCTAAGTCGACTTTTTCGCCGTAATGATCATGGATCAGTCCGATGGATTCCTTCATCACGGCCATCATGCCGAGTCCTAGCAGGTCCACTTTGACGATGCCCATGTCGGCGCAATCTTCTTTATCCCACTGCACGACGAAGCGGCCGGGCATGGTGGCGGGCTGCATAGGCACGATGGAATCGAGCTGACCCTGGCAGATCACCATGCCGCCGGAATGCTGTCCCAGGTGCCGCGGCAGATCCTGTACGCGCTCATAGAGCGAAAGGAATTTTTGCACCAGCGGTTGCTGGAGATCGACACCGGCTTCGTTGAACTGACGCTCGGAGGTGTCGGCTGCATCATGAAAACCCCAGTGCGGAACCACTTTCGCGAGGCGGCCCAGCGTCTCTTCATCGAAGCCCAACACCTTGCCGATGTCGCGCGCGGCGGAGCGGCCGCGGTAGGTGATGACGTTGGCGGTCATGGCGGCGCCGAGTTGTCCGTAGCGCTGGTAGACATATTGAATGGCGCTCTCGCGTTCGTCGCCGCTGGCGAGGTCGAGATCGATGTCGGGCCACTCGCCGCGCTCTTCGGATAAAAAACGCTCGAAGAGTAGATTCATGCCAACCGGATCGACGGCGGTGATTTCGAGTGCGTAGCACACGGCGCTGTTGGCGGCCGAGCCGCGTCCTTGCACCAGCAAGCCTTTCTCTTTGCAGAAACGAACGATGTCCCATACGATCAGGAAATATCCCGCCAGGTTGAGTTTTTCGATCATGGCGAGCTCGCGCTCGATTTGGCGCTGGGCCTTTTCGTAATACGGTTGGTAGCGCTGGCGTGCGCCTTTATCGGCGAGCTGGCGCAGATACGAATTCATGGTTTCGCCGGGCGGGACGGGGTACGCGGGGAACTCATAGCCCAGGTCGCAAAGTGTGAATTGCAGGCGTGCGGCGAGGTTCTGCGTGTTGGCGATGGCTTCGGGGAGATCGGCGAAAAGCTCGCACATCTGCGCGGCGCTCTTGAGATGGCGCTCGGCGTTTTTCGCGAGTAGCTTGCCGGCTTCAAAAATAGTGGTCTTGTGGTGCACGCAGGTGAGGGCGTCGAGCAGGTCGCGTTCGTCTTGCATGGCGTGCGAGACGCCGTTGGTTGCGAGCAAAGGCAATTGCAGTTTGCGCGCGGTTGCGATGGCGGCTTGATTGCGATGCTCCTCGTCGCGATCATAATGGCGCTGGAGTTCGACGAAGACGTTGTGCCGGCCGAAAATGTCGACCATCTGTGGCACTCTTTCACTGGTGAGACAAACCAGACCTGCGGCGTGCTCGGCGACGTCTTCAGCGGTGGCGACGGCGCTTTCCTGATCGCCATGTCCGGTTCGCAGCTTGATCTTGGTCAGCAGACGGCACAGGTTTTGGTAGCCCTGGCGCGACTCGGCTAAGAGCGCATAGCGAAAGCCCTCGGCCGCGACCACTTCGGCGCCGATGATCGCGCGCACGTTGGATTTCTGCGCCTGCTTGTGGAAGCGCACGATGCCCGAGAGACTGTTGCGGTCGAGCAAGGCCATCGCGGGCGAGCCGAGTTCGGCCGCGCGTGCGATCAAGGCTTCGGGCAGCGATGCGCCTTCGAGAAAACTGAATGCCGAGCGGGCGTGCAGCTCGATGTAAGTGTTGCTAGTCATACATTCCTTCGAGGAACCAGCGCTGCGATGCCTGGTACACGCGATACAGGCCGCCGTTGCTCAGTTCGACGTCCCACTCTTCGCGGTCCCAGGGCGCGGTGGTCCACCAGTCGCCGGAAGCGCGCCAGGGTCCGGCGGCGGTGAGGATCGGCTGGGCGTTTACGGAAATGGGACGCTCGGCTTTTATGCGGACTTGCGCGGCGATAGGAGGACGATAGTAGCGAAACGCGAAGCGGATGGTTGTGGGCTGAGGTGGGGCTGCTGCGGCTTCTGCAGAAAATGCGCGCATCACGAAGGCGTCGGGGCGATGCGTGTCGAGCAGTTCGGGTGAGCCGACGTTGCCTTCGCCCAGCAGCGCCGTCAAGCGCGCCAGCGTCAATTGCAATTTTTCAGGTGCAGGGGCTTGCGGGATGAACAGGCCGTGCTGCAACACTCGTGCCTCGGTGGGATTCAATTGCACTTCAACACTGACAATGGCCGATTGCGGCGGATGGGCTTCGAGATCGAATTGCAATTGCTTCAGGATCACTTTCGATTCACGAACGGGAACGGGAAACTCGAGCGTGCGGGGAACGTCATTCAATTTGAGAGTCACGCGATTGAACGATAGCCCCTGCATCAGCTCGTTCAAGAGCGACGAAATCACGAACAGCAGCGGTTCGAGGAGGCGCTGCGGGTGCTCCAGTTCAATGCGGCGCTGATAGTTTTCGGGAGCCGTCATTACGAGCAGCGAGCGATGCGTTTCGCCGCGCGCCAGGCGCATGATGCGCTCGCCCGTTTCGCCAAAGCGCGCGATGAAGCCCAACTCCGGCAGTGCTGCGAGCTCGGCTAGAGTGCGGATGCCCCAGCGATCGAGTGTTTCAATCAGGTCGGCGTCTGCTGGCAACACATGCACGCGGAGGGCGCCTAAGCGCTCGGCTTCACGGTCAGGCGGAATCAGTGTGATACCGCGGAAGTGGCGGGCCGCGAGCATGGCGGTGTCGGGATCGGCGGAGATGGCGAGGTTCGCCTGTATGCCAGCTTCAGCCCCGCGGCGCGCGATGGTGGCGGCGATTTCCTGCGGCGTGCCGATCAAGCGTCCCAGGCCTACGATGGAGAAGATCACCATGCCGGGCGCGGTATCTTCAACCAGTGGCGAAAACGAAGAAGCTAGCGCGAGCAGAGTCGCCTGCTGACTAGACGGCGCGTACACACAGGCGAACATGGCTCACCCGGCCATTCGCAGATATTGGTTTGCCATGGCGATGCGTGCCTTGCGCGGAATGATTTCGAAATCGATACCTTCGAAGACGGGACCGCGCCACAGGAGGCGCTCGCGCTTCACTTCGAGCTGCACGCGCGCGCAGGTTTTCACTAAGGGCTGATCGCCGGTGACGATCAAACTTGTCGGCGTGTTTTCGACGGCGAGGCGGAAGCGATACCAATAAGACAGCGGGATGCT
>Ga0268266_10005557_pt1 | contig 11738 bp, 7 predicted proteins | sample KBSS13metaG_FD_190356 | JGI IMG/M metagenome (GOLD analysis project Ga0268266, IMG submission 190356) | Switchgrass rhizosphere microbial communities from Kellogg Biological Station, Michigan, USA - KBS S1-3 metaG (SPAdes) (version 2) | ecosystem: Host-associated > Plants > Roots > Rhizosphere >... | reverse complement strand
CTACCCTCTGCTCGCACGCCTCTGCGACACTCCCGAAAAGGAGCCCGTATGAAGCGCTCGCACGAGATCGTTCCTCGCCTCATGCTGCTCTGCGCGGCTTTCTTTGTGCCCTCCCGCCGCCGCCGCGCCTGGCTGCAGGATTGGACCTCGGAGCTCTGGTACGTCCTTGAGGCAAGTCACACCCGGTGCGAATCCTTCTTCGGACGCCAGCGCGCTGCCGTCGCCTTCTGTGCAGGAGCCTTTCGCGATGCCTGGTGTCTCTGGCGCGAGCCCTCCGCCATGGCCACACTCGCCGAAACTTCTGCCGCGAAGTCCGTCTGGCGTTGCGCTCTCCTGCTCTCGGTGGCGGCGATCATTACCTCAACCCTCGCTCTAGTGTTGCCCCGCGTACGATCATCCGTTCTCCCTTCGCCTTATCGCGATAGCCGCTCCTTGGTTCTGCTCTCCCGCACCGATCTCAGCGAACAGCTTCCTAGCATCCGCATGCGCCAAGTCCGCCTTTGGCAGGGACTGGGCCAGCATCTCTTCTCCGAATTCGCCTTTTACGAGCCCATCGTCAAACCTCTCCTGATCGGCTCACGCTACACCGCTGGGCTCCGCATCGCCCGTGCCACAGCAAATCTCTTTCCTCTGCTCGGCGGCTCGCTCGCCGGTGCAGAGGTAACCGAGCCCACCCTCTTCGTCAGCGACGCCGTCTGGCAGCAGCAGTTTCACTCCGACCCTCGCTTCCTCCACACCATCGTCAAGATGGGGATCCACAAAGTGCGGCTCGCCGGTGTTCTCCGTCGCGACCAATGGAGACTTCCCGGCAGTTTCGATGCCTGGCTGCTCGAGCCCACTGATTCTTCCTCCATCTCAAACAGCGCCCAGGGAATCGTTGTTGCCCGCCTCTTGCCTACGACTGAAAATCTCGATCGCGGCGAACAATGGAAGATCTCCGCCCGCAAGCCCGACGGTGATATCGCGTACTTCCGATGCACCGCGCTCTCTATCCGTGACCGCGGTCCGCAGCGGCTCTTCCTCTTTGCGCTCCTGCTTTCGCTCCTGGCTCTTCCCGCGACCACTTCGATCCCTCTCGGTGAGTATCCCGTCTCCGGAACCCACATCTCCTGGTCGCTCCGCGTGCGCCGCTGGATGTTCCTCACCGTGAAGTTTGGTCTTCTCGTTCCCACACTCTGCTTCGGTGCACTCGACCTCGCCTATGCTTTTCCCATCGCTCCCACCAGCTCCCAGTACATCCAGCTCGCAGTCTCGTTTCTCTTCGGGCTCTTCGGTTTTCGATGGATCCTTCGCGACCAGCGCCGACGCTGCCCCATCTGCCTCTCCACCCTCACCAACCCTGCTCGCGTGGGTGAGCCATCCCGCAACTTTCTCGGCTGGAACGGCACTGAGCTCATCTGCGCCGGAGGCCACGGTCTCCTTCACGTTCCCGAACTCCCCACAAGCTGGTTCGGAACCCAGCGCTGGCTCTATCTAGATTCTTCGTGGAGCAGCCTCTTCCTCGGCACCATTTAGAAACAATCAGTACCTGTAGAACCCCACCCTGAAGTCCTCATTCCAAGCAACGCCAAGGAATCCCGCATTTCGCCCGAAGCTCGGAATAAATCTGCTTTCTCCCGAAGACCTCCGAAGCTAGAAGAACCGAAATCCTACCGCAGCTCGCGCAGTCTCTGGCAGGCATCCGCTAGGTCCTCGTCCTTTTTTGCAAAGCAAAACCGCAACAGGTCCTCTCCCTTTCCCGCGCGAAAGAACGCCGAGCCAGCGACGGCTGCAACTCCCGTCTTCGCAAGCAGAGTGCGTGATCGCTGGGCTGCTGTCCCGTCGCCCAGCACGTGCTCAAGCCCTGCCGTCGAAGCCAGAATGTAATATGATCCGTCCGGAACATACGGTGTCATCCCGGCATCTCGCAGCGCAGCGACCAGCATCTCCCGCTTAGTCTCATGGTCCATCGCCAGCCCTGCGTAGAACGTTCTTCCCAGCTTCTCGATTCCGGTCGCGACTCCGTGCTGAAACGGAGTAGGGGCGCACACATAGAGCAGATCATGGAAGTACCCGATGGCTCCGATCCACTTCGCATCCGCAATCACATACCCGATTCTCCAGCCCGTCACCGAGAAGGTCTTCGAGTAGCCCGACATCACAATTGTTCGCTCACGCATGCCATCCAGCGCCGCCGGGCTGATGTGCTTTGCATCGCCATAGAGGAAGTGCTCGTAGATCTCGTCCGTCAGGATAAACAGGTCGCGCTCACGCGCGATCTCCGCCAGTCCTTCCAGCTCTTCGCGTGTAAACACCTTTCCCGCCGGATTCGAAGGCGTATTCACCACCATCGCCCGGGTCTTCGGTGTAATCGCTGCGCGCACACGCTCCAGATCCAGAGCCCATGTTCCCATCTCGAGCTCGACCGCCACAGGAACTGCACGCAGCGAACGCAGCGTGCCTACGTGATATCCGTAAAACGGCTCGAAGAGCAGAACCTCATCGCCCGGATCGAACAACGCCATCGCGACTGCGTGAAAAGCTCCCGTCGCCCCGCTCGCCACCACTACCTCGCGGTCGGGATCCACTACCAGCCCCTGCATCCGCTCCGTCTTCTCCGCGATGGCGCGCCGCAGCCTCGCAATTCCATCCAGCCGCGTGTAGATGTTATGGCCATCGTGGATGGCAGCGATGGCCGCCTCAGCCACGACAGCTGGAACCTCCGTGTCGCACACCCCTTGCGCCAGGTTCACGCCGCCCACGCGATCGCTCTCCATGGTCATAGCGCGAATCTCCGACTGCACCACCCGTGGAGCCAGTTCGCTCAAGCCCAGCCCGCGCCCCTTCGCAACCTCCGACTGCACCATCGCCTTACCCTCCATCCCAACTCTGAAGTGCTTCCATCTTACGTCGATCAGCCTTGGATAGGCTTTAGAAGGATCAGGATGTTTATCCGGCCAAAACCGGTCGCTCTTCTCCGCCAGGAGAGAAGCCCTCGCAACATCCTGCTTCAACAGATAGAACGACGCAGCAAGCAGCACCAGGTCCTTTGCCAGAAAAGCGACATTTCCCTGCATGGCTGGGAATCCGCCCGCCGAGGGCGCCCATCCATCCGGCATGAAGGGAATGATTGTAAGAGTTCCGATAAATGAGACCACCGACCCAAGAGCGCCAAGAATGCCCAGCTTTTTATTCCAGAATCCAGCGAACAACAGCGCCCCAAACAGCCATTCCGCTACACCCAAGAAATAGGTGGCGCCCTTTATCCCGAAGACTGGGTACATCCACGAGAGCAAAGGTCCATTGCTGATAAATGGAATCAGCGTCTGCGCCTCGTAGTTGAACCATTTCTGATATCCGAAAAACAGAAAGATCACAACCATCGACGCGCGCATCATGCTGTAGTCGAGATTCTTTTTGAGAAGCCCCGATCCTGCCAAAGCCTTAATGAAAAAATTCACCTTCAGGTCCTTTCAGAACGCCACGCGTTCGTTCCAATGACTTCACTCTAGGGCAGTCTCATGATCTCTTGAAGCTCATATAGACTCATAAATATGCTCCATCGTCTCATCAAGCCTTGGCCTTATTCGTTATGGACTGGCTGAGCCGACTTCTTCAAATCGTTCCTGTCTGCGGTCGTCTTGAGATTCGCTGCCTTTACGCTGCGCCCTGGCGCCTGGCGCTCGGTCCCTTCCTGCCGGGGGAGATCCCGTACCACATCGTTGTGAGCGGTACAGCCATGTTGGAAGATCCCGCGAGCGGAGCCCTGCGGACCATCAGGGAAGGAGATGTTCTGCTCTTTCCTCATGGTCGAGCGCATGTCCTGCGCGACGGAAGTGGAGCATCCCCGATCACGGCACACCCGCATCCAGGCCTGAACCTGACCATCGACCGGAATACCGGGACCGGAGATCAGTTGGACATGTTGTGCGGCCGCTTCACCATTGCTCTGCCGCACGATCGTCTGCTGCGCAATTATCTTCCTGGCGATCTAATCGTTCGTTCGGGCGGTCAAGGTACGTTGGCAGGAGCGCAGCTGGCAGGCCTGATCTCGCTCATGCGAACAGAGGCATCCGTCGAAGGCTTAGGCGGGGATGCCATGCTTAATGCGTTGTCCGCTGCCATGTTTGCTCTGGTCCTGCGCGTGGCCAGCGAATCCAATACTCCCCCAATCGGACTCCTGGCAGCAGTGGGGCATCCTCGCCTCGCCCCGGCCTTGACCGCAATGTTTCAGACACGGAGTCACCCCTGGACATTGCCGGAGCTGGCGCGTCTCTGCCACATGTCGCGAGCCACCTTCGTCCGCCACTTCCAGCAGACGATAGGACGTTCCGCCAGCGAGCTGCTGATGGATATCCGAATGACGCAGGCAGCTCTGGAGCTGAGAAGATCGGCCGTTTCCATCCGCGCTGTGGCTGAGGCAGCAGGGTATCAATCCGATGCCGCATTTCAGCGCGCCTTCAAGCAGCGAATGGGAACGACCCCGGCACGCTGGCGTCGCGAAGCCCGTAGCTGACTCCAACCTCGATAACATGTTGATCGGCTAGAATTGGCGGCGGTAGCGTCAATCTTCGCTTGGTCAACAGTGAATAATTGATATCTCGGCTACTAGATCTCAAACTATCCGTCATTCGCTTTGTCGATTGCTGTTGTTCATGTCGAAATCACAAAAGGATATCCCTGCTATGAGGAATCGCCTGTGCTGTCACGTTGCGCTCGCAGCCCTGTCAATGGTCGCCTGTCTGCCCTTCCTCGCCGCACAGGAATCTCCTCGACAGGATGGGTATGCGCCGCTGACCAGCGGTGACGGCCTGCGCTATCCACTCGAAATCGGGCCGCTCACCTGGCATCTTATTGGCAGCGGCATTCACCCGGTGAAGGGCTCCGACGGTCTCATCCATCTTGCGTACGCTCTGCAGATCACGAACGCCTGGAGCGTGCCCGCGACCATCAAGTCCGTCGAGCTGGTAGACCCGGCGCACGGCAATCAGGTCAGCGGTAAAAATCGCGTCCTCGATATCAAGAGCGAAGACGTGACCGGCAAGGTGAGGCTCTTCACGTTGCCGGGAACGATGGCGAAAGAGAGCTATACCACCCAGATTCCGAGCGGGCAGGCGGGTGTGATGTTCTTCGATGTCACCTACGACGACATTAGCCAGGTACCAAAGGCGATTGCGCACCGGATCACGACAACAACTCCTCCGACACCAATAGGGACGGAGCACACGACCGTCGGCCACTCTATCCCGGTCGGCCAGGACGCGATCGTGATTAGCCCGCCGTTTAAGGGCAGCGGATGGGTCAACGGCAACGGGTGTTGTCTGGAGATTGGACCACATCGATTTGTCACCAACTCGATGAACGGCGCGCTCGATCCCAGCGAGACCTTCGCCATCGACTGGGTCCAGATCGACTCGCATGGTCTTGCATACCGAAACGACGGCAGGAAGCCGGAAGACTGGTTCTGCTACGGTGCTGAAATTCTGGCGGTCGCTCCGGGCACGGTGGTTGAAGTGATGCGCGATCTTCCGAACGTCATCCCAGGCAAGAATCCTGAAGGGCTGACCATACCGCAGATCGCCGGCAATCGCGTGATCGTCGACATGGGCTCCGGGCGCTATGCGATGTACGCGCATCTCGCGCCGGGCAGCGTTCAAGTGAAAGTCGGCGACCACGTGCAGCAGGGACAGAAGCTCGGCCTGCTGGGGAACACCGGCAACTCCAGCGCACCGCATCTTCATTTTCAGGTGATGGATCGGCCATCGAGCCTGGACGACACGTCACTTCCGTTTGTATTCGACCACATGAATTTTGAGGGACGTGTGCTGTTGGACCTCGCAGTTCTGGACGAAGACACGGATAAGAAAATCGCGCTACCCATGGAGAAAAAGGATGCGAAGCCACTCACCCGAGTGATGCCGCTCTCGCGTGATGTTGTGGGGTTTCAATAAGGCTATTGAGACACTACTCCTTCTTCTCCGCCAAGTAGATCGCCGTGTAGTCCAGGTAATTCTGCGCATACTGGAGAATCATCTTCTGATCCTCTTCCCCCAGCGTCTTCTTCACCTTTCCCGGAACCCCTACCACCAGCGACCTCGGCGGAATCACCGCGTGCTCCGGAATCACCGCTCCCGCGGCAATAATCGAACCCTCGCCAACCTTCGCGTGATTCAGAATCACCGCGCCAATTCCCACCAGCACATTGTCCTCAAGCGTGCATCCATGCACTGTGGCATTGTGTCCAATCGTAACCATCTCCCCCACCGTCACCGGATAGAGATAGCGCATTCCATGCAGTACCGCACAATCCTGTACGTTGCTCTTCGCTCCGATGCGGATCGAGTTCACATCACCCCGTACCACCGCATTCATCCACACACTTGCCTGTTCGCCCAGTTCGACATCGCCGATCAGTTGTGCCGATGGATCGACATAACAACTCGCAGGCACAACAGGCGTTTTGCCCTGGTAGCTTCGGATCATTTGTATCTCCCCCTCTGCCTAGAAAGATTCTAGGCTGTGAGAACCCCAACCCTTTGAATTCAAAAGGTAAATGATTCCCGTTTGACAGTCGTAAAAGCGCGCCCATATAGTCCTGTGGCGCCAATAAAACGTTTTTCCAGAACGTGAAAGTAACCGATAACCCTTGAATCAATTTGCGAGGCCAATACCATGCAACTCAATCGGATAGGAAGGCAGTCCCGTCTCCTCTTTACGTTCCTCATTTTCACCTTCGCATTGCTTCCAAAGACGTGGGCCCAGGCTGGTGGTAGCGCCAGCGTTCAGGGCACCGTCACGGACCAGACCGGAGCGGCGATTCCAAATGCAAATGTGACTCTGACTAATGTCGGCACGCACGCCGCACGCAGCACCGTTACCGACGGTTCCGGACTCTATAGTCTTCCCAATGTTCCCATAGGCCCCTACTCTCTTGGAGTCAGTGCAGCCGGATTTCAGGCCTACACCCAGACCGGCATCGTGCTCGAGGTCGGCAACAACATCCAGATCAACGCGGCCTTGAAGGTCGGCGATGCTAGCGAACACATCGAAGTGCAGTCTGCCGGTGTAGCTCTCGATACCGAGACCAGCACCTTCAAGCAGGTGATCGACCAGGCCCGCATCACCGAGATGCCGCTCAACGGTCGCCAGGCCACCCAGCTTGTCCTCGTCTCCGGAGGGGCTGTCACCGCACCCGCAGCCGACATTCAGACCAGCAAAAACTACCTCACCTCCACCGTCATCGCAGTCGCCGGAAGCCAGGGCAACTACAACAACTACATCCTTGACGGCGGATATCACACCGACAACTTCACGAACACCAACCTCCCCTATCCCTTCCCCGACGCCCTGCACGAGTTCTCGGTCGAGTCGAACTCGCTGCCTGCCCGTAACGGCGTCCACCCGGGTTCGCTGGTCAATGTCGTCACCAACTCCGGCTCCAACCAGTGGCATGGAACGGTCTTCGACTTCCTCCGCAACAACGTCATCAACGCCAGCAACTTCTTCTCGACCGCGAAAGACACCGTCAAGCGCAACCAGTTCGGCGGAACACTTGGCGGCAAGATCATCTCTGACAAGCTCTTCTTCTTCGGCGGCTATCAAGGTACTCGCGAACACAAGGTTGGAAACTCTACCGGCTACTGCTTGCCCACTCCCGCGATGCTCGCCGGCGACTTCAGCCACATGCCCACCAGCGGAAACTGTGCCTCCACCGGTGCCGCATTCAAAGATCCCATCACCGGCGTGGCCAACCCCAGCCGGAAGATCTCCACCTCTGAGTTCAGTCCCGCAGCCCTTAGCCTGGTCAAGTATCTTCCTCTGTCTCAGGCCGACGCCGTCGGTCGCATCAACGTCGCTCTTCCCGGCAACAACACTGAGGACCAGTATATAGGCCGCATCGACTTTACCTGGAGCCCACGTCACTCTCTCTTCGGCCGCTACTTCCTCACCAACTACAATCTGCCCTCCTACTACTCACCCACCAACATCCTGCTAACCACGCTCCCCGGCAACGACCAGCGCGTCCAGAGCTTCACCCTGGGCGATACCTTCCTGATCACACCTAAGCTGGTCAATACGTTCCATGGAAGCTACACCCGCCGGCGCAACAACCGCGGACCGACGGCGGGAGGCATCAATGCCAACACCATTGGCGTCAATATCTTCACTTACACCCCAGTCGACCTTCGCATCCAGATGAACGGCGGCTTCGCCACCGGCTGTGGAACCTGCTCTCCGGGCTTCTTCAATGTGAACACTGAAGACTTCGCTGACGACATCGACTGGCTGGTCGGCAAGCACCAGATCGCTCTCGGCGGCGAGATCATCCGTACCGGCGACAACACCCGCGCCGGCTACCTGTTCAACGGAAGTTATTCCTTCGGCGGAGCCGCCTCGGGCGAGATTCTGTCCGACTTCCTTACCGGTCAGATGACCACCTACGGAACCTCGTTCGCTTTCAGCCAGAGCCGCGCCCAGGACACAACCTACCGTCAGACGGTCTTCGGCATCTATGCCCAGGACACATGGCATCCCATTCCCAATCTGACCGTCAACTACGGGGTTCGCTGGGAGCCCAATCTCTACCAGACCGACAAGTTTGGCCGCGGCTCCACCTTCGACCGGGCCGCCTTTAACGCAAACCAGCACTCCGCCCGCTTTCCCAACGCCCCCGCTGGCAGCTTCTACTATGGAGACGCCGGAGTACCAAAATCCTTCACCGACAATCGGCTTGGAAACGTCTCTCCTCGCGTTGGCGTCACTCTTGATCCGTATGGCACAGGCAAGACCGTACTGCGCGCAGGCGGAGCGATGATGTACGACACTCCGTCGCTCTATACATCGCAGCGCGTCGCCTCCAACCCTCCCTTCGTCAATGAGATCGACCTCAACGGTCAGACCCCCTTCGACAACCCATGGGGCGGTTATCCTGGCGGCAACCCCTTCCCTGGCGTCTATCCTCCCAATGCGAGCGCCGTCTTTCCCACCAACACCCTGTGGGTGCTGCTGCAGAAGACGATGAAGACCCCGGTCATCTACCAATGGAATGCCAGCCTCCAGCAGGATCTCGGCCGCGGATGGATGTTCTCCGTCAACTACCTCGGCAACCAGCAGGCTCATCAATGGGTAGGAAACGGCATCAACCCAGCCGTCTTCATCCCGGGCAACTGGAACGGACCTGGTTCTTGCCAGGGCATGCCCCAGATCGTCGTCGGTACTGCTCTCTACCCAGCCAAGAATGGAGATCCCTGCTCCACCACCGGCAACCCAAACGCCCGCACACCGCTGACACTGGCCAATCACACACAGGGCGTTGGCTACTCACCCACAATGACCCTGATCTCCGACGGAGCCACCACCAGCTACAACGGCGTTATCGCCGCAGTGCAGCACCGCATGTCGAACAACTTCAGCTTCTTGGCCAACTACACCTGGTCCAAATGTCTGGCCATCGGCGACAATCCGGGCGATATCGCCGGGCCTGGTTACGAACACACAACCAACGCGCGTCTCGACCGCGGCCCCTGCGGCTTCGATGCCCGCCATATCTTCAACACGACCCTGGTCGCCGCCAGCCACTTCCAGTCTCTGCATGGATGGGCCGGTGCGGCAGCCAATAACTGGCAGGTCGCGCCACTGATCCGCATTCTCAGCGGCCTTCCTCTCAACGTTACCTCTGGAACCGACAACTCGCGCACCGGCATCGGGCTCGACCGTCCCGACGTCGTCGCGGGAGCCAACCCCTACACCGGCCAAAAGATCTTCCAGAAATCGCCGGGCAATCTTGCCTATCTGAACAAGACTGCCTTCACCCAGAACGTCACTGGAAGGTACGGCAACCTGTCGCGAAACGCCTTCCGTCAGCCGGGTTTCTATGACGTGGATGTGGCCGTCAGCCGCATCTTCCCCATCCGCGAGCGGCTCGACTTCCAGCTGCGTATGGAGGCATTCAATGTCTTCAACCATCCCAATTTGAATGCCTTCACCACGGCGCTCAACTCCGGAACGTTTGGCAACGCTACAGGTGCCGCCGACCCCCGCATCTTCCAGCTCGCTGGCAAGCTAACCTTCTGACCTTTCAACCGTCTCAGAATAGGAGGAAGCCGTCCCAGCGGGGCGGCTTCCTTTTGTTAGGCTTGGTGAAACTTCTCAAAAGGGAATAGACGTCAAACTAATCACCATGACAGCATCGCAGTTACAGGAACACCTTCACTCTCTCGAGGAACGTTTGCTCCACCCTGATCGGGAGACCGATCGGAATGCCTTAACTTCTCTGCTAGCCTCGGATTTCAAAGAATTCTGCACTTCAGGCCGGATCTTCAATCTCAACCAGCTCTCGCACGCTCTGCTCACCACATCACCTCGCGCTGCCACGATGAGCCACTTCTACGTAACCCCTCTGGGCGACAACGCCGCTCTGGCCACCTATCACATCACCACCGCCAACTCCACCTCGCACCACTCCTCTATCTGGGTGCAACGGGGTAACCAGTGGCAAATGCTCTTCCACCAAGGGACCATCGCAGCCTGAGACACGCTTCGACGGGCTGGGATTACGAAGATTCCCGGCCCTGTTCTTCCCACTCGCGCTCGCGGTAAGGACGATCCCCTCGTTTCCGCGAGTCCTCTTCCTCCCAGCGCCGCCTCTCTTCCTGTTCCTTTCTTTCTTCGCGACCGTCACTCATCTTCCACTCCTCACCGCGAACTCGCCGTCGGCTGTTTCTTTTCTTCGTGATACTCCTGCTCGGTGTTGATCTCCCACAGGGCAGCCTTCTCCACACCGCCATCCACCAGACCATCCACAACCGCCATTGCGGTCAGCATGGAATGATCCTGATTGTTGTACTTGTGCATACCGTTCCGCCCCACCAGAAACAGGTTCTCAAAAGAATCTGTAAACTGCCGAAGCTCTTCGAACCGGTCGTAGGTCCCGAAGTACGCCGGATAGGTCTTGGGCACTCGCACCACGTGGCCGTCGAGAACATCCTCGCCACGCAGAATTCCGATCTTCGCGACCTCGGCGATTGCAAATTTCTTCAGGTCTTCATCCTGCATCTTCCAGAGGTCGTCGGTCTCGTAGCAGAAGTATTCAAGTCCGATCCAGACCTTGGATGGATCCGCCACGAGATGCGGGCTCCAGTTGTTGAAGATCTGCAGACGGCCCAGCAGAACATCCGGCTCCTGCACATAGATCCACGTGTCCTTGAGGAGTCCGCCATCTGGCTCCTTCACCTTTAATCGATCTGCAAGCAAACCAACCGTAATGAAGTCGCGATACTCCAGACCTTCGCTCACCTCGCGCACATTCTCGGGCACCGGCCCATCCATTGCCCGCACCAGATCGCGCATCGGCATGGTGGAGAAGAAATAGTCTCCCGCAAAGGTCTCGCGTTCTCCTGCCTCGTTAACCGCTTCGATCGAGATCACCCGAGATTCCTCGCGGTGCACCCGATCGACACACCAGCCCATGCAAATCTCACCTCCGCGTGCGACAACCTGATCGGCCACGTGCTCCCACAACTGTCCGGGCCCGAACTTCGGATACATGAATCGCTCGATGAGGCTCGTGTCCGTGCCCTTCTGCGCGATATCGCTCTTGCTCCCGCTGAAGGTTTTCTTCACGAAGTGTTTTACGGCTGTCGTCAGACTGAGTCCCTTAATGCGCTGCGCACCCCACTCCGCAGAGATCTGGTCGCAAGGTGTTCCCCACACCTTCTCTGTATAGCTCTTGAAGAACGTCAGGTACAGCTCACGTCCGA